>ERZ802830.5029-NODE-5029-length-10323-cov-7.30434_pt1 | contig 10323 bp, 8 predicted proteins | sample MGYA00345654_ERZ802830 | MGnify/ENA primary metagenome ERZ802830 (study PRJEB30503, sample SAMEA104212375) | marine metagenome | biome: Westerlies Biome; feature: [SRF] surface water layer (ENVO:00010504) within the epipelagic zone...; material: water...
GTTGCCCCCACTAGCACCTGAAGCTAGCGTGTCTACCAATTTCACCACCTGGGCATACGCGGTCTGATAGGGTCGCGGACTTTACTTAACTCACACACAAGGTGTCAATCTTGACGAAACTTCCCGGCGAAAAAACATCGCCGACTGCTCCTATGCGGTCAACACGTCTCAATGCCAAAGTGCTGCTCAAGGCACTGGCGGATAAGCAAACGCATTCTTGGAAATCCATCACCTCAGCGCTTCAGGTGACTACACCGCACGACATCAAGCGGGCGCGACAGGTTCTCAAGGGTCTGGTTCGTCAGGGGGATGTCGTTGAGCTGGACGGACGAAAGTACACGTTGGCGAGCTCTCGCCCAGAGGAACGTTTTGAGGCCGATCGGAGTGCGCCTGCACCTGCTCAGAAGCCGGTCACCGGTGTGGTGCAGGGTTATGGAGGCAAGCTGACGTTGGGTGGTTTTCCCGTTCTCAGGTCATCGGGTGCCAGTAGAGAGACCCTTGCGGTTCGGCCCGGCGACGAGGTGATCTATCGTATCGTCCACGAAGGTGACCAACCCAGCGCCAAGGTAGAGTCCATCAGTCAGCGTAGCGCCCAAGCCGCGGTTGGTATCTTGAATCTGCGAGGTCGGTTCCCCTCGGTTGATCCCTTGGCGAGAAGCTTCGAGGGGCGGATGCATTTACCCGACGGCGTTGCCGGCGCAAAACATGGCGATGCCGTGCGGCTGCAAATCATTGATCAAGACCGCCACGGACTGATCGGCCGTGTCATCGACGTGTTGCCGAACGCGTCGGTGGTCGAACAAGCAATCGACGCGACGCTTGAAAGCCTAGAGATTCCGCGGGACTGGCCCGAGGCGGTCACGCGGGCTGCCTCTAGGCTGCCTAACCAAGTGCAGCCCCAGCAACACGAAGACCGGCAGGATCTGACGAAAACGCCTCTGGTTACGATTGATGGCGCTACCGCCAAAGATTTTGATGATGCGGTATTCGCTCAGTCGCTGGGCGGTCAGAAGGGCTGGCGCTTGGTGGTAGCGATTGCCGATGTGGCGAACTACGTCAAACCCCGCTCGGCACTGGACATGGAAGCGGCAGAACGCACTACGTCGGTGTATCTGCCCGGGCATGTGGTGCCCATGCTGCCCGAGGCCATATCCAACGAACTGTGCTCACTTAAGCCCGACGTCTTTCGATTGGCCCTGGTTTGTGACATGCAGGTGTCGAAAAAGGGCATCGTCCGCGCCTACACCTTTTACGATGCGTTGATTCGCTCCCATGGCCGCCTGACCTATGAAGAGGTGCAGGCTCACTTGGATAACGATGCGCCGCTGCCTTGTGCTCAAGAAAATCTGAAAGCCGTCCGTGAGTCGATTGCGGCCCTTGCCGACGTTCATGCCGCGTTTCGTGATGCCAAGGATGAGCGAGGCGGATTGGATTTTGATAGCCGCGAGGGTGTTATCGACATTCAGCAAGGCCACGTGACCGGGGTACAAGAGGTGGCGCGTCTGCAGGCACATCAGATCATCGAAGAAGCCATGATCAATGCCAATGTGTGCGCGGCGGCCTTTATCGAGGCTAACGACAGTCGGTCGCTTTACCGCCTGCACGAAGCCCCGGACATGCTGAAGCTAGAGACCCTGCGACAAGATCTGATGTCCATTGGTCTGCGGCTCCCGGCGGGTGTCCCCAGCTCCAAGACCTATCAAACGTTGCTGCGGGATATTGCGACTAAGGATAGAGGTTGGCTCTATCAACAGCTGGTGCTGCGTAGCATGAAGCAGGCGGTTTACGGACCGAATAATGCAGGCCATTTTGGTTTGGGTTTGGAGCGTTATATGCACTTCACCAGCCCCATTCGCCGCTACCCTGATCTGCTGGTCCATCGTGCGATCAAATCCATCCTGCAGGGGAAAACCAATCGAGCTGGCTGGGTGCCGTCGATGGAACAACTGGTCGCACTGGGCGAACACTGCTCAACCAACGAGCGTCGGGCCGAGTCTGCCGGTTGGACGGTGGAAGCGTGGCTGAAGTGCGATTTGGTGAAGCAGCAGGTGGGAGAAGAATTGCCAGGTACCATCGCTGGCGTGACCGAATTTGGACTGTTTATTGATTTGGACGGCTTTTATGTCCAAGGCCTGCTGCACATCTCGGATTTGGGTGCAGACTATTTCCGCTACGATCCTCGCCGGCAAAGTTTGGTGGGTGACCGCAGTGGCAAACGTTTCACTCTGGGCGATGCCCTGAGTGTTTTTGTGGCGAATGTGGAGCCACCCCAGGGCAAAATAGAGCTGCAGCTTTTTCCTGCGTCTAACAAACGCCGCGGCAAGTCATCTAGCGCGAGAAATAAAGGCGGCGCAAAAGGGAAGGCCGCTGGAACTGGCAGCCCAGAAACAGCCGGCAGCCAGCCGAACAAACCGTCGAAAAAGAAGAAGCAAACAACGCCCAAGGCGGTAAAGCGCAAGAGAAAGAACAATGGATGAAATAATTGGCATTCAGGCTGTGCGAGCCGCGCTGCGTGATACACCGGCCCTCGCGCGTACGTTGTATCTCATGAAGGGGCGGCGGGATGCGCGTTACAACGAATTGATTGGCATGGCTCGCGAGGCAGGCATTCGTTATCAGGTAGTAGAGGACGCGTGGTTCAAACGCCGGGCTTTTGAGAGCGCGCATCAAGGCGTGTTGCTCGAGTGTCATATCCGCACGCTGGCGGACGAGCAGGAGCTTGTGTCCCGTTGGCCAGAGCTCGGCCCTGCTCCCTTGGTGTTGGTGCTCGACAGTGTGACCGATCCCAGAAACTTTGGCGCCTGCCTGCGTACCGCCAATGCTGCCGGGGTTGATGTCGTGATCGTACCAAAACGCAACAGCGCACCGTTAAGTGCCGTGGCGCTGAAAACCGCTCAGGGTGGTGCTGAAGACCTGTTTATCGTGCAGGTCACCAACCTTGCTCGAACCCTGTCTTGGCTGCGCGATCAGGGCGTGTGGTTGTATGGTGCTGACGCGGAGGGCGACGAGGTCTGGCAGTCGTTAGACAGTTCCACCGGAACGGCTCTGGTCATGGGCAGTGAAGGCTCAGGCCTGCGCAGACTCACCCGCAGCCTGTGCGACAAACTGGTGAGTATTCCCATGCTTGGCAAAGTCGAAAGCCTCAACGTCAGCGTTGCCACCGGTATCTTGCTGTACGAGACGGTTCGGCAGAGACGCAGCCCGAAATAAGCCGGTCGATGTAGGCCGACCCCGGAGAAAACGTCCTTGCGCCAGCGCTCTGAGACCCCTAGAATGCGCGTCCGCTCGATAAGCGGGACAGGCAACGCCTGCAATCAATCCTTGCTCTACAGGTTGCCCATGCAGTCTGAGGGCTTTAACCATAGGGAAGCGTAATGCGACATTATGAAGTTGTTTTTTTAGTGCATCCTGATCAAAGCGATCAGGTACCCGGTATGATCGAACGGTACCAGGGCATCATCGAGCGCGGTAACGGTGTCGTTCACCGCACGGAAGATTGGGGCCGACGTCAGCTCGCTTACCCCATCGCCAAAATCCACAAAGCACACTACATTCTGATGAATGTGGAAGTGGGCCAGGAAGCCATCGAAGAACTGGAAAGCACATTCCGTTTCAACGACGCGGTTATCCGTAATCTAATCATTCGTCGCGACGCGGCGGAAACCGGCAACTCCAAGCTTTACGAAGAAGAACTGCGTGAGCAGGAAAAAGATCGTGAGCGCGATCGGCGCCGACAAGAAGAAACTGCCTCACGTGCACCGGCCGCTGAGCCCGCGAGCGAAGCACCAGCCGAAGAGGCCCCCCAAGCGGATACTGCTGAGGAGAATGCGTAATGAGAGGCGGAAGAAGACCACAGGTTCAATTTAAAGATTTAGAAGTCGACTACAAAGACCTCGACTCCCTGCGCCAATTCGTTGGTGAAACCGGGAAAATCGTGCCCAGCCGCATCACCGGCGCATCGGCGCGCTTTCAACGCAATCTTGCCAAGCAAGTGAAGCGTGCGCGTTATCTGGCATTGATTCCCTATACCGACCAACACAAATAGCGGGCGGAGGAATAACCATGAATGTGATTTTATTGGAACGTTTGAACAACCTCGGCGACTTGGGCGACGAAGTCTCGGTCAAGCCAGGGTTTGCTCGTAATTTTTTGATTCCACAGCGCAAGGCGATTCAAGCCAACGCGGCGAACCGTGAAGTCTTTGAAGCACGTCGCGCTGAGCTGGAGAAGGACGCAGGCGAAAAGCTGGCAGTAGCACAGAGCCGAGCAGAGAAGCTGCAAGAGCATATTGTGACCATCATGATGAAAGCCGGCGAAGAAGGCCGACTCTATGGATCGGTTGGTACGCAAAACATTGCGGATGCACTGGTTGCCGAAGGCCACGAAGTGGAGCGCAGCGAGGTGCGAATGCCAGAAGGCGCAATTCGCACGCTGGGTGAATTCGATATCGCTCTGCAGATGCATTCTGACGTGACGGTGAACATCAAGGTTGCCGTGGTCGAAGCGTAGCTAGAGCGCGAGCCTTGTGACAAAAAGCGGGAAGTATCCCGCTTTTTTTTCGCCTGTTTCCAGCATTCCTCTGCTTTTCTGCCAGTGCAAAACACGCTGGCGACCTGGAGGTATTGCAAACGTCGCGGGATAGGAGGAATCTTCCAAGCCGCCATCAATTCACGTGATACCCAAGCATTTAACGATATGTCCGAATACGCTCCCGACAACCCGGTTTCTGCCCTCAAAGTACCACCGCACTCGGTAGAGGCGGAGCAATCGGTACTGGGCGGTCTGATGTTGGACGATCAAGCGTGGTTCGATCTGATCGAAGTGGTGGCGGCCACGGACTTTTATCGCACACAGCATCAAATCATTTTCGACGCCATGAACGAATTGGCGTCGGACGACGCGCCCTTGGATGCGGTCACCGTATCCGAGCGGCTGTCATCTAAGGGCTTGTTAGAAAAAGCAGGCGGCATCAGCTACCTGGCGGAGCTGGCGGAATCAACCCCCGGTGCCAGTAACGTGTTGGCCTATGGAAAAATCGTACGTGAGCGTTCGGTTCTGCGTCAGCTGATCGGCGCGGCAAATCAAATTGCTGACTCGGCCTTCACCCCGGACGGCCGTGATACCGATACCCTGCTGGAACTGGCGGAACAGTCGGTATTTCAAATTGCCGAGAACCGACTGAAAGACAGTGGTCCGGAAAAAGTCGCCCCCTTGCTGATCAAGGCTGTGGAAAAGGTCGAATTTTTGCACGGTTCCAAGGGCGCGCTGACCGGACTTCCCTCTGGCTTCACGGATCTGGATCGCATGACGACGGGCTGGCAGGGCTCGGATCTGGTGATTGTTGCTGCCCGGCCTTCCATGGGTAAAACAGCCTTTGCCGTCAACATGGTGGAACACGCTGTGATGACCGGCGGCTCGGTACTGGTGTTCAGTATGGAGATGCCCTCGGACCAAATCGTGATGCGTATGTTGTCCAGCCTGGGTCGTATCGACCAAACCCGGCTGCGTACCGGTGACCTGAAAGACGAGGACTGGGATCGCTTCGCCAGTGCCGTCAGTCAGCTCAAAGACAAAAAGCTTTACATCGACGACACCGCAGCGTTAACACCGGGAGAAGTGCGGTCTCGCGCTCGACGTGTTGCCCGTGAGACCGGTGGACTGGATATGGTCATGGTGGATTACCTGCAGTTGATGCGCACCGCCAAGGACAGCGAAAATCGCGCCACCGAGATCTCGGAAATTTCGCGGTCGCTTAAGGCCTTGGCGAAAGAAATGAAGTGCCCGGTAGTGGCGCTGTCCCAGCTGAATCGACAGCTCGAATCCCGGCCGGATAAGCGTCCGATGAACAGCGATTTGCGCGAATCTGGCGCTATTGAGCAAGACGCGGACGTGATTCTGTTTATCTATCGGGACGAGGTCTATAACGAAAATACCGAAGACTTAGGTATTGCCGAAATCATCATCGGCAAGCAGCGTAATGGACCCATTGGCAAAGTACGTTTGAAGTTTACGGGCAACCTCACCAAGTTCGAGGATTTGGCCCACGAGATGTACAACGACTATGGGCACTAGCCTGCAACCGGCCTGACCCCTATGGCAAAAGCAAAAACCAAGTCCGCCTACGTATGCGACGACTGCGGTGCCGAGCACGGCAAATGGCAGGGTCAATGTGGTACCTGTAGTGCGTGGAATACCCTCAGTCGGGTCAACATCACGCCGGTTTCTTCCGCCGCGGTAGGCTATGCAGGTGTTACCGCCGAAGTAAAAAAGCTGAGTGATATTGAAGCGGTAGACGCCGAACGGATCGGCACCGGGTTCACCGAGCTGGATCGTGTGCTCGGGGGTGGCTTTGTGCCGGGCTCGGTTGTGCTCATTGGCGGCGATCCTGGTGCGGGTAAGAGCACCCTGTTGCTGCAGGCTTCCACCGCCTTGGCCCAACATCATGGTGTGCTCTACGTCACCGGAGAAGAATCGTTGCAGCAGCTCGCCTTGCGTGCCCAGCGACTGCAGCTGCCCATGGACGGCCTAAGCGTCGCGGCAGAAACCCGGGCGGAAGTGATCGCCAACCTAGTCCAAACCCAGCGGCCCAAAATTGTCATTCTCGATTCGATTCAGGTGATGCAGATGGAATCAGTTGATTCCACCCCGGGCTCCGTGGCCCAAGTCCGCGAGACCGCATCGTTTTTTACGCGTCTGGCTAAGCAGCAAGATATCGTCATCGTCCTCGTGGGTCATATCACCAAGGAGGGTGGTATCGCTGGCCCCAAGGTCCTTGAGCATATGATCGACTGTTTCATGATGCTCGACAGCCCGGCCGGCAGCCGGTACCGAACACTGCGCGGGCACAAGAACCGCTTTGGCGCGGTGAACGAGTTAGGCATTTTTGCCATGACCGATTTGGGCATGAAAGAAGTGGCGAACCCCTCGGCGATTTTTCTGCAGCGGGGCGACGTGGATTCCCCCGGCAGTATTGCGACGGTGACCTGGGAAGGTACTAGGCCGCTGTTGGTAGAGCTGCAGGCTCTCGTCGATGACGTGGCCGGGGGGCACCCAAAGCGCGTTGCTGTTGGTCTTGATCAGCAGCGGCTGGCCATGCACTTGGCGGTACTGCATCGCCACTGCGGTATCGCGTTGAGCGATCAGGATGTATTCGCCAATGTGGTCGGTGGCGTTCGCATTACGGAAACCGGTGCAGATCTCGCTTTGCTGTTGGCTGTACTGGGTTCGTTTCGCGATCGCGTGCTCTCGCGAGAGTTGATCGTCTTCGGCGAGTTGGGTTTGACCGGCGAGCTGCGTCCGGTGGCCAACGGTCAGGAACGTTTGCGTGAAGCTGCCAAGCACGGCTTTAAGTACGCAATCGTACCGTTTGCTAATCGACCTAAGGAACCCCTGGGCCAGATGAAAGTGCACGGCGTGAAAACGCTCGCCGCCGCGCTTGAGGTACTTCAGTCGCTCTGACCGCTTGGACTCATCAGCGGTGAATTGGCTTGTACTGCACTCGTGTGGGTTGTGCGTCACCCAACCGCTTCTTCCGATCCACCTCATATTCGGTGTAGTTACCCTCGAAAAACGTCACGTCGCTGTCGCCGGTGAAAGCGATGATATGCGTAGCGATACGATCCAAGAACCAGCGATCGTGTGAAATCACCAGTGCGCTACCGGCGTAGCTCAGCAGTGCTTCTTCCAGCGCTCGCAGGGTTTCCACATCCAAATCGTTGGTGGGTTCGTCCAGCAGCAGCACGTTCGCGCCACGGCGCAGAAGTTTGGCTAAGTGCACGCGGTTGCGTTCGCCGCCGGACAAGGTGCCAACAAATTTTTGTTGGTCCGTGCCTTTGAAGTTGAATCGGCCGCAGTACTGGCGGCTGGCAATTTCGTGTTTACCGATACGCATAATATCCAAGCCGTCGGAGACTTCTTCCCATACGGTTTTGTCGTCAGCCAACGTGTCGCGGCTTTGATCCACGTAGGCCAGATCCACCGTCGAACCTTTGTCGATGGATCCGCTGTCCGGTGTTTCTTGCCCGGTCAGCATTTTGAAGAAAGTCGACTTGCCGGCACCGTTGCCGCCGATGATACCAACGATGGCACCCCGGGGGATGATGGCGCTGAAGTTATCAATGAGCAGACGGTCACCGAATCCCTTACTCAAATTATTGATCTCGATGACTTTTTCGCCCAATCGCTCACCGGTAGGAATGAACAGTTCGGTGGTCTCACGACGCACCTCGCTCTCTTCGGCGACCAACTCGTCAAAGCGGGCCATACGCGATTTGCTTTTGGCCTGACGCGCCTTAGGGTTTGAGCGTACCCATTCCAGTTCGGATTTAATGGTTCGCTGACGCGCTTCGTCGGTGGATGCTTCTTGCTCCAAACGCTTCTCTTTGGCTTCCAGCCATGTGGAATAGTTGCCCTCGTAAGGCAGTCCGCGTCCTCGGTCCAGTTCGAGAATCCAGCTGGCAACGTTATCGAGGAAATAGCGATCGTGAGTCACCGCCACAACCGTGCCCGGGTATTCGTCGAGGAAGCGTTCCAGCCAAGAGACACTTTCAGCGTCTAGGTGGTTGGTGGGTTCGTCCAGCAACAGCATGTCGGGCTTTGACAGCAGTAGGGCGCAGAGCGCGACGCGGCGGCGCTCACCACCGGAAAGACTGACAACAGGTGTGTCCCACGCAGGCAGTCGCAGGGCGTCTGCGGCAATATCAAGGGTGCGATCAATTTCCCAGCCTTCCACCGCATCAATTTCAGTGGCTAAGTCACCCTGGCGTTCCAGCAGCTTGGTCATTTCATCGTCGTCCATCGGCTCGGCAAACCGATCGGAAATGTCGTTGTACTCTTTTAGGATTGCCATGATGGGGGCGACCCCAAGCTCGACGTTGCCCCGAACATCCAAGTCATCGTCTAGGCCCGGTTCCTGAGGCAGGTAGCCAACGCGAATGTCTTTTTGTGCTCGCGCCTCACCATCGATCTCGGTGTCCTCGCCGGCCATGATGCGCAGCAGGCTGGATTTACCCGAGCCGTTCAGGCCCAAAACGCCGATTTTAGCGCCGGGATAGAATGATAAGTTGATGTTTTGCAAAATAGTCCGCTGGGGTGGGACGATCTTGGTCACGCCCTGCATGGTGTAAACGTACTGAGCCATGAACGCTCCTGAAGTCTAAAAGCGGGGAGTATACGGGCCTGTGCCAGTGGTGCCACTTTTGTGTGCAGGCCGAGATCAAAAAAACGGGCAAATGACCGGGCGGCAGTCGTCCACCGAGAGAAATGAACAGAGTTTTAGTTTAAGTCGCAGTTCTTTCAGGCCCCCTCGCTGGCGACTTGGTTTATACTGCGCTCCGCGCAACACATCCCATTTTCTGACAGTGAAGAGAGGCCCATGTTTGTAGGTAACGAAACCATTGCTGAGTTCGACGCGGAATTGGCGGAAGTCATCAACGCGGAAACGCGCCGTCAGGAAGAACATATCGAACTCATCGCGTCAGAGAATTACGCCAGCCCTCGCTCCATGGAGGCTCAAGGCAGCGTGCTGACGAACAAGTATGCGGAAGGTTATCCGGGTAAGCGGTACTACGGCGGATGTGAACATGTGGACAAGGCCGAAGTGTTGGCCATCGAACGAGCGAAGACACTCTTTGGCGCGGACTATGCCAACGTGCAGCCGCATTCCGGATCACAGGCAAATGCGGCGGTCTATCTGGCACTGCTTCAGGGTGGCGATACCGTGCTGGGCATGAGCCTTGCGGATGGTGGCCACCTAACGCACGGTGCGTCCGTGAATTTCTCCGGCAAGCTTTACAACCCCGTGCAGTACGGCATCAACGTAGAAACCGGTGAAGTGGATTACGACGAAGTGGCTCGTCTGGCACAAGAGCATCAACCGAAAATGATTGTGGCTGGCTTCTCAGCCTATTCGCGACGTCTGGACTGGCAGAAGTTTCGAGAGATTGCAGATTCCGTGGGAGCATACTTTTTGGTCGATATGGCCCACGTGGCGGGACTGGTGGCAGCGGGTGAATACCCCAACCCAGTGCCCTACGCTGACGTGGTCACGTCTACCACGCACAAAACGTTGTGCGGCCCTCGCGGCGGTATCATCCTAGCGCGCTCAAACCCTGATATTGAAAAGAAGCTGAATTCGGCCCTTTTCCCCGGCAGTCAAGGCGGGCCCTTGATGCATGTGATTGCGGCCAAGGCCGTGGCGTTCAAAGAAGCCATGACGCCAGAATTCAACGACTATCAGGCGCAGACATTGGCCAACGCACGCGCTATGGCCAAGGGTCTGATGGACCGCGGCTACGCCATCGTTTCCGGTGGTACCGACAACCA
>ERZ802830.5031-NODE-5031-length-10319-cov-25.3837_pt1 | contig 10319 bp, 5 predicted proteins | sample MGYA00345654_ERZ802830 | MGnify/ENA primary metagenome ERZ802830 (study PRJEB30503, sample SAMEA104212375) | marine metagenome | biome: Westerlies Biome; feature: [SRF] surface water layer (ENVO:00010504) within the epipelagic zone...; material: water...
CTTGATTGGGAAGTGTGAAATCTGGAGCGGGATCTCCAACTTGTAGGGCCACAGGTTTTTGAGAAAAACTAGAAGAACTCGAGCGTACGGCCTATCAAATCGTTGCTGTTGATCGCTCAGGAAGTCTCAAAGGCCGAAGTCAACTATTCAGTGGTACAAATCGAGCATAATTTTGGAGCGAAGTGCCGTTCACCACTGCATTTTGGAGTAATTGTCGTGCGGTAACTGACTGACCATTGGTTGTTGGCGATTTTTCTATCGGCGGTTAGTTTTCAAAAGACGCCCATTAAGAGTCGTCCGTGTTTTCTCGTCTCGCTGTAGGAATTTTTGTTGGTGCAGCTTTGGCCGCCCTGGCTGCGCATGCTGAAGCTGGTACCAGCCTCCCTGTGCGTTGGAACACCGGTGGTGCTGTTTGGACCACTACCTCCAGCGAATTCAAAACTTTTTGTGAAACCGGTGATGTCACCGACCGCGCTCTCGATGCCGGCGTCAACAACTCTGGTTGGACTGCCGAAGAAATTCAATGGGGTATGACCAAGAGCTACAGCGTCGACATCATCGGCGTGTCGCGCTTCTTGTATTCCGACGACGGTGTCAAGTTCCTTAAGGATCAGACCGCGTCTTACATCCCTTACTGGCGCATAAAGAAGACCGCCGTTGTGGCTCTGCGTTCCGCGATCATTGCCGACTCCATTGACGGCAAAATTTCTCCCGCAAGCATCATGGCTGCTCTGCCCGTCGACTTCCGTCTGGCTGACACCTGTGGGACTTACACCGGTGCCCTGAACCGCTGTCCTCCCGACAAGTGCGAAGGCGACGCCCAGTGCACCTCCTTGCTCTCTTGGTTCGTGTTCCTCCCCGCCTACGTGCAGGCCAATTCACAGCTGCCTGAAGCTCCCGCTCGCTAGCGAGGCTTCTGCCCCCGCATGCCCCCTCTGGTGATCAGGTGAAAAGCCTTGTTCTCTAAGCCCCGGCATTGCCGGGGCTTTTTTATGCCTTGTCGATTGGGGCGTTGCACCGTCCGATGAAGAGCTCGTGACGCATGGGAAGGCGCAACCCGCTGCGTTCGATGCCCTCAAGTCGGTGGCGAAGCAGGGTCAGAACCGCTGGATCAATCGTTCCCATCGCTTCGCGATATGGGGACCCTTCCGCCAGCCAGCGATTGGCTAAGCCTGGTCCCAATGGAAGGTTCAGGGTTTCCAGCCAACTGTCTTGCGATCCACGCCATCCTTCCGCTTCGAAAGAGTGATGGGGCTGTGTTTGTGCTGCCAGCCACAACGTCTCCTTTTGGAGGAGTGTCTTCAGCTCAGCGTCGCTGTTGCCGGCTTGGATCAAAACGCCTGCTGGTCCGGCTTCTGCCCTTGTGGTCAGGAGGCGGAGCGTGGTTTCACCATGGCAGTGAGCTTGAAGTTGGTGCCCCAGTAATGGCCAATCCAACTGCTGAAGATCGGTGGTGCTGAAGCGACCACCGATCCATTCGAACGCTTGGCTCTGCTTCAACTCGTCGAGTCCTTCACTGAGGAGTTGGGGACGATGTTCGGGTTCAAGCAGTTGGATCTGGGCCTCGATGCGGCGGCGATCATCGGTGCTGTTGCACAGCATGGTGACGCCCCCCTCAGGCACGGCCCGTAGGGGATCAAGGGCCCAAATCAGCGAGCGGGCTCCGAGGATTAAAACCCGATCATGGCGTTGCCAAGAGACGCCCCCCCAGAGACGTTCGCGGAGCTGATGCAGCCGTTCTCCTTCTTGTCCGAGTTGACGCTGAATCCAGCGCTCGAGGCCGGGACTGTCGGGTCCACTACTGAGCAGAAGCGGTTGATCAGCCGCAAGCTCAGCGGCGGCGGCGAGCTGGGCTGCACGGCGAGCACCCATGCGTTCGCGCCGTTGTCCTTCCCAGCCCAGAGCCCCAGGCTGCCAAAACACTTCGCCTTGCAGCGCAGTGGGTAGGTATTGCTGCTCCACCCAATGGTCCGCATAGGCATGGGGATAGCGGTAACCCACGCCATCTCCGAAGGCGTCGCCGTCTCGATTGGCATCGCGTAGGTGGGGGGGAACGTCCTGGCGGTTGGCGTCACGGACGCTCTTCAGGGCATCAAAGAAGCCCAAAATGCTGTTGCTTTTTTCCGTTCCGGCTAGGTACAGAGCTGCCTGTGCGAGGGGGTAGAGCCCCTCTGGCAATCCGACCCGTTCAAAGGCTGCAGCACATGCCTCCACCACCACCATCGCTTGGGGGTCGGCCAGGCCGATGTCTTCTCCAGCGGCGATCAACATCCGTCGGAAAATGAATCGGGGATTTTCACCGGCTTCCACCATGCGTGCGAGCCAAAACAACGCTGCATCGGCATCGGAGCCTCGCAACGACTTGATAAAGGCACTGATGGTGTCGTAGTGGGCGTCACCTTGTTTGTCGTAAAGAACAGCGCGCTGTTGGATCGACTCCTCGGCCGTGGCGAGGTTGATGGCGATGGTTCCGTCCGTCGTTGGCTCTGAACTTTCCACCGCCAGTTCGAGAGCGTTCAGCAGGCTGCGGGCGTCTCCTCCTGCTACATCAACAAGGTGGTTAGCGGCATCCATATCCAGAACCACAGAGCGTTCTCCATAGCCCCGGTCTTGGTCTGTGAGTGCTCGTTGCAGCAGCTGGTGAAGGTCTTTGGGTTCCAGGGGCAAAAGCCGGAACAGTCGTGAACGGCTCACGAGGGCTTTGTTCACTTCGAAGAAAGGGTTTTCTGTTGTGGCTCCAATCAGGGTGACGGTTCCGTTTTCCACCCAAGGCAGAAGGGCATCTTGTTGGGCGCTGTTGAACCGATGCACTTCATCGATAAACAAAATTGTGCGCAGCCCGTGCCGCTCAAGTCGCTGTTGTGCGGCGTCCACTTCGGCACGTAGATCCTTCACCCCCGCGAGCACCGCATTCAGATTGCTGAAATGAGCGCGGGTGTGGTTCGCCACAATCCTGGCCAGGGTCGTTTTGCCCACCCCAGGCGGGCCATGCAAGATCAAATTGCCAACTCTGTCGGCTTTGATCGCGCGTTGGAGGAGCCGACCCTCCGCCAAGATTCCCTGCTGCCCCTCGAATTCCTCCAGGGTGCGTGGCCGCATGCGATCAGCCAGTGGTGCAAGCCGACGCCGCTGTTGTTCTCCGTGGAAGGCGAAAAGATCCTGATTCACCACAGATCTATTAATAAGAGCAGTGTGGTTGATGAAAACAGAGTCAACGTTATTACTGGCATCTTTTTAAGGATCCTCTTTTGAAATACTCGCTTGTTTCTAATCAAGCATTGTTTAAGTCGTTAGTCGATGAAGTTTTAGAACTCCAAACCGCAAATCAATAATGTAATCTCAGTTATTTATACGTACGAGGCAGCTAGCGAAGCGCAGCCAGCTCTGATGGGGCCTTTTCTCCTTGGCTGGATGAATGAGCGACTCAACGTGCCCGGTTCGGCTCGTTTTTCCGAAATAAGTTGCGGTAATGACCGGGTGCGAATGGTTGATGCAAGTGAGCGTTTGTGATGCAGATGATCTCAATCCCTTGATTTAAGTGCCTGTCCGATCCGCAAGTGGGGCAAGTCGCAAGAAATGCTGTTCTTTCTGGTAGGCCAAGAGGTCCTAATTCGACGTTGCAAAAGCACTGCCTCCGGTACGGCACTTTTCATCAGGATCAAGCCGAATCCGCCCAGGGCTCACATAATTCAGTGATTGGCTATGTCCCAGTGCGTTTTCTGCTGCGCCTGATTGCTCCTGTCACGGCACTGGTCACCGTCAGCGCCTGTGGACCACAAGTTCCTCCGCAGCCACCGCCGCCGAAGGTTCAGGCTGCTGCTACTCGGGTGGCGGAATTTACCGAGGGTGTCGACACAGTCAGCACGCTTGAGGCCAGCAACCTTGTCGAGTTAGCAGCCCAATCGGGAGGACGAATTGAGCAACTAAAGATCCGCCAGGGTGATGAAGTCGAGGCCGGGGAGCTGCTGCTGGTGCTTGATCAAGACGAGGAAAAGGCCAAAGCTGAAACTGCTAAAGCCAATTACGAGCGTTACGCCTACTTGGCTGAGGTGGGAGCCACGTCGCAGAAGGAGTTGGATCGCTACCGGACTCAGTACATAGAGGCGAAGGCCAAGCTCAGTTACAGCAATCTGCGTTCTCCCTCCGCCGGCACAGTCGCTGACGTGAACGTGAAAGTGGGTGATGTGATTCAGCAGGGCCAGGTGTTTACCAGTCTGGTTCAGAACAATGAGCTGGAAGCGAGAGTGGAAGTCCCGGCGATCTTCTCGGCGCGACTGGAGGAGGGCCAGCCTGTTCTGCTGAGGGCGCCTGGCAGTGAAGAAGTAATTGCCACAGGTGCAGTGGAATCAATTGATCCACGCATCAACCCCAACACCCAAGGGCTGCTAGTGACGGCGGTCTTCCCAAATACCAACGGAACATTGCGGGATGGTCAGCGCATGCACACCCGGGTGCAGATCAATGCCGAGGAAGAACTGGCCGTTCCTTTCGCCGCTGTCACCCAGACCTCGGGTCAGAGCTTTGTCTTCCGGCTGGGAGGTTTCGATGAACTAAGGGAGAACCCCGGTAAGGCTGATTTAAAAAGGCTGGAGCTGGGCATTAAGGCCGGCAAGCTTTCGGCGGATGCGCAGTTCGCCTTGCAAACGCCAGTGACGGTGGGCGAGCTGGAGAACGACCTGTACCCGATCACCAAGGGTCTGAAACTGAATCAGAAGGTGGCCACCACCAACCTGCTGAACCTCAAACATGGCATGCCCGTGCAGGTGCAACCGCCCAAAGTGAACTGAGGTTGAACGATGTCTGCGTCTAATAACTTCATCACCAAACCGGTTCTCAGCACGGTTTGCAGTCTTCTGATCGTGATCGTCGGTTTGATCGCGATTCCGATCCTTCCGATCGAAAACCTGCCAGACATTGCTCCCCCCACAGTGAAGGTGCAGGCCACCTATGTGGGCGCTGACGCGGTTGCCGTTGAGCAGGGGGTTACCTCTGTGCTCGAGCAGCAGATCAACGGGGTGGAGAACATGGACTTCATCACCTCCAACAGCTCTTCGGACGGCGTGAGTTCCATCTCGGTGTCCTTCGACAGCGGCACCGACGGCAACATCAATCAGGTGAATGTTCAGAACCGCGTTTCTCTAGCGGAACCGCAGCTTCCAGAGGAAGTGCGTAAGTCCGGCGTCACCGTCAACAAGGCCTCCAACTCAATCCTGCTCGTATACAACTTCGTCAACGAGGATCCAGCGAAAACCGAATATTCGGTGGAGACGATCAGTGGATATCTCGACAAGAACCTCACCAACAACATCAAACGGGTGAAGGGCGTTGGCGACATCACCTATTTCGGCAACCGCAAGATCGCCTTCCGCCTTTGGCTCAATCCCGAGAAGTTAACCGCCAACAATCTCTCAGCAACTGACGTGGTCAACCAGCTGCGCAGTCAGAACCGCCTCGTTCCATCCGGCAAGATCGGCGGGGCACCCGCCCCGGAAGGTCAGGAATACACCTTGACGGTGCAGCTTCAGGGTCGTCTGACCAGCACCGAGGAATTTGAGAACATCATCCTGCGAACTACTGACGCCGGTGGTTTGGTGCGGCTCAAGGATGTGGGCCGGGTTCAGCTGGGTGGTGAGACCTACGGAATCGATGCCATCGACCTGAAAGGTGCTTCTTCGGTCGGCCTCGCGATTTATCAGCTCTCCGGCAGTAATGCCATTGACGTATCCAATGGCGTCAAGGACGTGCTGGCTGAGTTTGAACAGACCCTGCCCGTTGGCCTCGGGGTGCAGAAGATCTACGACACCACCGATTTCATTAACCAGTCGATCAAAGGTGTGACCAACTCCCTGCGGGACGCAGTGATTCTGGTGGTGCTGATCCTGTTCCTCTTCTTGCAGAACTGGAAGGCCACTCTCGTTCCGGCTATCGCTATCCCCGTGGCGCTAATAGGCACCTTTGCTCTGGTGCTGGCATTCGGGTTCTCGCTCAACCAGCTCACCCTTTTTGGTCTTGTGCTGGCCACCGGTCTGGTAGTGGATGACGCCATAACGGTGGTGGAAGACACCTCAGCGAAAAAAGCGGAAGGTATGACCTCGGTGCAGGCGGCCATGGAAACCATGGACGAACTGTTTGGGGCTGTGATCGCCACTTCTCTGGTGAAGATGGCGGTGTTTCTGCCGGTGCTGTTCTTCCCCGGTGCCACCGGCACGATCTACAAACAGTTCGCCGCCACGATCCTGTTCTCGATCGGTATCTCGACCTTCAACGCCCTCACTTTCTCGCCGATGCTCTCGGCGCTGTTGTTGTCTAAGGAGACAAAAGATCTCAGCCGTCAGCAGTACGCCACGGCCGGCGTGGCGCTCGGCTTCGTATACGGCTTACTGAGTGCTGGCAATGGCTCCGCAGCCGTCATCGCTCCAACAGTTGCGGGTGGCTTGATTGGCTTCATCGCTTCCAAGATCACCGGCATGCCCTTGCGGCTTCCCTTGGCAGTTGGTGGAGCGGTGGTGGGCCTGGTGATCACCGGCGTGCTCTTCTCCAATCCACTTCCGGTTCTTCTTTTCACCACGATCGGCCTGGGAGTCGGCTACTTCATCCCGGTGATCTTCACCAACTTCAACCGCATCTACAGCGGTTTCGAGGAGCGTTATGCGTCGATCCTGGATGCAGTGCTGAAGGCCCGTCCAGTAGTGATGGTGGCTTTGGCGGCCGGTATTCTGCTGACGGGCTTTGCTTTCACCCGCATTCCCGGTGGCTTTGTTCCGATTGAAGACCAGGGCTATGCGATCGGTTTCATCCAAGCCCCCGATGGTGCCTCTAATGAGAAAACCCAGACGATTAGCCGTCAGGTAGCAGCTGTATTGCGCTCAGAAGAGGACATCTCTTCAGCAGCCCTTTTCAGTGGCGCCAGCCTTGATGGAAACGCACCAAATAAAGGCTTTTTCTTCTTTGGGACGAAGCACTGGGATGAGCGGCCTGGCCCAGAACACACCGTGGGGGCTGTTGTGAAGCGACTTAACGCCAAAATGTATGGCTCAATCGATGGTGCTCGGGTGTTCGTGGTGGAGCCCCCGTCGATCCCCGGCTACGGCAACGGTGGCGGTTTTGAGTTCCAGTTGCTCGACAAGAGCAGTGGTGTGTACGCGTTGAACGAGTTCTTCGGTTCCGCGCGGCAAATCATGCAGGCTGGCAACGCTAACCCGATCTTGAACCGCGTTTATTCGCTCTTCTCTCCCCAGGCTCCGCAGTACAAGGTCGATGTAGACCGAGAGCAGATGGCCTCTCTTGGAGTTGACTTCGGTTCAGCCATGTCGGCGTTCAGCATCAACTTCGGTGGCGCCTATGTGAACGACACCTTCCAGGAAGGCAAGGTGCGTCGGGTCTATGTGCAGGCTGACGATGTCAGTCGCGCCACACCGCAGAAACTCTCGGCGATCTACGTCGCCAATGCCAAAGGCGAGCAGATTCCCCTTTCGGAGTTCTTCACCGTGAAGCAGACAGTGGGCCCGAGCGTCATTCCCCACTTCAACCTCTACCGCTCGATCAAGATCGAGGGCACCCCAAAGGAGGGCAATAGCTCCGGCCAGGCCATCGCAGCCATGAAGCAAGTGTTCAGCCAGGGAAGCTTCCCAGGACTCGGTTACGACTGGACCGGCATCTCGCGCGAGGAGGTCAAAGCAGGCTCACTTGCGGTGGTGATCTTCGCCCTGGGCATCCTGGCAGTGTTCCTGGTGCTTTCGGCTCAGTACGAGAGCTATACAGATCCAATCATCATTTTGCTGACGGTGCCGACGGCTCTGCTTGGAGCCCTGGTGTTTCTTGGGTCGGCTGGTCAGGTGCTCAATATCTATGCGCAGGTGGGTTTGGTGATGCTGATTGGTCTGGCTGGTGGTAATGCCATTCTTATCGTCGACCTTGCAAACCAGAAGATGCGCGAGGGCGAGTCGGCACTTGAAGCCGCCAAGTTCTCCGCCAAATCGCGCTTGCGGCCGATTTTGATGACGGCGATCTCCTCGCTCACAGGCTTCTTGCCTTTGATGCTCGCCAGTGGTGCAGGTGCCCAAAGTCAGTCATCACTGGGTCTGGTGGTGTTTGGTGGTCTATTGGTGGCAACCTTCCTTTCCACTCTTGTGGTGCCGGTCTTTTACGTGGTGATGAAGACCCTGATTGGGGAATCCAAGTCGAAGACAGCAGAGGACATTTCCAGTGTGGTGAGCTAATGACTCCGATCAAGCCAAAGTTGAGTTCTGGCAAGCCATTCAGCGGAATCAAAGTGTTAGTGGCCTTGGCGATCGGTTTGCTTCTGGGCTGCGCAGTGGCTTATTTCCTCAAAGTTCTGATTGACCACAGTCCTGCGGAAGTAGATCTGCGCCGCCTGAGACTCTTCTATTTGATGGTGATCAGTTCTGGAGGGCTGGCAGGATTTGCGATTGAAACCATGCGACAGCTTCAAAAGGAGGCCACGGATCCTGCTTATCGGCACACCAACTCCCATCGCGGTTCGCGAAGCTGAGCCAAAACAAACAGGTACAAAAGGCAACTAAAGTTAATTTTTGAGTATTATTTTGGTCTGACATGTTCATGCTTGATCCAAGATTGCAGCCTTTAATTCGAACAGTACTAGTTTTGCATTGTAAAAATATTTATAAAAGCATTGCTGTAGTGGCATTTTGTTTCATCGCAAATATTGCAAGTAAATGCTTGGTCGAGTTCATTTGACTTCAGATACATCTGACTGCAATGCTGTAATGGGCTGAATATATTGTTGTTCGCTAAATGTATGATGGCGGCGAGTTGATCTCTAATTAGTCAATGGAATAATAGCTCTATTGATGAGTTTGAGGTGATCTTTAGAGAAATTGGATTTTAAGTGATCACGGTGGGACGATCCATCCCCGTGCGCTGTTCGATTTCAGCAAGATCATTAATGGCACGAATCATCTCGCCAAGGGCCACCTGGGGGTCTTGGTTGAGGTCACCGTTGTTGGCCACGTAGCTCTCCAGGTAAACCCGGATCGTTGCCCCTTTGGTGCCGGTGCCGGAGAGGCGAATCACAACGCGACTTCCGTCCTCCAAAAGAATCCTTAGGCCTTGGCCCGTGGTGACTGAGTTATCGATGGGATCGGTGTAGCTGAAGTTGTCAGCATCCCGGATGGTTCCTCCAGCGAAGGGTTGCCCCTTCAGGCTTGGCAGCATGGCCTCGAGCCGGTCATAGAGCCCATGGGCGGCGGTGCTGTCCACGGCTTCGTAGTCATGACGGGAGTAGTAGTGCCGCCCAAAGCGTTTCCAATGATCCGCCATGATCTCGGCGACGCTGCACTGTCGTTTGGCCAGGATTTGCAGCCAGAACAAGACGGCCCAAAGCCCATCTTTCTCGCGCACATGGTCGCTGCCAGTGCCAAAGCTTTCCTCTCCGCAGAGGGTGATCTGCCCGGCATCGAGCAGATTCCCGAAGAACTTCCAACCGGTTGGCGTTTCATAGCAGTTGATGCCCAACTCCTTCGCCACCACATCCACAGCAGCGCTTGTGGGCATCGAACGGGCCACCCCTGCTAATCCCTTGGCATAGGCCGGAGCCAAGGTGGCATTGGCTGTGAGAACCGCCAGGCTGTCGCTGGGATTCACAAAACAGTGATGCCCCAGGATCATGTTGCGATCACCATCGCCGTCACAGGCAGCGCCAAAGCGATACCCATCGCCTTGGAGAAGGAGCTCTGCCAGGTCGTGGGCGTAGGTGAGGTTTGGATCGGGATGACCCTTGCCGAAGTCCTCCAGGGGAACGCCGTTGCGGACGCTGCCGGCAGGTGCACCTAAAAGACCTTCCAAGATGCGAGTCGCGTACGGACCCGTCACCGCATGCATGGCATCGAAGGCGAGCGGGAAGTCGTTGCGAAGCAACGCCTTGATTTCATCAAAATTGAACAACTGCTGCATCAGGGCCACGAAGTCATCCACGCCGTCGATGACCTCCACCGACATGGCACCGATGGAGTGCTGCCCGGGCCCCTCCAGCGAAATCGGCGTCGCGTCAACGATGGAATAGTGGCTGAGGGTTTTGGTGCACTCAAAAACAGCGTCCGTGTAGGACGCCGGGGTGGGTCCACCGTTGGCACCGTTCACCTTCACGCCAAAGTCGCCATCGGGTCCGCCGGGATTGTGACTGGCGGAAAGGATGACGCCTCCGATGGCCTTTTTGCTGCGGATCAGATGGGATGCCGCCGGTGTGGAGAGAATGCCGCCGGTGGTGACAATCACCTTGCCCAGACCATGGGCGGCCGCCATGCGCAGGATCACATCGATGGCACGAACGTTGCCGTAAC
>ERZ802830.5032-NODE-5032-length-10319-cov-6.82999_pt1 | contig 10319 bp, 9 predicted proteins | sample MGYA00345654_ERZ802830 | MGnify/ENA primary metagenome ERZ802830 (study PRJEB30503, sample SAMEA104212375) | marine metagenome | biome: Westerlies Biome; feature: [SRF] surface water layer (ENVO:00010504) within the epipelagic zone...; material: water...
CGGTACTCATTCGCGAAACTCCTTTGTCAGTCGGGCGCAGCGCTGGGCCGACGCCGTTCAATGAACTCGTTACATCAAGACTTTTGGGTTCTTAAACCGATTGCTCTGGTTTTCGCCGCCTCTGGGTTCCAGACACTCGAAATCTTTCTCGATCGACAGCGACAGACTCCCCGTCGGTAGCGCGAGTGTCTCGTAGATACCGACCTGTGCCTCATCATTGGCCCAAGCCGCAGCGGCGCGAACGGAAATCACGATTCGGATGACGCCATCACAAAACTCGGCGGTGCAGTCAGCGCCAGCGGGCTCCAAGGTATAGCGAAATGTCTCTCCGCCGGGAAAATCCGTCGAGCCCAATACTTGACTGCCGGCACCAATTTGATCCACTTCCCCGCGATCCAACCGCAGGCGTAGGGTGTTGTCCAATATCCTCACTTTCATAACCAGTTGGGCCTAGCCTTTTTTCCGCGCGCTGGCGTGCTGATCATTGTTAGAACCCTCGGCGGCGTCCGCTTTGCCTGTTTGCTTGTTCACGAACATGCGATTGGCAATGTGGGCAAATACATAGGCCCGCAGCTCCAGATATTTGTGTCTGATGGCAGAGCGCCGGGTCATGATGCCGCGTGCTCCTCAACCGCGGTATCAGGTCGCCAATCACCGGGTTGAGTACGGCTCACCTGAGCTGGCTGCTCGGCTTTTTCCAGCTTGCCCGGAAAGCCTTTGAAATGAGGTACCCCCTGCTCATGATCCAGCCATTCATCCTCATCGGAACACAGTACGGCATCCGAGGAGATAAAGGCACCGGCCAAATCGACCTCGCCACGAAGTTCCGGATACCACCAACCGTGGGGCACTCGGATATGACCTTCCTTCATCGTGTCGTGCACAGCGATTTGGGCGAGCACCGCACCTTGGGGCGTAGAAAGCTTGGCCCAATCTCCATCAACGAAGCCCTCTTTTTGCGCATCCACAGGGTGCAAGAATAAGTTGGGCGCTGGCATTCGGCGACGCAGGGATTCAATGTTTCGCTGACCTGTCTGAAAAAACGGGTCTTCCCGAACCCCAGTAAACACCAAGTAAGGAAACTCGTCCGGCTGGACGGGTAGTTCCCGGTAATAAGGCAGGGGATCAAAACCCAGATCCGCCAGCACGCTGGACGCCAGCTCGACCTTGCCCGATGGCGTGGCGAAACCCTTTTGACGATATTTGCGAAATTTCGGCGGTGCCAGTTCCATATAGGTTGCGCTCTCAAACTCGGCAAAAGTGCGACCACCTCGGGACAGTCGATAATCCAGCATGTCTTCTAGCGACGTCCAAGGAAACTCGTCGCCAAAGCCCATACGATGTGCCAAATCCGTCCAGAACTGAAACGTGCTACTCGCCTCTTCTGGCGCGTCGACTACCTTTTGCGACAGAGACAGTCGGGTGCCCCACCCCCAGCCATCGGCAACATGATCACGTTCGGTAAAGACATCGCCAGGCAACACGTAGTCCGCCAGCATCGCCGTGGGGGTCATGAAGATCTCGTGGGATACGATCAGCTCTTGATTGCGCATGGCCCGATGAATCTGGTGCTGATTCGCATAACTCAGCAAGGCGTTGTTGCCCAAACAGAAGAACGCCTTAATCGGATAAGGATCTTCCGTCGCCATGGCGCGAAAGACATTGGTCGGGTTTGCCATATGGCAGCCCATCACAAGATCCGCATAGGGAAAGCCCCAGGTTTTCTCCGTCGGCTCTTTGAGCATTTCAGCGACGCGGTAGGTGAACACCGGATGATCGTCGTAGCCCAGCTGCTTTTCTTTTTGCGCATCCGGCAGGCGTTCGTGAAGACCCAACTCGGATTCCGGGATGTAGGTTTCAGAGAAGCCACCCAGCGTTTCGCCGCCAACCACATCCAAATTGCCGGTCACCGCTCGCAGGATAGAGTGCAATCTAATCGCAGACGTCGACGACAGCTGCTGATCCGTTATTGGTGTCCAAGGAATCACCGCACCGTCCGCGTTAGCGTACATTCGCGCGGCGGCGGCAATATCTGCTTCGGCAACGCCAGTAATCTCGGCGACCCGAGCCAAGGGATATTCATCGACGCGCTGCTTCAATTCGTCAAAACCAACGCACCAGTCCTTCACAAATGCCTCGTCATACAGGCCTTCGTCAAAAATCACCTTGAGCCATCCCAAACACATCGCCGCGTCCGTGCCGGCTTTCAAACGCAGGTGAATGTCCGCATGCTCCGCCTGATCCGACACGCGAGGATCGAGCACGATAACCTTCGCACCGCGGGCACGGGCTGCACGTATGGCATTGTAGATTGGCGTCCACGAATGCTTACGAGGATTGTGGCCAAACAACACGATGCAGTTTGTGGCACCTAAGTCTGGCTGGGGAAACCAGCCATAGGTCAGACGGTTGACTGCAGCGGTATTGCCCGCACACAGCGCAACGCCGCTGATCCAGTTTGGTGAACCCAGCAAATTCATAAAACGCCGGTCAAGACTGTGCGTGGTTTGCGTGTTCCAGCCAGACGTGGAAACGGCAAAGGACTCCGGCCCGTATTTGGCGGTAATCGACCCGAGCTTTTCGGCTATCTCGTCCATGGCTTGTTCGTAGGAAATCTCTTCCCATCGATCCTCGCCTCGCTCGCCAACTCGCTTCAGCGGCTTGGTTAGGCGGTCTTCGTGATTGTGGATCAGCGGGACAGCAGTACCCTTGTAGCAAATGTTGCGCGCCAGAGCAGGATTGTCATGGGCAATAACGCGCGCCACCTTGCCGTCGACCGCTTCCGAGCGCAGCTGGCAGCCGATATCACAAACCGTGCACACCGAGTACTTTGTTTCCGTTGACGCCATCGTTCCCCTCCAAAAAATATCAAGCCTGCCCAATACTAACCATAATTCGGCGGAATGGGAGCATCCGCCAGTCAGGTCTTCATGCCAAAAACCGAAAGGATCGAGCCCTATGTCCAAGCCGGGGCTGACTTACCCGCACACAATGGGGCCCGGGCTTTTGTACCATTCTGCGGCTCATCGAAGGATCGCCATGACTGTCACAAACCTTACCGCCGAACCGCGCATCTACCCAAAATGGCTCATCGCCGAACTGCGCTCGGACCATGCTGGCGAGCTGGGCGCCGTAATGATCTACCAGGGCATATTGGCCGTCGCGTCAGACCCCGCCCTGCGAGCTTTCGCGGAAGAACACCTTGCCACTGAGCGACAACATTTGCGGACCCTGGAGTCACTCCTGAGCCAATCCAAGCGCTCGCGGCTGCAGTGGCCCTGGCGCGCTGCTGGCTGGTTCATCGGCGCGCTGCCTGCGCTGATCGGTACCCAGTGGGTTTACGCGACGATCCAAACCGTCGAAACATTCGTCGACGCCCATTACCAACAACAAATCGTTCGCCTGAGAACCGAGCTGCCAGCCAACCCGGTTACCGACATACTGGAGCAGTGCCGTGCTGACGAGGTAATGCACCAACAGGACGCTGCCGCGCGTGTGGAAGGCAATCCATCCCTCGCCCTGTCCCTCTGGTTAAAAACCGTCGACTTGGGATCCCGGGCGGCTGTGGTGGTGGCAAGACACGTTTGAGTGCGACCCCCTCACTCCCCCAAGTCCCAACAAAAAACACGACACCTCGTAGGTCGCCCTTCTGACTCGGACTCTTCCAACCGCTTCCCTGCGCGTCGTGCGTTCATTCGTCTCTCCCTGCACTTCACTTTTAGTTAAAACTTTCACTAAGTCTCCACTTTTAAAAAAAAAAAAAATATTCGCCCTTTTCAGCACTGAAACCCAATCCAGCTGCGGCCAACAAGCAAAATTTGTAGAATTTTTTAATAAAAACAATACCTTAAAAATATTTCGGCAACATCGTCAGGCCAATCGGCGATTCGTTTCGCCACAGGCAATTCAAAAATCGACAAAACTTCGACTTTTAACTTTCACGGCATATTCATGAGCCACGCCCTACTCTGACTTTGCTTTGATCGCGCCATTTCTTGGCTGAGACGGCGACGTTTTTGCCAGCATTGAGCGCTCCGTACTTGTTGCGGATCGCGCAATCAACGCAATGGAAAGGCAGCAGTTTTCCCGCAGTCGAGTGGTAACAATCGACACATGTAAGGATGAAGCAGTTGACTGACGTTCGTGGAGCTCCGTTGAGTCTCTTCCCGGTAGCAGGCTCGAGCTGGTACTCGGGTTTAAGAGGACTCATGAGATTCACGAAGCGGGTGCGTCGGGCGATTGATAACTTAACGTTAAGGAGAGAGGAATGTTAGACCCGAAAGATTACGTAGGCGTCACTTTCTGGATTATTTCCGCGGCTATGGTAGCCGCAACCTACTTTTTCACTGTCGAACGCGACCGCGCGGTAGGCAAGTGGAAAACATCACTGACCGTCGCCGCCATGGTGACTGGTATCGCTGCGATTCACTACTTCTACATGCGTGGGGTATGGATCGAGACCAACCAGAGTCCAACGGTATTCCGATACGTTGACTGGTTGCTCACAGTGCCACTGCAAATCGTCGAGTTTTACTTGATTCTTGCAGCTATCGCTGTTGTTCGTGCTGCCTTGTTCTGGAAGCTATTGATCGCGTCACTTGTGATGTTGGTCTTTGGCTATCTGGGTGAAGTCGGTGCCATGGATTACTGGATTGCGTTCATCATCGGCATGGCCGGATGGTTGTACATCATCTATGAAATCTTCATGGGTGAAGCCAGTCAGATCAGTGCCGCTCACGGTACTGCTGCAAGCCAAAGCGCATTCAACGCTTTGCGTCTGATCGTAACCGTTGGTTGGGCCATTTACCCAATCGGATACGTATTGGGTGCCGGCGCTGATGGTGCCGCTGGCCTGAACATCGTTTACAACCTTGCTGACTTTGTTAACAAGATTGCCTTCGGTGTTGTCATCTGGGCTGCTGCTACGTCTTCTTCCGAGAACGCGTAACAGACCAAGTCTTGGTAGGTGGGCGTTTATCGTCCCACCTATCAAGCCTGCTATCTGCCCTAGGGGCTCAACAACTTTCACTTCATTGCGGGGAAGCTATGCAGGATCACCTTCTAGCCACTGCCCTTGAGCAAACTGTTCACCGCTATGGCGAAGACGCCGGCGCACTGTCTCAAGCAGCCCGACATCATTTATCCAGTCCGGGCAAGCGCACTCGTTCAAAATTGCTTTTTGCTGCCACCCCGAACACCCCAAACATCAAAGCCCTCGTGCACGCCGCTGCTGCGGTTGAGCTGATTCACGAGGCCTCCATCGTTCACGATGATATTCAAGACCAGACCGAACGCCGACGCGGCATGCCTACGGTCTGGCGCCAATACGGTGCCAACGCGGCGCTTTTGCTGGGCGATCACCTGGTTGCAGCCGCCTTTCGCGCTGTAGCCGAAGCCGAGCAGATTGACCCGATAAAGGGTTCATTGATCCTAGCGCTCTCTCAATCGGTCAGCCGCGCCGCATCAGGCCAACACCTGCAGCTGACGAATGCGACCCAGGGCGAATTTAAGGCGTTCTACGACGAGGTCGCGATAAACAAGACCGGCGCCCTGATCGCACTGCCCCTTGAATTTGCCGCGCTGTTTAACGACTGGGAAAACCAAGACACGTCATCGGCCCGCCGCTGCGGCGAACACTTAGGATTGGCCTACCAAATTCTTGATGACCTCAAACCCTACGCAGCACCCGGCAATCTAGCCGCTGACGAGGACATGCAGCATCGCGTAGTCACCGCGCCGGTGGCTGCCTGCAGCACACTGTTTCCCAAGGTTGACCCGTTTCACGCGCTCGTAAACCACGCCAGTCTAAGGGCTAAGGCCATACGCCAATGCCAGCACTGGCTCGATACCGCCTTAGCCAGCGCACGTTATGAAGCCGCGTTTCTAGCGGCGCACAGCGCCTTGGTGGTGGAAAACTTCATCACGGGACAGCTCACCACCAAGCCCATTCGTGAGACCCAATCAATGCCGACCTACAGCCCTTGGCGAAAGCAAACAGCCGTAAGAGTAGAAGCCGTATGAGCGAACGTGTCATTGTCATTGGCAGCGGTTTCGGCGGACTCGCCAGTGCCCTGCGTGCTCGAAAGATGGGGTTCGACGTTACGGTTGTCGAACGCCTAGAGCAATTGGGCGGACGGGCTCAGACCTTTAACCGCGACGGCTTTGTTTTCGACGCTGGCCCAACGGTGATCACGGCGCCGTTTTTGTTCGACGAACTCTTCGAACTGTTTGACCGCAATATTGCCGATTACGTCGAAATCCTTCCGGTCTCACCGTGGTATCGGTACGAGTTTAACGACGGTTCGCATCTGAACTACGGCGGTACGGTCCAGGACACGCTGAATGAAATCGAACGCATCAATCCTGATGATGTTGAAGGTTACAAAAAACTGCTCGCCCACTCGGAGAAGATATTCGATGTGGGCTTTGGGCAACTGGCCCACGTACCCTTCAACAAATTTTGGTTCATGCTCAAGCAGGTACCGGATCTGATTCGACTGGGCTGTTACCGGACGGTTTGGCAATTCACCAAACGCTACCTCAAAGACGAGAGGCTGCGCAGAGCCTTTAGCATCCAGCCACTGCTGGTGGGTGGCAACCCGTTTTCCACCACCAGCATCTACTCGCTGATTCATTACTTGGAACGTCGTTGGGGAGTGCATTTACCTCGGGGCGGCACCGGCGCGCTGGTACAGGCCCTGGGCAAGCTGATGATCGAGCAGGGCATCGATATTCGCCTCGGCCAAACTGTTGCTCAAATTCAAATCGAAGACGGTCGTGCTACCGGAGTCACCCTAGAGGACGGCACGTCGATCAGCGCCGACAGGGTCATCTGCAATGGCGACCCGGCCTACACCTACAAAAACTTGATCGATTCGACACATCGTAAAACCTGGACCGACAAACGCATTGATCGACTGAAGTACTCCATGGGACTTTACGTACTGTATTTCGGGACAGACCGAAAATACGAGGATGTCGAACACCATACGATCATTTTTGGCGACACCTATCAGGAGTTGCTGCAGCGAATCTTCGACGGCGGCGAGGTCGGTGATGACCTAAGCCTGTATTTGCATCGGCCCACGGCGACGGACCCTGCCCTGGCGCCGGACGGCAAGGACGCCTTCTACGTATTGGCACCGGTGCCTAATTTGCAGCGAGACGACTGGGCAGACGTTAAACAACAGGTGAAAGAGCGCGTCTTGGATATTTTAGAGAGCAAGGTCCTACCCGACGTCAGAGACCATCTGGAGGTCTGCTTTGACTTCGATCCCACAGATTTCGCACAGCAATACCAGTCTCAGTGGGGCGCTGGTTTTTCCATTGCCCCCATCTTCACGCAATCCGCATTCTTCCGCTTTCACAACCGCGCAGAAGATTTCGACAATCTCTACTTCGTTGGTGCGGGCACGCATCCCGGAGCAGGGGTACCTGGCGTACTCAGTTCAGCCAAGGTCATCGAGCACTTGCTGTTAGAGGATTGTGCAGAGACAACGCAGGCGCTGCCATGTCCAAATTAAGCCATCATCAATTGGATCAGGCAAAAGCAAGTTTCACCGCCAATGCCAAAACCTTTGCCTTGGCGGCAAAATTTTTGCCCAAGGAACGGTACGAAGCCGTGGCCAGACTGTATGCGTTCTGTCGCCAGCTGGACGATTTGGCCGATGCCGCGCCGGCGGGTGTAAACCACGGCGAACTCATCCGCATTCGTGAGGAAATTTGCAGCGGAACGAGCCAAGACCCCGGTATCAGCGACATGCTCTGTTTGCAGCGTGATTTTGAAATCCCCACGACCTTGCTGTTGGATTTCGTCGATACCTTGATTGAGGACCAGTACCCCAGAGCGCTGGCGAATGTGGACGAACTGGTACAGTTCGCCTACGGCGTCGCCTCCACCGTTGGCCTGATGATGTGCCACGTCTTTGGAGTGCGTGACACCAAGGCCCTGCCCTTCGCTGTGGATCTGGGCGTGGCAATGCAAATGAGCAATATCGCTCGAGACATTTTGGAAGACGCCGAACGACATCGGATTTATGTGCCGGCAAATCTGCTACCCACGCCAGTGGATTGTGCCGGCTTGGTTCGAGGTGACAAGGCTCAGCGCGCCAGCGCATATCAGGGCGCACTGAAACTCCTCGCCATTGCCGACGAATACTACGCCAGCGCTGCCTTGGGTTATGGCTATCTGCCGCGCACAGTTCGACAGGCCATTAAAGTCGCGGCCCGGCTCTATCAGGCCATTGGCGAGAAAGTCGAGAGGAGCGAAGCAACCTATTGGCAAGAGCGCACGGTGGTGTCTTCTGAACGCAAATGTCTGTTGATCACCGAACTGTTTCTCCAGCGGATGCGAAACGGCTCCAGTACGCTGCTGATCGGTAAATTTGCGCACCGCGAGCAGCTGCACCAGGCACTGGATCGCCGACGCTTCTCTGCCTGATCTGCAACGGTGAGCGACGCCACTGACTTTGACGTAGTCATTCTGGGCGGCGGCATGACGGGCCTGACCCTTGGCTATCATCTGACCCAGCACAATGCACCGGGTTCCGCCGACAAACACCAGTCACTGATTCTTGAGCCGCGCAGCAACTACAGCCGAGATAAGACATGGTGCTACTGGCAGCACGAGGCGACACCCTTCGATGAGGCTATCAGCCATCGGTGGCATCGCTGGACGGTCAGCTGCAACGGACACACCCACGTAGGCGAGAGTGCCACCACGCCCTACGTCAGGGTAGACAGCGCTAGGTTCTATGAGATTGGCCAAGCAGCAATCGCCGCGTCCGACCGCGTCACTCTGCGTCTGGGTGACAGCGCAACACAGGTTCTTCCCAACAAACATGGTGTGTCGGTGCAAAGCGAGCGCGAGACATTTCAAGCCTGTCGGGTATTCGATACGCGACCCGCATCAATCCCCGAAGGCATATTGCTACAGCACTTTGTCGGCTGGGAGATCGAGACAGACACCGACGTATTTGATCCATCAACCGTGACCTTGATGGACTTTGTTCCCGGGGCCCAAGACATCCACTTTTTCTATGTACTGCCCATGAGTCCGCGGCATGCCCTGATTGAAACCACACACTTTTCAGCCAGCGTGCTTGATGAAACGGCCTACGCGGCGGAAATCACCGATTACTTGCGTGAGCGCTTCGGACTGAGTGACTGGCAGATCAAACATCGGGAAACGGGTGTTATACCCATGCCCCGGCACGCGCCGGACCTGTCTCGCAGGCCGCACAGCCGTATTGTTCCCCTGGGCCTGCACAGCGACACCGTAAAACCCTCAACCGGATACTGTTATCCCCATGCGCAAGTTCAGGCACGCCGCCAAGTCGCCGCTTTGTTCACAGAACCGAAGGCCACGGCCATAGCCGCAAGATCACGGCTAAACCGGTGGTTTGACGCGGTGTTTATCGGCTTTCTGGAGCAGCACCCAGAGCGGGCTGGCGAGATATTTTTCCGCCTGTTCAAGAGCGTCCCCAGCGATGCGTTAACTCGTTTTTTAGGGGATAACGCGAAACCAGCCGACTATTTTCGAGTCATGCTGGCACTGCCAAAAGGCACCTTTATCCTGCAGGCCATGCGACATGTTTGGCGCCCTTAAGCCCTTTTTGTTTTTTCTGAGTGGCAGCGCATCCGTTCTCGTGCTGGCCACCTTGATCGGCACTGGGCATCCGGCATTTGTTGCACTGCTCTGCCTCGTCCTGTTGCTTGCCGGACTGCCCCATGGCGCATTCGATTACCACATTTTGTCCGCCCGCTACGAAGGGTCGGCCTTTGCTTGCGCCCTCGTCATCTATCTTGGCCTAACCGGCATGACCGTTGTGCTGTGGTGGCTCCTGCCGCTGTGGTTTTTGAGCAGCTTCCTCGCCTACTCGGCCTTTCACTTCGGCGACTCGGACTGGCCAGATCAGGGAGCCTTGCGGAAATGGGCCTGGGGGCTATCCATTGTCGGGCTGCCCTGCCTGTTGGCGCCCCGAACAGTGGAACCGCTGTTTGCCGTGATCGCGGGAATCACCGAAGTCGCGCTGCTCACGAAGGTCACAGGCCTGATGTCGATTCCTGCAACAGCCTTGTGCTGTCTGCCGGACCGGGTGTCAGACGGGAACCGCTGGAATCCTAAACCGGTTCTTCTGCTGAGCTACGGCGGGATGTGCTGGGTGGCCGGACCGCTGGCGGCATTTGGCTGCTACTTCGCATGCCTGCACAGTCCTTTTCACCTGACGCGATGGCGACGCCGGATTGAGGGGACGTCCATGGGCGGTATTCACGCCCTGAGCGCCCTTGTTTTAGTTTCTGTCGTTGGACTTGTGTGG
>ERZ802830.5033-NODE-5033-length-10318-cov-10.627_pt1 | contig 10318 bp, 11 predicted proteins | sample MGYA00345654_ERZ802830 | MGnify/ENA primary metagenome ERZ802830 (study PRJEB30503, sample SAMEA104212375) | marine metagenome | biome: Westerlies Biome; feature: [SRF] surface water layer (ENVO:00010504) within the epipelagic zone...; material: water...
TCTATGACAAAGGTGCTCTGCATGGTAAAGAATATCTTGACCGCATGAAGAAATACAATGAGATTAAAGCTGGAACAGACTTAAGAGACGTTTTAGAGAAACAATTATCAGATTGGACTGGTGGTGTTTTGAAGTTTAAAAATCACGAGATTGTTCAAATGCCTAGAGAATGGTATATGAAAGATAACCCAAATGAAAAAGAAGATAAGTCTCCAGTAAAAGCAAAATTAGAGTCAGTAGATTACCATACAAAAGTAATCGTTGAAAAGTTCAAAAGAGGAAAAGGAAGATTGAAATTTAAGAAATCTCCTCCAATCAAAGTAGAAGGTAATGCAGTATCAAGAGCTCAACAAGCTGCAATCGCAATTGCAAAGAAAAAGAAAAATGAATCAGTCATGGATTCTTACAGAAAAATGTGGGAAGAATCATTAACTGAAGAAGTTCAAGATATCACTGTAGACCCAAAGAACAAAAAGTTCAGTAGTCCTTCCGACCAAAATTATCACGGAATGGAAATTGCTAAACAGGCAAGAAGATTCGGATTGAAATCTGCAGTTTTAGGTAAACATGTCAGAATCAAAGGTGCAAAGAAAAAAGTAAATGACTTCTTAAGAGTAGTAATCGGTAAAGAAAGCTACGGAGACCCTACCAACGGAGATTACACTACACCTCAAATCGATAAGATGTTGACTAAAGGATTGAAGTAATGGACAGAGTAGACGCAAGATATAAAACCTTTAAAGAGAAATTAAAGAAACTTGGATACATTAAAGATTCTGCAAAACAGACTAACAAAATCATAGAGAAAATTGGTGATTTTGGAATGATGTCTGATACAGGGAATAAAAAGATTGCTCGTGCAGTTTCACAATCAAAGAATGAAAAAGACCTGCGTGCAAAGTTAGAGAAAATCTCTACAATGGCAAAAGGTAAGTATGCTGAAGCAGGTGAAGACGAAGTAATTGATAGAGCATTAGATGCACTTGGTAGTAAAGCAAGGGGAGTTCAAAATAGACCCGACGCTGCAATGCTAATGCAACTTCGTAAGTTCAAAGACGGAACTAAAGATGGTGAGGTCAGAACAGACGATATGAAGAAAATTAAGGTAAAAAGAGACGATGCGGTGAAAGTTCATGACGTTTTAATGAAGGTTAAGACACCCATTCGGTCTAAATACCTACAGTTATTACAAAAAGACAAAAAGTCTTTCGATAAAGCATTTAAAGCAATCTTAAAGGTTGCATAACTAGGAGAAAAACATGGCACTTTGGGGATTATTAGACAACGAAGCTTCTAAACCAAAATATCTTAACACTGCTGATAAAGCAGAATGTTATGGTGCTGATACAGCTGAGGTCGGTGCGACTGCTGGTGTTAATTCAGAAGGTTGGGTTTTAAGAAAAACAGTAGGGTCAAGAACACAGTTCGAAACATTGGTTGCAATGTCTTCAGGAACTATGGGTGCTGACGTTGCTGATTTTGACGATGACTCAGACTCAGGAACACCTGATGTTGATGACGATACAGTATTATCAGATAGTTAATAGAGGATAAATTATGAAAACATTTAAAAACTTCATTATTGAAGAAGGTGGAAGTCAAATTCCAACAGATTCTAACGCATTTTTTGTGGGTGCAGCTGGACTAAGTTCAGAAAAAGTCCCACATGATATAGATGATGCAGATGTTAAAGCCAAGGTTAATGCAATCTTAGGACAAACTGCAGTATCAGAATGGTTGAATCCAAAAGCTGCTGTTGCACAAATGGAAGCAAAACTTTCTCTATTAGGACTTAATAAAACTGGTGAATCAGACTTAGAGTTTGCATCAGAAGAAGGTTCATTCGACATTCAATTCAACAGATATGGAGTTGTCACTGGTAAAACAGTTGATACACCACATGACGAATTTGAAAGAGAAGAAAAAATCGTATCACTTAACGTGAAATACGAACAGAACGAAAACGGAACATACAAAGTTATTGGTTCGTTAAGTTAAGTAGTTTCCCCGAATCTGCAGTTCGGGGACACCTACATACTATTACATTATGAGTCTATTTGACAAAATCACAGCAAAAAACTTTTCTGCATATGCTATGAAGCACTATGACGACCCTCAATGTGAAGACATAGAGGATTTTCAAGAAGACCTTCGTAGATTCAGATACCTTAAGAGGTTATTACATAGATACCATGAAAATGGTGAATTACGTGAGCGTTTAATGCTGAATCACCTTATCTGTATATTTAATGTCTTTGGATATGATGCATGTATGAGAATGTTAGAGTTTAAAATTAAGAACGTAAACTACTGGTCTTCCATAAAAACTATGTTATTATACCTAGAATACATAGAAGAAGGTTGGAAAATAGATATCCCTATCGATAATAAACTTGCAGAACGTTTAAGAGACCTTTAAAAATACCTAAATAGATTATATGCGTATAGTCGACACCCTTATAGTATTCCGAATTCTCAAGATGTTAACCACACCTTGGAACAAAATGCAGGCATTCAAGTTTGGATTCATAGATATGAATGGAAACAGAATCAAAGAAATTGAAGACGAGAATGGGAAAAAGGTTAAGAATGACCCAGTCACAAAAAAAGAAAAGTCTTCACTCACTCCTTTACATAGATTAGTATTCAATCTTAAAAAAATAATCAATAAAGTTCCTTTCGGTAAAACTCAATTTGCATCATATGTCACTGCACTTCTACTTTTAAAGGAAGAGTGTGATTTAGACAATGAACAGAGTGAGGAGTTATATGAAAAGTTCTATAGATTTCTAAAGGAAGAGGAACTATTAGAAGCTGAAATGATAACAGAGACTATAAATGTAGGAAAGTTAATCATAGGTGAGACATATAAAATTAGATTTCCAATTAAACAAAATGATTACATTCACCAACACAAAGAACAAGTTTTAATTCACCAAGAATACGAAAAGATATATGGTATTCAAACATATATTGGATTTATTAACGAAGAGAGAGTCGTATTGACTGCAGATGATGTTTATTGAAGCGATACAAGAAATAGATAACCTTACCTTTGGTCAACAAAAAGACTTAAAGAAACCCAAGTATAAACAACTTACACTATGGGACGAAGGTTGGGAAACCATAATGTTGGGTGCGTATCCTAAAGGTCAGAAAGTTTTAGACGAACTCAAAGAAATTCAGAGATTAGTAAAAAGTGCAACAGACGAACAGAAACAGCAATACATAAATTGTGACGAAGATGGTGCATATTATATCAAACAATACATGGACGACCATGACTTAGAATACAGTCAAGACACTATAGATTTTATCAGAAAACAATGTAGTCCAGTTATCAAACACCATAAAAACCATTTTAATCGTGCAAGACCATATCAAGTTGCAGAACATTTAGGAATGGAATTTGAAAGATTTGAAACAGAAACAAGTAAGACACCTTCATACCCTAGTGGACATACAACACAACCTTTAGTGTCTGCATTGTATTACAGTAAAATGTATCCACAACACCAACAGGGAATTATGAATGGTGCAAAGATTAGTGGATTCGGAAGAGTTATAGCAGGATTGCATTATCCTTCAGACTATGAAGCAGGTGTAAAACTTGGTAAAGAATTATTCAAGTATATGAAAGTAGAAGATATAAAAGAAGATGCACCTATGAATTCTACTGGAGGTGCAATTAGTATGCCTCCAACAATGCAAAAAAAGAAAACAGATAAGAGATATGATACAGATAACATGTATAAACTCTTACGTAGATACATTTAAATTATGAAATTTTTGAATTACCTAGCCCTTATTACGTCCATTGGAATTGCAACTATAGCTGCATATTTCAGTGTTCTTGGGCTTGCAACCATATTCAGTGGTGCATTCTTAGGTATTGTCATTATGGCAGGTGCATTGGAATTTGGTAAGATTGTCAGTGCAGCTTACTTACACATGTTTTGGGATAAGTTAAATTACTTTAAGTATTACTTAGTGGTCAGTGTTATAGTGTTAATGTTGATTACGTCACTAGGAATCTTTGGATATCTTGCAAAGGCAAGTTCGGATACGTCTTTTGCAACTGAATTTGCACAACAAGAAATCGGTCAAATAGACGGAAAGATTAGTAGAGAAGAAAACAGAATTTCACTATTAGAAGAACGAATCAGTGGATTAAACTCGGGTGGATTAGACGTATCAGATTCAGTCAATGCACAAATAGAGATTAGAGATGGTGCATGGGATAGAGTTCAAGGGGATATAGACTTTGCACAAGGTCAAATTGATAATTTGAGGTCTGAATTGACTGCATTGGACACTTCGGTATCAGAACTCAGAAACAGGGGTGTAGAGACGATTACAGTGGACGAGGGAGTGTTTAATGACGAGGTTAGAGTCATTGATTATGTTGCACAAGCAGAGGAATTATACCAAACTCAACAACCACAAAGAGAACAAATCCGTGCTGATATAAAAGACCAACAGAACAATATAGACAAGTATAGAGACCAAGCACAGAACACTATAGACACTTCAAATGCAGAAATCAGTAGACTCCAAACTCTATCAAACGGAAATGCAGATGAAAAAATAGAGAATATTGAAGAATACAATAGACAGATTGACACTATCTATGATACAATACAGGTGTTGAGAGAGGAAAAATTCCCCTTTGAACAGGAAATACTCGGTTTTGAACGAGAAGTAGGGCCGATAAAGTATATTGCAGAGGTCATATATGGACAAGAAGAGTCTGTCAAGTATCTTGACAATGCAATTAGATGGGTGATTTTTGCACTTATATTCGTGTTTGACCCACTTGCAGTGTTATTGTTGATAACAAGTATTGCACTTATATCAAATCCAAGTGGAAAAAAACCAAGAGTTTTGTCTGTTTTAGATAGACCAACTGTTATAAGAGTTCCAAAAAAACCTAAATAAAAAGTTAATTAACGGAGAACAAACAATGCCAGAAAATATGACACATGCAGAAGTTAAAGCTTCATTAGAAGCAAATCCACCAGTCCTTTTATTAGACGGACTAGAGGGAGAAGCAGTCACACTTGCACAAGCATCATATGATAGCTCAATGGTGGCTCATAATGAGGAATTAGTGAGACTTCAAGCTTTAATAGACGCAGAAGAATAAAAAACCACTAGTATTTTCTCTCCTATTATAGTATAATAAATGTATGCTATGGTTAGAGAGAAAATATCTTTCCCGTATTGTTTCACTTGTTGAACAGGGAAAATGGAAGAACGATAACACACTGAATCATCGGTGTCCATATTGTGGTGATTCCCAAAAGAATCAATTCAAATCACGTGGATTTCATTTCACAGTAGGTCAATCATTTGTCTACAAATGTCATAATTGTGGACATTCTACTTCAAGTGTAAACTTTCTCAAAGACCATTTCCCCATCATTCATAAAGAGTATCTCAAAGAGTGGTTAACTGAAACAGGCAGAAAACCTAAAAAAGCACAAAAAATGTTGAGTGCAAATAAGTTTAAGTTTAAACCAAATGAAGAATTACTAGATATGAAAAAAATCGATTTGAGTGCAGTAGCCTTTAAGGTATCAGACAAGGTAGTTGCACAAGAATTCGTCAACAACAGACAGATTCCTAAAGAAAGACAAGAGGAATTATGGTTTGTTCCAGTTGCACAATCTCTAAATCTCTTATCATATAAGTATAGAGATAGAGTTCTTGGAAATGACCCAAGAGTTATATTACCATTCGAAGATGAGAATGGGGAATTAGTTGGTATCACTGGTCGTGCAATAAACGACTCACCTCTTAGATACTTAACCATGAGATTCCTAGATGACGTTCCACTCATCTATAACATAAAAAATGTGGACAAAACTAAAACTATCTATGTGACTGAGGGGCCGATAGACAGTTTATTCCTACCTAACAGTATAGCAGTCGGTGGTAGTGATTTCAAAAAAATAGATGACTCGTTAAAGGAAAATGCAATAATCATTTATGACAATGAACCACGAAATACAGAAATAATCAAAAAGATAAATGAGGTCATAGACCTCGGATATAATGTTTGCATATGGAATGAAAGAAAAGTGAGTGAATTTAAAGACATTAATGATATGATTATGGGTGGACTAAGTCAAGAAGAGATTGTTGAAATTATAAATTCTAATACTTATAGTGGACTCTCAGCAAAAACAAAATTACAGGAGTATAAGAAGATATGAATTCAGAAATTAGAGTTTTAAAATCAGACGGGTCAAAGGTAGAAATCAATTTAGATAAAATCCACAAAATGGTTCATAAAGCATGTAAGAAGATTACAGGTGTATCAGAATCATTAGTGCAAATGAATAGTGGATTACAATTCTATGACGGAATTACTACTAAAGATATTCAAAAAATTCTAGTCAAGTCTGCAAGTGATTTAATATCATTAGACAATCCTAATTATCAATTTGTAGCTGCAAGATTATTATTGTTTGGAATACAGAAACAGGTATTCAATACTAAGTGGAAAGACTCAGAAATCTATCCACCACTCAAAGACATTATTCAACGAAATATTGACATAGGAGTATATGACGATGACATTTTAAAATGGTATAAAGAAGAAGAGTTAGACCAACTGGACAAGTATATAAAACACTCACGTGACCTTACATTTACCTATGCTGGATTACAACAAATAGTAGACAAATATCTAGTGCAAGACAGGTCAAGTGGAGTTGTATACGAAACACCACAATTCATGTATATGTTAATTGCCATGACTTTATTCAAAAAGTATGGTGGTGAACTAGGAGACAAAATAGAGTATGTCAAAAAATACTATGACGCAATATCACAATTCAAAATCAATATCCCAACCCCTATCATGGCTGGAGTTAGAACTCCTTTACGACAATTTGCATCGTGTGTCCTTGTCGATACAGACGACACTCTCGACAGTATCTTCTCAAGTGATACAGCGATTGGAAAATATGTTGCACAAAGAGCTGGTATCGGAATTAACGCAGGAAGAATACGAGGACTTGGTTCAAGAATTAGAGGAGGTGAAGTCCAACATACTGGAGTCATACCTTTCCTTAAGAAGTTTGAATCAACTGTTAGATGTTGCACCCAAAATGGTGTCAGAGGAGGAAGTGCGACAGTCCATTTTCCAATATGGCACCAAGAAATAGAAGACATTCTTGTCCTTAAAAATAACAAAGGAACTGAAGATAACAGAGTTAGAAAACTAGACTACAGTATTCAGTTATCAGAATTATTTTACAAAAGATTCCTTGCAAATGAAGAGATTACATTATTCTCACCACATGAGGTAGAAGGATTGTATGAAGCATTTGGAACAGAAGAATTTGACGAATTATATGAGAAGTATGAACGTGCAACTTCTATACCTAAAACTAAAATTAGTGCAAGGGAATTATTCTCCAGTCTTTTAAAAGAACGTGCAGAGACAGGAAGAATCTATATTATGAACATTGACCATTGTAATACTCATAGTTCGTTTACTGATAAAATAAACATGAGTAATCTATGTCAAGAAATAACACTACCAACAGACCCAATTCAACATATAGACGGGAATGGGGAAATTGCACTTTGTATTTTAAGTGCAATCAATGTAGGTATTGTAAAAGAAGAGGAGTTGGAATCTCTTTGTGATTTATCAGTGAGAGGACTTGAAGAACTGATAGATTTCCAAGAGTATCCAGTAAAGGCTGCAGAAATGTCAACTATTGCAAGAAGAAGTTTAGGTATAGGTTATATCGGACTTGCACATTTTCTTGCAAAGAACAAAGTTAAATATGGAGACAAAGAAGCATTACAACTGGTTCATGACCTTACTGAGAGATTCCAATATTTCCTTCTTAAATCTTCTAACAATCTTGCACGTATTAATGGTAATTGTATTGACTTCGACAGAACAAAATATGCAGAAGGACAATTACCAATTGACCATTACAAGAAAGACGTAGACGAATTAGTAAAACCAGTTTATAAAATGGATTGGGAACAACTAAGAAAAGATATCAGAATACATGGTTTAAGACACTCCACATTGACTGCACAAATGCCCTCTGAGAGTTCCTCAGTCGTCTCTAATGCAACGAATGGAGTAGAACCACCAAGAGACTACCTTAGTGTCAAGAAGAGTAAAAAAGGAACACTTAAACAGGTAGTTCCACAATATTCTATCTTAAAGAACAACTATACATTACTATGGGACATGCCAGATAACACTGGTTATATCAATATAATTGCAGTTATGCAGAAGTTCTTTGACCAAGGTATTAGTGGAAACTGGTCATATAATCCCGAGAACTATGAGAACGGAGAAGTTCCAGTGTCAGTAATGGCAAAAGATATGTTAAACACATATAAATACGGGTGGAAAACAAGTTATTACCAAAATACCATGGACGGAAAGAAAGAAGACGTGGTAGAAGACTTACCAAGTGCAGTAGATGACGCTGCAAATGTAATGAGTCAATATAATGAGGGAGAGGAAGATTGTGAAGCATGTGCCATTTGAAGAAAGAACTGTAGAAATAGTAAAGGACATTAAAACCCCACAAGGAAAGAAAAGAAAATTACCATTTAAAACTAATCAAATCACTGCAGATTTTATTAATAATAGATATGTAGTTCTTAGAGATTTTGTCCCTAAAGAAATGATTACGTTTGCAATGGATTGTTGGAAAACAGTTGAACATAATCCCGAGTGGCATAATGCATTTTGTAAACGTGAAGACGATATCATTTTTGAATCCCCTAAAGATTCATTAGGTAAATCAGAAAGTATCTATTGTTCACCATGGGGTGTTGCAATGAATAGATTTCTAAGAGATAAACTAAGAAGTGTATTAGATATTGATTTAGGAGAAACATATTCATTCACTAGAAAATACGACAGGGGTGCATACTTAGCTGCACATAGAGATAGACCTGCGTGTGAAATATCAACAACACTATGTTTAGATTATAAAACAGATGATGGTAGACCATGGAGAATTTGGGTTGATAATTCTAGAAACTGGGTCGATAGTGATGATGGTGGTGAAAAAGGTATACAAAGACAACTTCAATTATTACCAAACAGAAAGAGAACTTCAACACCAATAGATTTAGAAATTGGAGACGTATTATTATATCAAGGGCCTAATGCAGTTCATTTTAGAGACTATTTGTTAGGAGATTATAGTTATCATATATTTTCTCATTTCTTCAATAAAGAAGGAAGAATAAGAACTCACCCACTTGGAACTTGGCAAGGTGTTGATAACAATTTAAAACAAGTTGAAAACAGAGATTCACATGATTTAACATTCAGGCCACAAAATGCATTAGAACCCCCTTGTGTTCTTGAACATGACGGAAGACTAAGTAGATATCACATGCAAAGTGATAGACCAAAAGAATTGGAAGATGCATATCACAACTTTATTGATTCATATGAAACAAACCAGTTTGGACTGAGAAGTGAATATGCAAATAACTACGGATTAGAAGCAGAGGATTTGAGCAAAGAGGAATAATGACAGTATTTAATAAGAACAAGGTTGACTTCACAAAGAATAAGATATTCTTTGGAGAGGGATTGAACACACAAAGATTTGACGAGTTCAAATATCCAATATTTGATAAACTCACTCAAAAACAATTGAGTTTCTTTTGGAGACCCGAAGAGGTATCTTTACAAAAAGACCGAAGTGATTATCAGAATCTATCTGATGCACAAAAACATATATTCACCTCTAACTTGAGGTATCAAACTTTACTCGACTCGGTTCAAGGTCGTGCTCCGTCCATAGCATTTTTACCATTCGTGAGTCTGCCTGAACTCGAGTCTTGTATTATCACTTGGGATTTTATGGAGACTATACACAGTAGGTCTTACACGCATATCATTAAGAATGTATATGCAAACCCAAGTGATATCTTTGACACTATACTTGACGAAGAAGCAATTGTAAAACGTGCAGAAATGGTGACTGAAAAGTATGACCAATTCATTGCACTTGGTCGTAGAAGATTACTTGGATTAAAAGTAGACGATTATGACCTTTATAAAGCATTATATCTTGCACTTATATCAGTTAACATATTAGAAGGAATTAGATTCTTTGTATCCTTTGCATGTTCATTTGCATTCGGAGAGTTAAAACAAATGGAAGGAAGTGCAAAAATCATATCTCTGATTGCAAGAGACGAATCACAACACCTTGCAATATCACAACACATACTCAAAGCTTATAAAAATCAAGAGAATGATAAGTTAATGAATAAAGTAATGAAAGATTGTGAATCAGAAGTGTAT
>ERZ802830.5035-NODE-5035-length-10314-cov-5.29866_pt1 | contig 10314 bp, 9 predicted proteins | sample MGYA00345654_ERZ802830 | MGnify/ENA primary metagenome ERZ802830 (study PRJEB30503, sample SAMEA104212375) | marine metagenome | biome: Westerlies Biome; feature: [SRF] surface water layer (ENVO:00010504) within the epipelagic zone...; material: water...
AGGATCAGTTTATAAACAACATATTCCATTAGTAAACTCAAGTAAAAAACCTGGAAAATGGCAATCCTATGATATAATTTTTAATGCACCAGTTTTTGAAAACAAAAACTTATTAAAACCAGGCTATTTTACCGTTTTTCAAAATGGGGTATTAATTCAGAATCATGTGGAAATTAAAGGAACCACAACAAATGTGGGTTCTCCCTCTTATGAACCACATGGGAAACTCCCATTAGTTTTACAAGACCATCCCAAAACACCTGTTAGTTTTAGAAATATTTGGATTAGAAAAATAACTAATTAAAGATTGAGTTTTTTGTAACTTTGATAGCATGTTACAATCCATGACTGGTTTTGGAAATGCTTCGTTAGATTCTGAATTTGGAAAAATATCTTTAGATATAAAGTCCCTGAACAGTAAAAACCTTGATCTGAATTACAGTTTAAACCCAATATTTAGAAATATTGAGGGTGATATAAGATCAATTTTGACAAACACTTTAAAAAGAGGAAAGATTGATTTTAAAATTAATTTTAAAATTTCAGAAAAGAATTTTAATTCTAACTTAAATCATGATGTTATAAAATCCTACATTAAGGATTTAAAAAAAATCACTCCCGAAACTTTAATTGATAGTTCGGAACTTCTTAAAATAGCAATTACACTTCCAAATTCTATTGAAACTAATCGTCCTGATCTAAACAAGAATTTATTAGATACTATCAAAGAATTAGTTAAAAATGCCGTTAAAGAATTAATTGATTTTAGAATTCAAGAAGGAATCTCTATGGAAAAAGATCTTCTGAGTAATTTAGACCTAATCAAAAATAAAATGACACAAATTGAACAGCTGATTCCAGAAAGAATGATTTCAATAAGAAAAAGATTAAAGAAAAGCTTAGACAATATCAAAGTAGAGATAGATCTTAACAGATTTGAACAAGAATTGATTTATTATTTAGAAAAATTTGACATTAATGAAGAGATAGTTAGATTAAAAAATCATTTAATTTATTTTAAAAAGACAATAAATGAAAGTCAAATTGAAAAGGGAAAAAAATTAATATTTATAAGTCAAGAAATAGGCAGAGAAATCAACACTATTGGTTCAAAATCTAATAACTTACCAATACAGCAGGCTGTGGTTGAGATGAAAAATGAATTAGAAAAGATAAAAGAACAACTTCTTAATATTTTATAATGTTGAAAGGAAAATGTATTATTTTTTCTGCTCCATCTGGAAGTGGCAAAACTACTCTGGTAAAGCATTTGTTAAATCAAAAAGAATTAAATCTGTCTTTTTCGATTTCTGCTACAACGAGACAAAAAAGAGAAGGTGAAATTGACGGAAAAGATTATTTTTTTAAATCTAAATTAGAGTTTAAAAAACTAATTAATAATGGAGATTTACTTGAGTTTGAAGAAGTTTACGATAGTGTTTTTTATGGGAGCCTGAAGGGTGAAGTATTGAAATTATTAGAAACACGAAACGTAATATTTGATATCGATGTAATTGGAGGAATTAAATTAAAAGAATATTTTAAGAAGAATGCACTTTCAGTTTTTGTTAAACCGCCAAGTGTGAAAGAACTTAAAAAAAGATTAGTTTCTAGAAAAAAGGATTCGGACAAGTCTATTGAAATAAGAATTCAAAAAGCTCAAAAAGAAATAGAAGAAGAGCCAAATTTTGATATTACCATAATTAACGACAATCTTGATTTAGCTAAAAATCAATCGCATATTGCAATTCAAAATTTTTTATCTAAATGAATAAAAATGTAGGATTGTTTTTTGGTATATTTGTTTATTTACATAATGGCCATATAGCAATAGCTAAATATTTTTTAAAAGAACTAGAGTTTGATGAAATCTGGCTTGTGATAACTCCATTAAGTCCATTCAAACAAGAAAATAAAGTGTCGAGTTATTATGATAGATTTAAAATCATCAATACTTATTGCAAAAAAAACAGCAAGATAATTTGTTCTGATGTTGAGTTTAATCTCAAGCCACCTTATAACACGTCTGATACTTTAACGCATTTAAATGTAGAACACCCCAATACAGTTTTTAAAATTATATTGGGCGAAGATAATTTGAATACTCTTCATTTATGGAGCAATCACCAACTGATCTTAGAGCATAAAATATGTGTTTATCCTCGAAAAAATTTAAAAAATGAAAAAAGTCAACTAATTAACCATCCGAATGTAAAGTTGTATAACGCTCCGATAATGGAAATATCCTCTACGTTAATTAGAGATATGATAATTAAAAAAGAATCAATAAAGCATCTAGTTCCCGAAGAAGTTTACTTAAAAATTTCTAAACAATAGATCTAAAAATTAAAATCTCTCTAATTTTTAACCAAATGTTAACAATTTGAATGATTTTTTTTATTCAAATTGCACCCCCTTAGTTTAATGAGTAATTTTATATAATGGAAAATAACAATAAAGTTGATATTAAAGAGATCAACGAAAAAATTGAGAAAGAGAGTGCTTTTATTGATTTACTTACTCTTGAAATCAATAAGGTAATAGTTGGTCAAAAACACATGATAGAAAGGCTTTTAATAGGTCTTTTAGGAAAAGGACACATTTTATTAGAAGGTGTTCCTGGGTTGGCAAAAACCCTTGCAATTAATTCACTCAGTAAAGCAGTAAAAGGAAGTTTCAGTAGAATACAATTCACACCGGACCTTCTGCCTGCTGATGTAGTTGGGACAATGATCTATAACATGAAAGAGAATGACTTTTCTATAAAAAAAGGTCCAGTATTTGCAAATTTTGTTTTGGCTGATGAAATAAACAGAGCTCCAGCAAAAGTTCAATCAGCTTTGCTGGAGGCCATGCAGGAAAAACAAGTAACCATTGGAGACAAGACCTTCAAACTGGCGCCGCCTTTTTTAGTAATGGCAACTCAAAATCCGGTTGAACAAGAAGGTACTTATCCTCTTCCAGAGGCCCAAATCGATAGATTTATGTTGAAAACAGTTATTGATTATCCAAATATTAAGGATGAACAACAAATTGTAAGAGCCAACATTAACAACAGTTTTGGAGATATTAAGCCTGTGGTTACAGTAAAAGAAATCATCAAGGCTCAAGACTCTGTTCGAATGGTTTATATGGATGAAAAAATCGAAAAGTACATTCTGGATTTAATTTTTGCAACTAGATACCCTGATAAATATGGCTTAGATGAATTGAAACCATTGATAAACTTTGGAGCTTCACCAAGAGGAAGTATTAATCTTGCAAACGCTTCTAGGTGTTATGCTTTTATAAAAAGAAGAGGGTATGTTATTCCTGAGGATGTTAGAGCTGTAATTCATGATGTCTTAAGGCATAGAATCGGCCTGACTTATGAAGCAGAGGCTGAAAATATTTCATCTGAGGATATTATAAATAAAATTGTTAATCAGGTTGAAGTCCCTTAAATTTTGTGATTCATCAACTTGTTTCAAAATCACCATTTAATTCTTTTCTGTGGAAACAAAAGATCTTTTAAAAAAAGTAAGAAAAATTGAAATTAAGACAAGAAGATTAAGTAATAATATTTTTGGAGGAGAATATCATAGTGCTTTTAAAGGTAGGGGAATGACTTTTAGTGAAGTAAGAAATTACCAATTTGGAGATGATGTTCGAACGATAGATTGGAATGTCACAGCAAGATATAACGAACCTTTTGTCAAAGTCTTTGAGGAAGAGAGAGAGTTGACTTTAATGTTATTGGTGGACGTTAGTGGGTCAGAGCTTTTTGGGACAGACAATGTATTAAAGAAGAATATTGTAACCGAAATTTCAGCAACATTAGCTTTTTCAGCTCTTCAAAATAATGATAAAGTAGGTTTAATTTTATTTTCTGATTCCGTAGAATTATACATACCACCTAGTAAAGGTAAAATCCATGTATTAAGAATTATAAGAGAGTTAATCGAGTTTAAACCTTCTAGTATAAAAACAGATATTGCGGAGGCTTTACAGTTTTTGATTGGTGTAATTAAAAAGAAATCAATTGCCTTTATACTTTCTGATTTTATTTCAAAAAGTTACGAAAAAACATTAAAAATTTGTGCAAATAAGCACGATGTTACCGGAATAAGAATTTATGATAAAATGGACGAAAGCATCCCTAATATGGGAATAGTTCCAATGTTTGATCAAGAAACAGAGGAAGTAAAATTAATAGACACCTCATCTTCATTTCTAAGAAAAAGATATGAATCTTACAATACGACGAACTCCACAAGATTTAATCAAATATTTTCAAAAAATGGAGCGGGCACATTAAATTGTAGAACGGATGAGAGTTATGTTAAAAAATTACTTAGTTATTTTAAAAAACGTGGATAAGATAAAAATATGTATTGTTTTTTTTATTTGTGGAATTACATCAATTTTTTCACAACAACCCCCTGTTTTATTGTTTTCAGTTGATACTACTAAAATTAAAATTGGCGAACAAATAAATTATGAAATAAAAATTAATACTGACTCTATTTTTAACATTAGATTTGAAGAAAATAAAATTTTTAATCCTTTTGAGTTAATAGAAGAGTTTAATATAGATACCTTAAAAAAAGAGGGACAAATAACTTTAATTAAAAAATTTTCTATTACTTCCTTTGAACCTGGGGTTCAAACTCTGAGACCTCAAAAGATTTTAGTTAATGATATACTGTATTATTCAGATTCAATTTTAATTGATGTTTTGAATGTTAAAGTCGATACAGTAAGCAAAAAATTCTTTGATATTAAAAACATTACTGAATTACAAAAAAATAATGACGGATGGTGGAAAAAATATTTATTAGGATTTTTTATTCTATCACTGATTTTTATTGGATATAGATTTTACAAAAAATTATTAATTTCAAAATCACAAAATGAAAAAGTTCCACTTCCCATAGAAAAAGCAATTATTGCGCTACAACATCTGGAATCAAAAGATCTTAAAGAACAATTGGATTATAAAGAATATTATTCAAAACTTACAGATATTGTTAAAAATTATTTGGAAGAAGATATTAGTTTAGATGCTCTTGAAAGTACTACAGACGAACTTGTCAACAAGCTAGAGCTATTAAAAGATGCCGGAAAGCTTTCATTGAATCAAGAAACAATTACAAATTTTAAAAGTGTTTTAAAAACAGCAGATCTAGTAAAATTTGCTAAGTCTAATCCTGGAATAGAAATAGCTTCGTCAGATAAAAAACTATTAGAAACAGTCCTTTTAAATACAAAAGATGCGATTCCAAAGCCAACTGAGGAAGAATTATTAAAAAACAAAGAGTATTTAGAAAAGCAAAACAAAGAGAAAAGAAACAAAATAATTAAAAAAACTCTAATAGTTATTTTGTCCTTTACAGTACTAATTTTAGTAACTTCTATTTCAATATATGGGTGGAAAAGCGTTTCTGACACTTTATTAGGAAATTCAACTAAAACGCTTTTAAATAAAACATGGGTTCAAGGGAATTATGGAGCTCATCCTATAATTATTTCAACCCCAGATGTTTTAAAAAGGTTAAAATCAGAAGACATTAATCAAGCTTTCGAATGGGAATCTTTGACAAAAAGTATATACGTTTCTTTAAAAATTGAATCTGATAATGATAAAATTGAACAAAAAGATGTTCAATCTGTTATTGATGAATTAATAATAGAACTAAAAGGAAGAGGAGCAATAAATATTTTAACCAAACAGCAAGAAATATTCATTGATAAAGGTTCCCCAGCATTTAAAATTTTCGGCTCTTTTGATTATAGTGATCAAGACGGTATTACAAAGAGGCATGAATATGTTAATCTTAAATTTCAAGAAAATAACGGAAAACAACGAGTCCTGGTTATTTATGAAAGAGACAATAACTTTGCTAAAGAAATAGCTAAAAAAATTGAGGAATCTATAATATTTAAGATAGAATAGTATGTTTAAAAACGTGACATTTTATAGTCCTGAATTTTTATGGCTTTTTATTTTATTGCCATTATTTTTCTTGTTGAATTATTACTATCATGATAAAAAAACCTCAACTCTAAAAATATCATCAATTAGAGGTTTTGATTATAAAACTTTAAAAATTAAACTTTTACCCATTTTAAATGTCTTGAGATATTTTGCTATTGGTTTCCTAATAATAGCAATAGCTAGACCTCAAATAGTAGATGTTTCAACTCAAACGAAAACTAGCAAAGGAATAGATATTGTAATTGCTGTAGATGTTTCCTCAAGTATGTTAGCTCAAGACTTAAAACCAAATAGACTAGACGCTTTAAAGACGGTTGCAAAAGAATTTATAAACGAGAGGGTTAGTGATAGGATAGGGTTGGTTGTTTATGCAGGAGAAAGTTATACAAAAACACCTGTAACATCTGATAAGGCAATTATAATAAATTCATTAGACGAAATAAATTTTGACGGAGTAATAGAAGATGGAACTGCAATTGGAATGGGACTAGCCACTTCAGTTAATAGATTGAAAGACAGTAAGGCAAAAAGCAAAGTGATAATTCTTTTGACAGATGGAGTTAATAATTCTGGTTTTATTGACCCAAATACAGCGGCTGATTTAGCATTGTCTTTTGGGATTAAAACTTATACTATTGGCCTGGGCAGTAATGGAAATGCTTTGGCCCCTGTTGCCATAAATCCAAATGGAACCTTTAGATATGGGCTAACAAAAGTTGAAATTGATGAAAAATTGTTAGAATCTATAGCATCACAGACAGGAGGGCTTTATTTTAGAGCCACTGATAATGAAAGGTTAAAAGATATTTATCAAGAAATTAATAAGCTCGAAAAAACAGAAGTGGAAGAATTTAAATATTCAAATGCTGAGGAAATGTACAGAAAGTTTGTTTTAATTTCTTTTATACTAGTTTTTTTGGAGTGGATTTTGAGATCAACTATATTTAAAAGCCTTTTATAATGTATCAGCTAGAAGAACCCTTTTATTTTTATTTATTATTAATAGTCCCAATATTAATAATAGGTTTTTTTATTTTAATTAGTTGGAAAAAAGCGATTCAAAAAGAACATATTTCGAATCATTTATTTAAAAAGTTAAGCCCAGAAAGCTCAAAATTTAAGCCAAAATTTAAATTATTTTTACTTTCACTAGTTTTTATATTTCTTTCAATTGGGCTAGTTAATCCAAAAATTGGGACTCAGTTAAAAACAGTTAAAAGAGAGGGTGTAGATATAGTTTTTGCAATAGATGTTTCTAAAAGTATGCTGGCTGAAGATATTGCCCCAAACAGACTTGAAAAAGCAAAAAGAATTGTTTCACAAACAATTAATGAATTAAACTCTGATAGAGTAGGTATTATTGCATATGCCGCTTCTGCCTTACCTGTTTTACCAATTACTACAGATTACTCAACTGCAAGAATGTTTTTACAAAGTTTAAATACAAGTATGCTCTCATCTCAAGGTACAGCGATTTTAGAGGCTATAAAATTAGCTAAAGATTATTATGATGATGAAAATCAAACAAACCGAGTCTTGTGTATTCTTTCTGACGGCGAAGATCACGAGTTTGACAATCAAAATATTCCAAGTGTTGCGAAGGAAATGGGAATAACTATTTTTACAGTAGGATTGGGTTCAGCCAAAGGCGCTCCTATCCCTATCAAAACTAATGATGTAATAGAGTCTTATAAAAAAAATTCGGAAGGAGATGTAGTTATAACAAAACTTACAGCTAAAATTCTTCAAGAAATTGCTGATTCAGGTAACGGAACTTACATAACCGGAGAAAACACACAATTAGCTGTAGATGAAATAATTGAAAAATTAAAACAAATGGATAAACAAGAATTCGAATCAAAACAATTTATTGCTTACAAGGATCAGTTTCAGTGGTTTCTAGGTTTTGGACTATTTTTTTTATGTTTGGAATTATTTGTTTTTGACAAGAAAACATATTGGGTTAAAAAATTAAATTTATTTAATGAAAAAAATATATAAAACTTTTGTGTTTTTGTTGATTTCAACAAACATTTTGGCTCAAAATAATACATTGGACAAAGCTTCAAATAATTTAACTCTTGACGGAAATTTAGAGTTTGTTGAGGAAAATTTAATTGATGCAGAAGTATTTTATAGGGCAGCTATATCTAAAGATTCAATGAATAATATAGCTTCTTATAATATGGCTAACTCATTTTATAGAAGTGGACTTAATATGGAAGCATTAAATGAATATAAATCAGCTATTAAAAAATCTAAAAATAAAATGGATTTACATAAATCTTTTCATAATCTAGGAGATGTGTATATGCAAAATAAAGATTACCAAAATGCGGTCAACGCATTTAAAAATGCTTTGCTTAATAACCCTTATGATGATGAAACACGATATAATTATGCTTTAGCAAGGGAGTTATTAAAGAATAAAGATAACAAGAAGGATAAGAAAGACGACAAGAAGGACGACAAGAAAGACCAGAAGAAAGATGATAAGAAAGACGAGAAGAAAGATGATAAGAAAGATGATAAGAAAGACGAGAAGAAAGATGATAAGAAAGACGAGAAGAAAGATGACAAGAAGGACGACAAGAAAGATGACAAGAAGGACGACAAGAAAAACAAACCTAAGCCAAATCAAATCTCTCCTGAGCAATTAAAAAACCTTTTAAAAGCAATGAACAATGAGGAGAAAAAGGTGCAAGACAAAGTAAATAAAAATAAGGTAAAAGGTGTTCCTGTGAAAAACAAAAAGGACTGGTAAATCAAATCAATGAGAAACAAGATTATTTTTACATTATTTCTTTCTTTTTGCGTTAATTCTTTTTCGCAAGATCAAAGTGTTAGTTTTTTAGCTGAGGTCAGTAAAAACACACTTGGAGTAAATGAAAATTTAAGAATTGATTTCAAAATGAATAAAGATGGAGATAATTTTCAAGCTCCAAGTTTTGAAGGGTTTAGAGTTGTGGGAGGACCAAATCAATCTGTTAGTAATTCTTGGATAAATGGTAAAAGAACTTTTTCAAAAGTTTATTCATATTATATAACACCATTAAAAACAGGATCTTTAACTATAGGTCAAGCAATTATAGAAATAGACAATAAAATTTACAAGACCATCCCTGTTAAAGTAAAAGTTTCAGATTCAGTAATTTCAAATAAAAACTCAAACGACGCCTCTTATGTTGTAAATGAGAATTTGCATTTGGTAGCGGAAGTTTCGAATAGTAATCCGTATTTAAATCAAGGTTTTTCAGTTGTTTATAAACTATATTTTAGTCCACAAATAAATGTCACCAATGTGGGGGAAATAGACAGCCCAGAATTTAATGATTTTTGGTCTCATAACATTAAAATTCCTAGACTTCAGATTGAAAGAGGCACCTTTAAAGGAGATAGTTATAATTATGTTATATGGAAGAAAATTGTTTTATATCCTCAAAAATCAGGTAAATTAAATATTTTACCGATGAGCTTAGATGTTTCTGTTGATGTTCCTACAAATAAAAGAGATTTTTTTGGAAATAGAATTTATACCCAAATACCTAAGACTGTTACTGCAGGGGAAAGAGAAATTAAAGTTATGGATCTACCCGACGACGCTCCCGAAAATTTTTCTGGGGCTGTAGGTGTTTTTGATATTGAATTAACAAGTACTAAAACAGAGCTAAATGCTAGCGAATCCCTTCAAGCAACTTTAAAGGTAAATGGAGAAGGAAACTTGAAATTATTTTCTATTCCTGGTTTAGAGACACCAAATTCACTTGAAAAATACGACCCGGAATATAAAGAAAATGTAAAAACAAGTACTAAAGGAATGTATGGAAATATTTCTGACACCTACACCTTAGTTCCACAGTTTAAAGGGAAATATCCTATAAACCCTGTTGAATTTGTGTATTTTAATCCAGAAACAAAGTCTTATAAATCTATTTTCTCTAAAGAAATTATCATAAATGTATTAGAAGGTCCGTCATCTTTTAATCAAAATAATTTAACTGTATCACCCTCAAATAACATTCCTATTTCTAAAGGGCAATTTAAGTTTTTAAAAACTAAGTCAAATTTAATTTCATTAGAATCGAAAGATTTTATTTATTCTACTAATTTCTACTTACTTATTTTTATTCCGATAGGAATTATTATTGTTATTCTCTTATTTTTTAAGTCCAAAAAAACTTTATCGTCTGACATTAATGGATTTAAGTCAAGAAGAGCAAATAAGTTGGCCAAAAAATATTTATCTGAAGCAAAAATTAATTTATTAAAGAAAGATGTTTTTTATATTTCATTAGAAAAGGCTTTGCATAATTTTTTAAAATCTAAACTTTCAATTG
>ERZ802830.5036-NODE-5036-length-10312-cov-18.5574_pt1 | contig 10312 bp, 11 predicted proteins | sample MGYA00345654_ERZ802830 | MGnify/ENA primary metagenome ERZ802830 (study PRJEB30503, sample SAMEA104212375) | marine metagenome | biome: Westerlies Biome; feature: [SRF] surface water layer (ENVO:00010504) within the epipelagic zone...; material: water...
AAAATGAAAGCAGTACTCAGCGATAGAATTTATATGGAGGTGCTTCCGCATACTCAAAAGAAGATTGATGATGAATTAACTTATTCCATACCTTCTTTTAGGTTTAGTGACCCACCATTTATAATTAAAAACATGGCATTAATTAAGCAAGGGCTTATAGCTATACCTATTGGTAGACAGGATTTAATACCAAACGACTATGAAATAGTTGATAAACGAACCGAGAAACCTCAGAAGTTCCCTGCTTTTGCATTTGAATTACGTGAAAGCCAACAGTTGGTATATGATGAAGTATATGATAGTGCTATAATTAACGCTTGGGTCAGTTGGGGAAAGACATTTACAGCTTTAGCAATAGCTGGTAAGTTAGGTCAAAAGACTCTTGTAGTTACACACACTGTCCCTTTGCGTAAGCAGTGGGAAAATGAAGTACTCAAAGTCTTTGGATTTAAAGCTGGAGTGATTGGTAGTGGTAGCTTTGATACAAAACCTCCTATCGTAGTAGGAAATATACAATCACTATACAAAAGAATAAAAGATATTAGACAAGAATTTGGAACAATCATACTAGATGAAATGCATCATGTATCTTCTCCAACATTCTCACGAATTATAGATAAGTCTTGTGCTAGATATAAGATAGGACTTACAGGTACCTTACAAAGAAAAGATGGTAAACATGTTGTCTTCCGAGATTACTTTGGAGATAATGTCTTTAAACCACCAAAGGAAAACTTTATGGTGCCAAAAATTGATATCCTACAAATACCTATAAGGTTTATAGATGGAACATCAATACCTTGGGCTAATCGAATAAATGAGTTAGCCTACAACCCAGAGTACCAACATTCTATAGCCATGGCTGCTGCATCATATGCCGCCAAAGGTCATAAAGTGTTAGTAGTATCTGATAGAGTAGATTTCCTAAAGAACTGTGCCAAACTCACTGGTGATAATGCAGTTTATGTGACAGGAGATATACCACACGAAGAAAGACCAGATATACTTCAACAGATTTATGAAGATAAAGACATACTGTATGGGACACAATCAATATTCTCAGAGGGTATTTCTTTAAATATTCTAAGCTGTTTGATACTGGCAACACCAGTAAATAACGAGCCTCTACTTACCCAGCTCATTGGTAGGGTTATTAGAGATTATGAAGGAAAACCACAACCCGCAATAGTAGATATTAATTTAATCGGAAAAACTGCAAAGAGACAGGCTAGTCAACGACTAGGATACTATATCAAACAAGGATATGAGATATCAACCCTGTAAGCACCTCCGAAAAATACTACTTGACACGAGTTTCAAAATTTGTTATAATATATGATAAAATATAATTGGGAAAAGATATATAGAGAAGCGAAAGGCGATAGTGTTTCAATTCTCACTATTATTCATCTCTTGACTTACAAGAGAATCCCAGCCAGCCGAAAGGATAAAACATACAAGTACTTTGGGAAAAGTTTTCTCGGGGATAGCTTTCTGTGTAATCCTAGACAATTACTGGTAGAGAGAAGAAATTATAGTAATAAAGAAGCTGCAGAATATATTGCAGTTGCTTCATACCGTAATTACTTTGAATTTATGCAATCAGGTAAGACAACATTAGAGTTGCTACACTTACCTGTTGACACAACGATAGTAAATCGCAACAGACTGCTTCATCTCAAAGATGGTCTAATACACTTTGAGTTTGAAGATAACGCTAAATGGAGAACATAATGGCAATAAAATTTAATCAAACTAAGGGCGGAGCCCAAAAAGATAAAATCGACCAGTACACATACAAAGAAGGGGACAACAAGTTCCGTCTAGTAGGTGATATACTGCCGAGATACGTTTACTGGATTAAAGGTGAAAATGGTAAAAACATTCCTATGGAGTGCTTAGCCTATGACCGTGATACAGAAACATTCAATAACAAGGAAAAAGACTACGTAAGAGAGTTTTTTCCTGATTTAAAATGTGGTTGGGCATACGCTATTCAAGCTATTGACCCAGCAGATGGCAACGTCAAAGTTGTTAATCTAAAAAAGAAACTCATGGAACAAGTAATGGTTGCCGCAGAAGATTTAGGCGACCCAACTGACCCTGAAACAGGGTGGGACGTTTGCTTCCAAAGAGTTAAGACTGGACCTATGGCTTTCAATGTAGAGTATAGACTCCAAGCACTTAAGTGCAAACCAAGACCTCTAACAGACGAAGAGAAAGCTTCTATAGCTGACCTACGTTCTATGGACGATGTCTTACCAAGACCAACCGCAGATGCTCAATTAGAGCTATTGCAAAGAGTAACTCAACCTGCTGATGCTGCTGAAGCACCATCAGATGTGGATAGTGAGTTCAGTATTAGCTAGGAGAAAATTATGATAGGAGTAGGAGAACAATTTCCAAGTATGCATCTTCAAGGTGTAGACTTAGACAACTCAATAATGAATATAGATATATTAGCACCAAGTGAATGGTCTGTAATATATTTTTATCCCAAAGACTTTACTTTTATTTGCCCTACTGAAATAACCGCTATGGATAAATTAGTAGATGATGCAGATGTTATAGGAGTCAGCGGAGACAATGAGTTCTGTAAGATTGCATGGAAAACAGCAGATGGTAGAATAAGAAATATTAAACATATTCTTGCTGCTGACTGTGGTCTGGTACTCGCTAGTAAACTAGGAATAGTTGACAAGCAAGAGAATGTTTGCCTTAGAGCAACATACATAATTGACCCTGAAGGGGTAATACAACATGTATCAGTTAATGCACTAGATACAGGCAGAAATGCCCAAGAAATCCTTAGAACTTTACAGGCACTTAAATCTGGTGGTCTCACCGGGTGTGCTTGGGAACCAGAGGACGACTTCGTAGCATGATATTATTTACAGCAGATTGGCATATTAAGTTAGGACAAAAGAATGTACCAATGGCATGGGCATGTACTAGATATAAGTTGTTCTTTGAAGCAATTCAAGAATTAGAACCACACTTTAGTATGCACATTATTGGTGGAGACTTATTTGATAGAGTGCCTTCAATGGACGAGATTACTTTATACTTTGATTTTATTAAAGAAGTAAAGATACCAACAATTATATTTGATGGTAACCACGAAGCTACAAAGAAGAATAAGACTTTCTTCTCTAATCTTAAGAGAGCCACATCTGATGTAAACCCTTTAGTTGAGATTGTAGATACAACTACTGAATATGATTGGGGGACATTACTCCCATATGCAGACTTGCATAAGAAAGGTTCAATAGAAAAATGCAATCCCAACAAACCTTTGTATACTCATGTAAGAGGAGAGATACCTCCTCATGTTACACCAGAGGTAGACTTAGATAGATTTAGTCCATTTCCTGTAGTTTTTGCGGGTGACCTACATAGCCACTCCAATACGCAGAGAAATATAGTCTATCCAGGAAGTCCTATGACTACATCTTTTCACAGAGATTTGGTCACTACAGGATTTCTGATTATACATGATGATAACAGTTGGACGTGGGACACTTTCGACTTACCACAGCTTCTTAGAAAAACGGTAAGTAGTGAAAGTGAAATGATAGCGTCTGACTTTCATCACACCATTTATGAGATTGAAGGAGATGTAGCTGACTTAGCAAACATTAAGAACTCCGAACTGCTTGATAAGAAAGTAGTAAAACGAAGTACAGAAGCTACACTCAACCTCAAGAACATGACAATAGACGAGGAGTTAGTAGAGTACATGAGTGCTATACTAAATCTAAATGACAACAAGATAAAACAAATAATGGGAGTGTTTAATGATTACTCTAAAAACGCTACGTTGGGATAATTGTTTTAGTTATGGTACGAACAATATTTTACACCTTGATGATAGTAACCTTACCCAACTCGTTGGGACAAATGGACAAGGTAAGTCTTCCATACCACTTATTATCGAGGAAGTATTATTTAATAAGAACTCGAAAGGTATTAAGAAACAAGAGATACAGAACAGGTTCGTTAACAATGGCTACTCAATAAATCTCACATTCTCAGTAGATGGGAATGAGTACGAAATTGATGTAAGTAGAAAAGCTAGTATAAAGTGTAAACTCTATGAAAATGGAGAGGACATTTCTAGTCATACTGCAACCAACACATATAAGACAGTCCAAGAACTGCTTGGACTTGATTTTAAGACTTTCACACAACTTGTATATCAGAACACAAATACATCATTACAGTTTCTAACTGCAACAGATACAAATAGAAAAAAGTTTCTCATTGATTTGTTAAAGCTAGAAGAATATGTAGAGTTCTTTGATATATTCAAGGACGCATCAAGAGAGATTTCTTTTGAAGTGAATAGTCTCAACAGTAAGTCTGATACAATAGTGAAATGGTTAGATGAAAATAAATTAGAGAGTACTAACATACTTCCTATTATAAATCTACCAAAATATTCACAAAAAGACGAAGAAGATTTACAGCAGTTACGAAGCGATTTTGAAAAGATTTCGGAAAATAATAAAAAAATTATAGATAATAATTTTAATCTCGAACTACTTCAAAAGGTAGAAACGAGTGAGCATAGATTGTATAAGGGTGAAAAGATTGACCTTGCCGCTAAGTCGCAGAAACTTGGCACTATACGTGCAAAATTGTCTGATGCTCAAGCGCATTTGGACAAACTTGCAAAGCTTGATACGCAATGCCCGACCTGTGAACAGGAAATAGATTGGGACAAACTCGAAGAACTTCGAATGAATTATGTAAGTATTATTACACATGGAGTTGACGAAGAAGAAGATATTGAAGAAGATATCGAGAAAGCAAGAGAAAACAATAAGAAAGTTGCAATTCGTGATGTACAACAACGCGAGTTTGAAGAACTTATGAGAGTTGTGGACAAAAGTCTACCTTCTCAAATTTTAGACGGCGACGAGATTTCCACACAGATTGACGAACTCTCTTCAAAGATTGCGAATATTCGTACAGAAATCGAAAAGATAAGTTCCGAGAATATAGTGGCAGAACGCCACAACACTCGTATCTCTATCATTGATGAACAAACAAACGAAATGGAATCGCAACTGGAAGGGATTGTCGCGGCTTTGGGTAAAGTAGAAGAAAAGTCTGCTCACTTAGAGATACTGAAGAAAGCATTTAGTACGAATGGACTCCTTGCTTATAAAATTGAAAATCTAGTAAAAGACTTAGAACAATTAACAAATGAATACCTGTCTGAACTATCAGATGGAAGATTCAGTTTGGAGTTTGTTGTAACGAATGACAAATTGAATGTCGAAATAACTGACAATGCAAAAGTAGTAGACATACTTGCATTGTCTTCAGGTGAACTTGCAAGAGTTAACACCGCAACGCTACTAGCAATACGAAAACTAATGAGTAGTATTTCTAGTTCAAGGATTAATACACTCTTTCTTGATGAAATAATAAGTGTGCTTGACGATGAAGGAAAAGAAAAGATAGTAGAAATACTATTGAATGAAGACCTGAATACTTATCTAGTATCTCATGGTTGGACACACCCACTCGTAGCAAAAATAGAAGTCATCAAAGAAGAAAACATTAGTCATCTGGAATGATATGTATAAAGATGGAGATACCTTTTGGTATCATGACTGTCCACATACGGACAAAAAAGTGTACTTACCTATAGGAATGAAATGCCCTGATTGCACATTAGAGGCTATGACTTATATGGAGAGAGCAAAAATACAACAACAAATATATTTAAACGAAATAGAAGGAAAGGATTAATTGGTAAATTCAAGACAAAAAGGAAGCAAAGCTGAGCTGAAAGCTGCTGCTATGCTTAAAACATATACAGGTATAGATTTTACAGGCACACCAGGAAGTGGTAGTGGTAAAATTAAAGGAGACTTGTATGTTATAGATAAACACAACCTATTTATGATAGAGGTAAAACACTATCGGGATATGGCGTTCAATCAAAAAATCTTTACACAAAAAAATAATAATTTTGTAAAGTGGTGGACAAAAGCTATTGCACAGGCAAAAGAAATGGAACAAGAGCCTCTACTTATATTTAAACAAAACTATTCGCAATGGTATATTGCGACAACAAGAAAACCTGTGCAAACAAAAAGATATATGTACATAAACTGGCTCGGTGCATATATCGTATTAGCAGACAAGTGGCTAGAAAACGAAAAAGTGGAATTTACAAATGGCAATAAACTTCTCAAGCCTTGGGAACCAGATCCAGAATGGGAACTTACTTATAGTTGATGGACTAAATGTTGCGTTTAGATGGAAACATTCAAAGCAATTAGAGTTTAAACATGACTATGTAAGAACTGTTGAAAGTTTGGCAAAATCCTACAACTGTGGGAACATCATAGTACTAGCAGACGGTGGCAGTACTTATAGAAAAAATATTTCTCCTATATACAAGGCAAATAGAAAGGAAAAATATGCAGAACAAACCGAACAAGAAAAAGCTGAGTTTGCTCAATTTATGGGCGAGTTTAGTAATGCTTTTACTAATTTAAAAAAGAAAGGGCATTTAACAATAAAACAAAAAGGACTAGAGGCTGATGACTTAGCAGCATGGATAGTCGGAAAGAAAAAAGAGTTTGGTATAGATGAGATTTGGTTGATATCGTCAGATAAAGACTGGGACTTACTTATACAAGACAAAGTATCTAGATTTAGTACAGTAACTAGAAAAGAGATTACTTTGGATAACTGGGAAGACCACTATGATGTAGAGCCAGATAAATATCTAACGCTCAAATGTCTAGCTGGAGATACAGGAGATAATGTTCCTGGTATCGCAGGTATCGGCCCTAAGAGAGCAGTATCTCTTATAGAACAATATGGAGACTTGTTTGATATATACAATGCTTGTCCAATCGACAGTAAGTATAAATTCATACAAACTCTAAACGAAAACGCAGACAGACTATTGCTTAATGCAGAACTCATGGATTTAGAGAGTTACTCGGAGCAAGCAATCATAGAAGCAGACATGAATATTGAGGATTTATTCTCACAAATTTTGGAGTATTTGAATGAAGTTAGAGATTGACTATAGCAAAGATAAATTGCTAACAGATTTTAGTAAGAAAACTCTACAAGATAGATACTTAGTGGGCGATGAACAATCACCACAGGAAGCATTTGCACGGGCAGCTTCAGCATTTGCTGATGACCAAGACCATGCACAAAGAATTTATGATTACGCTAGTAATCTATGGTTTATGTTTGCAACTCCTGTACTATCAAATGGTGGCACTCAAAGAGGTCTACCAATTAGTTGTTTTCTTAACTATGTAGATGACAGTAGAGAGGGTATTACTGGTCATTATACAGAAAATGCGTACTTATCATCAATGGGTGGTGGTATAGGCGGTAGCTGGAGTGATGTTCGTGCACAGGGCACAAAGACATCAAAAGGCTCAGAAAGTACAGGAGTTATTCCTTTTATGAAAGTAGTAGATGCGGAGATGCTTGCATTCTCGCAAGGTGTAACTCGTAGGGGTAGTTATGCATCTTATCTACATATGTCTCACCCCGAGATAGAAGAGTTTCTAGATGTTAGAAAACCAACTGGTGGCGATATAAACCGTAAGTGTACTAATCTACATCACGGTGTTGTCATTCCAGATAAGTTTATGGAAGTTATTCACAAGGCTACAAAAGAGCCAAACTTTAATGATGACTGGGAACTTATTGACCCACATAGTGGAGAAGTTAAAAAAGTAGTAAGTGCAAGAACACTTTGGGTAAAACTACTACAGAATCGTATGGAAACAGGAGAGCCTTATCTCATGTTTGAAGATGCTGTGCAGTCTGATTTACCTGAGTTTCAGAAGAAAAAAGGTTTAAAAGTAAATCATAGTAATCTTTGTTCTGAAATTACACTCGCAACGAATGAAGAAAGAACAGCAGTATGTTGTTTATCTAGTGTAAATCTGGAGTATTTTGACGAATGGAGCAAAGTACCAGCATTTATACCAGACTTAGTACGTTTTCTAGATAATGTTTTAACACACTTCATAGCAAACGCACCTGATGAACTAGAAAGAGCTAAGTATAGTGCTTCTCGAGAAAGAAGTATCGGTCTTGGAGCTATGGGATTTCATGCGTATCTACAGAAGAATAGTTTTCCATTCGAAGGAATGTGGGCAAGTGCTAAAAATCATTTAATGTTTAAGCATATAAAAACTCATGCTCAAAAAGAAACACAAAGACTTGCAGCAGAAAGAGGAGCTTGCCCAGATGATGATTCTTGTACAGTAAGAAATGCACATCTATTAGCTATTGCTCCAAATGCAAGTAGTTCTATTATATGTGGAAATACTTCACCTAGTATAGAACCTTTCAGAGCAAATGCTTACACACAAAAAACCAAGTCAGGTTCTTATTTACAAAAGAATAAGTTTTTAGAAAAAGTATTAGAACAATATAGTCAAAACACAGACAATACTTGGTCTAGTATTATTGCAAACAAAGGAAGTGTTCAACACTTAGACTTCCTTACTGACGACGAAAGAGAAGTCTTTAAAACAGCTGTTGAAATCAATCAGGCCTGGGTAGTAGAACATGCAAGTGAGAGACAAGAATATATTTGTCAGTCACAGAGTGTAAATCTATTCTTTCCGCCTGATGTAAATAAAGGAGACCTGCATAATGTTCATATGTTAGCTTGGGCTAAGAACATGAAGACTTTATATTACCTACGTAGCGAAGCTATAGGTCGTGCGGATAATGTATCAAATCAAGCAAAAAGAGAGATAATCTTCGAACAAGCAGATTGTCTTAGTTGTGAGGGATAAATGGCAAATTTATTAGAAGAACGAGATTATTATAAACCTTTTAACTATCCTTGGGCATTTGAGTTTTATAAAAAACAACAGCAAATGCATTGGATGCCTGAAGAAGTACCGTTGCAAGACGATATAAAGGATTATAAAGAAAAACTTACACCAGAGAATAGAGCATTAGTAGATAACATCTTCCGATTCTTTACTCAAGCTGATGTAGATGTATGTTGTGGTTATGCAAAGCATTACCTACCAACATTCAAACAACCAGAAGTAAGAATGATGCTAGTGAGCTTTGCTGCTATGGAAGCAGTTCACCAAGAAGCATATTCTTTACTCTTGGAGACTCTTGGTAAATCAGACGAAGAATATCAGATGTTTACCGAGATTCAAGCAATGTCAGACAAGCATGATTATCTAACAGATTTTAATATGAGAGATGAGCATGAGATGGCAAAAACAATGGCTGTCTACAGTGGATTTACAGAAGGAGTACAACTATTTAGTAGTTTTGCTATACTTCTCAATCTACCTAGACACAATTTGATGAAAGGCATGGGACAGATTGTCACATGGTCTATTCGGGACGAAACTCTACACGTAGAGGGAATGTCCAAACTATTTAGAACTTTTATTCATGAAAGACCACATTTGTGGACTGATAAGTTAAAGTATGAAGTGTATTGTGCTGCAGAACGAGTAGTAGAGTTAGAAGATAACTTTATTGATGTTTGTTTTGAGGGTGCAGATATACCTGATTTAACTGCTGATGAAGTAAAAGAATATATAAGATATATCGCAGACAGAAGATTATTAGGTCTCGGTATGAAAGCAATATTTCACAGTACTGAGAATCCATTACCATGGTTGGACCAACAGTTAAACGCTGTGGAACATGCTAACTTTTTTGAAAACCGTGCTACTGAATATGCCAAAAGTAGTACACAAGGTAATTGGCAAGACATTTTTATTTAGGAGAATAAAATGACAGAAGTAACCAACAGTGAGCCTGTATTAATGTTTAACGACAAAAAATACATAATCTCAGACCTGCATGACGATGCAAAAGTGATAGTAAGTATGTTACAAGGATTGGAGCAAGATTTAATTCAAGCTAAAATAGCACATGACAGATTACTATTAGCAAAAGAAGGATACACAAGTAGACTCGAGCAAGTCATTGATAAAGACCCCAATGAGGTTGAAGCAGAACCTGAGCCGGTAGAAGGTTCATAAAACGAAAAACCCGCTTAGTGCGGGTTTTTTATTGCTTCCTTGTCGGGGATTGTTTTATGCTGCTTCGTTAGCTGCCTTTTTTGCGTTCTTTACTGTTGTTGTCCAAACTGCTGCACATATTCCTTGAACTTCCGCACTCTCACTAGATACATTCGTATCAGTATGAGTCCAAGAACTTCCATCATAAGATGAGCTTACACAATCTAATGCGTGTCTATGAAAAGACCTACTAAGCTCTACACCATCTTCTTTGATGACTGTAGCTGTTCTTACTTGTATAG
>ERZ802830.5039-NODE-5039-length-10308-cov-70.3384_pt1 | contig 10308 bp, 8 predicted proteins | sample MGYA00345654_ERZ802830 | MGnify/ENA primary metagenome ERZ802830 (study PRJEB30503, sample SAMEA104212375) | marine metagenome | biome: Westerlies Biome; feature: [SRF] surface water layer (ENVO:00010504) within the epipelagic zone...; material: water...
GAATTTTTGATTGTTAAAGAGTTGGCAAAAAGACCAGGAATTATTAAAGAACGAGGACAATTAATGGATATTGCTTATAGAGAAGACACTGAAATTGAAGATAGAACTATCGATAGTCATGTTAAAAGAATTCGTAAAAAATTCAAAAAAGTAGACCCTGATTTTTCAGCTATTGAAACTAGATATGGTAGTGGATATAGATGGAATGTTAGCTAATGTTTAGTAAATACTTAAAAAGTCTATCTATATTAAAAAAATTTTTATTTATAAATTTTATAATCTTTACAATTATTAGCTTATTTACATTTATTTATCTAAATAACGTTCAGCCCAATTTAATTAAAAAGAAATCAGTAAAACATTTAAACGTAATAAATAATACAATCAATACTCTTCTAAGATTAGATGTAAAATTTAATGCCGAAGATTGTAGAAAATTTTTATTTTCAACACGTTTTATATTTCAAAATCTTGATAGAGTAATCTTTTTTGATAATGATTTAAGTATAGTAGGTGATACAAATACTTTAGATCTTGATCCAAGATCTTTTTCTACAAGATTAGATGAAATTGAATTCGAAAGTTTAAATGACAATAAAAATGGTAAAAATGATAAAAATAAAAATCTTAATGTAACTGAAAATAAAAACTTTTCTTTTAAAGATATTTTAAAAAAATATTTAAATTCTGACGCTTATGGAATTGCTTATACATTCATTCATGAGGATCTTAATCAATTTAAATTAATTACAATTAAAAATGTAATTAAAGATAATTCAAATATTGGGTATATTGTGATTACAGAAAATGCCAATGATATCAAAATAGCTACAGATGAGAGGAAAGCTTTTGTTGTTAGAACAGCAATTGCTGTGGGCTTAGTAATTCTTATTTTTTCTTTTGTTCTGAGTAGATATTTTATTAAACCAATACAAAACCTTGTAAGCTATACAAAAGTTATTAAAGACAAAAGTCAAACCAAAACAAATATTGAAAGTTTAAAAAGTCGTAATGATGAATTAGGACTTTTATCAAATTCACTGGATGATATGACAATTGAACTTCAAAAAAGAGTTGCTCATGCTGAGAATTTTTCTACAGATCTAGTTCATGAAATAAGAAACCCATTGGCATCTCTTAAAAGTGCTTCAGAGATATTGCAAGACTCTAATAACTCTGAACAAAGATTAAAGTTACTAAATATTCTTAGTCATGATGTTTTAAGAATTGAAAGATTAATAACTGATTATTCACAAATGCTAAAAGATGAAGTAGCTCTTAGTAAAGAAAAGATGAAAAAAATTGATATAGAGCCTATTATTCAATCTGTTGTAGAAGATTATAACAGTATTCAAAAAGTTAAAAAAAATATCAAAATCAATTATGAAAATGATGGTAAGGAAAAATATATTATCAATGGCATTGAAAATAGAATTGAGCAAATAATTGCAAACCTATTAGATAACTCAATTTCATTTTGTAAAGATGGTGAAAATATCTTTGTAAATATATCAAATACTTTAGACAAAAAAATTCTGGTAAAAATTATTGATGATGGACAAGGATTTAAAGAAAAAGATACATCAAAAATATTCAAAAGATTTTATAGCAATAGGCCAGATAAATTTGGGGAACATTCAGGTCTTGGACTTAATATTGTTAAAAATTTAGTTGATCTTCATGATGGTGAAATTATAGCATTAAATCGATTAGATAGAGACGGTGCAATTGTAGAAATAAGATTTCCTAGCTTATAATCTGAACTTGATTTGTCCTTTTTTAACTGTATAAAACTTCTCCATGGAAGATTATAAAGTTAAAAATATATCATCAGCTGAATTTGGTAGAAAAGAGATCTCGATAGCTGAGAGTGAAATGCCAGGATTAATGGCATTAAGAGAAGAATATTCAGAAACTAAACCTTTAAAAGGTGCAAAAATTATTGGTTGTTTACATATGACTATTCAAACAGCTGTATTAATAGAAACATTAGTTGCTCTAGGTGCTGACGTAAGATGGTCTTCATGTAACATATTTTCAACCCAAGATCATGCAGCTGCTGCAATCGCAAAAGCTGGAATACCTGTTTATGCATGGAAAGGTGAGACGGAGGAAGAATATCTTTGGTGTATTAAACAAACTATTGTTGGCAAACCAGATTGGAAACCAAATATGCTTTTAGATGATGGTGGTGATTTAACAGCAATTATGCATAATGAATATAAAGATTTAATGAAAGATATTAAAGGAGTTTCAGAAGAAACTACTACTGGAATTAAAGCTTTAAATAAAATGGAAAAAGATAACTCTCTTTTAGTTCCTGCAATCAATGTTAATGACTCAGTCACAAAATCAAAATTTGATAATTTATATGGTTGCAGAGAAAGCTTAGTTGACGGAATTCGGAGAGCTACTGATGTTATGATGTCAGGAAAAATTGCAATAGTTGCAGGTTTTGGAGATGTCGGAAAGGGTAGTGCTGCATCATTAAGACAAAGTGGAGCAAGAGTTTTAGTAACAGAGGCTGATCCAATTTGTGCTCTTCAAGCTGCAATGGAGGGCTATGAAGTTGTTTTAATGGAAGAAGCTATTAGTCGAGCAGATATTGTTGTAACTGCAACTGGCAATAAAGACATAGTTACAGCTGATCATATGAGAGATATGAAAGATAGAGCAATTTTATGTAACATTGGTCATTTTGATAACGAAATACAAGTTGAGGCATTGAAAAATTATAAATGGACAGAGGTTAAACCACAAGTTCATGAAATAGAATTGCCGAGTAAAAAAAGAATTATTCTATTAGCAGAAGGAAGATTGGTAAATTTGGGTTGTGCTACCGGTCACCCAAGTTTTGTAATGAGTGCTTCATTTACAAACCAAGTAATTGCACAGATTGAGCTTTGGAATAATTCTAAAAATTACGAAAATAAAGTTTATGTACTTCCCAAACATTTAGATGAAAAAGTTGCAACTCTTCATTTAAAAAAAGTTGGTGCTAAACTTACTAAATTATCCAAAGATCAAGCAGATTATATAAGTGTTGGGACTGAAGGTCCATTTAAACCAGATGCCTATCGCTATTAAAAATAGCTTAATAGATATATCCTCAGAAGAGACGACCAAAGAATTAGCTAAAAATTTTTCTAATTATCTAAAAGGTGATGAAGTCATTTTTTTATATGGAGAAATGGGGGTGGGCAAAACTACTTTTGTAAAATATTTAATTAATCAATTTCAAATAAAAAAAAAATTACAAACTACAGAAGTAACAAGTCCAACTTTTAACTTACTTAATGAATATGAGGTAGATGATTTAATTATTAAACATTATGACTTATTTAGATTAAAAGATGTGTCTGATGTTAAAAATTTAGATTTATTTGATAAAAATCAAAATACAATAACTCTGATTGAATGGCCTGAATTAATTAGTAAAGGAAATTTTGAGAAGACTATAGACTTAATATTTAACTATGAAAATGAATTAAATAATAGATCTGTTAAAATTGATGGTTTGGATTGATTTTATAATATGAAACTTTCAAAAGATTTTAAGGAAATTAAAGGAGACGCTTCCCTTAGAAAATTTTATAGAAATACTAAAAAAAATTCAATTATAATATTTGCTAATAAAAAAAAAAATAGAAATTTATTAACCTATGATGCAATTAATAAAATATTAATAAGAAATAAGATTATTGCTCCAAAACTAATAAGTGAAAATTACAATAAAAATTATATTGAAGTACAAGATTTAGGAAACAAAACAATTTACCAAACATTCGTAAGCAACAATTTAGAAAATTATTTTGTATTTAAAAAAGTAATAAAAGTCCTCAATAAAATGCAGTTAATAAAAGATAAAAAAGTTAAAAATTTTAGAAAGAACTATTATAAAATTAAAGAATATGAAAATAAAATCTTATTAGATGAAGTAAGATTATTTAGCAATTGGTACGTACCAAAAAAATTAACTAAAAATAAAATTAATGTATTTAATTATAAATTTATTAAAGAAGTTAAATTATTGTTATCAAAATTAAAATTAAAAAATGATACTTTTGTTCATAGAGATTTTCATGTTTCAAACTTAATTATCAATTCAGAAAATCAAATTGGATTAATAGATAATCAAGATGCTTTAATAGGTAACAAGGCCTACGATTTGGCGTCTTTAATAGATGATGTCAGATACAAAACATCCAATACTCTAAAAGACAAGATTTATAAATATTACTTAACTACTAATAAAAAAATTGAAGTAAATAAATTCAAAAATGATTTTGATATTTTGTCAGTTCTTCGAAATTTAAAGATTATTGGGATATTTATGAGACTGGCGGAAAGAGATAAGAAAAAAAAATATTTAAAGCTTATTCCATATGCATGGAATATTATTGATAATAGGATGAGTAAAAATAAAGTTTTTGATAATTTGAAGTTATTATTAATATCTAATTTTTCTAAATTTATAATTAAGTAATATGAGAATAAATACAGCCTTAATTTTATGTGCAGGATTTGGAAAAAGATTAAATCCATTAACATTTGATACTCCAAAACCATTAATTAAGTTAAATAATATTGCAGTACTTGAAACCTGTATAAATTTAATCGAAAGTATAGGAATAAACAAGATTTTTCTAAACACTTTTTATTTAAAAGATCAAATTCATCATTTTATAAATAATAAAAATTTTAAATCTAAAATTATAATAATTGAAGATGGTAAGAATATTCTTGATACAGGTGGAGGAGTAAAAAATATGTTGCATCATAGTATCGAAGATGATGTTTTAATATTTAATCCAGATACAATTTGGAGACAAAATTATTCTAAAGAAATCATTGAAATGGAAAAGATTTATTTTTCTAAACAATTAAAAAATATACTTTTATTAGTTAAAAAAAATTTAAGCTTTGATAAGAATTTAATTGGTGATTTTGATCTTAAAGATAATCTAATTTTAAAAAATAAAGATAGAAAATTTATCTATACTGGGTGCCAGATATTAAATAAAAAACTTCTTTCCGACTATAAAGCTGGAAATTTCTCAATATCAAAAGTATGGAATAGTCTAATTGAAAAAAAAGAATTATTTGGATTTGAAAGTAATAGTGATTTTTATCATTTAACAGATTTGAAAACTTTTAAAAAACTACAAGATCTCTAGCTCTTGCATAATCTAAATATTTACAGCTATTAATTTTATTTTTCATGTCCAAATGTATTACTAGTGGGTTACCAGTTGGTATTTCTAGTTTGGAAATTTGTTTATCATCTAATTTAAATAAGTATTTACAAAGTGCTCTTATGGAGTTTCCATGAGCTGAAATTAAAATATTATTATTTGTAGTTTTTTTTTCAATTTCTTGTTTGTAAAAATTAATTACTCTTTCGTAAGTATCCTTTAATGACTCTGTATCTGGAATTTTATTAATTGGTATTTTTTTATAAGTTTCAATATTGATTGGGTGATATGGGCTCTTTTTATCCAACGGGTCAGGCCTCAAGTCCCATGATCGTCTAAATTGATGTACTTTACTTTCTCCCAATTTAATTTTCATCTCCTCTTTGTTTAAACCAGTTAGAATACCATAGTGTCTCTCATTAAGTTGCCACGCCTTTTCTGGAATTTTTGCATCTTGCAATACTTCTTGTATTAATTTTAGTGTATTTTTTGCCCTTAATTGAAAAGATGAATAATAAATATCAATATGGATATTATTAGCTTTAATTAATTCACCCGCTTTTTTAGCTTCTAATTTTCCATTTTCAGTTAAATCAACATCAACCCATCCTGTAAATTTTTTCTCAAGATTCCAACTACTTTGACCATGTCTTACTAAAATTAAATAACTCATTTGTTAATCTTTTAATTTAATTTATAAAATAAGACTACTAATTAAATTATATGAAAATTTTAAAAATTAATTCATTATTTATAGTATTATTTTTTATTTCTGCTTGTTCATCAATACCTTCAAATACCTCAAATAGTTGTTCAATATTTGGGGAAAGATATTTGTGGTATAAACATGCAAAAAAATCTGAAAAAAAATGGGGCACACCTGTTTATTTGCAGCTTGCTATAATTAAAATGGAGTCTGATTTTGACTGGCTAGCAAAGCCTCCTAGACAAAAACTTTTTAAAGTTATTCCATATAAAAGACCATCTAGTTCTTTTGGTTATTCACAAGCTGTTAATGGGACATGGGAACAATATAAAAAAGAAACAGGAAACAAGCTTGCGGTTAGAACTCGATTTAAAGATAGTGTTGATTTTATTGGTTGGTACACGAATAAGTCAGAAAGTATTTTGAAGATATCTAAAAAAGATGCTTTCAAGCAATATGTTGCTTACCATGAAGGGTGGGGAGGGTTTAAAAATTATAAAAATAATAAAAAGATAATTAATTTAGCAAAAAGAGTTGAGGAACAATCAAATGTTTATAAAAAACAACTTTCAAAATGTGGCAGTTCACTGACTACTAGCAAATATATTATTTTTTAGATAGTTCTTTTTCTAACTCTAAATCAACGGAGTCTATTCTCTTGGTATTTTTGGCAAGTGCTAGATACATTGTTGGTGTTACATATAGAGTAAAGAAAGTTGAAATAATCATTCCTCCAAGAATAGTTGCGCCTACCGCTAACCTTGATGCCTCACCGGCACCAGGACCAATATTTCCAATAACCAATGGCAACATCGCTATCATAGTACTTATTGATGTCATCATGATTGGTCTAAATCTTAAATCACACGCTTCTTTAATTGAAGCTTCAATTGCTTTTCCAGTTGTTCTAATTTGATTTGCATAATCAACGATCAGAATACTGTTTTTAGTTGATATACCAATTAAAATTACAAGAGCAATTTGAGAAAAAATATTTATTGAGCTATTTAAGAATAAAATAAATACCAGTCCTCCAAAAACAGCCAATGGTACAGTAAGCATTATTATGAATGGGTGAACAAATGAGTTAAATGTAGCAGCCATTACTAAATAAGCAGTTAGTAAACCAAGAGCAAAAATTATATAAAGTTCATTTGTTGTCTCCTTAACCTCTTCAGATTCACCTTTCCAAGTAATTTGATTAGTGGGTGCCACTTCTGCAATTATATTTTCCAAATATTCAATTGCCTCAAATAATGAGTAATTTGGATTTACATTTGCTGATATTGTTACTGCTCTTTGTCTATTGTATCTTGCTAATACTTTTGCTGAACCTTCTTCTCTTAGATCAACTAAGTTTGATAATGAGATTAATTCTCCAGTTGTACCAGATCTTACAAACAGTTTACTTAAACTATCTTTATCTTTTCTATCAACGAGATATTGCTGAAGAATAATTGGATATTCTTTACCCAATTTATTAAATGTGGTAACTCTTTTACCACCATATAATGTCTCTAATGTTTGACCAATTGATTGAGTAGATACTCCTAAATCCTTAGCTTTATTTTTATTTATAACCAACTTAACTTCTGGTTTATTTCTATTAAAGTCTGACTCAATTCTTGATAAACCTCGATTACTACGTAATTTACTTATCACTTCTTTTTGAATACTTTCCAGCTCTTCATAAGTACTTCCCAAAATAACCATTTGAATTGGTTTATTATAATTTGAAACTCTTATGGATTGAGGTGATATTGGAAAAGCTAAAGTTTGAGGAACAGTTACTATTTTGCCTATGGCCTGTCTCATAATTGTCATGGCATCTTGATCTCGATCTTTCCAATCTTCAAGTAAGGCTATTATAATAAAGCTGTTGAAAGAATTAGCGGAACTACCAAAACCTGGAACTCTCATAATAAATTTATCATATGGACTATTTTCAGCTTGTAAAAGTGGAAGCAGTCTTTTTTCAATTTCCTGAGCTCTTTTTTGTGTGTAGTCAAACGAACTTCCTTCGTCTGTAAAACCAAGAACCAAATAAACGCCCCTATCTTCTTTTGGAAGTAGCTCTTTGGTTGAGAACATAAATAGAGCAACAGATCCAGCTATAATTAAAAAAATAAAAGTTATTATGGTTTTCTTTTTATTTATCCAATACTCCAATGTTTCCTTGTAAAAATTTGAAAAACCTAGAAAAAAAATATTAAATTTTTTTACAAAAAATCCAGCACTTCTTTCTTTATTTAAAAATTTACTTCCTAACATTGGTGACAATGTTAAAGCGACAAATGATGAAACAACTATAGAAAAAGATAGTGCTAAAGCAGTTTCTCTAAATAAAGTTCCGGATATTCCTTTAATAAAAATTAAAGGAATGAAAACAGCAACAAGTATTAAGGTGGTTGCTATAATTGCAAAGGTAATTTGTTTAGAACCTTTGTAGGCAGCCACCAATGGAGTTTCTCCATTTTCTATTCTTCTATAAATTGCATCAGTCATGATAACCGAGTCATCAGTTATAATTCCGATCGCCAGTATAAAACTTAAAAGAACAAAAATATTGATAGATAAATCAAATAAATAAATACCTAAAAAAGATGCAATCAAACTTACCGGAAGAGCAACCGCAGGAACTATAACTGCTTTTATATTACCTAAAAATAAGTAAATAATTATTACCACTAAAATAAATGCAATCGCTAAGGTTTTATAAACTTCATCAATTGCAGCTTTAACATATGTTGCTCTGTTAAATGAAACTTCTATTTTAAGACCTTCAGGTAAAGTTTTTCTTACTTCAATAATCTTTTTATTAATCTCTTTTGATAGCTCAACAGTTGATGCACCACTTTTTGCATAAATTCCAATACCTACCGTTTTTTGATCTAAATTTTTTTTGCTTTGAGCTTTAAATAGAGTTTTTTCTGAAACTGGGCCCAATTCTACATCTGCAACATCTGATAATCTTACAATCTTGTCTATTGTTTTTTTAATAGGTAAAAATTTTAATTCATCAATGTTATTATAGGATTTATCTAAATTAATAGTTAAATCTACATTGTCTGCTTCTAAAGTTCCTGCTGGTAGGCTTATATTTTCGTTTCTAAGTGCATTTTCTACTTCTTGAATAGTTAATTTATTTGCTGCTAATTTAATAGGATCAATCCAAACTCTAACGCTAAGCTCTCTTAGTCCACCCAATCGAATTCTTCCCACATTTTTTACACTAGAAAAAGCATCTACTAAATATCGATCAGCATAATCACCAAGTTCAAGATCTGACCAAGTTGATGAAGAAACTGAAAGCCACATTGTTGTTGTAAAACCAGCTGCTTGTTTTAATATTTGTGGTGCATCTGCTTCTGATGGTAGATTATCAACTACTCTAGCTACTCTCTCTCTAATATCATTTGCAGCATCATCTAGCTCAATATCAGTATCAAACTCTATATTAATACTGCTTCTTCCATTTTCAGATTTAGAATCTATATTTTTAATACCTTCTGCTCCCCCAATAACATCCTCGATTACCTGGGTAATCTCTTGATCAATAATAGGAGCTGATGCAGATTTATAATTTACTTTTACTTGTACTACTGGTGGCTGCAAACCATCAGGCAGCTCTCTTGTTGGTAGTTCAGAATAAACAAATAAACCAAATACAATGAGAATAAGAGAGAGTACCCAAGCTACAACTGGTCTTCTAATACTAAGTTCAGTTATATACATTTAATTATTTGCTCTTATTATCTTCTTTTTTCGACTCAGATTTTTTAAATATATTTAATTTTTTAATCCAATCGAATTTACCTTTTTTAGTTTCTGTTTTGTTGGGTTGTGCTTTTTTTTTCCAGTTTGATGTAACTTCTTTTGATCCAAATTTAATAGGTTTAATTTTTCCATTTGGTCTTGTTTTTCTTAAACCTTCAGCAACAATAGTATCACCACTTTGAAGACCAGTTTTAACTTCTACATTTCCTTGATTTCTTAATCCAATTTCAATTTCTATTTTTTTTACAGTATTTTCGTTATCTACTTTGTATACAAAAACTTTATTTCCCTCCATTAGCAAGCTAGTATCAGGAATGCTTAATGAATTCCTCTCATTATAGTTAATAGATGCTTCTAGCAATGAGCCAGATAAAAGTTCATTATTAGGGTTATCAAGCTTAATTCTTACAGGTAGAGATCTTTTATTAGTATCTATTCTGCTTGCTGTAGACTCAACAATTCCAGGATATTTTTTAAGATTGTTTCCAGAAAACTTTATATCAACATTTTGGTTCTTTTTTACATATGGCGCAAATGTTTCAGGTATATCAACATCAATAAATAGTATCGATGTATCCTCTAAGTTTAATATAATTGAGCTTTTTGATACATCTATATCATTTGAAAAAT
>ERZ802830.5040-NODE-5040-length-10304-cov-5.62172_pt1 | contig 10304 bp, 7 predicted proteins | sample MGYA00345654_ERZ802830 | MGnify/ENA primary metagenome ERZ802830 (study PRJEB30503, sample SAMEA104212375) | marine metagenome | biome: Westerlies Biome; feature: [SRF] surface water layer (ENVO:00010504) within the epipelagic zone...; material: water...
TCACGTTGCTCCCCTGTCATCCGGCCACTGCCGCGGCGTTTTACCCCCAGTTGTACGACAAAAAACGTTATTAGATGACTGTGCCAAACCGTATTGTCCTGACACCCTTGAGTGCGCTGGCAGGCCTGCGGTGAAGCAAGCCATTGTTAGAAAGCGACGCTAGAGTGCACCGGGGAACGCGCCCCCATCTAACAAGATATTTTGACCAATCACGAAACCCGCTTTATCCGAACACAACCAGGCACAGGCCGCGCCAAACTCATCAGACGTGCCAAAGCGTCCTGCTGGCACCGATTGCATGCGCGCTTGGCGGGCGTCGTCCTCACTGATACCGCGGGCGCCTGCGTCCACTTTATCCAGCATAACGAGCCGATCAGTATCGTGCAGACCCGGCAATAAGTTGTTAATGGTGACGCCACTGCCTGCCACTTGCCGCGATACGCCGGCGACGTATCCGGTCAAACCAGAACGCGCGGTATTAGAGAGCCCGAGCACTGGAATCGGCGCCTTAACCGTCACACTGGTGATGTTCACAATCCGCCCCCAACCCCTATCCATCATGCCGGGCAACGATGCCTTTATCAGCGCAATGGGGGTCAGTAAATTGGCGTCGAAGGCCGCAATAAAATCGTCTCGCCCCCAGTCAGACCACATGCCGGGGGGCGGTCCACCCGCATTGGTCACCAGAATGTCGATGTCTCCTGCTGCCTCCAGTACCGCGGCCTGACCCGCCTCAGTGGTGATATCCGCCGCAACCGCCACAACCGATACCCCGTAGGTCGAGCGAATATTGGCAGCGGTCGCCTCCAAAGACTCGGCGCCTCGTGCGTTGAGGATAAGGTCCACGCCCTCGCCGGCCAGCGCCTCAGCACAGCCCTTGCCCAAACCCTTCGATGATGCGCAGACTAGTGCGCGTCGACCTTGAATACCCAGATCCATGGTTCACTCCTCGCGTGCGGCACGCTAACGTGCTGATTGTCCGTATCACTGACCACTGCTCGCGTGCACTACTTGCCATAGTGCGCGCTAACCAGCCGTCGCTCAGCGCAGTATACGGGCAATAGGCTATGCTTGGCGCGGCTGGCGGCAACGCTTAGCTCGTCGATAACGAAGGGAGTACTCGGCACCGATGATCCATTTTTGGGAACAGAAAACGCTCTCGGAGATGACTCCAGGTGAATGGGAGTCGCTCTGTGACGGCTGCGGTCAATGCTGCCTGCATAAGCTCATTAACGAAGAAACTGCCGATGTGTTCTACACGCACGTCGCCTGCCGACTCCTCGATAGCAAGACCGCACGATGCCAGCGTTATACGTCGAGGACTTTGGAAGTCAGCGACTGTCTCGATGTTCGCAACATGGATTCTGCAGAGCTCGCCTGGATGCCGCGAAGCTGCGCCTACCGGCGGCTGAGTGAGGGAAAGACGTTGCCACAGTGGCATCCACTGCTGACCGGCGATCCGCAATCGGTGCTTAGCGCAGGCGTCAGTGTCGCCAACAGAACCATTAGCGAAGACGAGGCCGACTTGGACGACCTAGAGGCCGAAATCATTGAATGGGTCGCGACCTGAGCGCGTTATTACGCAGCGCAGGCGCTTAACGAGCCACGTTACGGCGCGGGCAACGCATGTCGTAATAATCGGTCCAGTTGATCAGCAAATAGTTTTCTATCGGCCTGAGACAGCGGCGGCGGCCCCGCCGTATGCTGGCCAGCAGCGCGCATGGTCTCCATAAAGTCTCGCATTTGCAGGCGCTGACGAATCGTATTGGCGGTATATCGCTCCCCCCGCGGGGTCATCACATGAGCGTCTTGTTGGAACACCTCGTACGCCAATGGAATGTCGGCTGTGATCACTAGGTCGCCCGCTTCAACTCGTCGGCTGATTTCATAATCGGCCACATCAGGCCCTTGAGCCACTTGATAAAGGGTAATGAAGCTCGACTGAGGAATCTGAAACGACTGATTCGCAAAGAGCGTCAACATGATTTGCCGCTTTTGGGCCGCGCGATAGAGAATGTCTCGAATCACCACGGGGCAAGCATCGGCATCAACCAAGATATTCATCCTACGACCCTATCGACGCCAACACCGTGACCTGCCCGCTCGACGCGCTCGATAAGTTCCGAGCTGAAGAAAACGGCCTGTGCCCGTCCCTCAGGACATCGAGTCAATCGGCTGGTCTGATAAGTGCAAATGTGTATACTACGCTCCCTCTCCGACAGGACGACATCGGCGAGCAGCGATAAGCGGAATTAGCTCAGCTGGATAGAGCGCCGGTCTACGAAACCGGAGGTCGCAGGTTCGACTCCTGCATTCCGCGCCAATTAGTTACGGTGCATACTCGACACTGGGCACTGCAGGTGTCTGCATGTCCTGGGGCCATTCAGAGACTGCCGCAGCGAGCTGCAGCTTCCTCTGCAAGATCTTAACCCTTTTGGGATGCCCATATTTACGATATTACTGAGCTGAGATAAGCTTTCTTTGCTTACCGTCATAAACCCTGTTTCAACCATGGCGCAAGCAACTTATTAAGCCAATTCATCGTCACTGGCCAGAGCAAGGTCACTCCTCGCAGTTACTTAGACCTACCCCTTTCAGTATAACCATGACGAGAGTTTTTGCCGCCGCATCAAATTCTCCCTCGCCGAGAGAACTCACGCCAAGCGCTGCGCCAATCTGTGCCTCAAAGTCAGCGTAGTGCTGGGTCGAACTCCAGATTAGGAACATAAGATGAGCCGGATCTACCCGATCCATTTTCCCTCGATCGGCCCAATCTTGAAAAACCCTTAGCTTGCGCTCGAACCAGAGCCGGTAACCGCGAGCAAAATAGGTTTCAAGACGTGGCGCGCCCGACAGGATCTCCTTGGCAAAGATGCGCGAATCCAATGGATATCGCCGCGAAAAAGACAACTTTTGCTGAATATACTCCGACAGCGCAGTGGCCGGTTCGTCAGAAGCTTCAAGGTCATTGAGTGCATCGTCCCATAAATCCACGATCCCACTGAGAATGTCGCCGTACAAGGCAAGTTTACTATCATAGTAGTAGTGGATATTGGGACGCGGAAGACCGGCGCGTTTAGCGATAGAGCCAATAGTCGCACCGTCATAGCCCTTGAGGGCAAACTCATGTTTGGCAGCATTAATAATGAGTTCTTCATTTCTGCGCCTGATCCGGCCCGTGGATTTCTTTCCTTCGTGTGAGGGAAGCTTTAGCACCATCTCCGTCGATGACTTTTTCATGCTTCCGCCTCTGCTACTACTCCAACATTGTTCGGTATTACTAAACTAAGAGTTATCGCGGAGAGTCCTGCGGTGGCAGCGGCGGAACTAAAAATATTCTGAACTAGTGGTGGGGTCTGGATAAATACCTCGGGCACCAACGCAACGCCAAGGCCAAGACCGAATGAAACTGCGATGATGATTACCTTACGGCGGTCCAACTCTTCCGTTGCCAATATCTTAATTCCTGCCACAGCTACCGAACCAAACATGACGAGCGTAGCGCCTCCGAGAACCGGTTTAGGAATACTTAGTAATAGGTCTCCGATACCTTGGAAGAACCCAAGCACCACTAAAATCGCAGCTACATAGATGCCGACATGTCGACTGGCAATCCCGGTCAACTGGATCACTCCCGTGTTCTGGCTGAATGTCGTATTGGGGAAGGTATTAAGTACCGCAGCAATCATCGAATTTACGCCATCGCCAAGCACACCGTTACTTATCCGTCGGATATAGCTCTCCCCATCAATTGGCTGGTTAGAAATTACGCAGTTTGCGGTGAGGTCGCCAGTCGTTTCTACTGAACTAATGACATAGATCACAGCCAAGGGTATGAAAGCTGCTAGATCAAAACTGAAGCCGTAACGGAAGGGCTCAGGCATGGCAATGTCGGCCGAAATACTCAAGTCTTGCAGTGCGAGTTCGTCAAATAGCAACGCTGCAATCACGCCTGTACCGAGGCCCACAATCACGGATGACATACGCACCCAGTTATTGGTTGAGGCATTTAGAATAACAATAACCACAATGACGGAAAAGCCCAACATCAAATTAACGGGAGCACCGAAATCCGCAGCCTCCAAGCCACCAGCGAGGTCACTCATCCCAACCTTGATAAGACTGATACCAATGCTCGTTATCACTATTCCTGTCACGAGCGGAGTCACTATGCGTCTCAGATAGGGAATAATCTGACTGAGTCCAATTTGGATAAATGCTCCGAAAAAGCACATGCCCGTCACCAGCGCCATGATGTCCTCACTGCTCCCGCCGCGATCTTTAACCGTGAAGCCCGCACTTAATATCGCCCCAAGAAATGCAAAGCTGGTGCCCTGAATACACAGCATGCCTGCGCCTATACCAAGAGGGCGAAACGCCTGGATAAATGTGCCGATGCCCGAAGCCAACAACGCCATACTGATCAAATAGGGCACTTCGGTCTGCAAGCCCAGTGTATTGCCGATAATCAGGGTCGGCGTGACAATCCCTACGAAGGAAGCCAACAAATGCTGCAGTGCGGCAAAAGTCGACTGCAGCACCGGCGGTCTATCTTCGAGCCGGTAAATCAATTCAGAAGAAGATGGCGCTTCCATAAAACGGGACTTCCTAATTACTCTGAGGCGGCAACGTGTGCCTTCCATGGGGTAATAAGTTATCAAGGCAGAATACATGCCAGAAACTCACGGCCCTCACTACGATAGGTGTTGGCCAGCTCCGGGGGAATATAAACTATCTACACTGTCAAGAAATGCACGCATTAGGTGCATCATCGCACCAATATAACCCATCCATTAACCCTACTTCCTTTTTTTTAACACTTTAATAGTGCATCGAAAACCTGCAAGAACGAAATCAATAGCCACAGACTTTGATGTTTCCTATGAAAACCATATTTCTGACTTGTCTGTCAAATATTTGGCACGAACATTGCGTCGTCACTATGAAACACAACCAAACCTTCTACAGCAAGGCTCGAACAAGAGCCAACCATCGGAAAGGGAGCTCTATGTTTACGCAGAAAGGCACAATAATGAAACCGCTGACTGCGGCCGTTACTATGGCCCTCAGCGGGCTGGTCCTAACCGGTAGCGCCCTCGCCCAGGAAGGCAGCCAACTGGAGGAGGTATTGGTAACCGCCAAGGGAGATTACTTCAGCATCCTGCCGGACCAGCCAACTGACAGTGCGTTTGGCTTGGATATGTCGCTAGTGGATACTCCCAGATCTGTATCTGAGGTAAGGGAAGATCTGATCTCAAAATTTGCGTTGCGCAGTGTTGACGACCTCGTTCGATTGACCCCCGGAGCATTCACCAGCTCGTTCTTCGGCATCAAAGGTGCCATGGACATTCGAGGTGAGCCGGCAGACAACTATTTCAGGGGCTTCCGTCGCGTAGCTAATCCAGGCGCGTTCAATACGATTGTGCGCGGCGCAGAGCGGCTGGAAATACTGCGTGGTCCCGTCTCACCGCTATATGGCACGGGTAGCGTCGGCGGCCAACTTAACTACATCCCCAAATCCGCCAAAGTAGAGGGTAACAAGTACATCAGCGGCCCCGGCGGCTCCATCGGGGTCACTCTTGGCTCGTACAGCCAGCAAATCATCACCGGCGAGTTCGCCATGCCCTTTGCTATCGGGGGCAGCGAGGGTGGGTTCCAACTATTCGTAGAAGTGGAAGACTCAGAATCTTACTTTGATCTGTATGAACCCAGTAGTGAGCTGGTACAGGCCGCCTTCGACATTGATGTCACGGATTCAACCAAACTAGAGTTTGGATTGCAGTACCAAGAAACTGACAGTATACAAGTGCCCGGCTGGACCAGGGTTACGCAGGAGCTGATTGACGACGGAAAATACATCACCGGCGCGGCTCCCTCTCGTAATATCAATGGTGGCATTGACCTTCGCCCCAATGAATCGGGTTTCATTTCCAGCGCCGCTGGGGTTGGAATCAACGACTCATTTTCAGGGGTGGGGACTTTCTGTGTACCTGACCTTGGTTTCAATCAGGCGAGTTACAATGGCGTTGCCCTAACCTGCTTTGGCGGCAACTCGACGCCATGGGTTTCACCCCTCACCAATCCCGGCACCGGGTCTATCGATCACAGTGATACATTTATCGATCCAGAAGACTACGCCGACACTACCGCTCTCACGGCATACCTTGACGTGACGCATGAGTTTGACAACGAAATGGTATGGAAGAACCAGTTTTTTTATGATTACCTAGACCACACCAAGTATCAGAGCTGGGGGTTCACCGCTCTTTATCCCGATGCCAAGATTTATGAATTCCGTTCCAGCTTGAATTTCAAATGGGAGACCGGCAGCATTGCGTTCGATAACGTTATAGGTGCAAATTTTCGCCGCGAAGATCTGGAAAAGAATCACGCCTATTTCGATGAGACATTCGACTTTCGCGATATGACTGTTGGTGCACTGCCAGATGACCGTATTGCTCCAGCGGTGCAAGACCCATTCTTCGGAGTCATCTTTGAGACTGACGAAAACGGCAACAACATCGGCATCGCCTCCGGCGACCCTGGTCGCAACTTCAATGAAAGTGAAATCTCAGTGATGGACAACCTCGGCATCTTTGCCCTCTCTAACATCAGCATCGGTAACCTGAACCTTCTACTAGGTGCCCGGTATGATAATTTTGACATCGAAGCAGAAGAAGTGGCAGTAACCTTGGTGCAGAACCCTTGGTCTGACTTGGGCAAAGTAACTGACAGCGACGACTCAACTAGCTTTAACGCCAGCCTATCCTACAAGTTCGACTCCGGCTTCGTGCCCTATGTCACCTACGCAGACGCAAGTTCACTAAGCGCCAACCAGCTCGGTGGAATTATTGCGTCATCCGTGGACGCCGGACTGTGGCTTCAGGATTCAGAGCTCACCGAAATTGGCGTCAAATTCTCCGGCCTTGACGACCGCATATACGCTGCGCTGACGTACTACGATCAGGAAAAGGTAGAGAGATCGGGCCAGACCAATGCAGTGGTCAGCGTTTTCTCGGACGGTTACGAACTTGAATTGCGCGGCCTCGTTAACGACAACCTCTCCCTGATCGCCACAGCAACTCACACCGACACCACTGAGATCGGCAACTCATTTGTTGTGATCAACGGCGCCGAGTTCGCCGCTCAAAACGGTCTAAAACCCTGGGAAGTATATGGCGGCCGCATTTCCGGAGACCGCGACACCTTCACTGGCACCGGCACAGAACTTGATCGCGGCGGCCTGCCCGACAACATCGTCAGCGTCGCAACCTCCTGGAATCAGGAGCTGTTCTCCGGAGATTTCACCGCCTCGCTCGGATTTACTTGGGTAGACGATACCTACACTGACGCATTACAAGCGATCAAACTCCCTGACTATATGGTGTGGACCGGCTCCGTGGGCTACGTGTATGACCGCTTCAGCGCGCTAGTGCAGGTCAACAATCTGACCGGCGAAGAGTACTACACGTCTGCCGACTTGTTTGATTCTGTGGTGGTCAAGCCCTCGGAAGGACGCATAGTTTCAGTTACCCTGAGCTACGCCTTAGGCGACTTTTAGAGCAATCGAAGTCCAAATCTTCGGGTGCCCTAGGGCGCCCTTTTTTTACTAGAACCCTCCTAGTAATTACTTTGCCAACCTAGGACCATATGCAACCATTCCCAGTTTTCTGGACCGAGTATGCCCTGTGCAAACAGTATTTGGATAAAACAACCGCTAGCCTGCTTCACTGCTGGAGACGGCAACGCTGATGGCGGCTTGATTGTGCGCGATGGTCGAATTGCTCAACTGCTAGGGCCCGGCGAAAAGCCCACCGAGCCCGTTGAAGAGACCTTTGACGCTAGCGATCATGTTCTCATACCAGGCTTGATAAACACTCATCACCACTTTTACCAGACACTGACCCGCGCCCTGCCCTGCGCATTGGACAAAGAACTCTTTGACTGGCTGAAGAGCCTGTACCCCGTGTGGGCAGGCCTGACTCCGGATATGCTCTACAGCGCTACCCAGATCGCGCTCGCAGAGTTACTGCTGTCCGGCTGCACAACCGCCGCAGACCACCACTATCTGTTCCCGACGGGTATGGAAGAAGCTATCGACATCCAGGTGGAAGCCCGTGAGCAGATCGGTTCGCGTGTCACCCTGACACGCGGCTCGATGTCTTTAGGGGAAGATGACGGTGGTCTGCCACCACAAAGCACCGTCCAAGACGAACGGATCATTCTGCGTGATTCGGAGAGACTGGTTCGGCACTATCACGAACGCGGTGAAGGCGCTTTCGTGCAGATCGCGCTCGCGCCCTGTTCGCCGTTCTCAGTCAGCGAAGCGTTGATGCGCGATTCTGCGGCACTGGCCAGCGAACTCGACGTACAATTACACACTCACCTGGCGGAGACACTCGATGAAGAGGCTTTCTGCCTGGAGCGTTTCGGTTGTCGTACCGTCGATTACCTGGAACGTGTGGGCTGGTTGCAGCCCCGTACCTGGCTGGCCCACGGCATCCATTTCAACGACGATGAAATCCAGCGCCTCGGTGCTGCGGGGGTCGGTATTGCCCACTGCCCAGGGTCCAACATGATGCTCGCCTCGGGGATATGCCGCAGTCTGGAACTGGAGACAGCGGGCGTCAACATTGGCCTTGCAGTAGACGGCTCAGCTTCCAACGACAGCAGCAATATGATCGTCGAGGCACGAATGGCCATGTACCTGCAGCGTTTACGTTACGGCTCTTCCGCCGTCAGCCACAGCGACGCCTTACGGTGGGCTACCCGCGGTTCTGCGGCAGTCCTGGGCAGGCAGGACATAGGTGAAATTGCCGTGGGCAAGCAGGCCGACCTGGCACTGTTCCGACGCGACGACATCTCGTTTGCAGGCAGCCATGACCCCCTCGCCGCACTCTTGCTATGCAACGCCCAGCGGGCTGACTGCGTCATGATTGGCGGCCACTGGCGCGTGCTGGATGGCGCCATCCCCGACCTCGATCTGCCGCGACTCATTGCCAGACAACGCGAACAAGCCGCAGCGCTCGTCGCGCGACTTAACTGAACGCAGAAAACACGGACCCCCTCATGAATGCAATCCTTGAGCAACTGTTCAAACTCGGCGAACACAACACCCTAGTCAGTACCGAGATCACGGCCGGCCTCACCACATTTATTACTATGGCCTATATCATCTTCGTCAACCCCCAGATGATGGCTTCTGCCGGCATGGACCAGGGAGCCAGTTTCGCAGCGACCTGCCTAGCGTCGGCCATCGCCTGTATCTATATGGGCCTCTACGCCAACTGGCCGGTCGGGCTGGCCCCGGGTATGGGACTGAACGCTTTCTTCACGTATACGATAGTCGGTGAGATGGGTTACAGCTGGCAGGTCGCACTCGGCGCGGTATTTATCGCCGGCATCCTGTTTTTCATCATGAGTGTTACCCGCCTGCGGGCCTGGATCCTGGAAAGCATCCCCATGGACCTGCGCATCGCGATGGGCGCAGGTGTCGGCTTGTTTATCGGTTTCGTCGGCTTGCGCAGCGGCGGCGTGGTAGTGGACAATCCCGCCACGCTGCTCTCGCTGGGCGACTTCACCCAACCCGAAACCCTGCTGACAGGCATCGGTTTTATCCTGATTGCCGCCCTGTCAGTTCGCAAGGTACCCGGGGCGATCATGATCGGGGTGCTGACGGTAACCCTGCTGGGACTGACTACAGGCCTGGTGACATACAGCGGTTTCGTCTCCACCCCGCCGGATATGAGGCCGTTGCTATTCGAGCTCGATATCCTTGGGGCGCTCGATATTGCCATGGTCAGCGTTATTATCGCCATCCTTTTCGTGAATCTGTTCGACACGTCAGGGACACTTATGGGAGTAGCGACCCGTGCCGGACTCATCAATGAACAGGGCGAAATAAAGAATATCGACAGAGCACTCAAGGCCGACAGCGGTTCCAGCGTGGCAGGGGCTTTCCTGGGCTGCGCGCCGGTAACCAGCTACGTTGAGAGCGCTGCGGGCACGGCCGCGGGCGGCCGCACCGGCCTGACTGCGGTCACGGTGGGCGCGCTGTTCCTGCTGGCCATGTTCTTCGCTCCACTGGCGGGCATGGTCCCCGCGTTTGCCACCGCCGGCGCGCTCATTTACGTGGCCTTGCTGATGCTTTCGGGTCTGAAGGGCCTGAACTGGGACGATGCCACCGAGCTTTTACCTGCGCTGCTCACAACAATCATGATTCCGCTCTCATTCTCGATTGCCAATGGCATTGCAGTAGGCTTTATTACTTACGTGGCAGTGAAGGTGATTGTTGGCAGAACCCG
>ERZ802830.5041-NODE-5041-length-10303-cov-7.08733_pt1 | contig 10303 bp, 9 predicted proteins | sample MGYA00345654_ERZ802830 | MGnify/ENA primary metagenome ERZ802830 (study PRJEB30503, sample SAMEA104212375) | marine metagenome | biome: Westerlies Biome; feature: [SRF] surface water layer (ENVO:00010504) within the epipelagic zone...; material: water...
AGGTACTGAAGCAAGTTCAGAAGAAATGAGAGCTCTAGCCTTTGGAGTTGATAAAGCTGGCGAGGGCACATTAGAAATTACCTCTGATTGGCTTGATGAAGAGATAGAGATGTCTTGGATGAAGGAGTACGTAAAAAAAAGTGATTGTGGATTAACTTTTTTACAAACAAGTGGAGATGCCGTTAAGACCATTCTGTTTGCTGAAGAGCAATTTCTTAAGGGTAAAAATATTCGTCCTCAGTTTCCTGGTAGAAATGTTGGACTCATGTTCGGCCTAGAAAGCTCGCTGCATCCTTTTATTCAATATCCAGCTTATAAAGAGATTGCTGATTTACCGCTTAAACAAAAATATGAAATTATGAAAGATCCTGAGTTCAAAGAGAAATTGCTTGGCCAGCAACCTGATTTTGAGTCAGAGATTAAAATTCAACTTGCCAAGAATCCTAGCAATAAAACAAGAGAAGAAATTGCAAAGGATGTTCAGCTTCCAACAAAGCTGACATCCAATTATGAGACACAATTCATTTTGGGAACGCCTCCAAACTATGAGCCAAAGAAAGAGGACAGCATAGCTGCTGTTGCCTTAGAAAGAGGCATTTCAGAACTTGAAGTTATGTACGATGAAATGATCAAGAATAATGGGAGCAATCTGATTTATGCAGCTTTTACTCCATATGAAAATTACAAACTTGATTTTGTTGAGCAAGCATATGGATTAAAATCGTCAGTTGCTGGTGGCAGCGACGGAGGTGCGCATTGCGGGCTGATATGTGATGCAAGCATGCCGACAACGAATTTATCTCATTGGGCAAGAGATCGTGAGGCAGGAAAGAAATTTCCTTTAGAAATGCTCATTAAAAAACAAACGAAAGATACAGCTGAAACATTCGGGCTCTTTGATCGAGGTGAAATAAAGGTAGGCATGTTAGGCGATATTAATATTATTGATTTTGAAAAATTAAATGTTAGCCATCCTAAGATGATTCATGATTTACCATTGGGAGGAAGGCGACTGGTTCAAGATGCAACAGGATATGTAGCTACAATAAAAAGTGGTCAAGTGATCAGTGAGAATGGAATTGCGACTGGAGCACTTCCTGGGAACTTGATTAGAGGAAAGCAAGTTTGTGATGCGAAATCTGAAATTACAAAAGTGCCACTTTTTGATAGAACCTTTAGATTATTATTTGTTAAGGCTGCCCGACTAATTTGGGGCCTTAGCAAAAAATCTATGAAAACAACTATCGTTTCCGAAGCTTAAATTTTTTTTAAATTTAATAATCTCAAGTATCTGATTGAGGTTTATTTTGTTGGTGTAGAATTAATTAATAATTAGAGAAAAATCATATGGCCTCATTCGACATCAAATCTGAACTAAATCTTCATGAGCTAACCAATGCGGTGGATCAGGCAAATAGAGTGCTACAAAATAGATTTGACTTCAAAGGAACTAATGCGTCTTTTGCTCTTAATGCAAAAGAGATTCTTTTAACAGCAAAAGAAGATTTTCAAATCAAGCAAATGGAGCCTGTGCTTCATGAAGCCATGTCTAAAAGAGGGATAGATTTAAAAACACTACAACCAGGATCTATAGAATCAGCAACTGGCGAGGCACGTCAATCAGTTAGTCTGCAAGAAGGCATAGATAGAGAGCTAGCAAAGAAAATCACCACTCTACTTAAACAATCTAAAATAAAAGTTCAGGCATCTATTCAAGGAGAAAGCATTAGAATCAATGGCAAGAAAAGAGATGAGCTACAACAAACAATTCAGTTAATTAAAGACCAAAAATATGATCTACCTCTGCAATTTGATAACTTTAGAGACTAATACTTTTGTTTCATGCTGACTGAATATTTTCATAATAGCCATAAAGATACAAAACATTATCCTAATGAATTGTGCTCTGTACTAAATTTAGACAATACAGCTGTTGCTTTTGAAGAGATTAAAACTTGGAACGGATACTCTGAAACACCCTTGCATTCCCTTGATGTTATTGCAGAAAATATTGGAGTTAAAAGTATTTATTACAAAGATGAAAGCTCTCGCTTTGGATTAGGTAGCTTCAAGGCCTTGGGTGGTACTTATGGAGTTTTGAAATTTATTCATCATGCCCTGCAAAAAGAAATTAATACCGAAATAAGCATCCAGGATATTCATCAAGGAAAGTATTCTAAACAAATTTCAAAATATACAGTTACCACCGCCACAGATGGTAATCATGGGAGATCAGTAGCTTTTGGTGCAAAACTATTTGGGTGTAAGTGTCAGATATATATTCACTCAGAAGTAAGTTCTGGCCGTCAAAAAGCAATGGAGGATCTTGAGGCAATCGTCACGCGCGTATCTGGAAACTATGATGAATCCCTGAAAATATGCATTGATGATGCTGAAAAGAACGATTGGCACCTTATTTCAGACACTTCCTATGAAGGTTACACAAAGTATCCACGCTATATCATGGCTGGTTATAATGTCATGGCAGAAGAAATTGTTAACCAACTAAATAACTTGCCGCTTCCAACCCATATATTTTTACAAGGCGGCGTAGGCTCATTTCCGGGAGCTATATGTGGATATTTTTGGGAAAAATTTCCTCACAATAATATTAAATTTATTATTGTTGAATCAGAGCATGCGCCCTGCCTCATTCGCAGTGCTCAAAATAATCAAATGACTTCAGTTAATATTAAAAAAGAAACAATGATGGCTGGACTCTCATGTGGTGAGCCCTCTCTTTTAGGATGGAAAATACTTAGTAAAGGTGTCGATGATTTCATTACTATTTCAGATGCATCGATTCCAAAATCAATGAGATTGCTTGCAAAAAATAAGCCATCAATTGAAGCGGGAGAGTCATCAGTTGCAGGCCTTGAGGGGCTCATGCAAACAATGAACAACAAAGCAGTTGCCAAAAAGATAAGTCTCAATTCAAATAGCATTGTTTTATTATTTGGAACGGAAGGAGCTACAGATCCAGAAATATACGATGCAATTATCAACACAACCTAAAATAAAAAATTTCGCAGATTTTTTAAAATTGTCCTAAACTTAGTTTATGGGAATTCAACGCGTTACTCCAGATACTGACATAGAAGAGATTCTAGCCATTATTGAACGGGATGCTGCTGTAGTTATAGAAAATATTTTATCTACAGAAGATCTTGGTGATATTAAAAATGAGCTTAAACCATACCTTGAAAAGGATATTGAAGGTGATAATGAATTTACTGGATTTCAAACAAAGCGTGTGGGTGCACTTATGGCAAGATCACCCAAGTGTCGTGAGTTAGCCCTCAATCCAATAATTAATGCTCTATCAGAAAAATTTTTAGAGCCTCACTGCGATGGCTACCAGCTTCATTTTACATCTGCTATTTCAATAGGGCCCAATGAAACGCCTCAGATCTTGCATAGAGATCGAGGAGTATGGGGTGGATATGTACCTCGGAAAATTGAAACTCAATTGAGTACTGTTTGGGCTATAACAGATTTCACCAAAGAAAATGGGGCAACTCAAGTTGTGCCAGGGTCACACAAATGGGACAAAAATAGAATGCCTCTAGATGAAGAAATCGAGAATGCTGAAATGAGTGCAGGTTCAGTATTTATTTACACTGGGTCTGTAATGCACGGTGGGGGAGCCAATAAAACATCAGAAAATAGACTTGGTGTTTTTTTACACTATGCTCCAAATTGGCTAAGACAGGAAGAAAATCAATACCTGTCTTGCCCTCCTTCCATAGCAAAAGATCTTGTACCCGAGCTCAGAGATCTGATGGGTTACTCTCAAGGCGGTTATGTTTTAGGGTTCTTTACCGACCCTACAGATACTGAGGGAAAATTTGAATCTGTATCACCGAAGAAACTCTTTGGAGAAGATATTGATCGCTTTAAAATTGCTTCCTCAGAAGAACTAGTAAAAAGCTCTACCAAAAAAAATTAATAGCACTTTGCTTACCTAAGATAATTTTTTATGACAAAACAACAAAATCTATATCCTGCAATCAAACCCTTTGATACAGGATTCATGATTGCAGGTGAACATCAAGTTTATTATGAACAATGTGGTAACCCAAATGGAAAGCCTGCAGTTTTTTTACATGGTGGGCCTGGTGGAGGTGGAAGTGAGGCTGTAAGAAGATTCTTTAATCCAGAAGCCTATAGAATCATAGTGTTTGATCAAAGGGGATGCGGCAGAAGCAAGCCTCATGCCTGTTTAACAAATAATACAACCTGGGATTTAGTGGCGGATATTGAATCCTTAAAACAAAAATTAGAGATAGATAAATGGTTGGTTTTTGGAGGCTCATGGGGCAGCACTCTGGCTCTAGCTTACGCTCAAACTCATCCAGATTCGGTGAGCGAAATGATCCTTCGCGGAATTTTTATGTTGAGAAAAAAAGAATTAGATTGGTTTTATCAAGATGGAACTAGCAATATATTTCCTGATGCTTGGGAAAAATTTATTGAGCCAATTGAAAAATCAAAAAGAGATAACTTGATATCAGCATATTATGAAATTTTTAATGGTGATGATGAGGACAAAAAGCTTGAAGCAGCTGTTGCGTGGTCAAGATGGGAAGGGTCTACTGTTAATCTAAGCTATAGCCCCGAAATGGTGGATAGTTTTTCTGAACCCAGGTTTGCTCTTGCATTTGCGCTTATTGAAAATCACTATTTTATTAACAAAGGTTTTTTATCACATGAGCAACAGCTTATTGATGGCATTGATATTATTAGAAACATCCCGGCTACTATTATTCAAGGAAGATATGATGTTTGCACTCCCTTGACAACTGCTTGGGAACTTCATAAAAACTGGCCAGAAGCAAAATTAATTATCACACCTTTTTCAGGTCATAGTGCATTTGAGAAAGAAATTACCCATGAACTAATTTTGGCTACAAACAAATTTGCTAGTATTGATTAATTAGGAAAATTGCCTCGAGCTCTCAGATCACCAAAAGCTAAATAAATCTGCATTTCATCATGAGCATCGTAGTCATGAATCTTTTTTAAATCAGTTCCTGGAATATTTGTATATTTCATTACAGCATTTCTTGCTGAAACTAATAATGGGTTCTTCATATGATAGATTTTGCCTTGCATCATTGAAAGTCTTTGTATTTTTTTAGTGCGTTTGCTTCTAACAAAATCATAGGCCGCTTGTGCAACTCTCAAATTAGAAATATTTTCTTTACAAGCCATTGCAAATGAATAAGTATCTTCAATTGCCATGCAGGCACCCTGACCTAAAAATGGCACCATTGGATGAGCAGCATCACCAAGCAAAGTAATGTTATTTGAGATCATCGATTTTAAGGGAGGCCTGACATAAATGCCCCATTTATATAAAGGCCTTGAATCTTCTAGAGCTGGAAATATTGTAGAGTCATAAATGGAAAAATCATCAAGTAAATCTTTAACAGAGCCCTCCTCTTTCCATGATTCTTTAAATTCGTAATCTTCTTTTTTTACCGCAACAAAGCTTACATCTTCTTCTTTGTTAATTGGATAACTAACAATATGACTACCAGGACCAAGTGCAAAATGAATTCTTTGCAGGTTTGATTTTCCTATGCCTCTCCAGGCACTGTAACCACTATATTTTGGGCTTTGATTGATAGCAAAAAAAGTATCTCTGATTAACGATCTGATACCATCGCATGCAGCTAAGTGCCTAAAGCTATATTTTTTTTGATTTGTAAATGTAGCTTCGCATTTTGCTGCATCAAAATTTTTAAGCGCATGATCATGGTGAATCTCTCCACCTAAATTGATGTATTGGGAATAGAGTAGCGATATCAATGTTTGCCGTCGTGTTGTAAGAACTTCGGGGGTTTGGAATGAACATATTTTGTGTTCCGGCCCTTGAATCGAGGCCTCAGAATGAACAAATGATTGATTTCTTAGATCATTATAGATATCTAACCTATCTAACAAACGTAATGCATTAGAAGAAAGACTGATGGCAGCTCCGTGAGAAGTGTCTTCTGGCATTTTTTCAAAAATGACTGCTGAGATACCCTCTTTCAAAAGAGAGCAACCAAGGGTAAGGCCTGCTATTCCGCCCCCTATTATTCCAATGTGATCTGAATAGTCTGTCATGCAATTTTATCCATTCATCTTTTTACATTCTATTGCTTGACTTAAAGCATGCTCTAAGTTGTATAGTTCTATACACATATTACTATTTAATGCCTTGCAAGGAGATGAAATGAGCTCAAATAAACAAATTACTTCTACAGTTACAGACGAGGGGAAGCTAGAAATAGCTATTACTGAATCTGAACGTCCAATTCCAGGCGATGATGAGGTGCTAATTCAAGTAGAAGCGACTCCCATTAATCCATCTGATCTGGGTTTATTAATTGGGCCAGGTGATATCAATACCCTCAAGGCTGAAGACTCAAAAATCATAATGGATGTTCCAAAAGCAATTATGGGTGCCATGGAACCAAGACTTAATAAACCGATGCCAGTCGGTAACGAAGGCTCTGGAGTTGTTATTGAAGCCGGAGTAAACGCACAAGAATTACTTGGCAAGGTCGTTAGCGTTGTTGGGGGTGGAATGTATACTCAATATAGATGTCTACCAGCAGCTAGTTGCATGGTCATGAATGAAGGAACTGAGCCTCGAGATTGTGCATCAAGCTTTGTTAATCCCCTCACTGCTCTTGGTATGGTTGAAACTATGAAAATGGAAGGTCATACAGCTCTTGTCCATACAGCTGCAGCCTCTAATTTGGGTCAAATGCTTGTAAAAATATGCAAAGATGATGGGGTTCAGCTGGTAAACATTGTTCGCAAACAAGAACATGTTGATCTGTTGAAATCTTTTGGTGCCCAGTTTGTTTGTAACTCATCAGATGATGGTTTTATGGAGCAATTAACATCAGCTATCACTGAAACAAAAGCAACTCTTGCATTTGATGCAACTGGTGGGGGGGAGCTAGCTGGAAAAATTCTAGCCTGCATGGAGGCTGCAGCCAGAAAAAATGCGACCGAGTATAGCCCCTATGGATCCACGGATCATAAGCAAGTTTATATTTATGGTGCACTCAATCAGTCAGGAATTACCCTGCCAAATAATAGATCTTTTGGAATGTATTGGGGCATTGGCGGATTTTTATTAACGCCGTTTCTAAGTAAAGTTGGCTTTGAAAAAGTGGGTGAGCTACAAGCTCGTGTGGCAAGTGAAATTAAGACTACTTTTGCAAGCACCTACACACAAGAGGTCTCACTTGAAGAGGTATTAACACTTGAGTCATTAATGGTGTATGCAAAACAAGCCACTGGAGAAAAATTCTTAATTAATCCTAATGCCAAGAAGATAACTTAAGATAAAATTTTATTGAATAAAAAAGGGAGCTCATGCTCCCTTTTTTATAGTTTAGATAATTAAGCTTATATTAAAGCTAGTGCCATCATAATCAATGTAACTAATGAGCCTAGCCATAGCAATGTTCTAACTAAAGCTACGCCAGAGATATATGCAATAAGATGACCAACTCTTAAGATCAACCACCAAAAAGCCAATCCAGTAACATCAACAGATAATTGCATTGAAAGCAAAGCTAACGCTAAGAAAGCTGGAAGACTTTCCTGCAAGTTTATACTCGCCCTGCTAGCTCTTCCTCCCATAACTGATAACTCATTAGGCATTGGTTCATCTCTATTTGAACCTAGCCATGGAAAGTTTTTCATATTGAAAGCTGCGGGAACAACCCAAATTTGAACAAGAGCAAGTAACAAAGCGTAAACAATATAAGAAGTCATAAATTTTCTCCAAAATTAGTAAACTTAGAGTTTATACAATAGAAATGATTCCATCAAAATAAATAACACTGGTGCCTGATATAAAAACTCTATCGCCTGCTAGTTTACAAAAAAGTTTTCCTCCTCTTTTGGAAAGCTGATGTGCCTCAAGTTCATCCTTTTTTAATTGATTCGCCCAGTAGGGAGTTAACATTGTATGCGCCGACCCAGTAACAGGGTCTTCCTCTATTCCTGCTTCTGGATAAAAACATCTTGAAACAAAATCGACTTTGTCTCCTGGAGATGTGATCACCATTCCTCTAGAATTAATCTTTTTAAGGAGAGAAAAATTAGGCTGCATACTTTCAATTTGCCTTTGATTTTTAAACACTGCTAAATAATCATCTTTACCTCTCAGTAATTCTAGAGGCCGAGTACCTAATATTTCTATAAATATCGGATCTAATGTAGATTCAACTGGTTGATCAGTGGGAAAATTTAGACAAAGTTTTTCTTCGCTGCTAGTGACTTTTAAGGCTCCACTTTTTGAGTCAAATTTAATTTCATTTCCAGCTAGGTTAGGATAGTGCTCAAAAAGTATTTTGGCGCTTGCTAGGGTGGCATGACCACAAAGGTCAACCTCAATTGAGGGAGTAAACCATCTAATATTAATTGGGCTTTCATTGATACTTACAAAAGCTGTTTCAGAGAGATTATTTTCAGCGGCGATGGATTGCATCACACTATCCTTGAGTGGAGATTCTAAGATTACCACTGCAGCTGGATTGCCGGAGAATAATTTATCAGCAAAAGCATCGACCTGATACATTTTTAGTTTCACGAAGTTATTTTACCTTATCGAGCATTCGAGGCTAGAATGAATGAGGGGATTAACTTGAGTTCAGATAAACTAACAGTCAAAACAAAGCTAGCTTTTGGTATCGGCGCCACCGGGGAGGGAGCTACAAATTGGATCTTTGCTGGACTTACTTTCTTTTTTTATAATCAAGTTCTTGGGCTATCTGGTTCTTTAACAGGTCTAGCGGTTTTAATTGCTATCATTTTTGATGCCATTTCTGATCCTGTCATGGGATCAATCTCAGATCGATTCATGTCTAAGCTAGGTCGAAGACATCCCTTTATGTTTGCCGCACCTTTCCCCACAGTGATAGCAATATATCTAATGTTCTTTCCACCAGTTGGATTATCTGAATTTGAGCTCTTTGGATGGCTTATTTTTTCAACGATCTTGCTTAGGTTAAGCATCACTTTGTTTGCAGTCCCTCATTTAGCGTTGGGAGCAGAGCTATCGGATGATTATTTTGAGCGAAGTAGAGTGATGAGCTACAACAATCTTTTTGGATATATGGGTGTAATCATCATGCATATATTTGTTTGGTTTTTGATATTTCCATATTTTGCAGGTGAAAGAGTTGGACAGCTTTATCAAGAGTCTTATAGGCCGATAGCAATTTTTAGCATGGTCTTGATTTCGCTTTGTATTCTTGCTTCAGCCTATTTTACTAAAGATAGAATTCCGTATTTAAAACAACCATCTAGAAATGAATCTCACATCAAAATAACAGATTTATTTAAAGACATTTATGGTGCTATCGGCAATAGAAACTATGCTCGATTGCTTGTTGGCATGTTTTTTCTTTCTATGCTCATTGGTACTCATGAAACGTTGGGTATTTATATGGGAACTTTTTTTTGGGAATTTTCTCCTATACAAATTGGCTGGCTAATCATAAATAATATTATTGGCTATGCATTTGGATTTATCCTCACAGCAAAACTACATCAAAGATTTGATAAGCCTATTGTCATTGTGGCAACAGTTATTGGCCTGACCATTTTTTGGTCTGCATCAGCCAATATTGCCCTGCTGGGCTTGGCTCCAGAAAGAGGCTCATGGGAATTAGTAACGATGATTATTTTCTTAGGGTCTATTGCATCTGCATGTGGTTCTATCTTGCATATTAGTGTCATGTCAGCATTAGCAGATATAGCAGATGAACATGAGCTTAACACTGGTATTAGACAAGAAGGCGTATTCTATGCAGCTCGATCATTCTTTAGCAAAACATCGAATGGTATTGGTCATGTCATAGCTGGTGTTGCCCTAGATTTTATTGCTTTTCCTGAAAATGCGGTGCCTGGAGAGATACCAGAAGAAATAATCTTTAATTTAGGATTGGTTGATGGCCCCTTTGCAATGATTTGGGGGCTAATTGCTGTTTTCTTTTATGCCAGATATAAAATTACTAAAGAGTCACACGCTTTAATCAAAGATCAACTTGCAATCAAAAACTCTTAAAACTTACCCCTAGTAAACCTCATACGAATTGAGTAAACCCGAATTAAAGCCACCAGCGTGAGAATGGTTTGGGTAAAGATAGAAATTAATAACGTATTAGTCCAGCTCCAATTATCTATGGTGAGCCAAAGCAAAAATGTTTGAAGGGGAAAGTTAATAACCATTCCCATCATGACAACTATTACGCTTTCTCTAAAGGCTGTTTTTTCGGTTTTATTC
>ERZ802830.5043-NODE-5043-length-10297-cov-9.5289_pt1 | contig 10297 bp, 5 predicted proteins | sample MGYA00345654_ERZ802830 | MGnify/ENA primary metagenome ERZ802830 (study PRJEB30503, sample SAMEA104212375) | marine metagenome | biome: Westerlies Biome; feature: [SRF] surface water layer (ENVO:00010504) within the epipelagic zone...; material: water...
AGCTGGGCCTCGCGGTCCGAGCCGCATGAACCCACCGGCCTGGTGTATCAGGGCAAGCCGGTGGCGCTGGCAGCGTCCAGCCCGGGGCGGCTTGGCGGGGTCCGGGTGATCCCCCGCCTGCGCGATGCGGCAAGCGAGCTTGGGATGATCCCCGTCCCGGGATTTGTCACCATTCCCAACGCCGAAACAGCCTTTGCCGCTGATGGCACGCTTGACGATGAGGCGATGGCGCGTGACATGGACGCGCTGGTCAACAGGCTGCTCACCCTTTGTTTGAAGATAAAGGAAAAGCAACCCAAACGAATAAGAGACGGTGAGCAGGCGCCGGGCCAAAATGACAAAACAGGCCAAAATGACAAAACAGGCCAAACCGTCAAACAGGCAGCGTCAAACAGGCAGCGTCAAGCGTTGGCTGAGCCAGAAAAACCCGAGCAGACCAGATAATCGAGCCAAACAAATCAATCAAGCCGATCGAGGCAGACACGGCAGTCAAATCAAACAAGCCAAACAAATCAATCAAGCAGAGACCACGCCGCTCAGAACAGCCGTTCCTTCATTGTGTGACAGGTGGCGGCAAAGCTCTTGCGGTCAAGATTGGTGATCTTGGTGGCCCGGATGGCACCGGCCGGCCGATGGTCCTCAACATTGCGATCATCCCAGCGCATTTTCAGTTTGCCGGAAAAACGGTTGAGGCTCATCTCGACCGTCTGGACATGCGCGCGCGTGTTCACAAGCGGCTGGTCATCAACGCGTGCCTTGACATGCACACCGCTGGCCCGGCGTTCGGTGAGGGTCACCTCGTCATTGCTGGCGGCAATTTCGACATGATGGGTCTCGGTATCAGCCGACATATCCGTTGGCGCATCTTTCACCGGCGGCGGCGTGGGGATGAAGGTCTGGCTGCGCTGACGTTCGGTGCGGGCGAAGGGCTGTACCTTGATCTGGGTAAATTCATCGCCCTGATGCGTCACCGAAAGATAGAGCGACCCATCAAATTCTTCCGGCGGCTGGTCGGGGAAGCGGTCGGATTGGAGCGTGAACACGCCCTCACAAACCAGAAAAACCGTGCTGATGGGCGGCGGTGCATCCTCGTCAGCTTTGCCAACCGCGCCAGCCTTACCGGTGACTGCGGTAGCAGCATTAGCGGCAGTAGCGGTATGGGGCGCGGCGCCACTAGCGTAAAGCCCCCAAAAAAGCAGAAACAGGGCAAGGCCCAGAGGCTGACCGGCAGGCAGTACAAGCCGCCCCACAGCAGCGCCCATCGCCGCCCAAAAATGGCTCTGTTTCATCACATCTCCACCCGTTCATCAAAACATTAGGGGAAACTAATATGATTAACCTTTGTCTCCTAACGGGTGACGTGATGGGTGCCCCAAAGGCTGTTGCCAGCGCGGCAGATAGAAATTTTGGGACGTGTTTTTTTAGAGGCTTAACGAAAAATTTACGAGAGGTGCTGTGTAATGACGAGACGGTATGAGGCAGCGTGAAACAGATATGACCAAAGCTTGCCCAAAAGAGCGTCATGACAGCACAAGGAGGCCGACAAATGATCAGACAGGTGAAGCAGATGATGGGGGTGGGGCTCAGGTTTGGGCTGGGGATGCTGGGAGTTATGAAGCTGGTCCGGGCGGTGCTGGTTCCGGTGGTTCTGGTTCCGGTGGTTCTGGTTCCGGTAATTATGGTTCCGGTGAAGGCGGCTGCCGACACAACGGTGATCATTGATGATGTGATGTCGCTGCGCTTTGCACGGGGCTCCTTCAATGCCGAGAGTTTTGAGGGCGAGCTTCATGATTTCACTGTGCTTGTTGATGGCAGGGATTTGATGACAGGTGCGTATCTGATGATAAAACCCGCTCCGGCCAGCGAGACGGCCGACAATCCGGATGTCGTCTTTATCCGGGAATTGGAGATGCGTGATCTGAGGCTGGTTGGCGAAGTTTTGCCTGACAAGGCGGAGGTGACGATTGAGCGTATCACCGGACGCAATATGGATTTGTCCGAACTCATATCCGGATATGATGCCGGCAGAAACAGAGAATTCTCGTTGCGCGACCTTACCTTTGCTGATGCGGCGCTCTTTGACGGGCCAAGCCAGTTGCGCATTGACGGGATCAAAATACTGGTCGCAGATGCCGGCTTTGTCGCTGACAGCTTTTTCCTTCAATCCGCAAAACCGGTTGAACTGCCGGGCTGGGGCCACATATCGCTGGAGACTGATTTTGCGCTGACAGGCGGGCGGATGCTTTTGCCAACATTCAGGGTCCACGCTAACCGAGATATAGATGTGGGGCAAAAAGTCCATGACGAGCTGCACCGCCGTCACCCTGACGGGATCGGGCTGGAAATTTCGGCATTCAGCCGGTCGCGGCTGGCCGGGGCGACGGTAGAAAATGCGGTTGATGTCGTGCTGTCGCTTGAAGGTCTGTACGATTTGGAATACGGGATAGATTTTGCGTACAGGATGGATCTTTTCGAGCGGATGGAGGCCATTTCTTTTGAAGAGGATGAGGATGATCCGGGGAAGATCCTGGCGGCGCTCACCCCCGCGTTGGAAGTGATAGAGCTTGACCGGGTATGGCTGGAGGTGAGCGATCAGGGGCTGCTGGATTTCGTGGTCTGGAGCGCCGAGCAGGCGCGTGACGAGTTGAATATGACAGATACCGATGTGCGGTTGCTGGGGGCCGACATCGTGCCGTCGCTGGTAAGGGGGATTGGACCGTTGAACAAGCCGGAGGCGATTGTGCCGTTGCAGAATTTTGTCCTCAATGGCGGGATGATCAGTATTGATATGTTGCCAATGAAGACAGGCAATGTGGCGCGGCTGGGCGAGGCATTCATCGCCGGCCACATGCCGCTCAATGTCGATGTGATGCACAGATATTGAGGGTTTGGGGTGTCAGGGCCGCAAGCCACCAAAAATGAAACAGGACCGCATATGCGCGAAACCAGATCAGGCGCGCATATGCGCACCGTTGGCATCATAGGCCGGGCCGCCAAGGATCGTTGCCTCATACATCTCGCCAAGAATCTCTACGGCAAGCACAGTTCCCGGCGCGGCGCAGTCACTGCTGACATAACCCATCGCCAGTGACTGGCCAATGCGGTGCGCATAGCCGCCCGAAGAGACATAGCCAACAGCAACACCATCACGCAAAATCGCCTCATCATTCGAAACGTCAATGCCGTCAACAGCGATGCGCATGGTGACAAGATGACGCTCAGCACCCGCCGCACGCGCGGCAAGGCTGGCCTCCCTGCCGACAAAATCCCGCGACCAGTCGATGAAGGCATCAAGGCCAGATTCGATCGCCGTGAAATCTGGCCGGAATTCCAGCCCCCACGCCCCCCAGCCCTTTTCCAGTCGAAGGCTCATCAGGGCGCGCGCGCCATACCAGCGATAGCCAAGATCGGCGCCGGCATCCTCTATCGCGCTGGCCAGGCGAAGCAGGAAATGTGGGCGGCAGTAAATCTCATAGCCAAGCTCGCCGGAAAAGCTGATGCGGTTCAGAATCACCGGAACACCGCCAACAAAACAGCGGCGCAGATCGCGGAATTTCAGCGCCTGTGGACCAACATCATCGCGCGTGATGCGGGCCAGAAGATCGCGCGATTTCGGCCCCGACAGGGCAATGCCATGCCACTCATCCGAGACATTGCGATAGGAAACATCCGGGGTCATATATTCCAGAAGGGCGTTTTCAAACCAGCGACGATGCGCCTCCTGCATGGCACCGGAGCCGAACAGCATGAAATGATCATCAGCAAGACAGCCAACCGTCAGATCACCATAAAGCCGCCCCTTTGGCGTGAGCATCGGGGTGAGCGCGAGGCGCCCCGGCCCCGGAATATGCCCGGCAAGAATGCGCTCAAGACAGGCGCGCGCGTCAGCCCCGCGAAATTCATGCTTGGCGAAATTGGCAATCTCTATGCCGCCGACAGCTGTCTGGACGGCCCTGACCTCGCGGGCGACATAGTCATGGCTGCGGTTGCGCTCAAAGGTGGGGGCCTCATGGGAATCATCCGGGCCATCGGCAAACCAGAGCGCATGTTCAAGGCCAAAAGCCTGTCCCATCAGCGCGCCCCTCGCCACCAGCCGGTCATGGAGCGCGGTGGATTTCTGCAACCGTCCCTTTGGCAGAGTCTCGTTGGGGAAGGTCATGACGAAGCGGCGCTCATAATTCTCCGAGGATTTGACGGTGCCCCATTCAGGCGTGGCAAACTCTCCAAAGCGGGCGACATCCATCGCCCAAACATCAATCGAGGGCTCGCCATCAATCATCCATTCAGCCATCGTCAGGCCAACGCCGCCGCCCTGACAAAAACCAGCCATCACGCCAACCGCGACCCAGTAATTGCGCATGCCAGGCACCGGCCCGATCATCGGGTTGCCATCCGGGCCGAAGGTAAAGGGGCCGTTGATGATGTTCTTGATGCCCGCCTCGCCAATCGCCGGAATCCGGTCAAAGGACATTTCCAGCCGGTCGGCAATGCGCTCGAGATCCGGATTGAGAAGCTCATGCCCGAAATCAAGCGGGGTGCCGCCGATCTTCCACGGCGTTGAGCGCGGCTCATAAGTGCCAAGAAGCATGCCACCGCGTTCCTGTCGGAAATAGATATTGGCCTCATAATCAATGCCAGCCGGCAAGCGCCCCGCCCCGCCCGGCGCCATCCGCGTGGCAATTTCGGGGATATCATCGGTGATCAGATAATGATGCTCCATCGGCTGGACCGGCAGATGGAGGCCCGCCATATGGCCGACCTCACGCGCCCACAGCCCGCCGCAATTGACGATCTGTTCCGCGTTGATCTGGCCCTGCGGGGTGCTGACATCCCAGCTGCCATCAGGGCGCTGGGCAACGGCGGTGACCGGTGTGTGAGTGAAATATTGCGCACCATGAACGCGCGCCGCCTTGGCAAAGGCGTAGGTCGCGCCGGACGGGTCGAGATCGCCATCCTGATCATCCCACAGCGCGGCGTAGTAATGTTTGGGGTCAACCAGCGGATGCCGGGTGGCAAGCTCCTCGGGGCTGATGAACTCCTGCTGCAGACCCATATAGCGCGCCTTGGAGCGCTCACGTTTCAGGTAATCATACCATTCGCGGGTTGAGGCGGCGTAGAACCCGCCAGTGATGTGCAGGCCGACCGAATGGCCGGACAGCTCCTCGATCTCGCGGTAGAGATCAATCGTGTAGCTTTGCAGGCGGCTTATGTTTGGGTCCGAGCTGATCGTGTGAATCTGGCCGGCGGCATGCCAGCTTGACCCGGAGGTCAGCTCATCACGCTCCAGCAGGATGACATCCTTCCAGCCAAATTTGGCAAGGTGAAAGAGGATCGAACAGCCGACAACGCCGCCGCCGATGATCACCACCCTGGCATGGCGGGGCGGCGTTTTGGCTTGGCTGGACGGCGTTTTGGCGGTGGCCGCATCATTTTGTGACTCATGATGGTCGCTCTGCGCTTCGTGCTGGTCGCTCTGCGTTTCGTGCTGGTCGCTCTGCGTTTCGTGCTGGTCGCGCTGCGCTTCGTGCTGAATTTCAGGCATGATTGTCTTCCCCCCGTCCGCTTGTGCCGCTTTTGTGCGCCGTTCTTGTGCGGCTCTTTTGTGCGCCCCTATTTTGCGCTGGTGGCCCGTGCTTTGGCTCCATTACATCATGACGTTAGTGGATCATCAGCAACTGAGTCTAGTCAACACCCGCGGGGGATGACCTCCAAATCCGGCGCAAAATGTGGTGATTCCCTCACCGCCTGAAAGGGAGATGGTGGTGTGGGGAGATGGTGGTGTGGGGGTTGGCAGGCTTGATTGACACCGAATGGTTAACAGCCCTTCGGGTTATGTGGGCGCATCATCAAAGTGGTTTGCCGGAGGGGTTTGCCGGAGGGGTTTGCCGGAGGGGGCTGGTCTGGGCATATAGGCCGCTCCCCCATGATCGCCAAACTTATCAACCGCAGCTCAGGCGGTGATTTTGGCCGGTTGGCGCGCTATCTGGCCGCCGCCAGTGAGCCGGGTGAGACGCTGGATCGCATGTGGCTGGCAGGGTGCGTTCCCGGCCATGATGATGATGGCGTGACCCTGTTCCGGGTCGATTCAGATACCGCCATGCTGGAATGGGTCGAAACCTTGCGCGACACCGAACCCACCGGCGATGACAGTGATGAATTGTTGCTGGATGGGGCCAATATGCTGGCCATGCATCGTGTCGGTGACAAGGTCTTCCTTGGCGTTACCGGCATCAATAATCACGGCTTTACCCTGTTTGATGTCAATCTGGATGACCCGGCCGCGACCAACCCGGCCGAAATCCTGAAAAGGCCAAACCAAACAGATCAGGGTGCGGATGAAACCGCCCCCTTTTTTATGACCCGGCAACAGGCAACCATCACACCGGCCGTCCATCACATCATCTGTCAATACGGGTCAATTGCCTTTCATCATTATAAAAAATAATAGAGGGGTGTATCGATCAGGCTTTCCAACCCGTCAAAATCCGTCCCGGGCGCACCATAGAGGAGCTGGATCATATTAATGTCATTCTGCGTGATGGTTCTTTCCTCTCTTTGACCATAGCCCATGATGCTGTTCAATGTCTTACGTTCTGTCATGTCCTTGGGGAATAGGTCCGGCAGACTGAACGTATCATGAAAGGGATGGTCAAGCGCCAGATGATGCCCGATTTCGTGGATATAGGTTGTCAGGGGGCTTAATGAACTTACAAAGATACTATTATCCCCTCCCGAAGGTTGCGCAGAGGGAAATACGAATACACGCATCAGGCCGATGGAATGGTCATTATCTGCAACCTCGATAAATTTGATGTTGGCCACCGCCTCCCAGGCGCGCATCGCGCGTTCCGCCAAGTCATGATAGCGGTCGAAATATTCATCTTCTATGTCGACTCCCGGGGGCAATCCGGGGGAATCTGACCGCAGCAATGACCAGCTGATGATCAGTGGCCCGTCATCCGGCATGTGATAGGCGGTACCGTCAGTCAGCAGTTTCATATAGGCCTTCTCGGCATCGCTCAAATCAGGGCGCTGTGCCAGTGCCTGTTCAAACTGCGCGGCGGTGTATGAGTAGTTTACCCGCGACACGTCTTGGCGCGTCGCCCAGGTTTTTTCAAGCTCCAGATCCTGCACCGTCAGTGCCAGATTGATGGTCTCGATGCTGCCGTCCCGCGCGCTGCGGGTGATTTGTAGATCATAGGTGCCGTCATCGTCCTGATCGCGGTGATCCTCAGCATCCAGCAGCGGATAGTCGCCTGCATCCACGCGCCCATTGCCATCCGCGTCCAGCGGCACGAACCAGATTTTGCCTGTTCGCGCATCAACCCGAAAAAATTGATTGTCCGGCGCGCCGGCCACCGGTGCCATCGCGAAGGTGCCCGTGCCATCCAGATCAATCACCGGCTTTGTCAAAGGATGGTTTTCATAAACAGCCGCCGTCTCATCACGGGTTGTGGGGGCGGGCGTAGGTGTAGGTATGGGCGTCGGCCTAGGCGTTGGTGGGGCTGGCGGGGGTGGCGTAGGCGGGGGTGCGGTCACAGTGACAGGATCGCTGATGATCTCCTGCCGATTGCCAAGGCTATCGGTGACAATGGCCACGGCGTTATAGGTGCTGGGGGATGTGGGGGTAAAGCTGGTGGCGATGCCAGCCTGATTGCCGCTACTGTCACGCCAGACATAGTCCACGCTGCGGATGCCGTCCTGATCGGCAATCGGGGTTGTCTGGCTGACATGAAGGATTGTGTGGGTCTGCACCTCGTCTGACAGCGCCGCGCCGCCCGCGCCGGCTATGGTGATCGCTCCCGTTGTCGGATCATCTTCGTTGGTCAACTGGACGGTGATGGTCTCCCGGACTTCGTTGCCGGCATCGTCTGTCGCGGTGATCCGCAGGGTGATTTCACCGTTCGGATTATCCCGGCTCTCATAATCGAATGTCTTGCCTGCCCTGACGAACAGCTTGCCGTTCAACACCACAAACCGGTCATCGACCTGCCAGTTCCCGCCCCGCTGGCTTTGGATTATCAATGATTGCAGATCACCTTCTGGATCATCTGCCACCACGGCAATGCCCGTATCAATGCGCTGCGTGACGCTGGTGCCGATGGTCTCGGCCACCTTTATCGGCTGGCTTGGCGGCGTGATGCTCAAGGTTGGTGGTTGGTTTACTGGTGGCGGTGTGTTGGGCATCACAACAGGAGGGGCTGGCGGTTGGTCCACTAGCGATATGGGTTTTTCCAGCGGTGGTATTTCCGGCGGTGGGTCTTCTGGTACTGGCACCACCGGCGCTACGGCAACCGTCAGGGTGAAGGGTACGGCGACTGGATTACGCCCCTCGCCATCACCTATGGCTTGGATGCTGACGCTATGCGTACCAACCTTTGACTGATCCAGCGTGACACTGCGTTTGAGATACAGGTCATAGACGCCGCGCTGAACCACACCGCTGCTGTCCGTCACCGCGCGATATTCAAAAAGGCTGTCAGGTGCCAGTGCCGCCAGCCCGATCGTACCCAGACCATCATCAATAATCGTGATCCGCGCCAGTGCTGCAAAATGAACACTTCCCACATCCAGCTCATATGTTGACCGGTTGATCGCCACCGCGCCCGGCTTTTTGTTTTCTGCCAGTGGCGGCTGTTTTGGTGGCGGCTGTTTTGGTGGCGGCTGTTTTGGTGGCGGCTGTGCGGGTGCCACCTGTTGCGGCTGTTCGGGTGATGGCGGTTCTTTATCTGGTGCCTTTGTTTTCTGCTCATAAAGGCGATTGATCTCATCTATATAGGCCTGTCCGGCCTGGCCTGCATTCAATGGCGCATCACCCCATCTCTGCAACAGCTGATTGGCGGTCTGGCCAAGCAGAAAAAGCTGTTGACGATATGGTGCCATGTCAGCAGAAAGCGGATCATTCCGCGTCACATCAATCGTCGTGGGCAGGCCAAGATGTTCTGAAAAAGCCGCCTTTTGTGCTGGCGTTGGTCTGAAACCATAGACACGTCCCAGAATTTCGGTTAGCGGCGAAATAATCGTTGATCCCGGCGGCGCACGCCAATACTCACCAGCCCCATAGCCGACATTATCCCTATCAGATGTAAGGTCTTCCCCGTGGTCAATCGCATTGGCAAGATCGGCACAAAGAATATAATCGGCAAACCGACTTTCGGCACTAACTTCATAAGTGCCATCACGGCGCGATGTCCCGACATAGATCTTGACCGGACCTTCATTTGTACCAACCGGCCTGAGAAGAAACAGGCTGGCACCCTCAACCGGACCATCAATAACCTTGCCGCTAAGGCTCATTGTGTCGCTAGTGTTACCAGTGGGTGGTTGATTGCTCACCACTGGGGTTGTGCCACCACCATCGTCAACAGGATCACGCTGCGGTTTGCTCACCACTGGGGTGCTACCACCATCGTCAACAGGATCACGCGGCGGTTTGCTCACCACTGGGGTGCTACCACCATCGTCAACAGGATCACGCTGCGGTTTGCTCACCACTGGGGTGCTACCACCCCCGCCACCCCCGCCGCCGCCACAGGCGGCGAGGATCAGCGCCCAGAACGACATGCCATAGGGCGTCAGGCTTGATGTTGTGAGGTTTGTTGTTTTTGAAGCGGTCTCTGACGGAGCGACCTTTGCCGGGATGTTCCCTGTCTGCCCGTTGCGGGTGCGGTGTGTCGACAAAACCGGCACCGACCGAACGCCGGTCTCAGCCCATACCGCTCCGTGACTGAAAGCACGTCTTTCTGCCGTTTCTTCGGGTCGCTGACCGGCCTTTCGGCTGGCCTTGCGACGATGTGGTTCCGTTGCGCTCTGCATGGCATGACCGGCACCGGCAACATTTATGTCGGGCCGATGCACCCCCAACGATAGAGACAGACGGTTAATTCAAAGTTAATTTTGGACCATAAAAACAAGCGTCAAGACAAGCTGTCGCCCCGGCGAATCCGATCAGCAAATGCCCCGCGGCGGATACGCTGCTTCGCCACCACGCAAGAGACAATCGCCACCCCGCCCCCGTGATGTGGATCATGATGTGGCCAATGATTCGGTGTTTGCCCTTCCTTGACCCCTTGCATGTTTTCACATTCGCATTTCAGCGGTTGCTGGAAGAGCTTTTGATGCATGGCATGGTGGGCCCGGCAGGACTCGAACCTGCAACAACACGGTTATGAGCCGTGGGTTCTAACCAATTGAACTACAGGCCCACTCTTGCCTGTGCCGGTCTGGCGGACAGCGCCGCACTGCCGACCCGACATGCCACCTGAGATACCACGCGGCATAACGCATGACATACCAC
>ERZ802830.5044-NODE-5044-length-10297-cov-6.16286_pt1 | contig 10297 bp, 9 predicted proteins | sample MGYA00345654_ERZ802830 | MGnify/ENA primary metagenome ERZ802830 (study PRJEB30503, sample SAMEA104212375) | marine metagenome | biome: Westerlies Biome; feature: [SRF] surface water layer (ENVO:00010504) within the epipelagic zone...; material: water...
TTTTCCCGGGTTTACAGCCCTCGGATTTGCCTGACAGCGAGGGCTGGGCGGTAGAGACCATTACCCTATCGACCCATAACGGCACCCACATGGATGCGCCTTGGCACTTTCACTCCACCACCAACAACGGTGCCGATCCCGCGCCCTCCATCGATGAAACACCACTAAACTACTGCTTTAGACCCGGGGTCAAACTCGACTTTCGACATTTCGAAGACGGCTATCTGGTTGGCGCCGCGGACATCGAAGCCGAGCTTGCACGCATCCAGCACGAGCTTCAGCCCCTCGACATTGTGCTGGTCAACACCCGGGCAGGCTCGGTCTATGCAGAACCCGGTTACGTGGATGCGGGCTGCGGTATGGGTCGGGAAGCCACCATGTATCTGACGGAGCGAGGCGTACGCGTCGTTGGCACCGACGGTTGGTCATGGGATGCACCTTTTAACCACACCGCAAAAAAATGGGCAGAGAACCCAGATCCCAGCATGATCTGGGAAGGCCACAAAGCCGGGCGAGAAATACCCTATTGGCAGATGGAAAAGCTACATAACTTGGAGTCGTTACCCGATCACGGTTTTACCGTCGCCTGCTTTCCCGTGAAAATAGCCAATGCAAGCGCGGGCTGGACCCGATGTGTTGCACTCATCGATGACTAAGAGACCTGCCGTACCTCGACCTTACTCTTAAAGCACGCTGTCTGGCTTTGACTCATGGGCAAAGCGACCACCGCTTGCGGTGGTCGCATCTAGGACGGTTTTTTCAAGCGAAGTTATCTATCGGTATCAGGCACCAAGTCGGCGTCGGCGCCACCAAATCGCCAGAAATACGACAAGTAACACCGGCGTTAGGGCCGCCAACCCAAGACTCAACAAAAATCCAGGGCGGTTACGCAGACCCTTGCGCAACACGGTTTGGCCCTGATTATAGTCCTCGGCTACCGGCAGCACCCCACGATCCGCCGCCCAAGCATCATAGGAGGCTAGCATTGAGGCGAAACGCTCTGGCTCACTCGCGCTTAAATCTTGGCTCTCGGTAGGGTCGTTTTCTAAATTGAATAGCTGCCACTTTCCCATATTGGCAAAGCGGTTAAACACCAGCTTATGGTCGCCTTGGAACCATGCCTTGTTACCGCCCAGCTCATAACCAAAGCCATCCTCGTCGCCACGCACGGTTTGAGAGTCACTCCTCAGCAACGGCAGCAGGCTCTTACCCTCAAGCTCATCAGGTGCCGCCACACCGGCCAGGCCCAGAATCGTAGGCACAATATCTGTTGCCCAGCCTAGTGCTGGGCTTACGCTACCCGCGTCTTGGGACACCACGCTCACACCTGCTTGTGCCCCGCTGATCACCAAGGGCACCCGCAGACCACCTTCACCAGCAAAAAACTTGTACCAAGCCAATGGACCTACCGCGGCGCTTGCCCACGCGGGGCCGATATCGTGATAGCTGTCTCGCTCGCCCAACGTTTGAACGTCTGAGTTGTAGTTGGCTAGGCGCATCCACAGTTGAAAGAGTGCTACCGGAGCTTCGGAGTCCGGCGCTTGGTGCCGGGTAACGATCGAACCTTCTGCACCGTTGTCCGACAGAAAAATAAACACGGTGTTGTCCAGCTCGCCAATCTCATCTACGTGATTTATCAGGCGACCGATGTGGTGATCCATGGCATCCACCATGCCCGCGTAGACCGCCATGCCTCGAGCCTCGAAGGCCTGTTGTTCCGCGCTCAACGCTTGCCAGGAAACCGTGGTAGGCATGGGAAGGCCCTGGAACACGGCTGGCAAAACGCCTGTGCGCGCCAAACCCTCGCTACGCGCTGTGCGCAAGTCGTCCCACCCACCGGTGTATGTTTGCAAATACTTATCGCGAAATGCCGCTGGCGCCTGCACGGGGATGTGTACGGCTTGGAAGGCGACGTAGGCAAAGAACGGTTGTTGTGCTTCGTTTTCGTCGCCTATGTACTCAATGGCTTTGTCGACGAGGTATTCGGACGAATAGAAGTCCTCGGGCAATGTCGTCGGCTCACCGTCCTCAAACCAATTGGCTTCGGCGTAAATCGGCAGATAGGAGCGCTGACGCCAGTTGTCGGCCCCGGTGTCGGCCAACATCAGCGTTCGATCAAATCCTCGCTGACTGGGTTTTTCTCCTTCACCGAAGCCCAGATGCCACTTGCCGCTCATCAGCGTTCTGTACCCCGCACCCTGCAGCATCTCGGCAATGGTTGGAATATTTGTTCGAAGCACGCCTTGATAGGCCGGTGCATGGGCCTGGTCTTCGGGTATGGCTTCAGGAATATTCGCCACACCTACCGTATGACTATCGAGGCCTGTCATCAGCATGGCGCGAGTGGGCGCACAGGAAGCCGCTACGTGGAAGTTGGAAAAGCGCATACCCGACGCCGCAAGGCGGTCAATATTGGGCGTGTCGATTTCGCTACCGTAGGAACCCAAATCCGAAAATCCTAAATCATCCGCCAAGAGCAAAACGATGTTCGGTCGCGTCGTTTGCGAAGAGTCAGGCCACCCAAGTCCGGGGATTAACGCCGCTATCGCTAACCCATAAAAAAGCACAGCACGAACGGTCGGTTGAGCGAATTTGATTCTCAGAATATTTGTCACGTCAGGCCGCTTGGGTATACGTTCGGGGCTGCCAATTCTGACAGAAACCTTAACGTCTGCCAGTGTTTGAGCCCAAAACGCTCGCCTTCTTCCAACCCCGCGACTAGCTGTGCATACTGCACGGCATACGGGGGAATATTTATGTTTGAACTGCCGCAGCGCGCGATCGATACCGCCGCTCAAGTCGAGTCTTTTTTCCAACGACGCGTTCTACCCAGCAACAGGCTCTGGGAGCAGCAGGCAAAGGCAGGCCAAGCTGTGCCAGATATCCTAAGGGTGCTTCGCGCCGAGGCGAAGGAGCTGGGGCTTTGGAATATGGCCCTGCCGCGGCTGACCGATGACGAACCTGGGCTAGGGCTAACAAACTTGGAGTTCACGGCGGTAGCCGAAATTTTAGGCCGGCTGGAATGGGCCTCACATGTGTTTAACTGCAACGCACCCGATGTACCGAACATGGAGTTGCTGCAGCTCTTTGGGAACGAGGAGCAAAAGCGGCAGTGGCTAACCCCCCTACTGGAGGGCGAAATTGGTTCTGCCTTTGCCATGACGGAACCTTATGCAGCGTCTTCGGATCCCACCAATTTGGAAACACGGATCGAGCGCGACGGCGACGAGTTCGTGATTAACGGCCGCAAGTGGTTTGCCACCAACGCCTCCAATGCAAATTGCGAGCTGCTAATCCTCGTAGGCGTCACAGATCCGACGGCAGCAAAATCCCAGCGCCAGTCTCTCGTGCTCATTCCAAGAACTACACCCGGCATAGAAGTCGTACGCAACCTGCCGGTTTTTGATCACATGTCCGAGACCAACCTGCACCCGGAGCTCGTGTTTACCAATGTGCGCGTGCCTGCCAGTAACTTGCTGGGGGAAGAAGGTGCGGGGTTTGCGATCGGCCAGGCGCGGCTTGGGCCGGCACGGCTACATCACTGTATGCGCGCCATCGGGGAATGTGAGGTGTTGATCAGTCTGATGGTCAAGCGCTCTCAAAGTCGCAGTACCTTCGGTAAGCGTATTGATGAGTACAGTTCCACCCAAGCGGCGATTAGTTTGTCGCGCATAGAGCTCGACCAGTGCCGGCTGCTTGTGCAGCGCGCCGCCCACTTGCTGGATACCGTTGGCAATAAGTCGGCACGCAAACAGATTTCGATGATCAAGGTCGCTGTCGCAAAGATCTACCAAGACATTGCTGACCGATGCATACAGCTATTTGGTGCCCGCGGCGTTACCGGTGACACACCGGCGGCGAGGGCGTTTGGAAAGGCACGTGCCTTTCGCATCTATGACGGGCCAGACGAAGTACACCTGCAGACCATCGCGCGATTAGAGGCGGGCGAGCAGTCAATGGAAGGGTTGGAGCACTACCTGCGCGAATAGCCCCTACTCAGTGTGGTTCTTAGGTTTGGGTGTTGAGATCTGCGGCTAGGCGTAAGGCATACCTTGCGCTTCGGTGTATAGGCTGTAGATCGATTGTGAGCCGGTCATCAGCAGCCGGTTGCGCTTCTCTCCGCCAAAGCAAAGATTTGATATGCCCTCAGGCGTGTGAATCGCGCCGATCTTGTCACCGTCTGGCGCAAATACGTGCACCCCATCTTCGGCGGCACCTGCCCATCCCGCACTACTCCAAATGTTGCCATCCACGTCCACCCGAAAACCATCGGGCACGGCAGCCCCAAGGTCACAGAACACGCGGTGATTCGTTAACCCGTGTTGATCCGTCACGTCAAAGGCATGAATCTGTCTGGGGTGACCGGGTTTGTGAGAAACCCCCGTATCGCTGACGTACAAAATTTTGAAGTCTGGCGAAAACGCTAAGCCGTTCGGTTTTTCCAGCATGTCATCGACCACGGTCGCGTCGCCGGTATTACCGTCGATGCGATAGACGCGAGTAGGCAGCTCCAGATCGCCTTTGTGTCCTTCATAATGACCGAGGCTGCCATAGCCAGGATCGGTGAACCAAATGCTGCCGTCGGGGTGAACCACCACATCATTGGGTGCGTTTAACCTCTTGCCTTCAAAAGTGTCGAGTAGCACTGTGACCGAGCCATCAATTTCAGTGCGCGTTACCCGGCGCCCATGCTCACAGGTAACCAGCCTTCCTTGCCGGTCACGAGTATTGCCGTTGGCATAGTTCGCGCCATGACGAAACACGTTTGTCGAACCGTCGATCGCCGACCAGGCCATGATACGGTCATTGGGAATGTCACTAAAAAGCAGGCGCTGCTGGTCACCAAACCAAACGGGACCCTCGGTCCAACGCCCACCAGTCCAAAGACGCTCAAGCGCAGCGCTGCCCAACACATATTGTCGAAATCTGGAATCCAGCACTTCGACCGCCGGGTCCGGATAACGCACCGGCTGGTTCCAGTCGCGATCTAACAAATAATCCACTACCCAAGACTCCTTCATGACTGCTCGGCTAACATAACGCGCTAGCGGCCAAATCAGCAATTGTGCAGAGGACGTTGATGTTCACAGAAGAAGAGAAATTTCGATTCGATTTACAGGGGTTTATCGTGCTTCCCGGCGTGCTGACGCGAGCCGAGTGCACTGTTCTTTCGCAGCTAAGCGATACCGCTTGGCCGAGGCAGCCCGGTGATGGCGCCTTCCGGCGCACAGAGGCTATAAGCCGCTGGGGCAGCGAGTTTTTGAACTTGATAGACCACCCTGGCGTGCTGCCATATCTTGTTGAACTCATTGGGCCTCGTCTTCGCGCCGATCATGACTACTGCATTTTTATGCGCTCTGGGGCCGATGGGCAGAACATTCACGGCGGCCCTATGCGCTATGAGAGTGATCACTGGTATCACTATCACGATGGCGTCATGCGCAATGGTCTGATGGTGGCAACTTGGGTGTTGAATGATGCGGAACCTGGCGATGGTGGCTTCGTCTGCATTCCCGGCAGCCACAAAACCAACTTTATCGACGCGGTGCCCAGAGAAGTGCTCACGCAGGACTATCGGCCAGACTATGTGATTCAACCTGAGCTGCGCGCTGGCGACGTGCTCATTTTCACCGAGGCCCTAATCCATGGCACGGCAACGTGGCAAGGTTCACAAGAACGCAGAGCCCTGCTCTATAAATACAGTCCACCGCATTCCAGCTGGGCAAAAGTACCCTACAATCTACAGCACTATCCCGATGCATCACCTCAGCAACAGCGACTGATGGCTCCGGCCTCGGTAGAGGATCATGCCAAAGTTCTAAACCCTGCTGAGAGCTAGCTCATGCACAAACGACATGCACTAACCTTCGTCACCATCACGGTATTCTTGGACACCGTAGGTTTCGGCGTCATCGTGCCTGTGCTACCAGAATTCCTCGTGCTTATTGGCGATGTCTCTCTGTCCGATGCCTCTGCGCTGAGCGGTTACCTGATATTTAGCTATGCGGTAACCAACTTCATGTTCGCGCCAATGCTCGGTAATTTAAGCGATGCCTACGGGCGCAAACCCTTGCTGGTGCTTTCTCTCTTTGTCTACGGAGGCGCTTACTTGCTGTCGGGTTTCGCCACGGCGCTGTGGATGTTGTTCTTGGGTCGACTGCTTACGGGTATCACCAGCGCCACCTATGCGATCGCCAATGCACTGATTGCCGATGTCAGCACGCCCGAGGATAAGGCACAAAATTTTGGTTTACTCGGGGTAGCCTTTGGTTTGGGGTTCATTGTAGGGCCCGCCCTGGGCGGCATTATCGGTGCTTGGGATTTACGCGCCCCCTTCTTCATCGCAGCGGGCCTTGCTTTTATCAATACCCTCTACGGCTTGATTTTTTTCCGCGAAACCCTTGCGCCAGAAAATCGTCGCCCCTTTGAGATGAGCCGATCCAGCCCTTGGGGGGCGCTAACTCAGCTACGCAAATACCCGCTGCTGATCGGGCTTGTTTTTGCGGTCTTTCTCAACAACATTGGCCATCACATTTGGCCGTCAAACTGGAATTTCTACACCATTGAGAAGTTTGCATGGACGCCGCTAGACGTCGGTCTTTCCATGGCCTTTGTCGGCGTGATGTCGGTGATTGTTCAGGGCGGATTGCTGCGGGTGGTGATTCCTAAATTTGGGCCCGTACGCTGTGCTTACTTTGGCGTCACCGCGACCATTGTCGCCTTTATCGGTGTCGCAACGGCAGGCAGTTCGGCAGCGCTGTATTTTTGGTGTGGCGTGTCATCCCTAGGAGGACTTGCCGGTCCATCGGTTAACAGCATCTTGTCCAATCAGGTAAGCGCTGACAGCCAGGGTGAGCTCCAAGGCATCATGGCAAGTATGAGCAGTATCGCCATGATCGTTGGCCCCTTGCTGCTCACTCAAACGTTCACCTACTTCACATCAGACAGCGCTCCGGTCTATCTGCCGGGTAGTGCGTTCTGGGTAGCTGCCATACTGACCATCGCCGCACTGATCATTTTCTTTCAGCAAGTTCGTCGGCTGCCAAATCCCGGAGGTTAAAACGCATGGACATCGTTAAGCACAATCAAGTGGCGTGGGATAACCAGTCAAATCAGGCCGAAAGCCCCTGGGTTAAGCCGGTGTCTTGCGATGAAATTGCCGGGGCGAGGGCCGGAAACTGGCAGGTAATTCTTACCCCCACAAAGCCAGTGCCTCAGGAATGGTTTGGCGATATAAGAGGTAAGGACTTACTGGGACTCGCGTCCGGGGGCGGGCAGCAGGTTCCGCTATTCGCTGCGGCAGGAGCGCAGGTGACCAGTTTTGATAATTCTCCCGCACAGCTTGCCAAGGATGAGTATGTGGCGCAGCGTGACGGTTTAGACATCGCTTATGAGCAGGGCGATATGGCAGATCTATCGCGGTTTGATGACGAGAGCTTTGACCTCATATTCCACCCGGTATCCAACGTCTTCTCGGAACACATTCTGCCGGTGTGGCAACACTGTGCGCGAATACTGCGACCCGGCGGGCGCTTGCTCAGCGGTTTCATGAATCCAGATTTTTATTTGTTCGACCACGACGATTTAGATCGAGGCGGCCCCATGCAGGTACGATTCTCGCTGCCCTTTGCCGATACAGAGCAGCTAAGTGACGCCGAGATCAAGAAGCGACAGGCCGAGGGCCAGGCCCTGGAGTTTTCGCATAGCCTACAAACTCAGATCGCAGGACAACTGGATGCGGGGCTGCTGCTGGCAGGATTCTACGAAGATCACTGGGATACCCAAGCCACCCCTTTAAATGATTATATGCCCACCTCGATGGCAACCCTGGCAATCAAGCCCGATGCTTAAGCTACTGAAAAAGGAACCCCCATGGATCTAGGCCTACAGAACAAGAACATTATCGTGACCGGCGGCACCCGGGGTATTGGGCTCGCCGCGGCAGCCGCCTGCGCAGCGGAGGGTGCCAACGTATCCATCTGCGGTCGCACTCAGCAAAGTCTCGATGCGGCTATCACGAATCTGCAAAAACATGGCACGCAAGTTCATGGGGCAATTTGCGACATCGCCGACGCGGAACAGATTAAGGCCTATGTCGCGGCAGCCGCAGATGCCCTGGGAGGTATTGATGGTTTAGTAAATAACCCCAGCGGTTTCGGCAATTCCGATGACGAGGAGAGCTGGTCCCGAGGCATAGACATCGATGTTATGGGTGTGGTGCGCTGTACTTGGGCAGCAACCGATGCGCTGAAAGCCAGCAAGGGAGCCATCGTGAATGTGTCGTCCATCTCAGGCATTGGCGCTTCTGCGGGTTCTGCGGCCTACGGAGCGGTAAAAGCTGCCGTGATTCAAATGACTCAGACCCATGCAAAGAATATGGCGCCAGACCATATTCGAGTGAACTGTGTCGCCCCCGGCTCTATCGAGTTTCCTGGTGGTGTCTGGGATCAAGCGAAGCAACATGCCCCAGCCATGTACGATGGCGCCTTAGCCAGTATTCCGTTTGGGCGGATGGGCGAACCAGAGGAGGTTGGCGAGGTGATTGCGTTTTTGCTGTCTGCTCGCGCTTATTGGATCACCGGCCAAACGGTCTCCATCGACGGTGGTCAAAACCTTTAGCGCAAGCAGGGCCTAACATCGCGCAAATTAGCGGCGTTTGCGCGGTGGCCAAAGCATCAGCATGGGTGTGCGCTTCATGTAATCAATATACTCAGGGTCATGGCCCCAGCGTTTTTTGCCGCGGCCCTCGAGCATTCGAACACCACTGATAGCCGTTAGCAAAACGACAACCCAAATCAGCGATAGCAACAAGAAAATCTGATTGCCCTGTAAGGTGGGCACCGCGATGACCGCGATACCAGCCCAGAGCAAGATCTCACCAAAATAATTAGGGTGCCGGGACCAAGCCCACAGCCCAGTCGTGATAAACGCTTCAGCGTTCGCTGGGTCTGCGCGAAATGCGGTCTTTTGCCGATCGGCGATGACTTCGATGACGAAACCTGCAATCCACATCGCGAGGCCCAGATAAAAAGCCAGCTCAGGTGCGACTTTGTTGCTAGAGGTTATGGCTCCAAGACCGGCACTGACGGTAACGAACACCCAAGCACCCTGAAGCGTCCAAGTCATGAAGAATGTCGGAAACGACACCTTGATGCTGCGAAACCGACGGTCTTCCCCCGCCTTTTGAATACGGAAAAAGAGAAATGGCCCCAGCCGGAGCGCCCAAATCAGGACCAAGCCAACGATCACCAAGGATCGAATATCGAAAGCCTCGCTGAGATAGCAGGCAGCTAGAACCAAGACGATATAGGTCAGCGATCCAGTGAGATCGAAAAAATGCTCGGTTTGAGCAAACCAAGCATGAATAAAAATCAGCCACTGCACGGCGAAGGCAAAAACTCCGCACCAGACAAATACTGATAAGTCATTGTAGAGGATGCCCTGATCGGAGCCCGCCCAGGCAACCGCCGTCGCAAGCAGTACCGCCCCGATTGAACCCAATAATCCTGTGATCCATTTCTGCATTCTTTCTTCTCCCCCATCAAATATTCAAGCTGGCGTGCGCTATCTGCTCGGCCAGTATTCCCCCGAAGAGCCCTCTTGCCATTGCGGGAACTTAGTCATCACTCCTGTAAACAGCGGGTCGGCTAGCCACCGATCTAACCAGCGGCGCAAGCCTTGTCGATGCTGCGTGTCAAACCACCGCCGGTCCACCGCTGCAAACTGACGCACAAAGGGCATGACGGCAAGGTCTAAAAATTGCGGCTGAGATCCCAGCAGGTAGTCGTGGTTGTGCAGTTTCGCTTCAAACTCATCCAGAAGACCAGCCGCTAATTCACGATATGTTTCACGGGAGCGGTCAGCATCGGGACGATGGTATTTGTAGGCATCGAGATGGGGTTTGAATGTGTCGTCAAAGGATCGAGCCTGCTCGAGCTGTTGTTCTCGATCAGCCAGAGAAAACCAATGACTCTCGGCGGGTATCGCCCAGCACATGATGTCCAGGCTCTCTTCGATAACGTCACCGGCTGCGGTCTGTAGCACTGGCACCGTACCTTTTGGCGATAACGCCAACATGCTCGGCGGCTTATCGCGCAGCAATACTTCGCGCAGCTCGAGCGGTGTGCCTTCGATCAGTAATGCCATGCGCGCCCGCATGGCGTAGGGACAACGTCTGAAGCTATACAGTATTGTCATCGGAGTGGGCAGCGCACCTGTAACTTAGGGCTGCCGCGCAGTGCCGGGTAAGCTGGAGATATCGTCTGCCCAAGGCACCCGAGATTGGCACCACACCTGG
>ERZ802830.5045-NODE-5045-length-10296-cov-5.59838_pt1 | contig 10296 bp, 10 predicted proteins | sample MGYA00345654_ERZ802830 | MGnify/ENA primary metagenome ERZ802830 (study PRJEB30503, sample SAMEA104212375) | marine metagenome | biome: Westerlies Biome; feature: [SRF] surface water layer (ENVO:00010504) within the epipelagic zone...; material: water...
GTGATACCAGACGTCACGCCCCTCGTTCCAGTCGGTCTCGCATCCCGTGCGTCTGACCACGATGACACTGTCAACACAATCCACCTGCGCCAGCGCTGCATCGACATTTTGTTTTAGAGGGACGGTCTTACCGCCCCGAACACCCTCATCCGCGGTGATCACCATGCGGCATGCCGCGTCATTTATCCTGTCCTTCAGGGCTTCGGGAGAGAAACCGCCGAACACCACAGAGTGAATGGCACCAATGCGAGCGCAGGCCAGCATAGCGAATGCCGCTTCGGGGATCATGGGCATGTAAATACAGACCCGGTCGCCCTTACCCACCCCGCGATCTTTCAACACGTTGGCGAAACGGCAGACGTGGTCTTTCAGTTCTTGATAAGTAAAGGACTGGCTGTCGTCGGGGTGGTCTCCTTCCCAAATGATGGCGATATCATTGGCGCGGTGCGGCAGATGTCTGTCAATACAATTCACCGAGACATTCAGTCGAGCGCCGACGAACCAGTGAGCAGTTCCGGTACTGATATCCGTATTGGACACCTCATTCCAGGGGGTATGCCAATCAAGCAACGTCGCCTGCTCTGACCAAAATACTGTGGGGTCCTCAAGGGACTGCTGATAAAGCGCTTCATAGCGCTCGGGTGTGACATGCGCATCACTAAAGCTATTGGGGATGGGATAGGAACGTGAGGCAGTCATCAAATCAGTCCGATTCAGCGGGTGGCAACGATGTTAGGCGACACGGTACCGCACAACAAGCCTCGACACCGGTGCTCTCGGAGCTGCCCAAGATGCTACAGTCGGTGTTCCTGTGCGCCTGACTGAAGGCCATAGAACACAGCAGACAACGCGGTCGATGTCTATCGACGGCGTTTGTCGCCACGTTAAATATTGAAATCAACCGAGAAGAGGGTATGGCTCTTTCTGACGCTGACACAATTCGCCGCACCTATTGGCGGGAGAACCGTCGTTGGATGCTGATTTTAGGCAGTATCGGGTTTGTGGTCAGTTTGGGATGCGGCGTGTTGTGGGTGGAGCCGCTGAATCAGATCCGGTTGGGCGGGTTCAAGTTGGGGTTCTGGTTTGCCCAGCAGGGTGCGATCTACGCTTTTATCATCTTGATTTTTACTTATGCGAGAGTGATGGCGCGGCTGGAGAAACGCCTTGGCCTTGAGGAACCCGAGGCATGAGTCTGACTGAGACAACGTACTGGGTCGTGGGCGCTTCCTTCGCGCTGTATATGCTGATTGCTATCCGGTCCCGTGCTGGCACGACTCAGGAGTTTTACGTCGCCGGGAAAGGTATCCATCCTGTTGCTAACGGCATGGCGACCGCCGCTGACTGGATGTCTGCGGCGTCATTTATTTCTATGGCGGGACTCATCGGCCTCTCTTACAACGGCTACGGTGGCTCTGTTTTTCTCATGGGTTGGACGGGCGGCTATGTGATTCTGGCGATGCTCATCGCGCCCTATCTGAGAAAGTACGGGAAGTTTACTGTGCCCGAATTTATCGGTGATCGTTACTACTCCGATGCGGCGCGCGTGGTGGCCGTGATTTGTCTGATTATCTGTTCGGTCACCTATGTGATTGGTCAGATGAAAGGCATTGGCGTGGCGTTCTCGCGCTTTCTCGAGACGGACTACGAGACCGGTCTGTTTTCAGGCATGTTCATCGTATTCTTTTACGCCGTGCTGGGAGGCATGAAAGGCATCACTTATACCCAGATTGCACAGTTCTGTGTGCTGATTTTCGCCTACACCGTACCGGCCATCTTTATTAGTTTGCAGCTTACAGGGCAGCCCATTCCGCAGCTGGGGTTGGGTTCTACTCTCGCTGACGGCACCTATTTGTTGCAAAAGCTTGATCAGACCCTGCTGGATCTTGGCTTTCAGGAGTACACCACTTCGGTTCGCGGCAGCACGCTGAATATGGCCGCGTTTACCGCATCACTGATGATTGGCACAGCCGGATTGCCCCATGTCATCATTCGCTTTTTTACCGTTCCGACGGTGCGTGCTGCCAGAGCGTCCGCAGGATGGGCGCTACTCTTTATTGCCGTTCTTTACACCACGGCGCCGGCAGTGGCAGCGATGGCGCGCCTCAATATTATGCAAACGCTGGCGCCAGAACCTGGCCAGCATCTGGCTATTGAGGAGCGTCCGGCCTGGTTTAAAAACTGGGAGCAAACCGGACTGCTCGGTATTGACGACAAAAACGGCGATGGTTTGATTCAGTACTCGGCTGATCCCGAGACCAACGAACTAGTGAAGCTGGATAACGACATTCTTGTATTGGCCAACCCGGAAATCGCGAATTTACCTAACTGGGTCATCGCGCTGGTGGCAGCCGGGGGGTTGGCGGCGGCACTCTCGACAGCAGCGGGACTTTTGTTGGCAATCTCATCGGCGATTTCGCACGATCTACTCAAGCGGACGCTAATGCCCGATATTTCCGAGCGGCAGGAACTGATGGCCTCGCGTCTCGCGATGGGCGTGGCGGTTCTGGGTGCGGGTTATCTCGGCCTGAATCCTCCCGGCTTTGCGGCGGGCACGGTGGCCTTGGCCTTTGGGCTCGCGGCCGCCTCACTTTTTCCAGCGCTATTGCTGGGTATTTTCTCCAAGCGGGTCACTCGAGAGGGTGCCATTTTGGGCATGCTTGCGGGCATTGGTGTGACGCTAGCCTATGTCTTCCAGCACAAGGGCATCATGTTCATTCCGGGAACCGGCTTCCTCGGCGATTTACCACCGAACTGGTTCTTTGGCATCGAGCCGAATGCTTTTGGTGTGGTGGGGGCGCTGGTGAATTTCACGGTCAGCCTGTTCGTCAGTCGACTGACGGCACCGCCGCCCGAATCGGTCCAGCAACTGGTTGAGGACATTCGGATACCGGTGTCCCCCCGATCAAGTTAGGGGGCCAGAATCTGAACGTTGTCGATAAGCCGGGTTCGGCCGAGGCGTGCGGCGACAAACAGGGCGCAGTCTTCTGTCACGTGGTTGATCAGATTTAAAGCCGACAGTGTGCGCAGCTCCAGATAATCGACGGCAAAACCGGCGCGCTGAAGCGCGTCACGGGCCGGGGTTAGCACGCGTTCGGCCTCGCTGACTTCAGGTGCGCTGAGTGACTGAGCACAATCCTGTAGGGTTTGCCAAAGTAAGGGCGCCAGCGCGCGTTCAGCGTCAGACAGATACTGGTTGCGAGAGCTCAGCGCGAGACCGTCCTCAGCGCGCTGGGTAGGGCCGTGTTGCACCTCGACCGACAAACCCAAATCACTGACCATTTGTTTAATGATCAGTAGCTGCTGCAGATCTTTTTCACCGAAAACAGCGATTTCGGGTTCCACCATCTGAAACAGTTTGCACACCACGGTGCAGACGCCGTCAAAGTGTCCGGGGCGATCCCTGCCGCAGAGTGAGTCGCCTAAAACGGGCACATGGATAGCGGTATGGAGCGCGCTGCCTCCCGGGTAAATGTCTTCCACATTGGGCGTGAACACCATATCTACGCCGGCCTCGCGCAGGGCGGCAAGATCCGCTTCCATCGTGCGGGGATAGGTGGCCAAGTCTTCATTCTCGGCAAACTGCATCGGGTTCACAAAAATAGAGGCGACCACAACCTCCGCACACTGACGGGCCTGCTGCATCAGAGCCAGATGACCGGCATGCAGATTTCCCATGGTGGGAACAAAGGAGACAGCGGCGCTTCGCGTTCGCAGTGCTGCGAGATGCTCTTTAAGGGCAGAGGGAGTTGAAGCGACAATCATTGCCTGTACCTAGGAGTAGGTATGTTCTTCCTTCGGATAATCGCCGGACTTCACGGCATCGACAAAGGCTTTTAACGCCGCCTGAATCGAGGGTGCGCCCTCCATAAAATTCTGAACAAATTTAGGGGCCGTTTCGGTCATGCCCAGCATGTCGTGCCGGACCAATACCTGCGCGTCGGTGCCGCCACCCGCTCCAATCCCGATGACCGGAATATCGAGCTTTGATGAGATGTCGGCAGCCAGTTCGGCAGGAATACATTCGAGCACCAACAGGCTGGCTCCGGCGTCCTGTATTTCCACGGCATCGGCAAGAATGGACTTCGCTTCTTTGGGCGTCCGTCCTTGCACCCGGTAACCACCAAAAACGTTGACCGACTGTGGCGTGAGCCCCAAATGCGCGCAGACAGGGACGCCGCGCTCGACCAGTCGATGAATGCTGTCGCTAAGCCAGGTGCCCCCTTCCAACTTGACCATTTGCGCGCCCGCCTGCATCAAACGGGTGCTGGCATGCAGCGTGTCGTCCGCATTGGAGAAGCTCATGAAAGGCAAGTCGGAGACGATCAATGAGTGGGGTCTAGCCCTGGCCACGCACTCCGTGTGGTAGGCCATGGCATCCAGCGACACCGGGATGGTTGTCTCGTGGCCCTGCAGTACCATGCCGAGCGAGTCGCCTACCAAAATTGTGTCAGCGCCCGCTTCGCTCGCAAGCTTCGCAAAAGTCGCATCATAGGCTGTAATCATGACGAACTTGTCGCCAGAGGCCTTCATATTGTCCAAGGTGCTAATGGTGACGCGCTTTGTCATTGTGTCGACTCCCTACCGCTTATTAGGAGCTGGTTTTCAGCTAAAAAAAGTGGGGTTAAAGTAGTGTCGGCCATTTTTAATGTTCAGCATGTAGTCAACAAGCTGCTCATAATCCCTATCACCCTGTGCAAGGTCAATCTCATTGGCATTGACGATGAGCAGAGGCGCCGAATCGTAGTGGAGAAAGAACTCGCTGTACACCTCGTTGAGTTGCTCCAGATAGTCTCGATTAATCCCTCGTTCGGCATCGATGCCGCGGCGTTCAATGCGCTCGAGTAGCCGATCCGAGCTGGCCTGCAGGTAAATCACCAGATCCGGCACAGGCGCATCGATGCGCATCTTTTCGAAGACTTTCTGATAGAGCGCGTACTCGTCCAAATCCAGATTCACTCTAGCGAAGAGCGGATCTTTCTCGAGGACAAAGTCAGCGACGCGAGCTTGATCGAACATATCACGCTGCTTGAGTTCGGTGATTTTCTGGACGTGCTGAAATAGGAAAAACAGCTAAGTCGCGAGCGCGGTCTGTTGCCGATCCTGATAGAAGCGTTCGAGGAAGGGGTTCACCTCGGCCTCTTCAAGCAGCAGGTCGTAGTTAAAGGTAGCGGCAATGCGACGGGCTAGCGTGGTTTTTCCAACGCCAATGGGTCCTTCAATCGCGATGTAGGTCGGTAGAGTGCGTCCTCGCAAAGAGAGGCCGGACAAGGCGTTTTGCTCGGGCAACGCAATCTCTCCTGAGGCAGTCATCATCTCGGGAACTCACACAATACGCGAATCGCTTGTTCCGCGCATCGCGGCTGCAGCGATTGCAGTGATCCCTTACCCGGCAATACATATTCGCTACCGAGCACCTCGATTAAGGGGTCCAGCACAAATCTGCGCTCGTGCGCCCGCGGGTGCGGTAGCACCAGTGTTGTGGTGGACAGCTGTACCTCGCCATAGGCGATCAAATCCAGATCGATACAACGCTCGCCCCAGTGTCGTTTGCGCTGTCGGCCCATCGCGCACTCGGTGCTCAGGAGCACCGCAAGGAGTGCCTCAGGTGACAGAGATGACCGCAGGGAAATAACCGCGTTATGGAAGTCGGGTTGGTCCTGAGGTCCATGGGGTGGCGACAGATAGACCCGTGAAGCGGCTACGGGAGTGATATCCGGGTGCCGGACTAAGTGCTGATAGGCGTTGGAGAGCTGCTGGAGCGGCTCGTCGATATTGGACCCCAGGGCCACCGCTATTTCACTCACGGATTACGATTCCTGCGGCGCGGCTTTGGTCGGCGTTTGGCGCCTTCATCCTGACGACCTCGATTGATGCCTACGAGCTCTGGATGCTGTTTTTGCTGGGTAGTCCAGAACGCACTGCAGTCGCCGCCAAGCGAACCGGTTTCTTCCCGAAGCAAGCGCAGGTCGAATGCCGCTCGGAACCACCGGTGTGCGAGCAGATCTTTGATTTTTTTCGGCTGCATGCGCTCAAGGCGTGGCTGCAAATCCCAAATGTCGCGCATAGCGAGAGAGAAACGTTTGGGAATGGCGAGATGCTGGCATGCCTCGTGGACAATCTGTTGCCCAGCGGCATGCATCGCCTGAATCGGAGATTCTCCGTCTGTCAGGAGTGTCGCGGCGCGGCGCTCCGCGGCAGGCCAGTAAAGCGCTGCGAGCAGAAAGGCTGGCGTGACAGGACGTTGATCAGCCACTCGCTGATCCGTGTTGCTGAGCGCAAGGAGCTGCAGGTTCTGGGCAGGCTCGGGATTCAAGGCGTCATTGACACCCCCACCCATCAGGCGGACCAGCAATTGATATGAGCTGAGCAATTTGAAGGTCGGCGCCGAGCAGCCATTCATGAACAACTTCAGCCATTCGTCGAACAGTCGGGCAGACGGAATGTCCTCCAGTAGTGCCAACGTCTTGGCTATCCCTGCCTCGGTCTCGGATTCCAGTTCAAATTGCAGACGGGCAGCAAACCTCAGGACCCTCAGCATCCGAACCGGGTCTTCCGTGTAGCGCGCCACAGGATCACCAATAATTCGGATGATTCGACTGTCCACGTCTGCGCAGCCACCAAGTTGATCTATTAGCGTATTGGACTGCGTGTCGTAGTAGAGGGCATTGATCGTAAGGTCGCGCCGCCGAGCATCTTCTTCGAGCGTGCCGTAGACGTTATCCCGAAGTAGACGCCCGGACGAGTCCGATCGAGCTTCCTGTCCGGTATGAGATACGTCGTGTCCCCGGCGGAAAGTGGTGACCTCGATGATCTCGCCGGCTGAACGGACATGCACAATCTGGAATCGCCGACCGATAATGCGCGCATTGCGAAAGCATTGTTTGATCTGTTCTGGGGTGGCATTGGTGGCGACGTCGAAGTCTTTCGGGCGCGCCCCCAGAAGCAGGTCCCGTACCGCACCGCCGACCACAAATGCGTCAAAACCTTGTTCTTGCAGTTGCGCCACCACCATTAATGCGCCGCGGGAAAAATCCGAGGACTGAAATGCCAGCGGTTTTGGGTTCTTGGCAGTCAAAAGTCGGTTGCCCCACGATACGCGCAGGCAGACGAGGAAAAGCCAATGGGAGCGACTACCGTTGAAGGTAGGGAAAGTGTTGAAGGTAGGGAAAGTGTTGAAGTGGGGGAAAGCGTCGGCCCAAAACGAAACGTGGGGAAGTTGCCTTCCCCACCCAGGTCCGTTATGACATCGTTGTTTTTATTGGGCCAGTTATTATTATTTAGGCTCTGCATAAATAAATGCAGGGCACGTGCCACATACGAAAAAACCATTAAAAACATTGTGTTGTCCAGATTTTGACCGTATTTTGGCGGCCTTGAAGAATGTGGGTGTTACAGATTTGCACCTCAGTGTTACAAATGTTCACCACAAAGGGAACGGTCACGCAGATTTTTGTTTCTCGCGCGGGATGCCGAATCGCTGTCGGCGCTCCCAGAGGCATTTACGGCTGATGCCTAGTTTTTGTGCGAGCTCCGTTTCGTTCATAGCGTCCTGATGCTGCAACACAAAACGCTGGAAATAATCTTCCAGCGACAGCTCTTGCGAGCTGTCATCAGCGCCTAACCTGGTGGTTGAGGTGCCGGTTTCCTCATGCTCGGTATGATCGGACACGGCGCCGGCTGAAAGCGCAATATCCAGAGTCGCACCCGGCGACATGACCAGCGCCCGTTCGATCACGTTCTGTAACTCGCGAACGTTGCCAGGCCAATGATGTGCTTCTAAGATTTGCAGGCTACTTTTCGAGAGGGGTTTCGCAGGAACACCCAGCTTGTGTGACTGTTGCTCGATGAACCAGTTAGCCATTGCGGTGATATCGCCTTCGCGCTCGCGCAAGGGGGGAATATCCAGTCTCAGTACGTCGATTCGGTAAAAAAGATCCCTGCGGAATTCATTGTGTTCCGAAAGCGCCGCGAGATTACGATGGGTCGCGCAGACCAGGCGGACGTCTACTTTTTTGCTTGTCACTGAGCCGATTCTGCGGATTTCACCCTCCTGCATAAAGCGCAACAGGCGAGCTTGCGCGGCAAGAGGCAGCTCGCCGATTTCGTCCAAGAAGAGGGTGCCCCCGCTCGCTGCTTCGATGAGCCCGACACGGTTATTTGTTGCGCCCGTGAACGCGCCTTTCTCGTAGCCGAACAACTCCGATTCAATGAGTGTTTCGGGAATAGCGGCGCAGTTCACGGTGATGATGGGTTGCTCTCGCCGTGGGCTGATCCGGTGGACTTGCCTGGCCGCTAGCTCTTTGCCAGTCCCTGTCTCGCCGACAATCAATACTGTTGAGTCGGTCAGTGCCACACGTTCGATGGTGCTCTGAAGCGTCTTCATGAAAGAGCAGGTGTCACTATAAAAGTGATCACTAAGGCGACGGGTCGATTGCGATGCCTCGTGCTGTTTGCACCAATAGGTGACCCAATCCGCAATCTGGTTGATTCCAGCAGATCGGTCGAATACATCCATGGCGCCGGATCGCGCCGCTTCCACGATGTCTTGAGGGTCGAGTGTGGGTAGCAGTGCGATCAGTGGCGTGGGCCATGCGCTCCGGGCGAGCACTTTCAGATCTGCAAATAACGGGTGCTGGCCAGCCACGATCAGATGGCCCTCTGGCTGCCAGTGGGCGAGCTCTTCTTCACTTCGAGGCGCAGTGGCGGTCACATTCACGCCCGCTTCCTCGAGTCTCCGAGTTAGCTTTTCCAGCAACTCCGGATCTTTTTCGACCAACTGTATTCGCATGAAGCCCTACACCTGTATCGCGAGACGTAATGTTACCGGGGATCTCTCAGAGTGCGAGTTAAAAAGTAACACATCTAGGTAGAGGTGTTGATTATTTTCCCACTGCCCAATATTCGACTGCGTGGCTAAGAATCTCGGCTACGCGCCGGGCCGACCTTGGGGGTGCCACTTGACCCAAATGCCGTAAACCTGCGCGCAGATTGTCCTCAGGCTGACGGCTATCCAGTGCGGCTGCGCCTGTTTGTTTGCTGAGCTTATTCCCCGCCTCATCCAGCACGACGGGGACATGGCCATAGGCTGGCGCCTCAAGCTTGAGGAGCTCTTGCAGCCATCGCTGTCGATAAGTCGAATCCAAAAGATCTGCACCCCTAACGATGTGGGTGAAATGGGGCTGCGCGTCGTCGATGGCCGCAGCAAGTTGGTAGGCGTAAAGCCCATCTCTGCGCTTTACGATAAAGTCCTTTGGAATAGTGTCTGCGGAAACCGACTGCTCTCCCAGGAAGCGATCCTCGAATCCGGGCAGCCGTTCCGGATGAGTTTTGACGCGCAAGCTGTGCGGCTCACCGTCGCTTATTTCCTGGTATTCGCAACCCTGGCCACAACTGCCTCGCTCAGAGAGGGTTGCCCGCGTGCAAATACAGCGAAATAACCACCCCATGCTGGTCAGACGCTGCAATGCGCGCTCATATCGGGTTTCTGAGGCAGATTGGAAAACGAGGGGCCCGTCCCAAAAAAGGCCATGGGCGCTCAGCGCATCGGTGATGGCTTCCACACTGCCCGCAACCGCTCTCGGTGGATCGATATCATCGACCCGGAGCTGCCAATCGCCGCTAAAATGCCTCGCATCTAAGAAGCTGGCCAATGCCGCGACCAGGGATCCTGCATGCAGGGGGCCAGAGGGTGAGGGCGCAAAACGCCCTCTGTAGGGGGTGGGGTCTTTGCCAGTCGCTAAGGTGCTCAACCCAGCTCCTGCCGCTCCTTGATCTCGGCAAGCGTTTTGCAGTCGATGCACAGTGTAGCGGTGGGGCGGGCTTCTAGCCGTTGAATGCCAATTTCGATACCACAGGCATCACAGTACCCATAGTCATCGTTTTGCAGCCGATCCAGCGTTGAATCAATTTTCTTGATCAACTTGCGCTCACGGTCGCGAGTTCGCAGCTCAAGGCTAAACTCCTCTTCCTGGGTGGCGCGGTCAGCAGGGTCCGGGAAATTGGCTGCCTCATCTTTCATGTGAGACACAGTTCGACTGACTTCATCGACCAATTCGCCCCGCCAGTTGAACAAAATGCCCCGGAAATGCTCGATTTGCTCATCGTTCATGTAGCTTTCGCCGCGCCCGGGTTTGTAGGGCTTGAAGTCATCAAACTTCTGTAGCTGACCAACAGCCCTAGCGAGCTTCGCAGACGCTTTTTTCTTTGCCGGTGCTTTTTTAGCGGGCGCTTTTTTGGCGACGGCTTTTTTCTTTGCCGGTGCTTTTTTAGCGGGCGCTTTTTTGGCGACGGCTTTTT
>ERZ802830.5046-NODE-5046-length-10294-cov-5.71452_pt1 | contig 10294 bp, 6 predicted proteins | sample MGYA00345654_ERZ802830 | MGnify/ENA primary metagenome ERZ802830 (study PRJEB30503, sample SAMEA104212375) | marine metagenome | biome: Westerlies Biome; feature: [SRF] surface water layer (ENVO:00010504) within the epipelagic zone...; material: water...
GTCCTTCTCTAGCTCTTGCTAAATCAAGGGCAAGATCCATGTATAATTTATCTTTCCGGGTGAGGATGCGGGTAAACAAATCGCATGATGAAGAGACGAGTTATAACCGGGATGATGCTTGGTGCGATTATTACGAATGGCGCCACGCTTCGGGTAAACCCCGAGCCAGTGCGGGAGATGGACCGCTTTCGCTTGTTGGGATCGAATGTAGGGGTTTTCTATAAGCCGCGCGAAGTATTTGATGCGGATGTGCAGTTCTATTTGCGTGATTTAAATCCGACCTATTTACGCATTCCGGGTGGCTCATGGTCGGATCGCTATGTTTGGAATGGCAACGGTGTTTATGACGGTAATAAGATCGATATGTCTAAACGGGTGAAGGGCCTGTGGCAGGTGGATTATTCCGATTATCAGCCTGGGTTCTGTTTGGAGGATAGCCAGGGCAATCCCTATCATTGGCACGGGGATCTCGATGTGGCTGCTCTCCACGATTTTGTGAAGGACAAGGGTGCGGAGGAGATCGTAACGGTCAATGTGGGCACGGGTACACCGGAAATGGCAGCTGAGTGGGTGCGCTGGGCAAATGTTAAAATGGGCTTTGGGGTGAAATATTGGGAGATCGGAAATGAGCTAGAAGGTTTCTGGGAAGTGGGTCATATCCAAGCCGATGGCACCCAGATGACCGGTGAGCTCTATGCCCAGAAGTTTGTTGAATTTGCCAAGGCGATGAAGGCGGTGGATCCGACCCTTAAAATAGGGGGTCCCGTTACGGCTAATTTGCGCGCCGAGTTTCTTGAAGCGACGCTGCGTGATGCTGGTGATTGGCTCGATTTTATTTCGATTCATACCTATCCAGTGGAAGGTCATCTTGAAAAACCGGAGGAGATCATTCGGCAAGCTTTTGTGCTGGAAAAACCGATACAACGGTATCGTTCCCTGATCGAAAGGTATCAGTCGGCGCGTTCAGACGAGATTGAAATTGCGATCACGGAGTGGAATTCGAAGGTGCAAGAAGATCGAACCACGGGCGATTTGCTGAGTGGTTTGTGGAACGCGGCTTTTATTGGTGAGATGTTTCGGCACCAGGTAGACTTTGCCACGCATTGGGATTTGCTGACTGAAACCGAAGAGGGCGGACATGGCCTTTTCCAGTTTGTCGGGCGTTGCATGCCGAAGGCACAATATTGGGGCCTCTATTTGTGGAGTAAACACATGGGCAATCAGCTGCTTGAAACGGAGCTGCTAGGCGCTGAAAATGTGTATGCCTTTGCTACGCGTGATGCCGAGCGATTTTATGTGATGCTGATTAATGTGAATCGGGATGAGAGGGTTGAAGTCGATCTTGAACTTCCTCAACTGAAACTATCCGACGTCGGGCGTCGGGTCACCTTATCGCACCGCGAATATTTTTGGGATCCCTATACCCATCAGCCGAAGTGGAGTCGAAAGCCGTCGGAGCAGGATTTTGCGATGGGTGGAAGACTTGAGGTGCCGCCTTATAGTGCGCGTGTTTTTGAATTGCCATTGGAGGGTGCTCGTTTTCGGTCTGAACTGACGGAGGGGTTTGGAGATGAGCCATTCGAGATTATGCTCCCGGAACAGGCTTCTGTTGATGCACCGATTGAAGGCTGGGTGTTGTTGCGGGACGATCCACAGGATCCGAGGGGGGTACTGCAAGGGGACGGTGCCGAGCTTTTGGTTTCTGGTCCCGCTCATATCGATGTGCAGAACGTTTCGCTGAAAGAGGCAGCCGGACGGTTCTTTTTAACGCCAACGGGAGCTGGGACGGTTACGGTTGAGGCACGAGCGGGAAATAGGGTGGTTAAGCAGGCCGTCGAGATTGAGAAATTTCAGGAACGTACCGAGATGGTCTGGCAGTTTGAAGATCGTATCAGCGATTGGGGCGTTCGGAGCGATTATACGGTGACGGCTGAGGATACCGTGAAACCAAACCAGCGTGTTGCGGCAGTTGAGATTGATGGGTTTAAAAAAGAGATGGCTGTTTTTACAATTCCAGAAGGGGTGCAAAAGAAGAGAATTGCTGGGGTGGTTGTTGAGTTGGGTAGATCAGCTGACTTTCAATGTCAGGATCAAGAGGTTGCTGTGCGAGTGGTGTTGCAGAGCCTATCCAATCATTGGATTGATCTTGGAAGCGTGATCATTGATGAGGAAGTGGATGGATGGAAGCACGTTGAATTTGCCCTGCCGGATGCTACCTTTCGTCAGGTAATGAGCGGTGCGTATGCAGTCTATTTTGAACTCTATTCTACGGGAGGTAAGTCAGCTCCCGTGACAGGAAAAATCTATTTGGATAATCTCGGTTTTATATTGAAGTAGGAGAGAATGATGAGAAAGCTTTTGATAGTGGTTGGATTGACAGCGTTGCATGCGTGGGCTGAGAAGCCGAATATAATTTTCTTTATTGCAGACGATATGCTGCCCCGACATTTCAACTGTTTACCGGAGGGTAAAGGGAAGAATTTAACCCCTCATATTGACCGGTTAGCGAACGAGGGTGTCGTGATGTTCGAACAGCATTGTGCTTCGCCGATCTGTACGCCGAGCCGCTACAATGTGTTGACGGGAACCTATGCCAGTCGCGCACAGAATAATTGGTTTGCCGATGTGGCGAAGGAGAATGGGGGGCAGACGGTGGTGGAGTTTAATACCCACATCGTGAAAGGGCAGACGACGTTGCCCGCCTTGTTGAAGGCGAGGGGGTACACGACAGGTATGGTCGGTAAAAACCATGTGGTGGAGGCGCACGGATTGAGATCGTTCAAGAATTTTGATGCGAGTGCAACGGATCCAAAGAATGTTTCCATTTTAAAGGCGAACCATGATCATGTGTGCCAGGCGATGCGTGAAATTGGTTTTGATTATGCGGATCGGGTCTACCACAACAATCCGGATTTTCTGGGCTTGCACGAGGTAGCCGTTCAAAATATGGACTGGATCACGGAGGGGGGGATTGATTTTTTGAAAGGGACGCGAAATAATCCATTCTTCCTCTATTTCGCTACTACGGTGCCGCATGGACCTTCGAAAGCGTTGCGTTCATGGAATGCAAATCCACTGATATCGCCGGTGGGGTATCTCGACAAAGCACCTGATGTTCAGCCGGCTCGTTTCACGATTCCGGAACGCATTAAAGAGGCGGGACTGCCAGTGAACGATGATACGTGCAATATGCTGTGGCTCGATGATGCGGTTGGGGCACTTATCCAGACCTTGGAAGAGACGGGCGAATTGGATGATACAATCATTTTTTTCTATTCCGATCATGGTCAGATGTCGAAGGGTACGCTTTATCAGGGAGGCGTGCACAATCCGTGCATTGTCTGGAAGAAAGATGGATTTCCGGTGGGTAAGACTTCGGATGCGCTGGTTCATATTGTCGATTTTGCACCGACCATTTTGGAGATGGCAGGTGTGGATTATGCACCTACTGATTTTGATGGAAAAAGCTATTTATCGATCTTGAAGGGGGAGCCCGCACCAACCGAGCGGATTATGTATTTTGAACTTGGTTATGCTCGGGCCATTCGTAAGGGCAACTGGAAATATCTGGCGGTGCGTTATCCCGAGCATCTTGAAGCTATGTCGGAGGAAAAGCGCAGGCGGGTGCTGGAGGAGTGGAATGCGGAACGCTACCGCAAACATTTAGAGATTGTTACAGAAGATCCGAAGGCACCTTTCAGTCATCTGACGGCTATTCCGGGGGGTGGGCATGCGGAAAGTAGGTCGACCGGCTCGTATCCGGGCTATTTCGATTCCGATCAACTTTATGATCTTTCGCAAGATCCGATGGAGCAAGTGAATCTCGCGAAGGATCCGGTATATCAAGAAACACTAGAAGAGATGCAGCGTGAGATGCAGATAATTCTCTCAACCCTGCCGGGCGAGTTTCCACTCTAATTCCATACGCATGATGAAGTTATATTCTTCCGTTGGGCTATAGTTGCGTTGCTCCATCTCGCGAAGAAAAAAGGTTATTTCGGCCACTATTTATGGAGTTATGCCGCTGATGATGGGCATGGTAATTGGGATTCGATAAGGGCGACAGCGATGGAGCGATCTCATGTTGCTGAATAGGGCATCTCGATCATTGTTCTTGTATAATGATATATCATAGATATATACCATAAATTCACCATGATACAGGTGCCAGGGGATCATTGATGAATAAAGGTAGTTTGTCATTTAAAGAAAAGTTCGGATATGGGTGTGGAGATTTTGCCTCATGCCTCTATTTTGGCATATTTATGAACTTCATGAGCTACTTCTATACCGATGTCTTTGGCATCAGTGCGGCGGCGTTGGCGACGATGATTTTTGTGACACGAACCTGGGATTGGATCAACGATCCGATTATGGGTCTGATTGCCGACCGAACAGATACGAAGATGGGAAAGTTCCGACCGTGGCTGATTTGGATGATTCCTCCTTATGTGATTCTGGGTATTTTGACGTTCACCACCTTTGACCTCGGACCCACGGGTAAACTTGTTTATGCGTATGTGACGTATACATTGCTGACGATGGTCTATACAGCCATCAATGTTCCGTATGGAGCCTTGATGGGCGTTATGACGCCAAAGTCGTCCGATAGAACCGTATTGTCGTCTTGGCGCTTCGTGGGTGGTTTTGGTGGAAGTTTCTTTGTGGCGAGTACCATGCTCTATTTGGTGGGGGTGCTCGGTCAGGGGAATGAAAAACTGGGATTTAGTCTTACCGTTTCACTCTATGGTCTTATGGCTGCCGTTTTCTTTTTCATCACGTTTGCGACGAGTCAGGAGCGGGTGAAATCGCCCGAGACTCAAAAGCCCTCCGTGAAAAAGGATCTGATTGTACTGAGTAAAAACGGACCGTGGATTACGATGATTTTCGTAAGCGTTTTAACGATTATGTGGATTGCTATTCGGGGTGGAGCAACGATTCATTATTTCAAGTATGTTGCTGGCAGCGAGCACTACGGGAGCTTGTTTTTGAGTATTAGTACGATTGTTCAGATTTTCGGGGTATTATTAACCAAGCAGATCGTTGCTTTTTTGGGAGGCAAGAAACGGGCATACATCATCATCAATTTTATATCTGGAGTTTTGATTGCTCTTTTCTATTTTATCAACCCATCTCATATTGTGCTGATTATGATTCATCAGGGAATCAGTTCCTTCATCACCGGACCGTTGATGCCCTTATTCTGGTCAATGATTGCCGATACAGCTGATTATGGTGCGTGGAAGCTGGGACAAAGATCAACCGGGCTTCTATTCTCAGCCGGGACGTTTTCACAGAAAATCGGTTGGTCAATCGGGCCAGCGGTTGCGATGGCATTGCTTGGCTATTTTGGTTTTGTGGCTAATCAGGATCAGTCGCCGGAGACGATTCAGGGCTTGCGCCTGATTATGAGTCTGATTCCGGCCGTCTTTGCTTTCCTGACCTGTGTGGCGGTTTTATTCTATAAGATTGATGCCAAGACCGAGTGTGAGATGGAAACTGCACTGCGCGAGAATGCAACTTAGATAAAGAAGACACCATTCCTTTAAAAAGAGAAAAAGAGAAGATGAATCAACCATTTCCAGAACACTTTGTTTGGGGCTCAGCAACGGCTTCGTATCAGATAGAAGGCGGCACTACTGAGGGCGGTCGCGGCGCGTCTATTTGGGATACGTTCTGTCAGATACCGGGTAAGGTAGCAGGCGGCGATACGGGCGATGTGTCGTGCGATCATTTTCATCGTTTTGAAGAAGACATCAAGATGATGAAGGAGCTTGGCTTGCAAGCCTATCGCTTCTCCCTGTCTTGGTCACGCATTCAGCCTGATGGGACGGGTGAAGCGAATGCGGAGGGAATTACTTTTTATAATAAAATCATCGATTGCCTGCTGGCGCACGGTATCGAACCTTGGATAACGCTCTACCATTGGGATTTGCCGCAGGGGCTAGAGGATCGGATGGGCGGTTGGCTGGATAAATCCATCATTCCCATCTTCGGAGACTATGCGCGGATCTGTTTTGAACAGTTTGGTGACCGAGTAAAGAACTGGATAACCTTAAATGAGCCGTGGTGTTCGGCTGTGTTGGGGTATGGTCTTGGTGTTCATGCACCCGGATATGCGGATGCGGATATGCCCTATGTGGTGGCGCATAACCTGATTCTTTCACACGCGATTGCCGTGAAAATCTATCGTGAAGAATCGGCTCACCAGCAGGGACGAATCGGAATTACCAACAATTGCGATTGGCGTATTCCGCTGACCGACAGCGAGGCCGATAGAGCCGCAGCACAACGTAGTCTGGAATTTTTTCTCGGCTGGTTTGCCGACCCGATTTGGAAGGGGGATTACCCTGCTGTTATGCGTGAACGACTGGGCGACCGGTTACCTGTATTCAGTGCGGATGAACGCGAGATGTTGCTGGGTTCGAGTGATTTTTTTGGGCTGAATCATTATACGACGATGCTTGCATCCGAGCCCGATCCCGATACGAAGGCAGAAGTCAATATAGCTGGCAATGGCGGTATGGCAGAAGATCAGGATGTTCACTTAAGCAATGATCCTGACTGGGTGCAGACCCAGATGGGGTGGAATATTGTGCCGGAGGGATGTCGTGAGCTGCTCAAATGGATCGATGAACGCTATGATCAGCCTGAAATCTATATTACAGAAAACGGCTGTGCCGTGGACGAGCCTGATCTGGAGTCGGCATTACATGATGTGACGCGTAGGGATTTCTTTAAAGACTATCTCAACGAATGTCGGCATGCCATCACAGCGGGCGTTGATTTACGCGGCTATTTTGCTTGGTCGTTGATGGATAATTTTGAATGGTCATGGGGATATGAGCGTCGTTTTGGCATCGTACGTGTCGATTATGAAACGCTAGAGCGGACGCCTAAGCTATCCGCTAAATGGTTTTCGGAAGTCATCGAAACCAATGGCATCAGTATGTAAAGTTGGATAGATTGGATCGGTAATCTAGCCGGAAGACGTAGCGGATCACGTTAGCTTTGAAAAATAATTGTTATATATCTTCCCCTCCATTTTTACTTCGTTACTATATCATTTTTCTATTGGTAAATTCAGATAGATCAGAATTTCAACATTTACGAAGGTTAGACTATGAAAGATATAGATACGACACCCCATAAATATCAAGAGATCTGCGATAAAATCCTTGCGCGAATCGAAAGTGGGGAGCTTCAATCGGGAACCCGTTTACCGGGCGTTCGGGTGCTAGGTGAGCAGTTTGGCTGTAACTACCATACAGTACGCCATGCGTTCGAAACACTTGCGGAACAGGGATATGTGAAGATGAAAAGGGGAAGCGGTACGTTCGTAACGGAGCGTGCAGTGGATTATAAAAAACGTAAAGTATCTGCTGACAAGGTCCTGAAAACAACCGATAAGCTCGGTGTATTATTACCTCTGAAACAGTGGGGGTATTATGTGACATCGCTTATAGATCATCTGCATCATTCCGCTGAAGAGCAGGGGCTTAAGCTCAACATTCGCACAGTTACCGAGATCGATATCAATTCAGCTGCCCTCACCCGTGAGTTTATAGATCAAGGTTGCTGTGCGATCATCTTACCTTGGCTGGGCGAAGACCAGCATCCGGTTGGTCTACACGATTTTATCCGTGCAAGTGAGTTGCCGGTTGTGTTGGCTAATCCTGCGTATGGGCTTGAGGAAAACTGCTATTGGAATTCGCGCAGAGAGACGGATGCTCGGAACTCGGATACCTATATGCAGTGTAACTATTTCTGCAAGGTTGGATACAAGCATATTGCCTTGCTTGGAACCGATGCGGAGGGGACGGAATATGTGCAGCGTAAACTTCTACATTATAGTCGCTGGTGTGATCGCGAGGACTTTCCGAACTTGATCGGCATGGTGGATCGAACGCCGAAGGATTATGAGCGTATTATAAAGCGTTGGTCCGTCCATAAGGGCGATTTGGCCGTGATTGCCTATCATGATGAGATTGCCATCGAGTTTATGGAGGCCTGCCAGAATCAGGGTGTTTCGATACCGGATGACTTTGCTGTGCTGGGACACAACAACAACCCGAGCGGATTGCGGGTTAATCCGCCGTTGAGCACCCTGCTTTTGCCCTACGATTATGTGGCGAAAGGCATGATTGCTCATGCCATTGCTTTAAGCGAAGGACGATCTGCACAACTTACTCGTTATGAACCTCAGGTATTCTACATCCGCGAATCCTGCGGAGGCCGTGCGCGCCTCGGTCAGGACGGGTTAGATGCGGTCATCAAAGAAATTATGGCTGATTTCAATACCTAACCAAAAACAGAGCTTTTGTGGAAAACGTTCCGAGTCATCGGGTTGCTTTTTTTGTATGAACCCTGTTAACTAACACGAGTTATATATACGTGATATATAGATGAGCAAGAAGGAATTGATATCCATTCGAAGCGGATCTTGCGTATATGAATGTAGTTTAAAAACCCGTTTGGAGTGGTTGTATGTGGATTAGATCGATCCTGATGATTGTTGGTATGGGCGCTGTGTTTGCTCAGGCTCAGCAACTACCAAAGGATGGCAATGCCGTGCCGTTTGATACACCGAACATACTGATGATTGCGGTGGATGACTTGAAGCCGATGTTGGGTTGTTATGGTGAGGAGGAGATGCTTACACCTCACCTTGATCAACTAGCGAAACGAGGGACTGTATTCCTGAACAATGCCTGCCAGCAATCGGTTTGCGCGCCATCGCGAGTGAGTCTGATGACGGGAACATATCCGGATACAACGAAGGTTTATGATCTGAAGACCCAGATGCGTGAGGCAAACCCGCAGACGCTAACGTTGCCCGAATATCTGATCACACAAGGCTATGAGACGACTGGTACGGGTAAGATATACGATCCTCGTTCCGTGGATAAACAGTATGATGCCGCTTCATGGAGCCAACCTTTTCGTCAGTACGAAGTAGGTCTATTTTTTGCTGAAGAGCACCGCAAGCCGAAAGGGGGTTATCACGATCCGGAAGTCGAAAAACAGAGTCGTGCGATGAAAGCCTATTTGAAAAAGAACCATATCGAGCCGTCGCAGAGAAAAGCTTATCAGGATTTACTGCAACGATTTCCGATGGCTAAACCGCTAACCGAGTGTTTGGATCTTCCAGATGATGCGTATGATGACGGTGCGTTTGCTAAAAGTGCGATTCAACAGATGGAAACATTGGCAAACGGTGACAAGCCATTCTTCCTCGCGGTGGGTTTCAAGAAACCGCATCTGCCATTTGTGGCGCCAAAGAAATATTGGGATTTATACGATCGATCAACAATCCAACGGGCGGAGTTTCAGCAGATGCCACAAGATGCGCCGAGTTTTGCGTTTCAGGATAGTTGGGAATTACGTGGCTCTTATTCCAACGTTAAGCTGGGTGCCATCCCAGTCGAGCAACAACGTGAAATGATCCATGGCTACCGTGCGTGCGTTAGTTATATTGATGCGCAGGTTGGGTTAGTGCTCGGTAAGTTGAAAGAACTCGGGTTAGAAGAAAATACAATCATCGTATTCTGGGGCGATCATGGGTTTCATTTGGGTGACCACGGGATGTTTTGCAAACACTCCAACTATGAACAGGCGGTGCGTTCCCCGCTGATTTTTTCCGCCCCCGGTCAGAAGGCGAAAGGGGTGACCACGGAGTCGCCTTCGGAGTTTGTCGATATATTCCCAACCCTGTGTGAATTAGCCAGCATTCCAATCCCTGCCCGTGTTGAAGGATCGTCACTGGTTCCCATTCTTGATAATCCGAATGCGATCGTCCGCGAGTCCGCCATGGAACAGTATCCGCGCAATGACATGATGGGCTATACCTTACGTGATAAACGCTACCGGTATGTAAAGTGGGTGGAGAATCAGTATAAGCAGGGCAGACTTCATGGTGCAACGGTGGCCACGGAATTATACGACTATCAGACGGATCCGCTGGAGACCGTCAATCAGGCAGCCAATCCGGAGTATAAAGCGGTGATAGAAAAGTTTGAAGCGCAGTTTCGGGAACGTGGAGTGGCTCAGGAAAACGGATGAAACGCAAACGACTCATATTGATCTGTATCATGATGAGCCTGAATTCACTGGGTAAAACACCAGATGCATTTGCCATGAATCAACGGATTGGACGCGGAATCAATATGGGAAACATGTTTGAATCGCCCCGCAGTCGACCGTGGGGGAAGCTAGAGATCGGCTATTTTGATCTAATTAAAGAAGCTGGCTTTAACTCGATCCGTTTGCCGGTTCGCTGGTCCGATTATACGGC
>ERZ802830.5047-NODE-5047-length-10294-cov-5.0543_pt1 | contig 10294 bp, 8 predicted proteins | sample MGYA00345654_ERZ802830 | MGnify/ENA primary metagenome ERZ802830 (study PRJEB30503, sample SAMEA104212375) | marine metagenome | biome: Westerlies Biome; feature: [SRF] surface water layer (ENVO:00010504) within the epipelagic zone...; material: water...
CGATAAAGTAGCAAGACCAGCTGACATTGCTAAGGGATTTCCACTCAGTGTGCCGGCTTGATAAACAGGTCCATCTGGTGCCAGGTGAGACATAATTTCTTTTCTTGCACCAAAAGCGCCAACAGGCAGTCCGCCACCAATTACTTTTCCATAAGTCGCAATGTCGGCATTTACTCCGAGAAGCTCTTGGGCGCCTCCTTGAGCCAAACGAAAACCAGTCATGACCTCATCGAAAATCAAAAGACTACCGCTTCGATCACAAAGATTTCTTAAACCCTCTAAAAAACCTTTTTCAGGAGGGATACAACCCATATTTCCTGCAACAGGTTCGACTATTATAGCCGCTATCTCATCTGAATTTGCGTCAAATATCTCTGCTACATTATCTAGGTCGTTGTAGCGAGCAAGCAAGGTGTCTTTTGCTGTACCGCTCGTTACACCTGGACTATTTGGACTCCCAAAAGTAACGGCACCACTTCCCGCTTCAATTAAAAAAGCATCAGAGTGGCCATGGTAGCAACCTGAAAACTTGATAATCTTTTCTCGACCAGTAAACCCTCTGGCCAAACGCACGGCACTCATACATGCCTCGGTTCCAGAGTTTACAAATCTTATTTGGTCTACATTGGGTGACATAGAACATGCTAGTTCTGCAATTTGAGTTTCAAGCGCTGTTGGGATACCAAATGACGTTCCTTTTTTAGCGCGTTCTGTCAAAGCATCAATTACCTGCTCGTGCGCGTGTCCTAAAATCATTGGTCCCCAAGAAGCAATATAATCGATGTATGAATTTCCATCGACATCGTACAAATAAGCACCTGAAGCTTTTTCAATAAATATCGGCTCTCCTCCAACGGACTTAAATGCCCGAACAGGTGAATTTACACCCCCTGGAATAACTTTTTTGGCAGATGCGAATAAATTACTAGAACGTGTATAAGTGTACATGGCATTCGTTTTCATTATCTTATATTTGCACCACGAAATTAGCAATAATAAGAACGTATGACCTTCGAATCAAGCCTAAGCTTTGCAAAAAAAATGGATGAGCAAGATCCCTTAAAAGGATTCCGCAAAAAATTCCTTTTTCCAGACTTTCACAAAAATGAAGTGATTTACTTTACTGGAAACTCGCTTGGACTTCAACCGGTCACGACCCGACAAATGATTTTAGAGGAGCTTGATGATTGGGGGAAATTCGGAGTCGAAGGACACTTTATGTCAAGGCGCCCCTGGTACAGCTACCATGAACAGCTCACAGAGCTTAGTGCATATGTAGTTGGTGCAAAGCCAATTGAAACGGTTGTCACACATTCACTTACAACGAACATTCACTTGCTAATGGTTTCGTTTTACCAACCCAAGGGGAACAGAACCAAAATTCTTTGTGAGAAAAAAGCGTTTCCGAGCGACCAATATGCGTTGATGTCACAGCTTGAATTTCATGGCTATGATAAAGAACACCTGATTGAAGTGGGACCTCGAGAAGGAGAAGAAACCATTCGTCATGAGGATATCTTAAAGGCCATCCAAGAAAACAAAGATGAGCTAGCGCTCGTTTTCATGGGCGGTGTTAATTATTACACAGGGCAATTCTTTGACTTAAAAGAAATTACAAATGCCGGCCACGAGGTAGGTGCAATTGTTGGATTCGACCTAGCACATGCGGCAGGAAATGTCAACCTCTCGCTTCACGACTGGGGAATCGACTTTGCTACCTGGTGCTCATACAAATACTTAAATTCTTCTCCAGGCGGAGTTTCTGGAATTTATGTTCACGAAAGACATGCTGACAACAAAGGGCTAAAAAGGTTTGCTGGTTGGTGGGGACACGATAAGGAGCAACGTTTTTTAATGGAGGATCAATTTGTTCCAATTAAAGGCGCAGAGGGATGGCAATTGAGCAATGCTCCTGTACTGGGTATGGCAGCGCACTTGGCCTCTCTTCAAATATTCAAAGAAGCTGGAATGGAGCGCATTGGGTCAAAACGAGACTTGATTACTGCCTATCTAGAATACCTCATCCTTAAAGTTTCTGCCGAAAATGGAAATTTCCTCAAAATAATCACACCCAGCTCTATTTTTGAAAGAGGATCTCAATTGTCTCTTGTCCTAAAAAAAGACGGAAAAAAGAAATTTGATCTTCTCACAGAACAGGGAATTATTGCAGATTGGAGAGAACCAAACGTGATTAGAATTGCCCCTGCACCACTTTATAATTCTTTTGAAGATTGTTGGCATTTTGCCGAAGTACTCGGAAGAGAAGTTTCTTAGTTTTTAACCGGGTTTATAAGCTCCGCAACAGTATCTGAAAAGTGCTTATGCTCTAATGCTCTCACCTTGGCTGAAAGTGTTTGTGCGCTTTCGTTTTCCGAAATTGACACCTTAAATTGCTTGATGATTTGACCTTCATCGTATGCGCCATTCACATAATGGATTGTAATCCCTGATTCAAGCTCTTTTGCATGAATTACGGCCTTATGAACATGCATTCCGTACATTCCCTTTCCTCCAAATTTCGGAAGTAATGCCGGATGGATGTTTATAATTTTATTTGGAAAATGGGCAATAAAGGACTTTGGTACCAGCTTTAAAAATCCAGCCAATACTACCCAATCAATACTCATTTTTTTACAAAGCTGAAGCAAATTTGTTTTCTCCGAGTCATTCCATGGGCTATATTGGAAGACTACACCAAAGTCCGCGCACAAGGCTTTTAAATTTTCATTAGGCCTTGAACTATAGACCAGGGACACCCCTAAACCATCTCTTTCACTGAAGTTTCTAAGCATTTTGGAGGCATTCGAGCCTTCTCCTGAAATAAAAATCGCAATCTTACTCATTCTTTACAGACGTAAAGGTAAGCGTTTACACCCTCATTTTAGATTAATCAAGACCTCTCAGTTGATAAATAATTGAAGATTATGTTGTTAATTGGCTATATCTTGTTTTTCTTTGCAACCATAAACATTAAAAATATTAAAAGATGTCAGATATCAGAGAAAAAGTTGTAGCAATCATCGTAGACAAATTAAACGTTGAAGAAAGTGAGGTTGCAAATGAAGCAAGTTTTACAAATGACTTAGGGGCTGACTCCTTAGACACTGTTGAATTAATCATGGAATTTGAAAAGCAATTCAATATCTCTATTCCAGATGACAAAGCAGAAGGAATTCAAACAGTTGGTGATGCAATTGATTACATTACTGAAAACGCAAAATAGTACGATACATTTTTAAGGGACTTTATGGAGTTAAAACGAGTAGTTGTTACTGGTCTTGGCGCGCTTACCCCAATAGGTAATACAACGTCAGAATTTTGGCAAAACCTAATTGCAGGTCAAAGCGGTGCTGCACCTATTACTCATTTCGATGCTTCACTATTTAAAACACAATTCGCCTGCGAGGTGAAAGGTTTTAATGTAACTGATTTCATCGATCGTAAAGAAGCTCGAAAAATGGACTTATTTACCCAGTATGCAATAGTTTCCAGTGATGAAGCTTTGGCAGACTCGGGTATATTAGAATCAGAACCAAACCATGACCGTATTGGTGTAATATGGGGCTCTGGTATTGGCGGACTAAATACATTTCAAGAGGAGGCCAAAAGCTATTTTGCTAGTGAGGGGCCGCCGCGTTTGAACCCCTTTTTTATTCCTAAAATGATTGCAGATATGGCTGCGGGTCAAATCTCAATCAAAAACAAACTCAGAGGGCCGAACTATGTTACGGTATCGGCTTGTGCTTCTGCAACAAATGCAATCATTGATTCCTTCAATATTATTCGTCTTGGAAAGGCCGATGCAATTGTAACAGGTGGTTCGGAAGCCTGCGTTAACGAAATGGGAATGGGTGGATTTAATGCGCTTCGTGCACTATCCACTCGAAATGAGACGCCAGAAACTGCCTCAAGACCTTTTGACGCAGAACGGGATGGGTTTGTGCTCGGCGAAGGTTCAGGCGCGCTGATTTTAGAAGAATATGAGCACGCTGTTAAAAGAGGCGCAAAAATTTATGCCGAAGTAATTGGTGGAGGTATGTCCGGAGACGCCTATCACATGACAGCTCCACATCCTGATGGACTAGGTGCAAAAAACACCATGATTGCGGCGATTGAGGATGCAGAAATCAATCCTGAAAACATAGATTATGTAAATGTGCATGGAACATCGACTCCTTTGGGCGATGTAGCTGAAGTAAAGGCCATTGAAGAGGTTTTTGGCGAACATGCTTACAACTTAAATATAAGTTCCACAAAATCAATGACAGGTCACCTTTTAGGTGCTGCAGGGGCGATTGAAGCCATAGCCTGCGTGTTATCGGTTAAAGAAGACATTGTCCCTCCAACGATAAATAATACTATTCCTGATCCAGCACTTGATTTAAAGCTGAATTTTACATTCAATAAAGCTGAAAAAAGGACGGTTAACATTGCGCTCTCGAATACTTTTGGTTTTGGTGGACACAATACAAGTATAATTGTTAAAAAACATACTCCTTAAATTCTGAAACTTCCTTTGTTCAAAAAGAAAAAGACAGAGGGTGAACTTAAACTCTTTCGTTTCATTCTCAGTAAATTTGGTTACCGGCCAAACAAGATTTTCTATTTTCAAAAGGCGATTACACACAAATCTTTTATCTCTCACTCTGAGAGCGACTACTCCAATGAGCGTCTAGAGTTTTTAGGGGATGCTATATTAGACTCTATAACAGCTGAATTTTTATTCCTGAAGTTCCCTGAAAGCAACGAAGGGGCCTTAACAAAGCTAAAATCAAAAATCGTTAACCGAAAAAACCTTTGTAAACTGGGAGAAGAAATCGGGATCCGCGAGGTATTGCTTTACAATAATAATAGATCAATAAATATTGCAACCCTCGAAGGAAATGCTTTTGAGGCACTCATCGGTGCAATATATTTGGATGGGGGATACCTCAAAACCAAGAAGGTCATTGAACAGTACATATTTAAACGCTATCTAAATTTCACACAACTCTTAGAAGAAGAAATTGACTTTAAATCAAAGCTATTTATCTGGTGTCAAAGGAAAAAGCTTGACCTAAAGTTTAATCTGCTCTCGGAAGAACACAAAAATGGGAAATGGGAATACAACATTCAGGTGCAAATAAACCAGCAAGAATATGGGATGGGAAAAGGTCCGTCAAAGAAAGTTGCAGAACAAAACGCTGCCAAGGAAACCTTTGAATTATTAGGGGAAATTTGAATTTTGATTTAACCATTTTATTTGCTTACTTTGTAGCTGACTTTCTAAAACAACGACAATGAATTCTACAGACTTTTTCTTCTTATTGGGTGACATTTTTCAATGGACATTTCAGATTTTCGAATTCATTGGCAACTTCGTTAATTACTTTTTCATCTTGCTTATTTTCGGTGGACTTTGCTATTGGATGACGGTCCAAAAAAGACTGAATAAATTGTCGAATGTTCCCATTGAGGTTAAAGACAATAAGGGTTGGTATAAGGAAAAAAACCAAAGGCTTAAATAAGTCCTAGGCAACCACATCCCTTTACCTTTCGTTTGAATTAATATTAACTTAATGCCGTGAAGGGACATTTACAATTTCTATTTATTTTTTTTATTAGTTTATCCACGTTTTCCCAAATCGGAAATGCTCCAGATTGTGCTGATGCGCTCGGGAATTTTATCTGTGAGGACGCTGACTTTCAGTTAACCGCAAATGGTCAAGGCATTGAAGAGCTTTTAGGGAATAATATTTCCAATCCACAAACAAACCCTGCCTCTGGAAATGCAGGATGTATTTTGGGTCAAGGTGAAACCAATAGCACGTGGATGATTATTACAATAGCCAATAGTGGAGAATTACAGTTTTCATTTGGTGCTGCCGGAGGAACTGGGTTTTTTGATTGGATCATGTGGCCTTATTCGCCAACGGCTTGTGATGAAATTGCCAACAACACATTACCTCCCATAAGGTGCAATTGGAATGGCCCCTCCGCGGGTTTTACAGGTGTAGCAAACCCCCTTCCTCCTGGAGCTTCTGCTGCAAACTTTGAGCCTCCTTTTAATGTCCAAGCCGGAGAACAGTACCTACTACACATGTCAAATTTCAGCTCATCGGTCACAAACTTACCGTTATCCTTTTTTGGTACTGCCGGAGTCACATGTAACCCTCTTGAGGTAAGTGTAAATGACGCGAATATTTGTCCAGGAGACGAGGTAATATTGACAGCATCTGCACCAGCGGCAACCGGTACTCTAGACCATTTGTGGAGTCCTGGAAACGAAACGAGCGCATCAATAACCGTATCTCCAGCTATTACATCAGTATATACTGTGACAGTGACAGAAACATTGCCCACAGGGGTCGAAACAGTTGGTCTCGGCCAATCCACAGTGATCGTTTTAGACCAGAACGACCCTCAATGCAGCTGTTCGGTTGACGCCTCAAACAATGGGCCTATATGCTTTAACGCTACTTTTGATTTGAGTGCTACGGCGGTTAGCAATGGAACTTATGAATGGGATATTATTGGAGATGTTATTGGTTCCGGACAAAACCTAACAGATCTTCCTGCATTGGCTCCTGGTACATGGCCAATTCAAGTGACCGCAGTAGATGATAATGGGTTTGTATGTACGGATGTTACTCAGTTGATTATCATTCCGCCAACTGATCCTCAATGCAGCTGTATAATAAGTGCATTAAACTCAGGTCCTATATGTTATAACGCCACATACGACTTGAATGCAACTTCGGTAAGTAATGGAACATATGAATGGTCCGTTGATGGAAATATCTTAGGGACTGAACAAAACCTAAGTGGTTTAGCGGCATTGGCACCAGGGATTTGGACGATTCAGGTTTCGGCAATAGATGATGATGGCTTGACATGTATAGCAACAACGGAGTTGGAAGTTCTTTCTGAAACAGACGCCTCTTGCAGCTGCACGGTAACCGCGTCAAATACGAGCCCAATATGTGTCAATGATAGCTTTGACCTATCTGCAGTTTCATCAAGTAACTGTACCTATCAATGGGAGCTTTCAGGTGCTGGAATCGGAGACGGTCAGAATATGACCGGCATAACAGGCGCTAATGCTGGTTCATTCCTATATGAGGTAACGGCGACAGATGAAAATGGTTATACCTGCAATGCGACTACAGAAGTCCTTGTCAATGCTTTACCTTCTATTTCAGCTGGTTTGGACGAACAAATTTGTTTCGGTGAAGAAATCACACTTGCTGCATCTGGAGGAGTTTCCTACAATTGGTTTGATGGTACACAATGGTTAAATAATATTACAAATGAAATTACCTTTAATATCAGTAACGATGCTTCCTTTATCGTTGAGGGAGAGGACGTAAATGGGTGTATCAATACAGATACCGTATTAGTGATTGTCAACGCGGCTCAGTTACCAATCTTAAATACTGAAGCCAGTGTAATCTGCCTAGGAGAATCTGTGGAGTTGTCGAATCTGAATACAAATGCAGAGGCAACAAGCTGGTACTTTTCTAATGGAACAGAAAGCATAGGGATAAATGATCCAAGTCCTTTCTTTTTTAATGATGCAGGATGCTACGACCTTACTATAAATATGGTGGACAACAATGGCTGCGACACCTCATTGAGCTTTAATAATGTTGTATGTGTTGAAGAACCCCTTGCATCTTTTTACACAAATCCTGGTGTTATTGGCCCTGGGAATGGAGAAGTTTATTTTTTTAATACCTCTGTTGGCGCTGATTATTACTTATGGGAATTCGGTGATGGGGATGTCTCAACGCTATTTGAAGATGTTCATACTTATGATATCACACAACAAACGGGATATCAAGCTACCTTAATTGCATTTTCCTCTATAGGTTGTCAAGATTCAGTTTCTTTGCCTATTACTTACCAAGAAGAACTAATATACTATATCCCGAATTCATTTACACCTGATGCCGATGAACACAATCAAATCTTTAAACCTGTTTTCACAAGCGGATTTGACCCCTTCAATTATGAAATCGCTATCTATAATAGGTGGGGAGAAATAATTTGGAAATCTTTTGACCACACGCAGGGTTGGGATGGTAGCTATTCTTCTAATAAAGGGATTCCTGTTCAAGAAGGTCAGTACAGCTGGGTCATTAAATTCAAGCCAAAAGATACAGACGGGAAAGTGGTTATTCACGGAATTGTGAATGTGCTCAAATAAGAAAGCTATTTATCCGAATTTAGATTTGCCTTGAGAAAATCACGATTCATTCTAGCGATATTCTCTAACGAAATCCCTTTCGGACATTCCACTTCACACGCACCAGTATTGGTACAATTTCCAAAACCTTCCTCATCCATCTGACGAACCATATTTTGAACTCGTGCTTTGGACTCTACTTGCCCTTGAGGAAGCAAAGAGTATTGTGAAACCTTTGCGCCAACAAATAGCATTGCAGAGCTGTTTTTACAACTCGCAACACACGCTCCGCATCCAATACATGCAGCAGCTTCAAAAGCACTATCGGCGTCTGCCTTAGGAATAGGAATTGCATTAGCATCCATCGTATTTCCGGAAGTGTTTACAGATACAAATCCTCCTGATTGCTGAATTCGGTCAAAAGCTGACCGGTCCACAACTAAATCCTTAATGATCGGAAACGCTTTAGAACGCCATGGCTCAATATAAACAGTGTCGCCGTCACTAAAGCTACGCATGTGCAGCTGACATGTTGTAGTTTGTTTCTGAGGGCCATGTGCACGACCATTAATATAAAGTGAACAGCTGCCACAAATTCCTTCACGACAATCGTGATCAAAAGCCACGGGTTCATTCTTATTTTGGATGAGCTGTTCATTTAATTGGTCTAGCATTTCAAGAAAAGAACTATCCGTAGATACCTTATCCAATTGATAGGTCTCCAAACGCCCTTTGGTTTCAGCATTTTTTTGCCTCCAAACTTTTAAAGTAATATTGATGAATTTTGATGCCATAATCTCTTATTTACTTATAATTTCTTTCTGCAATTTTTATTGACTCGTATGCTAATTCTTCTTTATGGAGAATTGACTTGCTTGCGTCCATACTATTATATTCCCCAGCTCCAACGTATTTGAAATTCGCATCGTCTCTTAAGGTTTCCCCTTCTTCGTCCTGGTATTCTTCTCTAAAATGTCCTCCACAAGATTCATTTCTTTCTAATGCATCCTTTGCCATCAGCTGGCCTAGCTCCAAAAGATCAGCAACACGAAGGGCTTTTTCCAGTTCAGCATTCATTTCATTTGCCTCTCCGGGAATAAATACGTCATTATAAAAAGAATCTCGCAACGCTTGTAAATCGGATATCGCCGTTTTTAAGCCTTCCTCACTTCTACTCATACCTACTTTATTCCACATGATCAACCCAAGCTTCTTATGGAAATAGTCAACAGAATGATTTCCTTTTACAGCTAGAAGTTTTGCAATATTTTCATTTACTTCGTTTTCTGCATCCTCAAATTCTTTCGTATCAGTACCAATCTCGCCCGTTCTAATTTCATTTGCTAAATAGTTCGCCACTGTATATGGAATTACGAAATAACCATCGGCTAAACCTTGCATTAAAGCAGAGGCCCCAAGACGATTCGCTCCGTGATCAGAGAAGTTCGCCTCTCCTGCCACGAAACATCCAGGAATCGTACTTTCCAAATTATAATCTACCCAAACTCCTCCCATCGTATAATGCACAGCTGGGTATATTTTCATCGGTGTTTCATATGGGTTCTCATCTGTAATCTGCTGGTACATCTTAAAGAGGTTTCCATATTTTTCTTCTACCCATTCTTTACCTAGCTTGATGATCTTTTCATCATTTGGATTGTGGTCTCCTTTGGCGTAGGCTACCTGTTTTCCTTTACTTCTTATTTCAGAGGCGAAGTCAAGATATACACCTTCGTTTGTGTCGTTCGCTTCAATACCATAGCCTTCGTCACATCTTTCTTTTGCCGCTCTCGAAGCGACATCTCTAGGGACTAAGTTCCCAAAGGCAGGATACCTTCGTTCTAAATAATAGTCTCTATTTTCTTCCGCAATTTCAGTTGGCTTTAATTTTCCTTGACGTATGGCTTCAGCATCTTCTTTTCGCTTTGGAACCCAAATACGACCCGAATTTCTCAGCGACTCAGACATAAGCGTCAATTTTGACTGATTGGTACCATGCACAGGAATGCAGGTGGGATGAATTTGCACATAACAAGGGTTTGCAAAGTGCGCCCCGCGTTTATGAATCTTCCAGGCGGCAGAAACATTGCTTCCCATAGCATTGGTAGAAAGGAAATAAACATTTCC
>ERZ802830.5053-NODE-5053-length-10290-cov-4.87318_pt1 | contig 10290 bp, 8 predicted proteins | sample MGYA00345654_ERZ802830 | MGnify/ENA primary metagenome ERZ802830 (study PRJEB30503, sample SAMEA104212375) | marine metagenome | biome: Westerlies Biome; feature: [SRF] surface water layer (ENVO:00010504) within the epipelagic zone...; material: water...
ATTGACAATTTTAATTTTTTTCCCAATGGAATCAATCAAATTAAACTGAGTGTTGGGAAACAAGATCGCCAGTGGAATCCCAGGAAAGCCCCCTCCAGTCCCAACATCTAAAACTGTTGATCCATCTTTAAACTGAATGACTTTTGAAATGCCCAACGAATGAAGCAGATGACGTTCGTAAAATTGCTCCATATCTTTTCTTGAAATCACATTAATCTGAGTATTCCACTCACCATACAAAGCTTCAAGTTGCTCAAACTGCCCTATTTGAAGGGTATTGAGATCAGGGAAATGTTTCAACAATTCATCCATGGTGTTTTTTCTGTAAGACTGTAATTTTAATTTTTTTTAAGTTATTTTTACAGTTCAAATTTATTTATGCAAGCTACACAAAGACTCCGCTTTTCAAGAAAAGACTCCAAAGAATTTTTTAAAACACTAAATAAAAGAGTAAATCATTACTTCAAAGAAAACAAGATTGAAAAAACAGGGAATTGGAAACTTTACCTCAAAACATTTGTGATGTTTTCCTTGCTCATAGCTCCATACGTTTTGGTACTCACGCTGAGCATCAGTCTTTGGATCAAATTGTTACTTTGTATCGTCATGGGTGTCGGAATGGCTGGTGTCGGTATGAATGTCATGCATGATGGCAATCACGGCTCTTTTTCAAAATATCCATGGGTCAATAAGTTTATGGGAAGCAGTATTTATTTTTTAGCTGGGAATGTATTTAATTGGAAAATACAACACAACCTTTTACACCATACCTACACCAATATACACGGACATGACGAAGACCTAGAAGCAGGAAGAGTCTTGCGTTTTTCAAAGCATTCGGAATGGTTCCCTCATCATCGTTTTCAGCATTTTTATTCCGTGTTATTGTACGGACTTTTAACCTTGAATTGGGCTGTATTTGCCGACTTTCAGCAAATGAAGCGCTATACCAAAAGAAAGTTGTCATACCTCAACAGCAAACGTCCAAGTTTACAATGGACCGGATTGTTTCTATCTAAGATTATGTACTTCTCCATTTGGATAGCCCTACCGATTTTTATTATAGATGCTCCTTGGTGGACAGTTCTCATCGGATTTGTGGTCATGCATTACACTGCAGGACTGATATTAAGTCTTGTATTTCAATTGGCTCATGTAATTGAAGATGCGGAAATGCCAAGACCTGACAATTCAGGAACTATGAAAAACACTTGGGCAATTCATCAATTGTTAACTACAGTAAATTTCTCTACTAAAAATAGAATTGTAAACTGGTTTACAGGAGGATTGAATCACCAAATAGAACATCATATTTTCCCGCACATTAGCCATGTTCACTATACCAAGATTGGTTCAATAGTTAAAAAAACAGCAAGAGAATTTAACTTGCCCTACAACGAATACAAAACAATCCGAAGTGCCCTACTTTCACATTTTAGATTTCTAAGACAAATGGGGGTACAACCCAGTTAATTAACCAATGGACGCATTATCTAATCGAATCAACAGCCTGCCAATATCGGCTACACTTGCCATGGCGGCTAAAGCCAGAGAATTAAAAAATCAAGGGATTGATATCATCGGACTCAGTTTAGGAGAACCCGATTTCAATACTCCTGAATTCATTAAGGAGGCTGCTGTACAGGCTGTCAATGACAATTGGAATTCATACTCTCCTGTGGATGGCTATGCAGATCTTAAAGAAGCAATCTGTAAAAAGTTTAAAAGAGACAACAAGCTTGATTATGACCCTTCACAAATTGTTGTTTCCACCGGTGCCAAACAATCCATCGCCAATGTATGTATGGTACTTTTAGATCCAGGTGACGAAGTACTCCTCCCAGCCCCTTATTGGGTTAGCTACTCAGCAATTGCAACCTTGGCTGAAGCCAAGTCAATCATCATCCCTTCCAGTATCGAGACTGATTTTAAAATTACTCCTGAGCAATTGGAAGCGGCCATTACTCCAAAGACCAAATTGATAATGTTCAATTCTCCTAATAATCCAAGTGGGACAATCTATACGGAGGATGAATACAGAGCACTCGATAAAGTATTGGAAAAATATCCTGATATCTACATCTTATCAGATGAGATTTATGAGCACATTAATTACGGCACTCCACACTTTAGTATAGCTGCCATACCAGAACTTTACGACAGAACAATTACGGTAAATGGTGTAGCAAAAGCATTTGCGATGACTGGATGGCGTATCGGTTATATAGGAGCACCTATTTGGATTGCCAAGGCCTGTAATAAAATGCAGGGACAAATCACTAGTGGTGCTAATTGTATCGCTCAGAGAGCAACTATAGCTGCTGTTTCTGCTCCAGTGAGTGCTATTCAATATATGGTTGATGAATTTGCTTCGCGCCGTGAAATGATCATTGGACTGCTTAATGAAATTCCTGGATTTAAACTCAATCAGCCTCAAGGTGCCTTTTATGTCTTCCCTGATGTTTCTCATTATTTTGGAAAAACCATAGGTGGAAAGCAAATAGAAAACGCTTCGGACTTTGCCTTATTCCTTTTAGAGGAAGCCCATGTGGCAACTGTAACAGGAGAAGCTTTTGGCAATGAAAACTGCATTCGTATTTCATATGCTGCCTCAGATGAAAACATAAGGACAGCAGTAGCCCGTATCGCAGCTGCCCTCAAGTAAGCGCTTGTTCTTATTGGTTTTTTAGCTATCTTTATGGGTAGTAACTACAGCATATTACCCCTGATCTATGGTTCCCTCCCTCTTGTTTATACACGAATAAAATCATTGTTTGGCAACTAGGAATTGACCTCTTTGGTTTATGCAGCACGTCAAAATACTCTTACTGTGAAATTTACCTCAGATCATTTTAATACGGTTCAAAAGCGGTCCGAACTGATTCGCATTGCCAAAGAACACAAGATTCCCTTAGAAAAGACTTTAAAAAAAATCAAATATGAACTTGAATTACGCAAACTACAGTCCGAATTTGTAAACCTTCAAAAATGGATTTCACAAAATAAAATGCGTGTGGTTGTTCTCTTCGAAGGGAGAGATGCCTCGGGCAAAGGAGGTTCCATCAAACGCTTTAAAGAACACCTTAACCCCAGATCTTCAAGGGTTGTTGCCCTTACAAAACCGACGGACGTAGAACGTGGACAATGGTATTTTAGACGCTATATCAAAGAACTTCCCAATCCGGGAGAAATTGTTTTTTTTGATCGGAGCTGGTACAACAGAGCGGTGGTAGAACCCGTTATGGGGTTTTGTACTGAAGATGAGTACAAACAATATATGGTGCAGGTTCCAGAATTTGAACACTTACTCTATGAAGACAATTTAATTATCATCAAATTTTGGTTCTCCATTTCCAAAGAAGAGCAAAAAAAGCGATTTGATTCCCGTTTGAGAAACCCTTTGAAAGTATGGAAATTTAGCCCCGTAGATTTAAAAGGACAAGAACTTTGGGATCGATATACGCACTACAAAGAACAAATGTTTAGTAAAACCCATACCGCTTATAGTCCTTGGATTATTGTCAAAACAAACGATAAAAAACAAGCAAGGCTGGAAAGTATGCGATATGTTTTATCCCAATTTGACTACCCTGGAAAAGGTGCCGCCAATATCCCCATAGTTCCAGATCCCAATGTGATTATTCGTTACCATCGAAGTGCCGTCCAAATTGATATTTAATTCACCCATTATGCCACAAATAAAAAACTTTACCCCTGAAGAGATAGACCTACTCAATTCTGACTTAGGACTTCATACACTACTTCAAAATAAAAAAATCAATCCCTTTAAAGCACTTGAAGAAATTCGTTACCTCAAAGAATTAAAAGAAAAACAAAGAGAATTGATCAAATTGCAAAATTGGGTTATTGAAAATGACCAAAAAGTTGTAGTCCTTTTTGAGGGTCGAGATGCCGCAGGAAAAAGTGGCGCAATAAGAAGGATAACAGAATACATTAATCCCAGGTATTTTAGAACCTTTGCACTAAATATTCCCACACCTGATGAAAGAAAACAGTGGTTTTTTCAACGCTATATCTACCGCTTACCCAAACCTGGTGAGATCATCTTTTTTGACCGCAGTTGGTACAACAGAGCCGTAGTAGAACCCGTCAATAAGTTTTGTACTAAAAAAGAATACGACGTCTTTATGTCCCAAGTCAATGACTTTGAACATATGCTAGTCCAATCCAACACCTACCTCATCAAACTTTATTTTTCAATCTCTAAGGAAGAGCAAGCAAAACGCTTTGCAGAAATACAAAACAACCCATTAAAACGCTGGAAGATGACCCCTTTAGACAAAAAGGCTCAAGATTTATGGGACGACTACACCCAATACAAACAAAAAATGTTTGACATCACAGATACCCAAACTGCTCCTTGGCACATCATCAATGCAGATAAAAAATCAACCGCCCGATTAAGGGCGATTAACCATCTTTTAGAAAGGATTCCATACAACAGCAGTATAGAAAAATAAGCTTAGACTAAGCTTGTTGTTGCTTTAAGTAATTGTAATAATTGGCTAGTGTGAGTTGATGCCAAGGCATGACCACAAAAATTCCTATTCCAAAACACAGAAGACCTAAAAGATACCATGGGATAAAACGAAGGTGTAAAACAAACAACTCCATTTTATAACCGTTAGTAAGCCTCCAACTTTCTTTGAGACTTTCTTCAATCGACAACTCTGGATTTTCGACTAAAATGTAATAAGTCATTGATAACCCAAGCGCAATTATGATTCCTGGAATAATTAAAAGTACAATTCCAATGGCAGTTGCAATTGAGATAATTATGTAAATCAAAATTACTTTTAAGAGGGGTTTAAAACCTTCTATCAAGTTCTCTATTGATGCTGGGCGGTCATTTAAAATATTTAAAAAATAAATGGCTATGCCGAGCTGGAGTGGGCCAGCCAATAAAAAGGACAGCAGCTCTCCATAGGTATTTAATCCTGAGGGAACTCCAACCAGTAGTCCATAAAGAACACAAACTAATGAAGCAATTACCCAATGTGGACTGAGTTTTGCTCTAGACTCTCGTATTAAATTAAGTAAATTAATATTGTTAAGATTGGTTGTTTGAACTTACAAAAAACACTTAAGCATTCAGAATTTTCTCTTGTTTATTAATAGATTCTTGATGAATGGCCTTAAAAACTCTGAGAATAAATTCTTCTGAAAGTTCACGCTCTTGACCCTCGAGTATCATTTTTCCTAAAATTTCATTCCAACGTTTGTTCTGAAGTACAGCTACGTTATTGGATTTTTTGAGCGCTCCAATCTCTACAGCAACATTCATTCGCTTACCTAATGTATCCAATAAATTTTGGTCGATCGTATCGATTTGTGCTCTTAGATTATTGAGTGCGTGTTGGTATGCTTCTTCATCAGTAGTCTTTTTTCGAACTTTAAGATCGTTCATAATCTCTACCAATCTAGTAGGTGTAACTTGTTGAGCGGCATCACTCCAAGCATTGTCTGGATCCCAATGAGTTTCTATCATCAATCCGTCAAAGTTTAAATCCAGTGCAGCTTGAGATAAATCAAAGATCAAATCTCTTCTTCCCGCAATATGCGAAGGATCGCAAATCATTGGAAGATCAGGGAATCTATTTTTTACTTCAATGGCAATTTGCCATTCTGGAATGTTGCGGTATTTAGTTTTTTCATAGGTTGAAAATCCACGGTGAATCAGTCCTAACTTTTTGATGTTTGCTGTATATAAACGTTCAACACCTCCTAACCAAAGTGCCAGGTCTGGATTTACTGGGTTTTTGACCAAAACAATTTTATCTGTTCCTTCCAACGCATCTGCAATTTCCTGCATGATAAAGGGGCTCACCGTTGAGCGGGCACCAATCCAAAGAATGTCTACATCGTTATCTAAAGCTAATTTTACATGGTCTTTATTGGCAACTTCTGTAGCGGTTAACAAACCTGTTTCTTCCTTTACTTTCTTTAACCATCCCAGACCAATTGCTCCTACTCCTTCAAACATACCTGGGCGTGTACGTGGTTTCCAAATACCTGCTCTGTACACGGTTACATCTGTATCTTTGAGTTCGTGTGCAATTTTTAAAACCTGCTCTTCTGTTTCTGCGCTACAGGGTCCTCCAATCACTAAAGGGTGATCCAATCCAAAATCATCTAGCCACTGGCGCATTTCTTTTTTATTTTCCATGGTGTTAAGTATTAATTCGTATTTAGTTTTTAAAGTTGTTTTTTCCTTCTGGTATGCCCTCAAGTATCGTCTTGATTGCATTGATTTCTTGCATCTGTTCGTGCATAGCCGACCAGTTTTTATTTTCTAATAGTTTTTTAAATTCTTTTAAATTGGCAATATATTCGTTGAGCACTTCCAGTATATTCACACTATTTTGTTCAAAAATAGGTGTCCACATTTCTGGGGAACTTTTAGCCAATCGAACGGTGGATGCAAATCCACTCCCAGCCATATCAAAAATTGTACGTTCGTCCTGTTCTTTTTCCATTACTGTTTTTCCTAGCATAAAAGAGGAAATATGCGATATATGAGAAACATAGGCAATGTGCTGATCGTGTGCTTGAGGATCCATTTCCTCAATATTCATTTTCATCAAACGGAAAAACTGCACTGCCCATTCCAATAAATCTGGACGCGTCTTTTGTGCTTCACATAAAATTTGAGTCTGGTTGACATACAAATCCGCAAAAGCAGCTGAAGGTCCAGAAAATTCCGTACCCGCAATTGGGTGGGTAGCTAAAAACTGATTGCGTTTTGGGTGGAGCGATACTATCTTACAAATCGATGCTTTGGTGGAACCTGCATCAAAAAGAAGCGCATTGTCATTGATTTGATCCAAAATATTTAAAATCAAAAGAGAAGCCGCATTGACCGGAATAGCCAATATCATCACATCCATCTTCGGATAAAGCTTAGGGCTTAGACTTTGGTCAACTATACCGCTTTCAATAGCCTCTTCGAGATGTGCTTGATTTTGATCCGCCCCATAAAGGACTACATCCTCCAGATGCTCCTTAGCTGCTAAAGCAAATGAACCACCAATCAATCCCAAACCAATTACTCCTATATTCATGATTCAAATCGCTTTAAAACTTCAACTATGGTTTCTTCTGGAACACATAGAGAAAACCTAATATAACCCTCTCCTTGAGATCCAAAAATAGTCCCAGGGGTAATGAAGACATGCTGTTCATCCAAAATCTTATCGATATAGGTTTCTGAGTCTTTTGCTCCTTGGGGCAATTTAGCCCAGACAAATAGCCCTACACTGTTTGAATCAAACTGAGCGCCCAATCGATTTGCTAATTTCTCAACCAAAGCTCTGCGCCTGTGGTAGATTTGATTCAGCTCATCAAACCATGATTGATTCATTTTTAAAGCTGCTATTGCTCCTTGTTGAATCCCATAAAACATACCGGAATCCATATTGCTTTTTACTTTGAGTACGGACTGTATGGTCTCTGCTTTCCCACTCAGCATACCCACACGCCAACCGGCCATATTGAACGACTTACTCAAAGAATTCAATTCGAGTGCAACCTCCTTGGCTCCAGGACGTGACAAGATACTTTGGGGCTTATCTGTCAATACGAAGCTGTAAGGGTTGTCGTTGACCAATAAAATTTCTCGCGCTTTTGCCCAGGCAATTAACCGATCAAAAACAGCAGGGTCAACATCAGTTCCCGTAGGCATATGAGGATAGTTAACCCACATGATTTTTACCTTTGAGGTGTCCAACTTTTCAAGTGCAGTAAAATCAGGCTGCCAATTGTTGCGCTCTGCCAATTCGTAGCAAACAGCTTCAGCCTCCATCAAACGTGTTACAGCGGTATAAGTTGGATACCCCGGATTTGGAATCAATACTTGATCCCCAGGGTTTAGAAAGGCCATAGATATATGCATTATCCCTTCTTTTGATCCCATCAGCGGTAAAACTTCGGAATTGGGATCCAATGCTACTTGATAATGTGTTTTATAAAAATCACTAATTCCCTCTCGCAGTTCAGGAAGCCCCTGATAACTTTGGTACATATGTGCTCGAGGATGAGAAAGTGCTTTTTCTAATGCGGAAATTACGGAAGGATGAGCGGGTAGATCAGGACTCCCTATCCCCATATTGATGATGGGTTGGCCTGCCTTTACACGTACTGCTACCTCTCTCAATTTTCTGGAAAAGTAGTATTCCTGCACACTTTCTAAACGTCTTGCTGTTGTCTTCATCTCTTATGTTGGGCGTATTCACCTAAAATTTTAAATTCAGAAGCCATGATGGCAATCAGTTTTCGAGCTTTGTCATAATTGGAAAACGCATCGAAAGTAACGTCCACAAAAAAGGAATATTTCCCTGGAGTTTCAATTACCGGTAGGGATTGAATCTTGGTCAAATTCAGCTGGCAGTCACTCATTACGTTGAGTACCGCAGCCAAACTTCCTCTTTGGTGGTCTAATATAAATTTTAACGCAGCCTTGTTGATCTTGTCCTCAGCAATAAGCTGACCGTTGTTTTGGATGATTACAAATCGGGTTACGTTGTTTTTAATCGTTTGAATGGAAGGAGCTAAAATATTCATTCCGTAGAGTTCTGCTGCTTCCTGACTGGCAATTGCCCCTATACCTTTAAGTTGATGCTCTGAAATACGTCGAGCTTCGTCAGCTGTATCCTCCGACTCAACCAAACGGATATGAGGGTATTGATGGAAAAAATCCTGACATTGTAATAAAGCCATAGGATGGGAATGGACTTCTTTGATGTCCTCAATTTGTTGACCGTTTAAAGCCATCAAATGGTGATGGATACTCAAACTGTATTCGCCAACTATAGCAAGTTTATTGCGATCAATCAAAGCATAATTCGGAATAATGGAACCTGCTATGGAATTTTCAATAGCCATGACTGCCTGATCTGCTGAACCGTTGAGTAGGGCCTTTACTGAATCGTTAAAGGTCTCACACACTACAAGAGAAAAATCCTCTCCGTAGTAGTTCTTAGCCACCACATGATGAAACGAACCTCGGTTTCCTTGTATCGCTATTTTTGGTTTGTCTTCCATTTTAATTCAAAAAAAAAGTCCCGAAAAAATCAGGACTCTTAATTGTATATGTTGTAATGATCTTACTACAAAGTCCCCTTAGCTTCGTTATAGAAGTAATAGAAGGCATTGTAATAAGAAAAATTGTTTTTCATGACTTTTAAATCGTCACAAATGTAGCATAGCTTTTTAAAAAAACAAACACTTCCTCCTTTTTTTTAACGATTTCAACAGAAAAGAAGCCGTTTGGATAAAAATGAAGTGAAATAAACTATCTTAACTACACAAAAAGTACATTCAATGACTGCAGCAGTACTGATTACGATTTTTACAGTGCTTTTGGTTTTATTTTTAGAGCGTTTAAATTCCACTTGGATTAAAAAAATTTTTAATTGGCTACCCTCTATACTTCTAGCTTACCTCATCCCCGCAGTCTGTTCATACATCCTAAATCGAGATTTTTCAGAGGTGACTATTCATCAGTGGAGTAAAGATCTTTTTATCCCTCTTGCTATAGTCGCTGTGATGAGTAGTCTATCAGTCTCCCAACTCAAGAAGGTGGGATGGAAGCCTATAGCCGTTTTTTTATCAGGGTCTTTGTGGATCGCTATTTTTCCCGTAGGATTTTTACTGTTCTTTCAAAATACTGATTTTGTGTCGGAGAGTTTACTCGGACTTGAGCGTTGGAAAGGGATTCCACCCATAGTTGGAAGTTGGATTGGGGGAAGTACCAGTCAATTGGTATTAAAGGAATTGGTTGCCTGTCCTGAAGCTTTATTCCTGACCATACTTGTTTTGGACAATATATTGGTCAATCTGTGGACCATAGGTATGTTCCAAACCATCAAAAAAAGTGATACCGTAAACAGACTGTTGGGAATACAATCCTATGAACCTCCATCTGAGGTCAATACCAATCAAAATAAAAGTCAAAGTCCACTGTTAAGCATCTCCATCCTTTTGGGCAGCGTGTTTTTAGCACACATCAGCCTCCCCTCTTTTGTAGGTAAAGTAGTTGCTCTTTCTCTATTGGGCTTGGGATTTGGATTTTTTATCAAATCCTGGAATAGCCAATTTACCCTTCAGTTGGGCAGTATTTTAATTCTTTTGGTGATGGCCGTTTTGGGTCTTAAACTGCAATTTGATCTGATCCAGTTTGACATCGTATTTATGGTCTTTTTGGTCGTTTGGTTAAGCAGCCATTTTTTAGTTATGCTCGGTGCAGCAAAGCTTTTAAACGTCCATGCGGCT
>ERZ802830.5055-NODE-5055-length-10286-cov-6.24074_pt1 | contig 10286 bp, 11 predicted proteins | sample MGYA00345654_ERZ802830 | MGnify/ENA primary metagenome ERZ802830 (study PRJEB30503, sample SAMEA104212375) | marine metagenome | biome: Westerlies Biome; feature: [SRF] surface water layer (ENVO:00010504) within the epipelagic zone...; material: water...
TTGGTATTATCAGTATTATAATCTGATGCCATATCTAATAATGTCATTACTACTTAGAAAATAAGCAGAAATTTTTTCAACCTTTATTTCTCAAATAATTATATATAATATATGAAATTCATTGTAGAATTTATACCGATAGTCTTATTATTTCTATACTTATCTTTTTCAAACTATTTTATTGAACTAAGTCACAGCACTTTAGGAAAATTATTAATGGTTTCAATCATTGTATTTTATGCTCGTATCAATAAATATTTGGGATTAGTAGTATGTTTCCTCATTATTGCGTTTTATAATGCTTCCAATCCAATATTATGTACTTTGGAAACTTTCGAAGGATCCATTGATAGTGAGATAGCTTCTAAAGAAAAATCAGAATTAGAAAAATTACAAATTAAAGAAAAGATGGATGAAAAAAAGATGGATATAGAAGCAAATAGAGAGAAGACTCTTGAAGAGCGAAATAAAAAATTAGACGAGGAAAATGCAAAACAGGCTAAATTTAATAGAGCAAAATATATCATAAATAATAAGAAAAAAATGTCAAAAAAATTAGTTCGTAAAGCGGAAAAATTATTTGAAGAATCGCTAGAGGATGATACTGAAAAAGCATCAAAAGAAGAATTTACAACATATTCTACCAAGTATGAAGAAGAATCTAAACTTTTAAAGGGAACAAATGCTCGTAAAGTATAATTTAGAAATGTTATTAGTATATATATGAATAATAATAACATACTTAGGTCTGCATATATATCGTTATTTATACAATTTATCATTGGACTTGTTAGTATACACGGCATATTGGTTCCATTGAGTTCAAAAGATGGTATATTGAATGATATTATGATGATGGAATTAGTGGTGCAATTTATTGAATTTTCATTTTATGTATGGTTAGTTATACAATTAAGTCGTATGTCTTTTGAAGTTACATACACACGTTATTTTGATTGGTTCATTTCTACTCCAATTATGTTGCTCACAACAGCATATTTTATGGAATATTTGTCTTCACTAAATACTGAGAATATTGTTACTGTAGTGACAATATCGGCTAAGTATGCCAAAGAAATAATAACTATGATAGCTGCAAATTTTATTATGTTATTGTCAGGGTTTTTGACAGAGATCAATCTACTCCATCGTGGTATTGCTTTCGTTATAGGTACAATAGCTCTATGTGTTTCATTCTATACATTATATGATACATTTGTTGGCGATAATTATATTAACAAGGGATTATTCTATTTTATGTTTACAGTATGGTCGCTTTACGGTATTGCATTTTTATTTCCATATGTACTTAAGAATACATTTTATAATTATTTAGATATATTCTCTAAGAACTTTTATGGACTTTTCATTTACTATTTCATTCTGAAAACAGCAAATTACATTTGAGAATATGTTTGTAAAATATATATGACATTTTTAAAACAAATACAAAATCAATTTAAATCCCTAGATGGACAAATACAACTTCTTAATAATAGTAAAATATTTGCTGGTTTCATGATAATAATATTGAATATTTCATCAAGGTTCGTTACCATAAAGTTAAGTAAAACAATGGAGGCTTATTTAAAGCATTCATTTAGTAAGCAAATATTAGTATTTACAATAGCTTGGATGGGAAGTCGTGATATTTATACAGCAATGATCATGACTATCATTTTTATTATTGTAACAGAATATTTATTCAATGAAGACAGTTCTATGTGCTGTTTATCGGAGTCATTCAAAGATTATCATCTAAATATTGATGAAAACGGTGACGGAATCATAAGCGACGAAGAATTAGCAAAAGCAAAAGAAGTTATAGAAAAAGCAGAATTAAAAAAACAATTAGAAGGTTTTCAAGGGCAAGGTTTTATGAATAAATTGTAAATTAAATAGCTATTTATAATATAGTATGAACTTTATTATAGATGAATTAGACATTAAATTAGACACAAATATTCCAAAGGACCAAGACGACATAGAAACTATAAGTTTTACGATTGATAAATTACACCACCCAATAATGAAAGACATCAAATTACAGTTGAATACTTACCCATATTTTACAAGTGATGTGTTATATCCTGAGACTTTAGATTATTTGACATATGACAAGATTATTGAGTTCTTTTTTAATAAAGCACAATTTGCAAGACACTTAATTCAAAATTCAAAATCTGGATTAGAAGATATTGACCACGATACAAGGATTTTTAATGAACAATCAAATATAAAGAAAATGTTAGTATTATTATTTCCTACAAAGTACCCAGTGTATAGTAATGTATATGATTCCTATAATTACGTAATTAAAAAAGACCGTTCTCTTTCTAATTATATGATGCGTTATACCAATCCATTTATAACGAAAAATTATTCTTATATAAAGCTTAACAATGAAATTTATACAATAACTCGTTTGATATGGATAAATGATTTTTTAAATCATCCAGCAATGGTAGATATATGTGATAAATATAGAGAACTTCTGTTGAAAGCAAAAGACACAAATACTGCAATTCATAGTATTGTATCAAAGAGAAGGACAATGAGTTCAGAGTCTACCGAAATTCCAATTGAATTACGTGAATTTGAAATGGCAATTCAAAGTTTTACAAAAAGTCAATACCGTTATGCAGATAAAGAACTTATGAATATTAATTTACAGTCGTTGTTTGCGGGTTTCATCAATTATATAGAAAAAAAACGTGGCGCAAAACAATTGCTCGTAATCATTTTGGATCATATACATAAAAAATATTACGAATCAAAATCATTATCTGAAGAAGATACAGTTAAAATACAAGATTATATGTACGTCGGGACTATTAAAAATAGAAACACAAAACGAAGAGAAGTTACCATATTATGTGACTTTATTGAAGGAGAAGTAACCGACAAAAATAAAGGAAGCATCTTTTGCAAATATGGAAATAATAAATTAGGACACTTATTAGAAAATATATTTGATATTAAAAATCAAGTTAATCAAAATTATGATTGGTATTTGTATGGTAATCGTGAATTTTTACACTCATTAATAACAAATGAAGGAAAGAAATCTGTAAATAAGACTATAAAACGCGTATCATCAAAAGAAGACGATTCCAAAACCAATTCATCAAATATATTGAATGTAATTTACAAGGATACTAGTTTACTCAAGAAGTTATCAAAATATAATAATATTATACTCAATGAACAACCACAATTGAGCATTCAGGATTTCATAACTCAATACATAAACTCTGATATCATTGAGAGTATTTCAGAACCTTATTATGATCCTTCATTATTTGAAATGATACTTGATGAAATTTCTAATGTAAAAATTAAATTGGAGAAATCCTTAAATCAACGCAGTGCCCGAAATGTTCAACAAGAACAACAAAAGAAGCGCGACGAAGAAAGATATAATTTGATTATCACAGTATTAAATAAATTCAAAGATAAAGAGCGAAAAAAAATTTCCAAATACGGTGGAAATAACAAGACCAAGAAGTCTAGGAAAGTAATAAATATAAGGTGATTATTTTTTTGTGTTTTGAGTTTTGTTCCAGATAGGTTTACCATTTTTTAAATTTCCTAACATTTCACCTACATCATCATCTTCTAATGCCTCGTAAATGACTCCATTATTTTCATCAGTAACAAAGTATGTTTTCCCTTTAATTTCCAATTCAAATAATTCCTCTTCCTCCTCTTCTTCTTCATCATCAACTTCCTCTTCTATTTCTATTTCTTCCTCTTCTACTTCCTCTTCCTCCTCTTCCTCTTCTTCATCTTCTTCCTCTTCTACTTCTACTTCCATTTCTTCATCACTTACCTGATTTACTGCTGTTAATTCTAATGCTTCTTTCTTCTGTTGCGGTGTCTCAATGATTTCACCATCTTCAATAGACATTTCATCATCTTCAACAATATTTTCTGTTTTTATTTGAACTGGGTCATAACTTATTCTAATTGAACTAACATCCTCTTCTTCAACTGAAGTCAAATCAACAACTTCGTTTTTCACGGTAGTTGGTTGACCCATTAAACGAGGATAATCGTGTAAAATATTCAATAAAGCATCGTGTTTTTTCTTCCATTTTTTTGTTTGTTTTGTTTCGCGTTTTACTTCTTTTTTTAAATCTTTGATTTCGGATACCAAAGACTGAACATAAGGAAGTTCATTAACAAGAGCTTGGAGTAATTCGTTTTGACTTGACATATTAGATTATGATATCTCTTATAATCTAATATTTGAATCAATTTTTTATATAATTAATTTTAATCCATTCTGGAGGACATAAATCATCCACTATTTTATCACTTAATTTTGGACCAAACCAAACACTAGGGTATAACACCATTTTATTAGGATTGGTATTCATATATGCACCCCACCAACTGAATGTACTATTTGCAATAATATTATGATCACACGCACTCATTAATAACATTTGCTGCCAATCCTCAATATCATGGTTAATTCCAATGAATTCTAAATGCTTAAATTTCATTTGTAATGAATTAACAATTTCGTGAACATCATCAGTATCACACTCTTGATAAAAATACAATACTCTACTAATTATGTTCGCATCCATTAACTCTTGTAATGCTTGGTCGTAATATTCGTATGGCATGATAGGATGGCAATCTTGAATAGCTTTATAATCACCAATGCGAAAATGCATAGAACATATTTTATTTTGGGTATCTTTGAAATAAATCTCGTTATAGGTTTTAAGTAAATCTTCTTTTTGTTTATCAACGCGCATCAATGAAACAATCGTAGAATAATGCTCGTGAAAGTACCTATAAGATTGGTAATATCCATATAATAGGATAGATTCCTGTGGAACATTTGGAATACTTTGAAAATTATGACCGTGTTCTGATAAACGCGGGTATTTAAATATCTGGTCATTTGTTACGCCCGACTTAGTGTTTAATGTAGTAAATATACTTAATGGTTTTAAAAAGGTTTCCCAAAAAGTATATCTTAATACACTTCCGGGACTTGTTTTTGAATATGGAAATATGATTCGTCTTTTATTTTGCATTCCATATGCCAATGTGGCAAATATTTGAAATAATTGGTTTCCTAGACCTCCCATCAAATAACAAGATACTGTATTCATGTTTTGTATATAGTATCCATACGTATTTTATTTATGTGAATTTCAAAGAATATTATAATCCAAAATGTTCTGCAATTAAAGTTTTCTTTGACGGACCTTTTTTCTTCTCACTTTCTCGTTTTACTTTATACTTGGATGATGAAACGGATTGTGTACTTTCGGTTTGAGAACCATATATATCATTAATAAAATGATCATTGTTTTCGTGAAGTTCTGGCATTGTACGTGTCATTGGTTTATCTAATATTAATAGCATATGTTCCGTGCTTAATAATTTCCTATATTCTTGAATAGATAATGTACCATAAAACTTATCTAATAAATAATGAGGATCTGGAGCAGGTTTTATATTTTTTTTATAATTGTATACACTACAATAAATAGAATTAAGTAGATGATAACGTTCAAATTTAAGAGCATCGTCTAACTCTTCTTTAAAAAGATGTGATACAGCACATTCTGGTCTACAAAAGGACCCATAACCCACGATTTTGTCGTCGTTTATATATTTTGGAATATAACAAGTTGGATTATCAAATTCACACGTACACCAAAAACAAGCTGATTTTTTTACAACTTCTTGTTTGTAATATGAAAGTTTTAGTTCTTTCAGTTTACGATTTATAGTCTTCATATTTGTATCATCCATAACTTTATCAGGATAATCCATTGCATTATTTTGTGGTATATCTTCATCTTCCTTAGAAGCTTTTTTATCATATATGCTATAATCTATAGTATTGTTTTCATACGATTGTACAGGTGGTGGTACTGATGGGTCATAATACAATTTATCCGTCATGGTTTGAGGAACTTCCAAATCTTTCAACGAACATTTTAAATTAAGTATAACATTTGTTATTATTTGCATACTTTCTTGAATGGAATCATCCCTAACAATTAATGTGCCTCCGCGAGGTTTACGACCACGTTTTTTTGGAACAGGTGGGTCGGCACTTGTGTCTTTCACTACAGCCTTCTTACGACCTTTTTTGGTTTCTCTTTTATCTTCCATATTGTCTATTAAACGTTTACATATTTAAATCATTTAAATATATTGTTTAGGAAAAGTGTATAATGGACTCCATTGATAATTTGACTCAGATCAATATTGAATGTATATTTCATTTAGCAGACAAATTTTGTATTGGATCTATGCCGACAAACTTATGTAAAGATAAAATATTATGTAATGCATTTTTTGAACCAAGTACTAGAACATCAATGTCATTTGAATCTGCAATGTTACGATTGGGTGGTTCTGTCATTAATTTTAATAAGGATTCTTCAAGTCTTGTTAAAGGAGAAAGTTTTGAAGATACGATTAAAACTATTCAAGAGTTCTCTGATGTAATGGTTTTAAGACATCCTAATAAAGATAAAATATTTAATGCAACAAAATTTTCTTCAATTCCAATAATAAATGGTGGAAATGGTGATGGAGAACATCCAACCCAAGCACTTATAGATTTATACACCATGAAAAAAAATATAGATATTTCAAAACCTTTTAATATTTGTTTTGTTGGTGACATCAAACATAGTAGAACTATTCACTCATTGATCAAATTAATGGCAAAGATGGAATTATCCTGTAATATAACATTTTGTTATTATCCAGGGTGTAATCCCGAACAAGAATATAAAGACGAGGTAAAAGCTTTATTAAAATTGGACAATATTGACGAACTCCCAGAAATAAGCGAGAATACAGAAAGATATGATATATTCTATTGTACTAGATTTCAAGAAGAACGTCACAATGACAATCAATATGATATATCTACACAACAAATTAATGACAGCATTTTGAATAAAATGAAAAAAAACGCGATTATTTTACATCCATTACCACGTAATAATGAAATATCCATTGAAGTTGATAAAGATCCTCGTGCCAAATATTTTGAACAAGTAAAGAATGGTGTTTATGTACGTATGGCAATACTATATGCTATATTATTCAAAGAACTAGATAACACTTTCTACACAGAGGAATATAGTTATCGGAACCAATTACTATCTGAGATTCATTATTGGTAATCCGTTTTGAAAATAATGCTTTCGTCCCATCCTTACAATTCATACAAAGAGATGTTAATTTTACAATATTATCACTATATGGAATTAAATCTAATATCTGTCCAAATTTATTTCTCTGGAAGTCACTATCTAAACCACAAACGTATACAGTTTTTTTATGATTTTCTACCATATCTAAAACAAATTCTTTCAAGTCATCAAAGAATTGTCCTTCATTAATCATTAATACAGCTGAATTCATTATTTCTAGATTTGTTTCCAATTCAGATAGTTTATAGGTGAATATACATTCAATTGTTACTTTGTCGTGTGTACTTAATTCAGTGTTACTATAACGTTTATCGTCCATATAATTTATTACAGCAATTTTATGGTCTAACAATTTATGTTGCTTATATTTTTGGACTATATAGGTAGTCTTACCTGAGAACATAGGTCCAAAAATAACTTCTAAATGTCCGCTATTCATAGTTTTCATCAAATATACTTAAATGTTATATTATATTAATTTCAAATGAGCGATATTCCTTGGGTTGAAAAATATCGTCCGAGTAGTTTCGATGATATAGTTCTCGATAAGATTAATCAATCAATTTTTTGTAATATTCTAGAAAAACAATATTTCCCTAATATGTTATTTTATGGACCACCTGGAACTGGAAAAACAACGACTATAATTAACTTGATCAATACATATTACCAAAATCTTGGAATTAAGAAATATTCGTCAAATGTTATCCATCTCAATGCATCAGATGAAAGGGGCATTGATATTATACGTAATCAGATTTTCCAGTTTGTAAATTCACAAAATATATATGTTAAGGGAATAAAATTTGTTATTTTGGATGAAGTAGATTATATGACCAAAAATGCACAACAAGCATTGAAGTATTTGTTACAGACGTGTTTTGAAAATGTACGTTTTTGTCTTATTTGTAACTATATCAGTAAAATAGATTATAGTCTCAAAAATGAATTTTTATGTATCCGTTTCAATCAACTACCTGCGAGTCAAATACAAAAGTTTTTAAAGACCATTGTTGTTGCAGAAAATATTAGTATAGAAGATAGCGATGTATGTAAAATACAGAATTACTACCAATCAGACATACGTTCAATGATAAACTATATACAATTGAATGAGAGCAACAAATTAGTCAATCATAAAAATATCATAAATGATAAGATACTACAACAATTTCATAATTATCTGCTTAAAACGCAAAATACTAGTCGTATAATTCAATATATTCATAGTTTAAGTATCAATTACAATGTGAGTAAACCCGAAATTATAAAAACCTATATACAATATTTATTAATGAAACCAAAATTCATCAAAAAAGAATTATTAGATGTCATTGAAAGCTTTTTACACCATCCCGTTGTTGATGTTGAAAATTTATTATTATTTTTTTCTTGCAATTTAAGATTAATTATCAATAAAATTGAATCATATAAAGAATAATAAATGTATGAATATAAAGAAAATGGATTTAGATGCAGAATGGCAACAGTTTTTGGAAACCGAAGTAATTAATGATGTACCAACTACAAATAACAAAAATGAAATGCTTCTAAATAATAATGACAATGATAATATTCCAGAATGTGATGAACTAAGTATATCAACAAATACTAAGGTTTTGTTTTTGAACCAATCAATTGACATTAATAATGTATTTTGGAATATTCCGATAAGTAATTATCAAACGCACAATGATTGTGTAATAAAGAAACAAATGAAAGTAGTTAATCATAGTATAGAGGAGTACAATGATTACAATAAAAAATTACAAGATATTCCACATTATAAAGAACTTATCATAAAACAAATTAATAATCCAGATGCACGACGAAACAAATTTAAAGATGAACGAAAAATAACAGTGGGTGTATCTAAAAAAGATATTTTAACTACAAAAATGAAAATAAAGAATGCGTTTTATAATTGTTTCGCAATTACGCTTCGTTTACGATTAGAAGAATTTCATGAAATACACGTAAAAGTGTTCAATACAGGAAAATTAGAGATTCCCGGAATTGTAAATTCAAGCATTCTTCCAAATGTCAAAGAATATTTATTAAAAATGTTAACTCCTTTACTACCGAATAATTTAAAATTTATGGAAACAACAGAAGATAATAATGTTCTAATCAACTCCAATTTTAATTGTGGTTTTCACGTCCAACGAGAACAATTACATAATTTATTGAGAATCAAATATAATATTGAAACATCATATGATCCATGTAGTTATCCTGGTGTTAAGAGTAAATTTTACTACAATTTACATAAATCCGAAGACTCGCAAAATGGACAGATCGCAGATAATGACCGTATGAAGCGAAGTGAGCTTGAAGATAGTAAAAAATATTGCGAAGTTTCATTTATGGTTTTTCGTACAGGTAGTTGTTTGATTGTTGGTAATTGTAATGAAAAAATACTTTATAAAGTGTATGATTTCATTCGTGGGGTATTACAATCAGAATATAAAAATATTAGGGTTCCAAATGAAGGTAAGTTTATAAAGGAAAAGGTAACTAAAGTAAAAAAAATTAAATATACTATGGATTATACCTATCATCACTCAATGATTAATTCAATGAAAAATTAAAACTTTGACAATTTGAGGGATATTTTTTTTTGTAAACGATTCTTCTAGTATTTCCTGATTTCCATAAAATTTCAGAATAATATCATCTGAATTATGAACACTCTTATAGGCTTTAATATACTTTAACATTTCGTCTAATAGTAACGTGTAGTCACTATAATCGAATAAAAATTTGTTTTTTAGTAAGCATATATTTTCTATAAACCAATCCAAATACTTTGATTGTGTTAATAACTTGGGTAAATAGTATTCACATAAAAATTTTCGCTGCTCAATTGTATAATTATTATCCCAATACATAAATTCATGACACATACGAACTATTTTTGAGGTAATATCTCCAGTATTATCTTTATTGACTTTTTGCATTAAATACATTGAATTTGTAAGTCCTAGTTCATCAGAAGGATTTTCATTGTATAATTCAAAAATTGTTTTTTTATAAACAAAAATAATTGCGTCATTATGATTGAAATTATGAAACCGA
>ERZ802830.5057-NODE-5057-length-10282-cov-5.87113_pt1 | contig 10282 bp, 1 predicted proteins | sample MGYA00345654_ERZ802830 | MGnify/ENA primary metagenome ERZ802830 (study PRJEB30503, sample SAMEA104212375) | marine metagenome | biome: Westerlies Biome; feature: [SRF] surface water layer (ENVO:00010504) within the epipelagic zone...; material: water...
AAGCAACCAGTGCTATACATATAATAATTATTAGTTTTTTCATATTAATTAGTTCTTCTTGTTTTTACTTTCATTTTACCTCTTTTACCTCTTTTACTTTTTTTAGGTTCTTTAACACCTAAGTTCCAAGTTGACCAACCCATAAACAAAGCTACTCTTTGCCAGTTCTCAACGTCTTGTCTAAATATGTTGGCTACGTTTGTTGCTTTACCGTAAAGTCTAGACAGTGGTATATTTGTTGCTGCTTGAGTAAATGAAAAAGCTGCTTCCCAAGCTGGGTTTTTTAAGTTGTAATAAGGTAATTCTTCTATAAGATCTTTATTCCATTGTATTGCCCTTTCACCTTGTCTTATTTTTCTAAGCTTTATACCTATTGGTGGTGATAAGTTTGCTAGTTCCATAATTACAGCTGATTCGTCTTTATTATAAGTTTTTTCTTGTTCTTTATAAAAAGCTATAATCATATTTTTTAAAGTAGAAACTACAGCGCCACCAACACCCATACCCCTTAGTGTACTGTCTATAGTTCCACTAAGAACTCTACCTTTCTTTTTGTCAAAAAACTCTTCATCGTCTTCATCGTCAAACATCATAGCAAACAAGGCTGTTTGTAAAGAATAAAATATTAAGTTTTGTACAGCTCCGTAGTAAATAATTCTAGAAACATTAGACTTAGCATCACCTCTACCGTTAACAAGATCTAGTATTGCTTTTTTCATTAACCTAGTGTACTGCATAGGTGTATTTTGAAAAGCAAGTATTAATCTACCAAGAACAGATGCTTGTTGTTGAGAAATCATATCAGGTCTAGCAGACTGTTGTGTTTCTTCTGCAATAGCTTGAAAATCACTAAAAGCTTGTTCTTTAGCTTGTTCTACCGTCATGCCTTCTGCTAAATACTTGTTGTATCTATTTCTATAAAATGTAGCACCACCAGAAGCAATAGCAAAACTATCTGCAATTTGTGTAGGTAAAAAACCTTTTGATAATAAATAGTTTAATGCCGCTTTATACTTAGCCATAGAGCCACTTGCATTAGCTACATATTGAGCGAGTTCATTAGCGTTTACATCCATGCCTAAACCAGATCTTCTTTGCTGCAACATGTCAGAATTAAATAGCATTACAAAATCTGCCCAAAACTGTTTTTGATTTGCAAAAGCTTTAGAAGCTGCTAGTATATTGTTGTCTTCCCAGTTTATAAAGTTAACAGTAGACAGTGTTTGTAGTAATGCAGACCTAGCGTTAAAGAACATAGTAGTACCAATAGCACCGTTTAACCAATTCATAAACCTGTTAACTAATCTATTTTGAGTACCAAAGTTTCTGTTAGTACCATTTTCTATTCTGTACAACATGTCTTCCAAAGCTTCTCTAAAGTTTTTACCGTAAACAGCCTCTATTTTGTTCATGTTTTCTTCAGAAAATATAATACCAACGTTTTCTAAAAACTCTGCAAAAAACATTTTTCTATTAACTCCTTGAGCAGCGTCCATAAGATCTGTTCTAATGTCTCCTACTAACCACTCATCACTAGGCTTTACATAACCATCTCTTTGCATAGACAACAAACCTAAAGTGTCTGCAAACGCTTTAAGTTTTGGATCTGAGTTTACTAATTGAACTAGTTTTACTTGATCTGTACCACTTAAACCAGGTATCATAAAACCAGACTTATCCCAAAGATAAACTCTTATTGCATCAGCGTATGTATAATCCTCAAATCCTTTTATTCTTTTGTTTAACATAGCTTTTACCTCAGGCATTTTTTTAGATAAAGCTTTATAGCTGTTAGCTATGTTTTGCTTTGCTTCGTTTAACATTCTATAAGCTCTGTTTAACGGGTCAATTAATGTTTTCTTAAAAAACTCAAATTGTTTTTCACCTATTTTACCTTTACCTAAAAAACTATATAGCAAGCCAACAAAATCTTCTGCAGATGGTGGTATAAATATGTTAAATGGATTATCTTTTTCTTGTCCTCTTTTAGCAGCTTTAGCTTTTGAAAATCTTTTCTCAGCTTCTACACCTTTGTTTTCCTCTATTATTTTGTTAAACTCTCTATTGTAATCCGTACTCTTTTTAGCTATAGCTTGTTGTACTTTAGATTTTATATCTAACTGGCTTAATACATTTTTAACAGCTTTAACATTAGGCAAGGCATCATCAACAAAATACATATCATTATATCCTTCAGCAAATTTATCTAACATCCACAAAGCTTTAGCCTCGCCAGTACTGTTACCCAAGCCAGTTATATTTTCAATAGGTATAGTTATTCCTTCACTTTTTAGGTAAGCATGTATTGCGGCTTGGCTTTCTGGTGCTCTTGCTGTTAATATAAACACGTTTTTAGAACCAAACTTTTTAATTTGGTTTTTAAGCTTTTGCATTAACGGCCCTGGTTTTCCATCAGTAACTTTATTAAAATCAGTAAAGTCCATTTTCCAACCTTCTTTCATTAGTTGGTCACCAACAAAAGGCCATTCATTAGAAGGTATACGTTTTGTTTCTTCACCTTCTTTTGTAGCTATAATGTAATTGTCGCTAATAGCAACTGTTTCGTCAAAATCAAAAGCGCTCATACCTCTTGGGCTTCTGTTATATTTTATAGAGTTAGCAGACTGAGTAACTTGACTTCTTTTTTTATCTTTTTCAATTTCAACCATTGGCTTTGGAAGTAAATCACCAGCAACATCATGACCTAAGCCAAATACTTGTCCTTCACGCTTGTTTAAAATATCATCTATAAGTCTAATAGGCTTTACGTTTTTATCACCTTTATTCATGTCGTTAAACATCCTAGACATTGACCCATACTCTTGGCCAGACTTGTATTCTAATCCCATTAGATTTTTTCTACCAGTTTTATCTAAAGTGTTATCTGCTTTTTTAGTTATTATAGCAACGTTATAATCTACAAGCTCATTATTTATCAAGTCACTCCAGTCTTCACGTTTTATGTTTTTATCTGACGTAATGTCTAAAATTTTCATCAAAAGATAAGACGCTGGTTTTTGGTGTTCAAATCTTACATTTTCATTGCTAACTTTATCTCCTAATAAAAAGTTGCCATTTTCATCTAATATACCGTCCATTATACCAACAACTTTACCAGCTCTTCTTAGTGTTGTTGTAGGATTACTCATTAAAGTCATCATTTGAACAACAAAATCATGCTCTGTAATTGTGCCTGCATTAAGTCTGTCTGATAGATAAACAATTTTATTTGTTAAAACTTTACGGGCTAATTCAGCTTCTTTGTTTTTTATTAGCTGATTGTATTTGTTAGCACCTTTGCGGGTAACATTTTTTATAACATTAATCATTTGTGTTATAACACCCTTGCCATCTTGTGCTTCAAATTTTATTTCTACAAAGCTGTCGCTTTTACCTTCTTTAAATATACTTCCTACACCTGGTGGCATAGCATCAATAAATTCTTGAGGCATGAATTTAAAAATAAATTTTCTAAAATCTGCTTTTGGCCCGTCTGGTGACATAAACAATTGAGATCTACTAGCGCCTTTAGCTTTTTGTTTTATTTCAACGTCTGTTCCGGCTTTAAATATTTTGCTACCATCTCCTATTTTATAAGCGGTTGCCTGTTCTTGTTCTAGCATTGCTATTTCTTCAAGAGCTTCTTTCATGCTTATCTCGCCACTCTGTTGTCTTTTAACTATATTTTCAACTACAAAATCAGCAACTATAGCTCTACCACGATTAATAGCTTTTCCACCAAACACTTCTTTTTGAGAAGGAATACTACCATCTGGATTTTTTAAATTATATTTCGCAACAAGACCTACGTAAATTTCAGCTTCCATATATTTTTGCGCAAACTCTTCAAAAGGTATCATTTCCACACCTTGTGATTTTAAGTTGCCCTCTACGTATTGATATTGCTTTATAACTCCAGCTTCTTTAAACATATCGTTTAATAAAGCTTTAGACTCTTTAACAGACATTAATCCCTCTTTAGTAAAAATTTTACTTAACGCTGTTACGATTCTAGCTTGAGATAATTCTGGGTCAAGTTCATCTAAAGCTATAGCAAGCTCAGGCATTAGTTTTCTAACGTGATCTTGCTGAGCTAACGAAAAATCTCTTGTATACACAATTGATTGTGCAGAAGCGGCTAAACCGTCTTCTAAAGCGTTTTTAAGTCTTTCATCTAAATCACCAGTAAGCTCTAAGTTTTTTCTTAAACTTTGGTTAGTTATTGTTCTATCTAACAAAGATAACACAGCTGTTATCTTAGCACTAGTATTTCTATCAACTTTAAATTCAAAACCTTTTTTACCATCTCTAGTAACTCTAAATATACCTAAATACTCTAAAAAATCTTTTTCAGATAAATTAGGTTTTTTGTATTGAGGGTAGTTATTTTTAATTCTTTTAGAACCCTTGTTATAGCCAAATCTTAGTAAAACCTTAGGCATATTTGTAGATTTAAAAGCTTTTGTATGTCCTTCGTTAAAAATCGTAGATAATATAAGCTGAGCATGCTTAGCTATAAATCTTTGTCCAGATCTAACCTCGTTATTACCTCTTTTATCATCTTTTCTAAGGTTAGCTAAAAACTTTTTGCTTCTTGGGTTAAGCTTTTCAACATCAACACCTGATAGTCTAGCTATAGTTTTATAAGTTAATCCCTCAACACTACTCAACTCCATAGTATCTAAGTCAAGATCGAGCATGTGTTTTTCTTTTAAACTTTGTTTTAACTGCTCTATGGTTTCGCCACTTTCAGTTTCTTCTTTTATAAGTTTTTTAAGTTGTTTTAATTCATCTAAACCTTCTGCTATTTCTTTTTCTACTTCTTCTTGAACACCTATTTCTTTAGCTACGTTATATTTTGGAGCAACAAACCTTGGCGCATCATCAAAATCAGCTGGTGTTGAAGTGTCTTCCATCTCACCAACGTTTTCGTTTTCTATACTAACAGATCCTTCTATAGCACCTTTTTGCTCTGCTTTTAAAACATCACCATACCTAAGAGGTAACAACCTATTTAAATAAGCTCCAAAAGGTATTAACGCTGGGTCATAACTTTGTGAAAGACTTATTAATTCTTTTGAAAAGCCTGATTGAAATTGCTCAAATCCTATTCTTTTACCTTCTTCTAACCCCATTACTTTAGGGTTTTTAGCCGCAAAGTCAGACAAAGCAGTAACTAAAGCCATGTTGTTTAAAACTAAATCGTTTCTTAAGTCTTCATCATATTCAAAAGATCCATCATCAAGCTGTCTTCTTGTGTCTAAAAGCTCTTGTCTTATTCTAGCGTTTTCATCTACAATTCTTTGAGTGCTTTCTTTTAGTTTTATATCTTGCTGTAAATCTTCTCTTTCGTAAACATCTTTTTGTCTTATACGACCACCTCTAGTAGATGCAGAAGCAAATCTCATTCCACCCCACTCAGCAAGACCTTTTTTCTTTTCTTCAGCTTCGGCTGCTTTTATAAACTCTTTATCTATATCAAACTTTAACCCGTTTTTAATAATGCCACGCATACCTTTAGAAAAATCAGGCTTATTACCCAATAGCTCTTTATTGTAATCTCTTATAAAGTTTAACATACCTTTTGCTGGATCTGCAAATCTTCCACCAATAGAAAGTCTTTCCATACCCATGCTTCTAAATAGTCTTCTTATAAAATCACCCATTTTAGTTAAAACATTAGAATCAATTTTAACATCACCTTGAACTAAAGCTTCTGACAAAACAGTAAACATTTCGTCCCACTCCATGCTGCCAACTTGTTCTTCATATGTTTTGAACTTACCACTAACATATCCAAACCTGTCTTGAAACTTGTATTTATTAGGATTAAGTAAAAGCTCTTGTCTTAATAAAAAAGCCAAACCTTTAATTTTTTTAGGACTTTTCTTTACTGTTTCTTGAAGAACTAAATGAAAAACTTCGTGAACACCAACACCATAGTTATCGCCTTGACCTTTAGCAGATTCTTTGTTTATTATAATGACAGGTTTTTTACCATAATCATCATATATAACCTGCGCATTACCACCATCATCTAAAAGTTTTTTCTCAGGTTTACCTTCTTCTCTACGTTTTATATTTTCCTCTTCAATTTCAGAGTTTCTTCTTTGTATTTCTTTAGAATATTCGTCTTGACTTAGTTCTAAAAGATTAACATTAATACCAGCGCTTTCTAACAATTTAACACCTCTTGTTAAACTCATAGTATAAACATTCTTTTTCCACTCAGTAGGATTATCTTTAATAATCTGCTCGTCTATAGCTTTTATTTTTTCATTTATTTTGTTTAGCTCTGATAAGTTAGCAGATTTGTCTTTGCCAAGTAATTCTTTTTTCTCCTTAATAAGATCGTTTTTCTTAATTAAGTTATCTATCATGTCAATTGTCGCGTACTTAGGAGCAGCGTTTAAAGCTTGCATAACGTTTCTTACAGCGTTTTGAGCGCCTTGTTCTCTCTCTAAAGCTTCTTTATAAACTTTTGCTTTGCTAGCATAGTTTCTATTTTTAGGATATTTTTTAGATTTTTTCTCAAACTCTTCTAGCTTTTTTTGTATTTCTTGTATTTCAAGACTAGAACCTTGTAGTATAGCTTCTCCTTCTTTTGCTATAGACGCATACATAGCTTTTTTAACATTTCTAACGGTAGATATTGCTTGCTTACCACCTAATGCGCCTGTAAGTAAACTTGTGCCAACAAGAACTTCTCTCTGTGTGTTGATGTTTAAAATATCTAACGAGTGGTCAGCTAAAAAATTAGATTTTACAAGATCATTTAACCCAACATCTAATTGCTCTTCAACATGCTCTTTAAAAAAGTTTGTGCTAAATTGTTTTGTAACTCTTGCATAAGCTTCTTTATTTAACCTACCTATAACAGCTTTACTACCTTCTTTTCTTATATCGTTTATTAAACTTCGTAACATGTTTTGTCCCAAAGCGTTTTTAAAGAAGTTTGCATCAGGCATGACCAACTGGCTAACTCCTGTGGCTAAAGTTGTTAGGTTAGCATAGTATAAGGCGTCTTCACCACTTAGTCCATTTGCCCTAGCATCAGCCAAGTTGTCTAGTATAAGCATTCTATGGTTTATACCTACCATTCTAGCACCTGTTATAACTTTTTCGTTTGGCTTGTAAAACTTGCTAATACCTTTAATAAGCTCGTTACCTAAATTCATATGGTGACTGTGTCCTTTAGGAAAATGGCTATTTGCTTTTTTAGCATTGCTAATAATCTTGTTTTGTCTAGCCATAATTTGCTTTACACCTTCACCAGCTTTTGCTATGTTTAAAGTGTAAGGTAAAAGCTCTCCTATTTGTTTAGTAATAGTATAAAAGCTTGGGTCGTAAGCTCTTGAGTCAAATAAATCTCCTATAAAACTACCTGTGTCTACTTTTTCTCTAGTAAAAAGGTTTTGTTTATTGTTTCTAGGCATTACTCTAAAACCTGCAACATCACCTAAAAAATCTAAATATTGGTCTTTATAAGTATAACCTTCAAACACATCGGTATCAGCTCCTCTTTCTGGGCTAATTTTATCTTTTACCGCTGCAGCACCATAACCTATACCAGCTCCAACCCATACTTGCCATTTGCTTAATACATTTGTTAAAGCTCTGTATCTATAATATTCTTCTCCAAAAATACCACCTATCTCAAGCGCGGCTCCAAAAGCATTATCTGTAAGCTTAACCATTGATTGGTCCCAAGCCTCACTTAAAACAGTTCCTTTAAAGTTAGGTGGCTGCCTGTCTAAAGGCAATGCCATATCCCATGCTAAAGACGTCCAGGCTTCTGCGTAGCTTTTTTGGTATTTACCAACCTCTTCGTTAAGAAACTCTCTAGATTCTTTTAACGTAGCGCCGTCTTTGTTTAGCTCAGCTCTTCTAAGATCTAAATTTGCTATATTTCCATTTAAAGCTTCTAGTTCTTTTCTATCTGTGTTTGATATAGTAATATTTTTTCCATTTAATATTTTAGGTATAAATATTTTTCTACCTCTAGCATCCCATCTATAACCGCCATACTTGCTATTTATGTTAAATACTTGCTGATTAACATCGTCATAACTTGTTCTAAGGTTTTCAATGTTTTGAAAATGTTTTTCTTCGTCAACTTCTTGAATATCTACAGAGCTTTTTAATTTTAACCCAAGTTGCTTGTGCAATTGCGCGTTAACACCTAAAACTTGTGTTTTTGCAGCACTAATTATACTTTCTTTATCACCTCCAATAACTTGACCAAGATCTTCTCCACTTGCTATTCTTTTCCACTTGTCTTTTGGAATTAAATTTAAAAGTTCAACTTTCATTTGTTGGTTAAACTTGCCAAAATCTAAAGTTTCGCTGTTTATACCAGAAAACAATCTTTTGGTAAGATCCACACCTTTAATATCTCCAGCGCTAAAATTTATAACCTCTTGATAAACCTTGTTAGCTATATCAAGCTCATACTTATTTTTTTGATATACAGGATCGTTTTCTAACAATTGAGGAACAAAATCAGCAGACATGCCTTTATTATTAGCCTCGTATAATTCTTTTCTCTGTCTGTTAAACTCAACTTGGTCTAAATATGTGTCTCCTTGGTTATAATTTTTTTTGTTATACTCACTTATAACTGGTATTTTGTTTTGATCGGCGTCAAGCTTTACGTATTCACCTTGGTCGTTCATTACAGTTACTTTTTCATCACCGTATATGTTAGACTCTTCTTGTTTGTTTTCTCCTCTTTGTAATACAAAATCTTCGCTTTCAAAATTATCTTTACCACCAACAATATCTTTTCTTCTTATTTTGTCAAGTAACGCAGAATCATCATCATCAGCATCATCTATAGCTCTTTCCTCGTCAAATATTTCAAACCCTTCTTCGTATTCTTTTTTCTCGCTAGTTACTTTTAGCTTTTTTTCTTTTTCATCACCATCATCATTTAGCACTTTTAAAACTTTACTTTTATCGTTTAGTTCAGAATTGTTTGTTGTTGTACTTCCTTTTGTAGAAAGTATACTTTTTTTAGAATTAAGATCTGTTTTAGACTTTATTTTGTTGGCATTTTCTTTAACATCTTCTTCTGCGTTTCCGCTTACGCTTATAGAGTTAAGCATGTCTGTGGTTTCGCCTGAGCTGCTAGTAACAGTTCCATCTGTTATATTTACAGTTGTTTTTTTAGTATCAACACCTTTTATTATTTTAGCAGCGTCATCAGTAAGCTTTGCAAGTTTTATTTCTTTTTCTTCTACCTCAATTTGTTTAACAGGTAACACTTTCATAGCGTCTACTGTTACATCGCCTCTTTTACTTCTACCTGTCTGACCAGCTGTAGGTCCAGCTCCGCTTTGACTTATAACTTCACCTGTGCTTGGGTCTATAATTTGTTGGCCTACCACCTGTTGCACTTTCTTTTTATTTGGATCACTAAACTCTGTCCAAGCGGCTCTACTATTTGGACCCCAAACACCATCAACAGTAATATCAATTCCAGCATCTTTCATTTGCTGTTGCTTACCCTTTACTATATCTCTATTTAAAGAAGTACCACCATAAGCAACTATTGATGATGGTGTTAACTCGTTAGTTTTTTGATTAACCCAAACAGGGTTTGCAGACTTCCACTTGTTAATAGCTTTGTCTGCTTCTTCTACAGAAGGATATGTTTTAGGAAGTTTTTTGTGAAGACTGTCACCTGTTATAGCTTCGTTATAATCAAAATGTTTTGATACTGGCAAGGCAACAGTTTGGTACGGATGTGTACCTTTTTTATGATTTTTTTGAAAGTATTTATCTACATAGTCTAGCTGATCTAAAACAGTCATACTGCCCAAAGCCTGTGTTGTTGTTCCAAGACCTTCAGCAGTGTCTGCCATAAATTGAATTAACCCAGTAGCGCTAGATTTTGGGTTTTTAGCAGTATGGTCAAAACTAGACTCTTTTTCTATAACAGACAACAAGTCTTCTACGCTAAACTCATTGTTTTTAGCTATTAGCTCTAATTTTTCTTGTACGCCTTCTATTTTTAGAAAGTCCTCTCTGCTAGTTTTAGCCATGTATTATGATTTAATATTTAAAGCTTCCCATTCTTGTTTGAACCTTATTTCTGCAACTCTTTTATTTTTTTTGCTTGAAGGAAGATTCATGTACCAATCTTTGTACTCTTGTTTTGTATTAAAAGTTATTTTATCTGTATCACCTCTTGAAGAAACTTTTTTAGACAACATTTTTAACGCATCTTGTTCTGAAGCGTTACCTTGCATTACAACTTCTTCAATACGGTCATCTTCAG
>ERZ802830.5061-NODE-5061-length-10272-cov-6.4009_pt1 | contig 10272 bp, 11 predicted proteins | sample MGYA00345654_ERZ802830 | MGnify/ENA primary metagenome ERZ802830 (study PRJEB30503, sample SAMEA104212375) | marine metagenome | biome: Westerlies Biome; feature: [SRF] surface water layer (ENVO:00010504) within the epipelagic zone...; material: water...
GAAAAATTTATTTCATCAGCACTAGTACTAAATATTAATCCAAAATTAAGACAAATATAAATAAATACTAATAAATGTTTCATTAATATATATTATCAAATTATTATTAAGTTTATAGGATGTTCTGTTCTAAAAATATTATAAAATTAATTGTCTACAAAACCAAGCTCTGTAAGTTTTGTGACTAATTCTTCCTTGCTCCATTTACTCTTAATTCTTGAAGCTTTGCCTTTTCCTGGATTAATTCCATTCTTCCACTTTATGGTTCTTCCTCTTGCAAAAGTTTTACATGGTATACCACCAGAACTTACCTCGCATTTTCTTAATTTAGCATTATCACCTCCGGCTCTACAATTTCCTGTAGGACAATACCAATACATTGCATAGGATCCATCTATAGCAACTACAAATGTTTCTGGACTTTGACCTCCTCTAATCTTTATATATTTTTGAAAGTAATCAACTAACCAATCATCCATTTTAAATTCACCCGTACCAATATCTCCTGCATTAGAATTACCAGTTAAAAATAAACTTAAAATTATTATTTTAAAAAAACGTTTCATAAGCAATCTAATTTTCATAAACCTATCTCTAAACTACCATTGGGATTAATATTTTTTTTAACACGATTATAATAATCATTATCATTGATAAGTTTAATTAGATCTATTCCTTTATTCTCATATCTTCTTTTAATTGTATTTCTTGAAATCATTACTAGATTTAGTTCGTCGATAAAATCATTAGTCCATTCTTTTTCAATTTTATCTTGTACCATTTTTTTTAAAAATAACCTCAAATCTGAACAAGGAAGCATTTTTAAATTTTCATTGACTAAAGTCATTACAACATAACTTAACTGATCTTCATGATAAGCTCAACTTAATAATTAAAATATAATCAGTAATGTAACAAAGTTTTTCAGATAAAATTTATTATTGATCAATTACTTTTTGTTAAAAGTATAATAATATAAAAATAATAACTAAAACTATAATAATGATTGTTAAAATTACTTTGTTAATTTTGATATTATATTTTTCTTGAATAAAATTGTTAATTTTTTCCCAAAATAAAATAATTATTAAAACAATAATAAATGGTAAAATAAATTTTATCATATTAAATTAACAAATAAATCAACCCAACCATCTGCACAAAATTTAATACTACTGATAATTTATGTGAAAAATCAAATTTCTTATCTTCGTGGTTGTCTTTAAATTTATTTATCATTGGCATTAAGATGAATAATAAAAATGCAAAAAGAAGGGCTAAAATTAATACTAAATAGAAATCAATATTTATTTGAGAATTAAAAATGAAAAGAATCACTACCAAAGATAAAATGATAAGATTTATCATATAATAGAAAGGAAATATCTTTCTAACAAACTTACCCGCATTTACAGCATCAAGAACTTTAAATATTACAGGTGCAACTATAAAAGAAAAAAAAATCATCATTCCTAAACTAATCGCTATTAAATTTTGAATCATAAATAAAATTCATTCATTTAAATAATATCCTTAACAGAAAAGTCATCTATTTCTTTTGAATACATTATCCACTTATTAATTATTAGAAAATCACTTAATGTAAAGCCATTTGTACTTTTTCTTTTATTTCTTTTTATTGGAACGCCATCTTTAAAATTCTGTTGATCAGAAACATCTTCAGCAATCTTCCATTCTTTTGGATATTGCATCATAAGACTTTCGTCTTCTTTAATTTCTTTATAATTTGGAAAAGGAATTGAATATTCACTACACCCTCTTTTTGTTTCAAGATTAAAATTAGTTCCAATATTCTTTTTTATTATAAAATCCATTTTTTTTGCTATTTCTTGACATTGCTTAATTGAAGAACAATAAATATATCCCCTGTTAGTTTTATCACTATAATTAATCATACATTTTCTATCTACATGATCTAAAAGATCATATTTATCAAAAATGATACTAAGCTTAATTAGATCCATAATATTTTCCATATATATAACTACTTTAAAACAACCAAAACAGAACTTAGGAATTACATTAAATCTATTAAAGATTTTTTTATGTCTCTCACAATTTAAGTCAATTGTATTTCTTCTATAAATTTGATCTTTTTTATAATTTAAATCTATTATGTCTTTTGAAATAAACGATTTGGCTTTAGAATAAATCTTAACTACATCTTGATCTGTAATTTTTTTAGATAAATCAATTATTGATGTTAGATCTTGAAGATTATTATTGATATCTTTAAAGATATCTTGATTAATAATTGTCATTATTGAAATGTAAGAATTTCAATTAATGCTATTTTTGCTCTTGAATTGTTTTTGTCTATTTCTAATACTTTTAGATTTTGTTCATACGATTTTTCTAAATCTCCTAAATCATAATAAGCTAGTCCTAAATTAAAATGTGCATGATAAAAATTATTATCAATTGAAATTGCATTTTTAAAATCTTCAATACATGTTTTCCAATCTTTTAATGCTAGATTTATTAGTCCTTTTAAATTGTAGAAGTAAGCTATTTTTTTAAAATTTGGAAAAGTATAAATACTAGAGTGCAATAATGCTAATGAATCTTTATATAATCGATTGTCATAGAGTTTTTTAATTCTATCTAAAATTTCAATTTCTTGTTTGGACATAATAATTATATTTTTTTAATAAAGAATTATTTAGAGAATATTTAATTTTTTTGAATAGAGAATGGTCTATTAAGTCACTATAGCTATGATGCAATTACATAATCTTATTTCACTAAAATGGTATGTAAAAATTTACAATTGTAAATTAATTATATTTAATACCAAAAAATAAAAATTGGTATTAAAAAAAAATACTATTATTTAACAGGTTTAATTAATTTTTTTAGAAATTTAATATAGTATTCAGTTGGATGAAAAAAAAATTATCAGTTTTAATATTTACAGATTTAGATGGTACGCTACTGCACAGAGATACATTTGCATTTGATGAGATAAAAAATTATATAAAAAATATAATTTCTGACAAAATTTACGTAATTCCAAATACTAGTAAAACTGATAAAGAAATACTAAGTTTCAATCAAAAACTGGGTGAAGCTTTACCATATATTGCTGAAAATGGATCAGCAATAAAAGGCTTAAATTTAATTAACAAAGATTTACCAAAAGAATTAATTCTTAGTAAAGAAAAAGATGAATTAATAAGTATATTTGAAAGAGAGGTTCCAGAACATTTAAAGATTAAATGTAAATGGCTTTCTAAAATGAATAAAGAAACTCAACTAAAAATTTTAGGATTACCAGAGGATCAATTAACGAACGCTTTAGATAGAAAATATACTGTTCCTTTTATTTTTAATGGAAACAAAAGTGAAATAAACGAATTATCAAAGATCCTAAAATCTAAAGGTTTAACCACACAAGAAGGAGGTCGCGTTATCAGTCTAGGAGATAAAGTAAACAAAGCAAAGGCTATGCAAATATTCATAAGATTTTTTAAAAAGAATAACGAAAATATAAAAACGATAGCTGTTGGGGATAATTATAACGATTTAGATATGTTAAAAATTAGTGATTATCCATGCTTAGTGTTTAATGATCAATTTAGATTAGATCAAATTTTTATAGATAATTTAATTTCTACAAATAAGCCATCTCCAGAGGGCTGGGCTGATGTGATCAAAATGGCTATGGAAAAAATCTCAGAAAATGAATAACATTTGATATGAGTGAATTTTCCCAGAATGGAATTATATCGACTTTACATGATTTTAAAACAAGATCGACTAACGAAATAGAAAAAGATCTTTTAAAATTTTCAAAAGAAAGAAAGATGGAACTAATTTTACCTTCTCTTTATTCAGAATTAGAGGGAACTGCGCTTCCTAAAATTGTTGAAGAAATAAGTAAAACTAAATATCTAAATCACATTATAATAGGCTTGGATAAAGCTAATGAAAATCAAGCTAAAAATTCATGGAAATTTTTTAAAAAATTAAAAACTCCATTTACAATTTTATGGAATGATGGACCTAAATTAAAAAAATTAGATAAAGAACTTAAAAAAAAAGATTTAGCACCCAGTGAACTTGGTAAAGGGAGGAATGTTTGGTACTGCATAGGGATGTCTATTGCAAGAGATACTGCAAGATCTGTTGCTCTTCATGATTGTGATATAAAAACTTATGATAGAAGAATGTTAGCAAAACTATTTTATCCTGTTGTGAATCCTCTTTTTAACTTTGAGTTTTGTAAAGGCTACTATCCAAGAGTTGCTAATGGAAAAATGAACGGAAGAGTTGCTAGATTACTTGTGTTTCCACTGATAACAGCTTTAGAAAAAACAGTTGGCAAAAGTGATTATTTAGATTTTATGAAATCTTTTAAATATCCCCTAGCAGGAGAATTTTCATTTAGGAGAAATATTCTCCCAGAATTAAGAATTTCTTCCGATTGGGGTATAGAAGTTGGGGTGTTATCTGAAATGCAAAGAAATTTTTCTCCTCAAAACATATGCCAAGTTGATTTAGCCGATAGTTATGATCATAAACACCAAGATCTATCTATTGATGATCAAACAAAAGGTTTATCAAGAATGTCTATAGATATCATAAAAACTTTTATAAAAAAATTAGCAACACAGGGAAATTCTTTTAGTAGAGAAACTTTTAGATCATTAAAAGCTACGTATTATAGATCTGCATTAGATCTAATTGATATTTATAGAAATGATGCAGAAATGAATGGTCTAAAATTTGATTCTCACACAGAAGAAAAAACTGTTGAATTGTTTGCCGCAAATATAATGAAAGCTGGAGAAGCATTTTACTTAAATCCAATGGATACACCTTTTATACCCACATGGAGTAGAGTTAAAAGTGCTATTCCTGATTTTTTAATAAGATTAAAAGAAGTCGTAAATGAAGATAATAAAAAATATAGTTAATGTTATCTCAAAAAGATCAAAAAAAAATTAATTCAAAACTTATAAAAATTTATAAAGGAATAGAATTATCCTCAAATATCAATTCCTATTCTGAAGAAATTTTTAAGATAATTGATAAATTTAATAAAACTCATTTAAAAAAAAAAATTAAAATTTCTGAGAAGACATCTGTAGTAATTTGTTATGGAGATAGCTTAATAGAAAATAATCAAAAAAAATTGATTAAAATTTTCCAAAATTTTTATAAGAAAAAATTAAATAAGTATTTTAATACTGTACATTATTTACCATTCTATCCATCTAGTAGTGATAGTGGTTTTGCAGTTAAAGATCATTATAAGATTGATCAAAGATTGGGTAGCTGGTCAGATATTAATAATTTTTCAAAAAAAAACTTGATCATGGCAGATATTGTAATAAATCACGCCTCAGCTAGAGGTTTATGGTTTAGAAACTTTTTAAAAGATAAATCACCAGGAAAAGATTATTTTTTAACTATTGATAAAAAATTTAATACCTCAAAAGTAGTTCGTCCAAGAGATCATAAATTATTAAAAAAAATAGATATTTTTAAAAAAAACGATTATTTATGGAGAACTTTCAGTCCTGATCAAATTGATCTTAATTTTAAAAACCCATCAGTTTTATTAAGATTTATTAAAATCATGATCAATTTAATAACTCATGGTGTCACAATATTTAGATTGGATGCAATAGCTTATTTATGGAAACAAAGTGGAACCAAAAGTATTAACTTAAAACAAACTCATGAAATAATTAAATTATTAAGATTAATTTGTAATTTATTAAATGTATCAACGATAATTGTTACTGAAACTAATTTGCCTGAAAAAGAGAATATTAGTTATTTCGGAAAACGTGATGAGGCTAATTGGATTTATAATTTTTCACTTCCCCCTTTATTAATGCATGCATTTCTATTTGAAAATAGTTCAGCGCTTAACAAATGGAGTAGTAAACTTCCGTCAACAAAATTGGGTAATAATTATCTTAATTTTATTGCATCACATGATGGAATTGGAATGAGGCCTGTTGAAGGTATTCTTTCAAAAACCTCCATACAAAATTTACTAAAACGCTTTAAGAAAAACGGTTCTAAATTTTCTTTTCGAAAAATACAAAATAAAACTAAAAAGGTTTATGAAGCAAATATAACTGTTTTTAACGCGTTACAAAAATCTGATAATGATCGTAAAGGTGAATACTTTTTAGAAAGATACGTCTCAGCTCATGCAATAATGATTTCCTTTGAAGGTATCCCTGCAGTATATTTTAATTCATTGTTTGGTACTTCAAATGATGAGGCAAAGTTTATTATCTCTGGTAACAATAGAGATGTTAATAGATATAGATGGAATAATACAAATTTACTTAATAAGTTAAAAAATAGAAAATCAAAACAATATATATTTTATAAAAAAATTACTAATTTATTAAAAATAAGAAGAAAACAGACAGCTTTTCATCCTAACGCTTATAGACAAACTATAAATCTTGGACCAAAAATATTTTGTTTTAAGAGAATAAGTTTAGATAAAAGACAAACAATTATATGTATTACAAACTTATCCTGTAAAATTCAAAATACAAAACTAAATATCAAATTATCAAATTATAAAGATTTAATTAAATCAAATAATAAATATAGAAATACAAAAACTATAGAACTTCAGCCATTTCAAACTATTTGGTTATCTAGAAAGTAATTTAATTTGTATATAATAAATTTTCAGTTTTGAGTTTTTGATTTTCCTTAAGAAGTTCAATAATTAGATCTTTCATTACCTTATTTTCCTCAATAACTTTATTTGCTAATTGAGTTTTTCTCTCATTTTCTTTAAGTAATTGTAATTGATCAAATAAACTCTCTAATTCTGGATCAGCTTGTATTCTTTTTGATGTTTTTAAATTATTTTGTAATTTTTTACTAATTGAAAAACTAATACTATTATCGAGTAAACCATTTAGATCATTATGATCTAAATTAAAATTAAATGCTAAATCTTCAGTATTTTTTGTTAAAGATAATCCTACTCTTTTAGCTAACACACCATTCATTTCATGATTTACATTTTTGTTTTCTCCATCACCAACTATATCTATATCATCACTTAAAGTATTATTGTAAGAAAGCCCAGTGTAGGGTTTTAACACAAAACCATTTTTTGTATTTTTTGAATATTCTACATTAAAACCAGCACTAAAAACCTGGTCGATTGCTGTATCGACCGATAAATCACCATCAGTGAAATTTGATAAGTATTTTGGAAGTCTATGCACTCCATAAATACTACTAACTTTTAAATTTAACTTACTGTTTTGATCTATTTCTTTAGATTGGCTATAATTGCTCTGCACCGCCATAAACTGACTAATATTATTATTTGATATTATTTGTTTTGTTTCTGTTTCAAGATCGTGAGTTTTGTTACTAGATAAACCAAATAATGTATTAAAATTAAAGTTATTTGAATCATTTCTTATTGTATGGCCAAAACTCAAATTTTCACTTTCGGCTCCCTCATAATTATTAAATTTAGCATTTTGATTAAATGCAGCTAAATAAGTATTAATTTTTTTATCTAACATATCGTCTTGACTTAAATAGCTAGAAACCCCTTGAATTGAATTTGTATAAACGTTGTCTCTTTTTTGATTGGATAATAGTATTGTTTCCCCATTGTTATTTTCATTTAATGAATTAAATATATTATTAAGGCTTGATAAAAATATTTCTGATCTATATTTTTTATTATGGCTATCAATATCTAGATCTTCTCCATAAACATATAAGAAACCATTTGTTTCTAAATTATCTGCATCTGGATCGCTATTATTATCCAATATTTCATAACTATCATTTCCACATAGATTGTTTACAATCACCATAGCTGTTTTACCGTGAATTTCTATTTTTTGATCCTTGGAAATACTACAATCTAAAGTCATTGTTGTAGCTGATGAATTTAAATCAATCTCACCCTCATAAGTACCATCACCTTTTGTAACAATATCTATACCTGTACTTGAAGAATTAAGCACTAATATAGAATTATCAGATCCTGAAATAGTGCCAGAATTATTAATTGTAGTATTGAACATTCCTTGTGCACTTTTTCCAAGTCCTATTCCATCTGAAGTAGTGCCTGCTATTGCACTAATTGTACCAAAATTATTTAAGATATTATTTACTCGTGAGCTACCATCATTCTCGTACCATATTCCATATCCATTCGCAGTAGTTGCAGAAATGGTTCCATGATTTATTGTTAAAGAATTGTCCATTTCAGCAGCGTGAATTCCTCTTCCAGCTCCAGTTATAGTTCCTGTATTTGTTACTGTTGTTCCATCTGATGAACTTATAGTAAGTGCAGCATTTGAGTCTGCCGTTATAGTGCCTGAATTTATAATTGTGTTATCTGTTCTACCTTCAGTTACAAAAGTTGAATTATTTCTATTTATAACTACAGTATTATTTCCTGATGTTATTGTCCCTGTGTTTTCAAAAGTAACACCTGTGCAAGTTTTACAATATATAGAATTCTGAGTTGATTCAATTGTTCCGTGATTAGTAATTGTAAGATCTTTTCCTTTCTCAGTATTTATAGCGTATCTGCCTGCACTTTGAATTAATGCCCCCTCATAATTTATAACTTCACTATTCTCTAGATATAATGCTCTAATTGGATCTTTATCAGATGTTGATTTTATTATTCCACCATCATAATTATAAATTTTTACACCTCTACTCCTTGGTGCTCCAGCTGATCCCGAACCCATCCAAATAGTTTCTTGATCAGAAGTGATAGTCCCGTGATTGTGCAATACGAGTCCAACTTCTGTAGAACCTGAAGAAGATAAACTTGATTGACAATCATTATTATTTCCTGCTTTATCACACCAACCTATATTTCGTCCTTCAATTGCTCTGTCACCCTCAGCACTAATTGTGGCTCCTGAATTATTAGTGATCGTTATATTTTCAGCATAATCTAAATAAATAGTACTATTATTATCTGCATTAATTGTTTTATTATTAGTTATTGTCGTATTAAGTGAGGATACAGCATTTATTGCTTTATTTTTGCTAGTACCGTCAGCAGTTTCAATTGTTCCATCATTTGTAATCACAACCCCATTTTCATCTTCAAGATCAACGGCTTGATGATCATTAAATGAAATTGAACCAGCAGAGGTAACATTTAAATTGTCATCATCAGCACATTCTAATTGATTAGTTGTTGCACTGTTAATTGTTGTTGAACAATCACCTGCATAAGAGGTTTTGGAACAAAAAATAGTTAATATAAAAATAAAAGTCAGAATCCAAAACTTATAAAGTTGCATCAGAATTCTTAATTTATTTTTAAACCTCATTGTGTAAGATAACAATTAAGATATAAATTACTATTAATAAATTGTAGTTTTATTTGAGAGCTTTTTTAAGATATGCTTTATCTAAATTACAATCTAAATATCCACGTTTAACAACGTTTAAGTACCTTTCAGTTGGAAATTTAAAAATTGTCTTCTTAACCATTATATAAGTCATTACTTTTTTTCCATAATAATAAAAATAATGTTTTTTATATAAAATTGGAAAATCCTCATAGAGATCAAGTTTCTTTTCATCACTTTTAGATATTTCAAATAAACCACCAGGAACAATTGAATTCTTTTTAGGTTCAATATCAGCAGCTCTATATTTGCTTCTAAAAGTTAATCTAAAATCTTTTAAATTAATTTTCTTTAAAAAAATACTATCTTTGCATCTTCTTTTCATTTGAAAATGGTTAAGATTACTACCATAAGCAAAATAAAGCATTTATCGATCTACTACTTCTATATTCTTTTCATTTACAAACTTTAAAATTTGTAAATTACATTCATCAATTTTAGATTGTTTTTCAGATCGAAGTACAATTGAAACTCCTAGTTTACCCGCATGAAAGAATGGATAACTTCCTATTTCAACATCTTTATTATTGTCTTGAACTTTAGTTAAAGAATTTGCAATTTCGCTCTCAACTGTTTTTAAACTTATTGTTTTGCTTAAAATAGGCTCACCACCTACTATCTTGTTTGTAATTCCACCTAACATTGATTTCATAATTGAGGGTACCCCAGGAAGACAAAATACATTTTCAACACTAAATCCAGGCGCACCACTTGTTGGATTTAAAATTAACTCTGCATTTTCAGGCATCCATATCATTTTCTGTCTACCTTCGTTAAATTCACCAGGCTTATAGTAAGACTCTAAAATTTTATAACCTTCTTTATGAATTTCATATTTCAAACCAAATGCTTT
>ERZ802830.5062-NODE-5062-length-10272-cov-5.94519_pt1 | contig 10272 bp, 10 predicted proteins | sample MGYA00345654_ERZ802830 | MGnify/ENA primary metagenome ERZ802830 (study PRJEB30503, sample SAMEA104212375) | marine metagenome | biome: Westerlies Biome; feature: [SRF] surface water layer (ENVO:00010504) within the epipelagic zone...; material: water...
ATGTTATTCTATATTTACTAATTTTTTCTTGGAATACAGTTATTAAAGTTAAAACTAATAGAGCTGTTATTAAAATTAGAATTCTAAATTTTGAATCTAGCCAAACATTTAGCCACATAGGAATAGGTTTGCTTTTATTAATAACTAATTCATCATTTATAAGATATGGTATTAATATATTATTTGAAATTTTTTCTATATTTTCTGTATCAACAATCTCTAAATACCATGGCTTGGTAGGGTCAAAATTATATTTAGGACTTATTTTAAATATAGATATTTCTTTAAATATAGGAGAATTTTTTGCTTGAATTTTTGATACTCTAGTATGATCCGAGGCTTTAAAATATATTATTTTATCTTCTTGGACTAACCTTATCCTATCAAATAATTTAGAGCTTCTCCATTTATCTCCCTTGAAAGAGTACCCATTGCCTGCAATTAAGATTGCATTATCTTTAGCATTAAGACTTGCCATTAATTTATCATGACTTCTTTTTTTTAAAATATTATAACCTATTGCACGTGGACTTATTAAAGTTAGAGCTAATTCTGATTTTTCATATCCACCAAAAATATAATTATTTTTATAAATAACATATTTTTTTTTAACTAATTCTTCCCATGATAACTCAATTTCTTTTAAATAATTTAATCTATTTGAAAAACTTGATTGAAATAACCCAACTGATAATGATGCATTTCTTGCTGATTTAAAAATAGCTTCATGCATTAAGTTAGATGATATTGTGCCTCTATGAACTGTATCAGGTCTTATGGGTTTATCTCTAGATGCTCGAGACATACCATTAGCAATATTTATATCTTTAGTTCTTTCTACATATTCCAGAAGGGCAGATTCACTAATATCATGTTCAAAGAGAGGTTCATTATGATATGTAAGTTTTGCACCTGCAATTGTGCCTGAAAAATTTAAGCCTATAATAATCTCATATGGAGATCTATCATAGCCAAGAGATTGAACCATATCCCATGTAGAAAATATATATCCTTCTAACTTGTTATTCTCAAATACCTCAATAATTCTGTCATCATTTTCATTATTTTTTATATGAGTATAGTTTTCAAAAAATTGTGATATTAATATCTCATCCACTCTTTCATTAATCTTTCCTAAAATTTCACCAAAGGAAGATTTTGCAAATAATACAGAAAGTATAAAAATAATTATTGTAAAATTTTTCATAGATAAACTCTGGATGTTTATGGTAAAATTAACTATTAACACTAAAGTATTAAAAGTATAGTTTTTATATAATTAAATAAAGATAAACCTTATAGAATGGAAAATTATTGTCTGACTATGAAAATGATATAAAGTTAAGAACCGATCATTATTTTAAATTAACTAAAAAGATAGTTGAAAAACATGGCGATATTGAAGTTACATATGCGGTGTTTATGCGAAGACCAGTTATTTATTGTCCTAAACTAGCTATTGATTGGATTAGTTCTGTTGTAGATTCGAGGGGTTATAAAATAAAAATAAATGAATGTTTTGAAGAAGGTGCGTGGGTTGGGGCAGGAGAGTGTCTTATGTATATATCTGGTAAATTAAGTATTTTAGCAGATTTAGAAACAATTTATCTCCAGAAATTAGGTGGTGCTTGTGTAGCAGCATACAATACATTTGGCATGGCAAGTGATTTACCTAAAGTGGGATTTATTGCAATGGATGCGCGGCATTGCGCAGGAGCAGAAATGCAAGAGTTAATGGCTTATGGTGCATCAGTAGGATCTAAGAAAGCTCAAAATGAACAAGGGGCTATAGGTTTTATAGGAAGTGCTAATGATATTACAGCTCATTTTTTTGGACAAAAAAATGGAGTAGGAACTATGCCTCATGCTTTAGTTGGTTATGCCGGCTCAACACTTAATGCAGCAAATATGTTTAAGGAAACTTATCCAGGTGAGTCAATTACAGTCCTTATAGACTATTTTGGAAAAGAAATTTCAGATACCTTAGAAGTATGTAAAGAGCTAAAAGATATGGCAAATAAAGGTTTGCTATCAGTAAGAATTGATACTCATGGTGGTAGGTTTGTGGAAGGTTTAGATACCGCTAAATCTTATGAATTATTGGACAAAAATGCTCCTCATGCAATTAGAACTTTTAGAACTGAACAAGAGCTTAAATGGTTAGTTGGCACGGGTGTAAGTGCAGCTGCATTATGGCATTTGAGATTAGCTTTAGATAGTAATGGTTGGAAAAAAGTAAAGATTATCGCTTCTAGCGGTTTTAGTCCGGAGAAATGTAAATTAATAGCTAGCGTTGGGGCACCTGTTGACATGATAGGAACAGGTTCTTATATACCTGATAGTTGGTCAGAAACTTATGCCACGGCAGATATAATTGAATATGGTGGAATTTCTAGAGTAAAAATTGGAAGAGAATTTTTATTACCAAATAAGATATAATAATTATTAGCGGAGTTATTTCTTGAAAAACACACTAAAAATATCCTTATGCCAGTTAAACTTTCATGTAGGTGACTTGAAAAATAACCTAGAAAATATTTTAGTAGCACGTGAAGAAGTTAAAAAACAAGGAGGTAATTTATGTGTCTTTTCAGAGCTATCTATTACTGGTTACCCACCTGAAGATTTAGTTTTAAGAAAGACATTTATTCAATCAGCTGAAAAAGCAGTCGAGAAATTAATTGATATATCAACAGATAATGGCCCTGCTATGATAGTTGGATATCCTAGATATAATAATGATAAATTAATGAATTCTGCTGCTTTAATTTATAAAGGTAAAATTTCTATTATAGATAAATTTCATTTACCTAATTATGGTGTTTTTGATGAGGAAAGGGTTTTTAATGCAGATAGAATGCCAGGCCCAATACTTTTTGAAGGTATCCGAATTGGTTTAATGATATGTGAAGACATGTGGTACCCTGATGTTGCTGAAACATTACAAGAATCTGGTGCACAAATATTAATAGTAATAAATGGCTCTCCCTTTGATCAAAATAAAGAAGATGAAAGGTTATCAGTAGCAGTCTCTCGCGTTATAGAAACAAATTTACCATTAATTTATGTAAATCAAATTGGAGGACAAGATGAGTTAGTTTTTGATGGTGGGTATTTCGCATTAGATGCTACTTCAAAATTATGTCTTCAAAGCAGTTCTTGGAAGAATGAAATTAATACTATAGAAATAATATGTAATAACAATAGTTTAATTGATATAACTCCTTCAATAATTAATAAAATATCTATCGGTTTAGAATCTAAATATAATGCTATGGTTTTAGGTTTAAGGGATTATGTAAATAAAAATAAATTTAAAGGAGTCCTTTTAGGTTTATCTGGTGGGATAGATTCAGCTTTAGCGGTTGCTATAGCTGTAGATGCATTAGGAAGCGATAAAGTGAGAGGTATTAGAATGCCATCTAAATATTCTTCTGATGGTTCCTTAAAGGATGCAGAAGAATCAGGAAAGTTACTAGATATTAAAATTGATACTATTAATATTGAAAAAATTAATGAAACCTACTTAGGTGATTTAAAAGACCTTTTTATAGGTTTAGATAAAGATACAACTGAAGAGAATATTCAGTCTAGAATAAGAGGGGTTATTCTTATGGCAATTTCAAATAAATTTGGAGAAATGCTTATATCTACAGGTAATAAAAGTGAAATTAGTGTTGGTTACACCACTATATACGGTGATATGAATGGTGGTTTCTGTGCCTTAAAGGATGCATACAAAACTGATGTTTATAATTTATCTAAATGGAGAAATGAAAATTATAATGATCTATTCTTAGGTCCACGTGGTATGGCAATTCCTCTAAATAGTATTCATAAAGAGCCATCTGCTGAACTTGATTTCAATCAACGAGATCAAGATAGTTTGCCTGATTATAAGGTATTAGACGAAATATTAATAAAAATTATAGAAGAAGAGGCACCTCTAGAGTCTATTATTTCAATGGGTCATGATAGTAAACTAGTACATAAAATTTATAAATTATTATTACTTTCAGAATATAAGAGAAGACAGTCTGCACCAGGTGTTAAACTTACTGCTCGTTCTTTTGGAAAAGAAAGAAGATATCCAATTACAAATGCTTTTTTAAATGATACATAATTTTTTGTTAAATTTATGAAAGTATTATCCCCAAGTATAATCTTAGTAGAACCTCAGCTAGGTGAAAACATAGGTTCTTCATGTCGGGCTATGTTAAATTTTGGAATATCTGACTTACGTTTAGTTAATCCAAGAGATGGGTGGCCCAATATTAAAGCAAATGCTATGGCTGCAGGCGCTCTGGATGATAAAAATTTTAATGTTAATGTATACAAAAATATTAAAGAAGCTACATATGATATTTCTTATTTATTAGCAACAACGGCAAGAATAAGAGATATGAATAAGCCAGTTTATAATTCTAAAAAAGGTATAAATAAGCTTATTATTTCTCAAAAAAAAGGTTTAAAATCTGCAATTATTTTTGGTGGAGAAAAGTCAGGTCTCAATAATGAGGATCTAGTTAAAGCTGATGCTTTAATAAATATTGATAATAATAAGAATTTTAGCTCAATTAATTTATCTATGTCTGTATTATTAATTTGTTATGAATGGTTTACTAATATTACAAAACTTAACAACTTAAAAAGTAATTCAATAATAAATGAAAATGTTATGGCTAATAAAAATGAATTAAATTATTTTATTGATAGATTAGTTTCTGTTTTAGATAATACAAATTTTTTCAATCCTAATGAAAAAAGAAAAGTAATGATTAATAATATTGAAGCAATTTTTACGAGAAATAATTTAACTTTACAGGAATTAAATACTTTACATGGAATAATATCTAGTATTATACGAAGTTAAATAAAGATAGGGTTGACAGTATATAATTCAGCTGTATAGTTCCCTAGAATTATTTAAATTCATTTAGTTATATAATAGGAAGTTTTAATAATGAGTAAGAGAAGCGAACCACACTATAAAATTGACAGAAGATTAGGTTGTAATTTATGGGGTAGACCAAAAAGTCCATTTAATAAAAGAGAGTATGGGCCAGGACAACACGGTCAAAGAAGAGGTAAGCTATCAGATTTTGGTATTCAACTTAGAGCTAAACAAAAACTAAAAGGTTATTACGGTAACTTATCAGAGAAACAATTTAGAAATTATTATAAGAGTGCTGCTTCTTTAAGAGGTGATACCGGTGAACAATTAGTAGGTTTATTAGAACGAAGACTAGATGCAGTGGTTTATAGACTAAACCTTGTTCCAACAATATTTTCAGCAAGACAATTAATTAATCATGGGCATGTAAGAGTTAACGGTAAAAGAGTTAATATTAGATCTTATATGTGCTCTGTTGGTGATGTTATCTCAATTAGAGATGCTTCAAAGGATCATCCTTTAGTAGTAGAAGCGTCTCAAGGGCAAAGTAGAGAAGTTCCTGATTATATAAGTCCAAATTTAGATAAGCTAGAAGGAACTTTTAATAGAATTCCAGTTTTAGCAGATATACCTTACCCAGTAGAAATGGAACCTAATTTAGTTGTTGAGTACTATTCAAGGTAATTAAAAAAAATTATTTATTAAATAATTCTTGTAGTTCACCATTTTCATACATTTCTTTAACAATATCGCAACCGCCTATAAATTCACCTTTTACATATAATTGTGGAATAGTAGGCCAGTCACTAAATGACTTAATACCATCCCTTAATGTAGGTTCCGCTAGCACGTCTACTCCTTTAAATTCAACGCCTATATGACTTAAAACTTGAGAGACCATTGAAGAGAAACCACATTGTGGAAATACAGGTGTACCTTTCATAAATAGTACTACATCGTTAGAACTTATTTCTTTTTCAATTCTACTTTTTACGCCTTCATCTAATTCTGTCATTTTTAATGTCTCCTTTTATTATTAATTTAATCATCTGAGCTAGTTTTTAGAGCTAAAGCATGTAATTGTTGACCCATTTTACCTTTTAATGCTTTATAAACCATTTGATGTTGTTGAATTTTCGACTTTCCATTAAATAGAGAGGATTTTACATGTGCTGAGTAATGATCTCCATCTCCCCTAAGATCTTCTATGACAACCGTAGAGTCAGGAATAGCTTCCTTAATCATAGTTTCTATTTCATTTGCAGTCATAGACATATAATTTCCTTATTGTTTATTAGAAAAATAATTACGAAACCAATTATTTCTTAAATTAGCTAATTTTTCAATAGAAATTTTACTATTATTATTAACGGAAAAATATTCACCATTAATCTTTCCTAATATAGAAGCATTAATTCCAATATCACTCGCTTTTTTTATAATTTCTTCACTTTTACTAGAAATAATAATATATCTTCCTTGATCCTCTCCAAATAACCATGAATTAATGTTAATATCTTTAGGAGATATAATTTCGCATCCAATATTGCTCATAATACAGATCTCTGCTAAAGCAATACCAATTCCTCCATCAGATACATCTTTGCATGCATCAATTAAATTTAAGTCTGCAAGGTTTAAAATAAATTTACCATGTTTTAATTCTTCATCTAAGTCTATATTTGGCGGACAACCATCTTCTATATTCTCTATTTCCCTAGCATATATAGAACATTCTAAATGCCCCTTAGTTTTACCTATAATAATTATATCCTGATTATTTATATTCTTTATAATATTAAATAATTGATAATCAGTATTTTTTATTATTCCTACAGCACCAATTTGTGGAGTGGGTGGTATACTTTTTCCTTCAGTTTCATTATATAAACTAACATTTCCAGCAACAACGGGCATAGAGAGTTTAGTACATGCATCAGAAATACCCCTTATAGCATCAACAATTTGCCCCATAACTTCTTTTTTTTCTGGATTTCCAAAATTTAGACAATCAGTAATTGCTAAAGGAACTGCACCTACCGAACATAGATTTCTATAAGATTCGCATACAGCCTGCATACCCCCAGTATGAGCATTAGAATCACAATATCTAGGAGTACAATCAGTTGTAATAGCTAGAGCTTGTTTATCAATAGGATGGATCTTTACTACTCCAGATTCAGATCCAGGCATACCAATTGTATCTCCCATAACCATGTGATCATATTGTTGCCATATCCATTCTCTAGAACATAAATCATGATTTTCTATTAATGTTAATAGAGCGTCCTCCCAATTATTACTTACTGGTATCTCTATTGATTTACTATTAACATTTATTTTATATGGTCTATCGTATATTAAGCCATTTGCTAGTGGTTCAAGAGGAATGTCCGCAACAGTCTCAGTATTGTGTTTTAAGACTATATGTTGGGTCGAAGTAACTTTACCAATTATACTAAAGTCTAATTCCCATTTTTTAAATATTTCTTCAGCTTTTTCTTCAGATCCAGGTTTCAGGACCATTAACATTCTTTCTTGGCTTTCAGAGAGCATTATCTCAAATGGGGTCATTTTAGTTTCTCTTACAGGCACTTTATCTAAATCAATTTCTATTCCATTATTATCTTTAGCGGCCATTTCTACAGATGAAGAAGTTAATCCTGCTGCACCCATATCTTGTATACCTATGATACAATCTGTTTCCATTAATTCTAAACAGGCTTCTAATAGTAATTTTTCAGTAAATGGATCTCCAACTTGAACTGTTGGTCTTTTACTTTCTGAATCTGCGTCAAATGATGCTGATGCCATGGACGCACCATGAATTCCGTCTCTACCTGTTTTTGCTCCTACATATACAACAGGACTTCCTGGTTTTCCTGCTTTTGCGTAAAATATTTTATCTTTTTTTACAATTCCTACTGTCATAGCATTTACTAAAATATTTCCATTATAACCTTTATCAAATGTGCATTCTCCACCAATAGTTGGTACTCCCATACAATTACCATATCCGCCTATACCTGAAACAACGCCAGATAATAAATGTTTTGTTTTAACATGTTTAGGACTTCCAAACCTTAAGCAATTAAGATTAGCAATAGGTCTTGCACCCATAGTAAAGATATCTCTCATAATACCGCCTACGCCTGTAGCTGCTCCCTGATAAGGTTCAATAAATGATGGGTGATTATGACTTTCCATTTTAAATACTGCAGCTAAATTATTACCGATATCAATGATTCCAGCATTCTCTCCTGGACCCTGAATTACCCATGGCGCTTCTGTAGGAAGAGTTTTGAGCCATTTTCTTGATGATTTATAAGAACAATGCTCACTCCACATGGCGGAAAATATTCCTAATTCAGTTATATTAGGAGTTCTTTTCATATATTTTATAGTTTCTTTATATTCATCCTCATTAAGTCCTAATTCAATAGCTTGATCAAGCGTAGTCATCATAAATTATCCTAGTTTCTCAAAAAATGTTTTAAAAAAATTAATACCATCTTCTCCACCTAAGCTTACATCTATTGCTCTTTCTGGATGAGGCATCATACCCAAAACATTACCTTTATCGTTAAAAATTCCTGCTATATTATTAATAGATCCATTAATATTATTTTCTTCACTAATAGTGCCAATATCTGAACAGTATTGATATGCTATTCTATTATCTTTGTTTAATTTTTCTATTACATCTTTATTTGCATAATAATTGCCGTCATGGTGTGCTACTGGCATTGATATAACTTTATTGATATAATTTTTTTTAATCCAATTATTTTCATATTTAGATATCAAAAAAGTATATTTACAAATAAAGTTCATATTTTTATTTCTCATTAGAATTCCAGGTAAAAGTTCACATTCTGTGAGTATTTGAAATCCATTACATATACCTAATACAGGAGTACCATTTATTGCTTTTTTAATTACTTCTTTCATAATTGGAGCTCTAGAAGCTATTGATCCAGATCTTAGATAATCACCATGGGAAAATCCACCGGGTAAAATAATTAAATTTGGGTTATCAAGCGTTGTTTCTTTATGCCAAATCATTTTAGAGTTTTGACCAGTAGTTTTTTTTATTGCTACATGTATATCTCTGTCACAATTTGACCCTGGAAATACAATTATATTTGGTTTCATAAATTATATCTTCTTAATTATCTTGTATAACTTTTACTGAATAATCTTCTATTACCATATTAGCTAGTAGGACCTTACATATTTCAATAGTTAATTTTTCTGCTTCTTCTTTACTATCTGTATCAAGATCTATATCAAAAAGTTTTCCTTGTCGTATCCTATTAATACCAGAAAATCCTAAATTATTTAATGCAGCTTCTACAGCTTTACCTTGCGGATCGAGAACTCCTTCTTTTAATGTAGTATGTACTTGAACTTTCATGTTAATCCTCTAGTTAATTTTCTAAAATACCAAGTCTATGAGCAACTTCTTGGTATGCCTCTTTCATATCACCTAAATCTTCTCTAAATCTATCTTTATCTAATTTTTTATTTGTATTATTATCCCAAAGTCTAAAATTATCTGGACTTAATTCATCTGCCAAAATAATTTCTAAGTTATCACCTTTATAGATTCTTCCAAACTCTAATTTAAAATCAACTAACTTAATAGAAATACTTGAAAATACTCCCAATAAAAAATCATTAATTCTTAAAGCCATATTAAAAATATCTTCTAATTCATTAGAATTTGCCCAATCAAATGCTGCAATATGTTCTTCTGAAATTAAAGGATCATTTAATTCATCAGATTTATAATAATATTCAACTATAGGTCTTGGAAGAGGTTCTCCTTCTTTTAGGGCAAACCTTTTAACAATTGATCCTGCAGCAATATTTCTTACTACTACTTCAATTGGAATTATTTCTACTTTATGAACTAACTGTTCTCTCATATTAATACGTTTAATAAAATGTGTAGGAATACCTATATCTTTTACTTTATCCATTAAAAAGGATGAAATTCTATTATTTAAAACGCCTTTACCATTAATAACTGCAAATTTTTTATTATTAAAAGCAGTAGCATCATCTTTGAAATACTGAATTATAGTATTTGGTTGTGTACCTTGGTAAAGAATTTTAGCTTTACCTTCATATATTTTTTTTCTTTTATCTTTTGTCATTTTAGCCTTTAGTATTTTTTAGTATTTATTACTTATTAATACTAGATCAATGTATCACTAACAAGTATTGATAGAATAAAAATTATTTTTATCAGGAGAAGTATTATTAAATAAAAATATTGAATCTTGTTTTCTATTTTTACTTTTATCAGATGGTAATGCGACTAAAGCTGAGAATATAGTCACATAATTTTTTTTATACTTACTTATTATAGT
>ERZ802830.5065-NODE-5065-length-10268-cov-5.69079_pt1 | contig 10268 bp, 10 predicted proteins | sample MGYA00345654_ERZ802830 | MGnify/ENA primary metagenome ERZ802830 (study PRJEB30503, sample SAMEA104212375) | marine metagenome | biome: Westerlies Biome; feature: [SRF] surface water layer (ENVO:00010504) within the epipelagic zone...; material: water...
ACAGCCTTGGTTGTCGGTGCTGCTTGGAGAGGCCGCCTCGAAAGAGGCTCCGGTTGCAGAAGAGGAGTCGGCCCCTGCACCAAAGCCCGCGGCCTTGGTGCAGAAACGCTTTGCTCCCAACCAGGAGATAGCAGCTCTTTCAAAACGATGGAACCAGCTGGCAGCCCAACAACGGGATCTGCAAGCCAGTGCCTTCATGCTGATCCTTGATGATGGCCGATATGCCGCGATGGCGGCTGATCGTGCGATGCCAGCGGCAAGCTCGATCAAAACACCCATTCTGCTAGCCGTTCTGGAACAACTCGACCGGGGTGATCTGCAGTGGAATGAACCGCTCATCCTCACCAAGGAGCTCGTCGGAGGTGGGGCCGGATGGATGGCCTCCCGTCCAATTGGCAGTCGCTTCCCCACTTATGAAGTGGCCACGGAAATGATTCGGGTCAGCGACAACTCCGCCACCAACCTGATGATTGCCAGAGCGGGTGGACAACAGGCGATTAATGAGCGTTTTCAGGAGCTCGATCTACCCGCCACCGTGGTCAACAACTGGCTGCCAGACCTGGATGGCACGAACACCACCAGTGCCAGGGATCTGAGCCGGGCCATCGCGCTGGTGGACAGCGGCGAAGTGCTGGCTCCGCGCAGCCGGGATTTGTTTCGGGAGGTGATGTCAACATCCGTGACCAACACACTCTTGCCAAGGGGGCTGTTGCTTGGGCTGGGAGGGGCTCAGGGATCACCGGATGAGAGCTTGGCCCGCAAGGGATATCGCGTTTACAACAAGACGGGCGATATCGGAATTGCCTATGCCGATGCCGGTTTGATCGAACTGCCAGATGGACGTCGCGCCGTGGCTGGATTCCTGGTGAAAGGACCATTCAACGATCCGCGATCCACAGAATTGATCCGGCAATTGGCTGCCGCTATGGCTCCCCATCTGAAGCCCAACCCCGCTCCGCCTCAACCATGAGACTCCCTGCCCTGCTGGCCACTGCGTTGGTGAGCCTGATTGCCGCGCCGGTTGACGCCGAAGTGTTCGTTCGGAAGCAGAGCGTTCGTTCGTTGCCGGGAGCCCTGGATCAGGTGCTGATGGTGAACGACAACAATCCCGAACTGATCAAAAACGACGGCATCCTGTTCTCCACCTTTCCCAACTCTGGGACGGCAGGCCTGCCGGCTGAGCTGAGCGGACGCTTCGATCTGTTCAGCCATCACGTCTACGCCGGCGATGACGAAGCCAGTGATGCGTCCACCCTCTGGCTTGCTGTGATGGCATCCGCCTTGGGAGATCAGCCCGTCACGCTGAACTTGCTGGAAGGAAGCACGTCTCTCTCGCAGGCCACCGAACCGGGGCAGACCCAGGCACCGTTTCTGCCGCTGCCGTCGCTCATGCGCGAAACCAGCAGCGTCGTTGCAGCAGGCCCTGGAAGCCGGGTCGCCGGGGATCTGCTGGCAGGGAGAACAGCACCTGAATTGTCTGTGCGCAGCTGGACGCTGGAGCCTGACCAACCGACGCGGCTCCTGCAATTACCGATCCCAGTTCAAGGGCTCGACCCGCTTCTGAATGGCCGCAATCTTCAGCTCCGCCTGAACAGCTCTGGCCCCGTGGCCATCGCCACCCTGGCCGCCCACGGCGTGGATGGAGCAGCTCCCAATCGCCAACAGTGGCTCGATCTGCTCAATCGACAGGAACTCAGCACCAAGGAGCATCAACCAACTCCTCGAGGCAACAAGGGCAAGATCATCTATTCCCGAGTCAGCGGCGTTCAGATCGGCAGCACGTGGCAGGCCAGACTCACTGACCCCGGCAGCAAGGTGCTTGAAGCACCGGTCGAGCCAATCTCCTGGCCGATCAGCAGCCTGGAGAAAGGCACGCTGTCCACCGGACAGGTGCAAACGGCTGAGCTGAAGAGCTTTTACCCCGGCACCGCCTGGGCTGCCCACGGGAACTACGGCGTTGAATACGACCTCACACTCCCATTGAAGAACAGCGGTTCAGCGCCGGTCACGCTGAAGGTGTCACTGGATTCGCCGCTCAAGGGAAACAACAACACGTCCTACCTTCGCTTCCGCGATGACCTCAACGGCCCAGTGATGTTCCGTGGTCCAGTGCAGACCAGGGGTCTGGCGGGATCAGACGGGCAACCTCTGGGGCGGCAAACGGTTCATCTGGTGCTGCGTCAGGGGCAGCCAGGCCCAGCTCTCGGCTTCGTGACACTGCAGCCCGGTGCCAGCAGAGTGGCGCGGGTGCGGCTGATCTACCCGGCTGATGCCACACCACCGCAGGTGATCACCGTGCAGCCTGTGAAACAATCCTGACCACGCCTTTAGTTCTGCCCGTGACTGCACCCCGGAAGCGCAGGGTTTTCCCCTTCACTGCGGTGATCGGTCAGGAGGAGATGAAGCTGGCCCTGCTTCTCAACGTGATCGATCCGCGCATCGGCGGCGTGATGATCATGGGGGACCGCGGCACCGGCAAATCCACCACGATTCGCGCCCTGGCCGATCTGCTGCCCGACATCGAAGTAGTGGCGGGTGATCCCTACAACAGCTCCTCCACCGATCCCGACCTGCAGAGCAGCGAGGTGCGCGAGCGGATGCAGCAGGGGGAGACCCTGAGCACCGAACCGCGGCAGGTGCCGATGGTGGACCTGCCCCTGGGTGCGACGGAAGACCGCCTCTGCGGCACCATCGACATCGAGAAAGCCCTGAGCGAAGGTGTGCGCGCCTTTGAGCCCGGTCTGCTGGCCAAGGCCAACCGTGGCCTGCTCTACGTGGATGAGGTGAACCTTCTCGACGACCACCTCGTTGACGTGCTGCTCGACTCCGCCGCCTCCGGCTGGAACACGGTGGAACGGGAAGGCGTCTCCGTGCGTCACCCAGCCCGGTTCGTGCTGATCGGTTCCGGCAACCCTGAGGAAGGGGAACTGCGCCCCCAGCTGCTCGACCGCTTCGGCATGAGCGTGGAAGTGCGCACCGTGCGTGATCCGGAGCTGCGGGTGCAGGTGGTGGACCAGCGCACCGCCTTCGACAGCGATCCCGATGGCTTCAGCACCGCTGTAGAGGGCAACCAGGATGCCCTGCAACAACGGGTGGTGGAGGCCCAGCAGCGCCTGGATCAGGTGAGCATCGACGACGATCTTCGCCTGCGCATTTCCGCCGTTTGCGGTGAGCTGGATGTGGATGGCCTGCGGGGTGACATCGTCACCAACCGTGCTGCCCGGGCCCTAGCCGCCTTCGAAGGTCGTACCGAAGTCTCTGAAGACGACGTCGCCCGCGTGGCCTCCTGCTGCCTGCGCCACCGTCTGCGCAAGGACCCCCTTGAACAGGTGGATTCCGGCGACCGGGTGGTGAAGGTGTTCTGCAAGGTGTTTGAACGCAGCGAAAGCAGCGATCGCGCTGATTTCGAACTGGCCCTCGCCGCCTGATCACACCACAATCAGCGCATGCGCATCCTCGGCATCGACCCGGGCCTCGCCCGGGTGGGCTACGGGGTGATCGACATCCAGAACGGATGCCAGCGCATGCTCGATTGCGGCATCATCCAGACCGATTCAAACCTCTCGGATGGTGACCGGATGGTTGAAATCGCTGGCGACCTGCGTCAGCTGATACGAATCTGGCGCCCGGAACTGGCCGCCGTGGAGAAATTTTTCTTCTACCGCTCCAGCAACACGATCAACGTGGTGCAGGCCCGAGGCGTGGTGATCATGACCCTGGCCCGCTTCAAAGTGCCCGTGGTGGAATTTCCTCCGATGCAAATCAAGCTGGCGGTAACCGGCTTCGGTCATGCCGAAAAGGATGAGGTGCTGGAGGCCGTGATGAGAGAACTCGATCTCAGCGAACCACCGCGGCCGGATGATGCCGCTGACGCCTTAGCCGTAGCCCTCACCGGCTGGTTCCAGCGATGAATGGGAAAGCAGAACTAAGGCGGCATTACCGGAAGGTGCGATTAGCCCATCAACGGGAAGGAGACAAAATCGGACGTTCCGTTCTTCCGTTGATTGAGCAGAGCATCAGCGGCTCGGGCCATGTGGGACTGTTCTGGCCACTCAGCGGCGAAGTTGATCTGCGATGGCTGCGTGAACGTTTGCCATCACAGTTGGGATTACCCGTCGCCGACGGATCGGGTGGCCTCCAATACCGCTGTTGGAGTGACGCGCCCCTCCAGCCAGACAGCTGCGGAATTCCTGCGCCCGCCCATGGATCACCCCTGGGTCCTGATCAACTGGAGCTCCTTCTGGTGCCGGCACTGGCGGTGGATCAGCAGGGCATTCGTCTCGGCTATGGCGGTGGCTATTACGACCGTTTACGAGCTGATCCCGCTTGGGCAGCCGTGCCAGCCTGGGTGGTGCTGCCCTCAGCCTGCATCGCGGCCAAGCTGTTGCCGCGAGATCCCTGGGATGTTCCCTTCACAGGTTGGATTACTGAGCAGGGTGCTGGTCGGCCGGCGTGAGGGGCCGCATCATGGGCTCCATTGATTGCATGGTCATGCTGCGTCTGCTGGCTCCCTTGTTGCTACTTGGAAGCAGTCTTTCGCTTCCCGCCTCGGCTCATCAGATCGAAAGCGCCCTGCAGTATCTCGATGGCCATCTCGAGTTGAGCAGCAGCTTTTCCAATGGAGAACCCACCGAAGGGGCTGTTGTGCGCTTGCTTGAAGCGGATGGCACTCCTGGCAAAGAGCTGGGACGGACAGATGCTGAAGGTCGCCTGACCCTTGACCTCAGTGGTCTGCAGAACGGCGTGGTGGATCTGCAGGTGGATGGTGGGCCTGGCCATCGCGACTATTTGGAATTCTCGGTTCAGGACGGTGCCGTGAACCTGAACGAGGTGGTGGCCGTCCCGCTGAGCCTTTTTTTGGTTGGGCTGCTGGTTAGCGTGCGTCGTCGAGACGTCTGAGCCCATGGCCACCAGCACCGGCAGCGAAGCCCTCGACCGGATGGTGGAGCGTCTTGGCGGCACAGCTGATCCAAAACGCCGCTACGAATACGTGCTCTGGCTGGCCAAGAAACTCGAGCCGATGCCTCCCGAGGAACAGACCGAAGAGATCAAAGTGAAGGGCTGCGTGTCACAGGTGTTCGTGCGCGGTTCGCTGGATGGAGACGTGATGCGCTGGCAAGGCGACTCCGATGCCCTCATCACCAAAGGACTCCTGGCACTGCTGATCCAGGGACTGAGTGGCCTCACACCCGCCCAGGTGCAGGCCGTGGATCCTGCCTTCATCGCAGCCACAGGATTGCAAACCAGCCTCACACCCTCTCGGGCCAATGGCTTTCTCAACATTCTTCGGGCCATGCAGGAGCAGGCCCGACAACTTGCAGGCTGATTCGCAGGCACATCTATTTATAGAGTCTTCAGAGAACGTTCCATCACGGATCACAGGGGAATGGGAGCAAAGATCGGCGTCGGTCTGCTGGGTCTGGGCACGGTTGGCGGTGGAGTGGCTTCGATCCTCCAGAGTCCCCGAGAACGGCACCCACTGGTGGGCGAACTCGAACTGGTTCGCGTCGCTGTGCGTGATCTCAGCCGTCCGCGGCCGGTGACCCTGGACAGCAACGTGCTGACCACGGATCCCCTGGAGGTCGTGAATGATCCCAAGGTTGATGTGGTCGTTGAAGTGATCGGGGGACTCGAACCCGCCCGCACCCTGATCCTTCAGGCGATCGCGGCCGGCAAATCCGTGGTCACCGCCAACAAGGCCGTGATCGCCAGGCATGGCCAGGAAATCGCTGCCGCAGCCTCCGAGGCAGGTGTTTACGTGCTGATCGAGGCTGCTGTGGGAGGCGGCATTCCCATCATTGAACCGCTGAAACAGTCGTTAGGCGGCAACAGGATCAACCGCGTCAGCGGCATCATCAACGGCACAACCAACTACATCCTCACGCGCATGGCGGACGAGGGGGCCGCCTACGACGCAGTTCTCAAGGACGCTCAAGATCTCGGTTATGCGGAGGCTGACCCGGCAGCAGATGTCGATGGCCTGGATGCCGCAGACAAGATCGCGATTCTGGCGAGCCTCGCCTTTGGTGGCACGGTGGATCGGGCCATCATCCCGACCAACGGGATCAGCGGTCTGGAAGGGGTGGATGTGGACTACGCCAATCGCCTTGGGTACGGCGTGAAGCTTCTCGCGGTGGCCGAACGCATGGCCGATTCTGGTGACCCCCTGCCGCTGTCCCTGCGGGTGCAGCCGACCTTGGTTCCCAAGGATCACCCTCTCGCTGGCGTGCACGGGGTGAACAACGCCATCCTCGTGGAAGGCGACCCGATCGGCCGGGTGATGTTCTACGGCCCCGGAGCGGGGGCAGGCCCCACGGCATCGGCAGTGGTGGCCGACATTCTCAACATTGCCGGGATCCGGCAGGCCAGTGACGGCCCCGGCAAGGTGGATCCCCTTCTGGCTGCGGGCAGCTGGCGTCCGTGCGTCCTGGTCGATGCAGGCGACATTCGCCAACGCCATTACGTGCGTTTCAAGACAAAAGACGCCCCTGGCGTGATCGGCAACGTGGGCAGTTGCTTTGGCCAATGCAACGTCTCCATCCAATCGATCGTTCAATTCAATGCGAGTGACGCCGGAGCGGAGATCGTTGTGATCACCCATGAAGTGAGCCAACGCCAGATGGACGCTGCCCTCACTGCAATCCAAGCATTACCGGAGGTCGCGGGCCTAGCCGCCCATCTGGGCTGCCTTTGAACGGAAGTCCACCCATGCCACTGGCGCCCCACCCCCGGAATGCGTCAGAGTGTCACGATCCCCGTATCCACGAATCAGCAAACACTGATTCGTGCACTGAACGGTTCATGCCGAACCCCGCGACGTTGGTCTCGACACCAGGCTGTGATTTATCCACCGGTGCTGAAGCGATGTGCATCCACCAGGGCGACTGCGTCAGCCTGAACAGTGATGAAGAGACTTACCAAGTGATCAGCATCGACGGTGACCATGACCGTTGCTGGGTCCGCCGCTGGCCGCTGCAATCCCATGAAGGTTCACCGGTCTTTGAAATCTCTCTGGAACAGATCCGCGTGATCGGCTAATCAGCTGTTGAATGGGCACGTGAGCCCAGGTTGAGCAGTTCTGTGAAGCGCGTCGATTGCAGGCTTCGACCCCCAGGCGCACTCCTATCGATATTGGCCGCTGCCGGCGTGTTGTTAGCCGGCTGTCAAACAGCTCCGCAGTCAAGACTCACGGTGGCCTCATCTGGGCGAATTAGCTCCCTGGATCCGGCCCAGGCCAGCACGGTGAACACCACACAGCTGATCAGTGCCCTTGGGGACCCCCTGTATCGCCTCAGGCGTGACGGTTCACTCGAACCAAGACTGGCTGCAGATCGTCCCGAGATCAGCGCCGATCGGCGTCGCGTCACCATCCCCCTGCGAACCGATGTTCTGTTTCACGATGGAACCCGCTTTGATGCGGAAGCCATGGCCTTCAGCCTGCGGCGCTTCCTTCGCATCGGAACCCTCAGTTATGTGGTGGGTGATCGCATCCAAGCCGTCGAAGTTGTTGATCCACACACCCTGCGACTGGTTCTGAATCGACCCTCCACATCCCTGGAAGGATTGCTCACGGCCATCAATCTCACCCCGATTTCTCCCACGGCCTATGCAGACCATCGGGATCAGTTCTTGCATGACCGTTTCATCGGCACTGGGCCATACCGTCTGAGCAGGTTTACAGAACACCACCAACGCCTGGAACCGTTTGATCAGTACTGGGGACAACAACCACGCAACAACGGCCTTGATCTGATCACCCTGAGCAACTCCACGGCCCTCTTTGGAGCCTTGCGCAGCGGCGAGGTGGATCTGCTGCTTTCTGCCTCGATTGATGAGGACCAACGCCATACCTTGCACCAAGAATCCCTTGCTGGTGATCTGCACGAAGCGGTGGGCCCTGCCATGGAAATCGGCTACGTCACCCTGTTGAGCAACAGCGAGCCCTTCCAGGACGCGTCCCTGCGGCGTGCTCTGGCGATGAGCCTGAACCGTGAGGAGATCAGTGATCGGGTCAGCTACGGGCTAAGACGCCCGCTGCGGGCTCTGATCCCTCCGAGCCTGCCTGGAGGGCAACGGAATGCCTGGCCTGGCCACAATCCCGCCAAAGCGCGCCAACTGCTCTCGAAAGCGGGTTATTGCAATGGGCGTCAGCTCCGCTTTCCCTTCACCTTCCGCTCCAATGTGCCCGCAGACAAACTCATGGCCCTGACCTGGCAAGCGCAGGTTCAGCGCGATCTTTCCGATTGCCTCGCGGTAGACCTGGACGGCGTGGAATCCACCACGGTGTACCGCCAGCTCGGAGAGGGCGCCTTCAAAGCCGTCATGCTCGACTGGCGGGGCACCTATCCCGATCCTGAGGCTTACTTAACACCGCTCCTGAGTTGCACCACTGTTGAGGCCAAAACCTGCGAAGAAGGCGAGGCGGCCATCAGCGGAAGCTTCTGGAGTGCTCCGGGGCTCCAGCAGGCTCTGCTCCAAAGCGATTCACTGCGAGGGACACCAAGACAGAGGGCCTTGCAGCAAGTCGAGACATTGTCAGCCGACGGTTCCGCTTACATCCCGGTCTGGCTCAACGCTCCGCGGGCCTGGGCGCAGACCAGCCTCAAACCTCCGCAGTTTGATGGCAGCGGCCAGTTGCTCTTGTCGGAACTTGAGCGGATCGCAGCACCGGTGAGAGAACACTGATGGGACGCGCCCGTGACCTCGCCCGGTACAGCGCAACCCGCCTTGGCCTGGCCCCGTTGATGCTGTGGCTCATTGCCACGCTGGTGTTTCTCCTCTTGCGAGTCGCTCCAGGTGATCCGGTTGATGCCGTGCTCGGCAGCAGAGCGCCGGCTGCAGCCAAGGCCGCGATGCGCGCCCGCCTAGGCCTGGATCAATCTTTGCTGGAGCAGTATTGGAGTTATCTGAACGGTTTGATCCATGGTGATCTCGGCCAGGCGCTGATCAACCAGGAAGCCGTGCGCACGATCATCAGCCGTACCCTTCCGGCCAGCCTTGAACTCAGTGTTGTGGCGTTGATGGCCGCAGCCTTGATCGGTTTGAGCATTGGCTTCAGTGGCATTGCCAAACCGGAAGGCAAGATCGATTTCGCCGGCCGGCTCTACGGCCTTGGCACCTATGCCTTGCCACCGTTTTGGGTGGCCATGTTGGTGCAGCTGGTGTTTGCGGTGAGTCTGGGCTGGCTGCCGGTGGGCGGTCGCTTTCCCCCCAGCCTGCTGCCACCCGATGGATCCGGTTTCTATTTGCTCGACAGCCTGCTGGCTGGTGACTGGCAGGCATTGCGAGGCACCATCAGACATCTCGTTTTGCCAGCAGGGACCCTGGCGTTGCTGCTCAGCGGCACGTTCACAACAGCCCTTCGACTCAACCTGCGCCGCACCCTCCGAGGCGACTACGTAGAAGCAGCCCGGAGCCGCGGCCTCAGCGAGCGGCAGGTGATTGTGCGGCACGGACTACCGAACGCCCTCCTGCCCGTGCTCACCATTGCCGGCATCACCGTTGCATCGCTGATCGGCGGTGCCTTGCTGATCGAGGTCACCTTTTCTTGGCCCGGAATCGCACTACGACTGCAAGAAGCCATCAACCAGCGGGACTATCCAGTGGTGCAGGGCATCGTTGTTGTGATCGCAGCGCTGGTGGTTCTCGTGAGTGTTGCGGTGGATTTGCTGGTCGCTGCGCTGGATCCAAGGGTGCGCTACTGAGTTTGCAAATCCCTGGCGCTGCGTCGATTCAAACGATGCCACCGCGTTGAAGCCGATGCATCGATGAAGTGGGCAGAGCCCGCATCCGACTCTGATGAGGGCAATTGCTGGAGAAAACGGACCAATTCAAGGCTGATCACCTGCTGCACCTTGAGCGGATTCACACCGACCAGCTCCTCCCCAAGGCGGAAGAGATCATCTCCTTCAGCCGCAACGGCTTGTCCATCCACCCGGATCGGTGAAAAGTGGCTGGCCCCTTCCACAACAACAACCCGACTGGCGGGATTGTTTCCTAACGAAGCCAGCAGGCCGATCTGCTCATCCAGAGGAGGTGTGATCAGATCCAACGTGCCGCCGAACAGCAACATCGGAACCGAAAGTGGAACTGTGCCGGCGCCCGACCAGATCAAACCGCCAAAACTGTTCAAGCCAACCACCGCTCGGAGCCCGGGGAGCGGCGGACCAATCTTCAGGACACCACCGGCGGCCAGTTCACATTGAAGAAGCTCAGAGAGGTTGGTGAGTGGCAAGCCTGACAAGGCCTGCTCACAACGTTGGAGCATT
>ERZ802830.5067-NODE-5067-length-10266-cov-6.03075_pt1 | contig 10266 bp, 13 predicted proteins | sample MGYA00345654_ERZ802830 | MGnify/ENA primary metagenome ERZ802830 (study PRJEB30503, sample SAMEA104212375) | marine metagenome | biome: Westerlies Biome; feature: [SRF] surface water layer (ENVO:00010504) within the epipelagic zone...; material: water...
AAGCCTTGGATCAAGCTGTTGGCGGCGCTTTGAAACTCAGTCAATTCGAGGCTGTCGTTGGAGGAGTGACGGTGCCCGAGAAAAAGCCAAGTCCTCAGGTGTATGAAGTGGCCCTGGCGAAACTGGGGTTAAAACCAGAGGAAGCGATTGCCATTGAAGATGCTAGAGCTGGTGTTTTAGCAGCGCGTGGCGCCGGCTTACGGTGTCTTGCGAGTCCGTCGTTTTACACAACCGAGCATGATCTGTCGCAAGCAACAGCTATCGTCGACCGCTTGTCTGATCGAGGTGATGGGAAGCCTGTGACCGTCGATTATTTAGATTTGTTGTCTCATTAAACGCGGTCTCGGATGACGCCTCTGACAATACCGAGGACCTCGACGTCTGCGTTATTCAGTATGATGGGACTCATCGTACTGTTCGCTGGAATCAATTTGACGCCGTCTTGATCAAGTCTCAAGGTCTTGAGTGTGACTTCTTGCTGATTGATTCGCACCACGACTTTTTCACCATTTTCAGCCATTTGAGACTGTTCGATGACCACGACATCGCCATCGAGAATGTTTGCATCCTTCATCGAGTCTCCGCGAACGCGCAGTGCGTAGGTGTTTTTTCGGACCAATCTCGAAGGGACATCGATTGTTTCTTGTTGCGTAAACATATCTATTGGATGACCACAAGACACCCAGCCGACGATTGTAATGTTCTGGAATGGCTCCATCATCAGTCCATCATTCATGCTCGCCAATAGCGGGGATGAGTGTTTGGTTTGCGGCAGTAAGATCGTTACCATGTGGTTTGCCTCTAATCGTTGACTGGATAGATATACAGTATTGTGAAGCCGGTTTCCAATTTTTCTCAAGTTCCATTTGTTGATGGAGAGTTATATTTCGTTCCGCTCGGAGGTTCTGGCGAGATCGGGATGAATCTCAACGTGTATCAGTGTGACGGTCAATTTCTGCTGGTGGATGTCGGGATCACCTTTGGTGACGATTCCACGCCGCCTGGGATTGATGTGATCTGCCCCGATGTCTCAGCGTTACGCTCGGTGCGTGAGCAAATTGTTGGAATTGTGATCACTCATGCGCATGAAGATCATGTGGGAGCGCTTCATTACTTGTGGAACCAGCTGAAAGCGCCTGTGTATTGCACGCCATTTACCGCATCAGTGGCGAGGCGTAAATTGGGCGAGGCGGGCCTGCTCGACCAAGTTCCCCTGCACGAAGTACTCCCTGGATCACACTTGCAACTTGGATGTTTCGATCTGGAGTGGGTGACGTTGACGCATTCAATTCCAGAGCCGAATGCGTTAGTCATTCAAACGGCGGGGCGATGTGTTTTTCATACAGGAGACTGGAAGCTCGATCCCCACCCACTTCAAGGCGATCATTACGATGATCGGCGGCTACTTGCGCTTGGCGAATCTGGTGTCGAATTTGTGGTTGGCGATTCCACGAATGCGACGGTGGAAGGCTGGTCAGGTTCGGAAGCGGAATGTCATAAGGCGTTACTCGAAGTCATTGCAAAACAGCCCAATCGGGTTGCTGTGACCTGTTTTTCATCCAACACCGCGCGGTTGGCGAGTCTTGGTGATGTCGCACATGAAACAGGGCGGCGAGTGACTGTCTTAGGGCGGAGCCTGTTTAATTATCTACAAACCGCGAAATCGACGGGATATCTGAAAAATTTTCCGGAATTAGTTCCAACCGAAGATCTGGATTATTTGCCGCGATCGGAACAATTGATTTTGGCGACGGGGTCTCAGGGTGAACCGCGAGCAGCCATGGCGCGCTTGGCGAAAGGTGAACATCAAGACGTATTGCTTGAACCTAACGATACCGTTGTTTTCTCCTCAAAGGTGATTCCTGGTAACGAGAAAAAACTCTACCGCCTTTACGATTTGCTATCGCAGAAGAAAGTCCATGTCGTGACTGAAAAGGAAGCACCGATTCATGTGTCAGGTCATCCTTGTCGAGATGAACTTCGATGGATGTATCGGGCATTGCGACCTAAGCATGTGATTCCGGTGCATGGAGAGGAGCGGCATATGGCGGCACATGCTGAATTAGCATCAGAATTAGGCATTGGCTCTGCTCGAGTGGTGAATGGTGACGTATTGCACCTAGCCGCGTCTGGAGCCACCATGATTGCAAAGGTCGCTACCGGCCGCTTGGGATTGTCGGGGTCGAGTTTGGTCCCGCTGAATCACCGTGCGCTCACTGAGCGTCGAGCGCTCGCAGACGGTGGTTTGATGACATTGACTGTGGTCCTCGATCAAAAGGCCCGATTAGTGACTGAGCCTCAAATCCAATTTGTGGGCGTCCCAGCCGGTGAGATAGATCCCGAATCTTTACAGAGTGATCTTCAATATGCGGTGGAAGAGTTGTTGTCTGAACTGAATTCACGAACACTGCAGTCTGACGATGCGCTGAGAAACGAACTTCAGCGTGAGGTCGGCACTTTGGTTCGTCGATGGCTGGGCGTAAAGCCGAAGCAATTAGTGAATGTGATTCGGCTGTGAGGTGATCAATCTTCGGTATTGAGAGAGACCGGTCCGAAGTAATGTTCAATCCCGACTGACACAGCGTAACACGCTAGCTCAGTGGTCTTTGGGATCTTAAATTCTTTCCCGTCGCGTTTGCCTTTTTCATAGTATTGAATCGTGCGTTTTTTTAAACCCAGTTTTTTGGCTGCCTGCTCCTGAGTCAACTTGCAGTCTTTTCTCCAGGCTTTGAATTCGCTTGGTTTCATATGATTACGTCGAGTCCTTTAATTCGCGCCCGTATTATCAGGGGTTATCAATCTGATTTTGTGAAGGTTTCATGACAATTGGGCGCAATTTATGCGCACTATAAGGTTTCTGATCAATCGTCTCTTGATGCAGCTCAATGCGTAGACAGGAGATATTTTGCATGCTTGATTGATGATGAACCTCTTTCGATTGGAATCTTCGGGCCTCTTTGATCGCAATATGCCACGGTATACCAGTTATCCCACGGCCACACATTTTTCGAACGCCATGCACGCAGATATCATGTCTGATTGGTTAACAGCATTGGATCCTGCGACATCGGTCTCGCTGTATTATCAAATTTTGTCGGCGCTTATGCTGGTTTTGCGCGTGTCGGACACAAGGTCTCGGTGACGACAGTCGGCTGCAACGCTAACTATCGGCGCCCCAACAAGAGATGCGTCTCGTCGCTCAATATCTGCAGGAGGGGGTTCAAGTCGGTCGTATTCATTTGAGTTGCGCTATTTCGATACTTCTAGCTCCTCAGCTGCTTGAGTCGCTATCTATCACGATTGATGATTAGGTTTGTTTCGAGAAAGAACATGGGTTTTCTGTTGATGTCGACTGAGATGACATCGGAGGTCAAGTGACAATATCGTTGATTCTTCTCGATGGATACTGCGTTTTGGGTGTGTGCTAACTTTTCGATTGGTTTGACAACCCTCGCATAGAAGTTCGGAATCAGTCTTTACAGACAAACTGTGGGTTTGCCAATGATGCTCGGAAGCATTTCCATAAACGGGTTGGATTTAGGATCCACCGTTTAGCGATTCGCAAGGATGGACATCCACTTACACGAATTTTTGCGTAATGGTTCGATACTTATAATGTAGCAAATACTGCGTAATTATCGGTGATCTATCTGAAAAACAATCAAAAATTTATAGTGCACAAGTTGCGCTATGCATTTATTGCGTCTATATTACTTGCATATTCCGAGCAAACGGAGGTGAACCATGATTCCTGTCGGTGTTGGTCGAGGTGTGATGAGCTCACTAGAGCGCATTGCTAAGCAAGAAATCAATGAGAAACGTCGAAAAAAAACGTTGTCGAGTCATGAAGTCGGCCGCAAAGGGGTGATCGCTCGATTTTTATTAGGCATCCGGTTCTAACCGACTAAAGGATGGGAACCTGCAAATGCCCCGTTGATCGGGGCATTTGTGTTTTTGGTCTCAGCCTATCTTCGTCATTGGAGGTGGTCATTCTCTTGGTGAGATCATTGGGTACTTTTTGGTTTTATTGAGATCAAATAGGGACCTGTTTGAGTCATCCGCAAAGATATCAAGCGAATGGTGTCCCGAACAGACACCTATTGCCCAAAGAGAATAACGCCTAAGATAAATATCATGTGTTTAAGCGCAATCAAGACTGTGTTGAAGTTTTTATTGTTCCTAATATGTTCCTTTAATACTGCTTTTGTTCCTAAATTGTTCCTGGGCTGGGCTGGGCTGGGCTGGGCTGGGCTGGGCTATTTTTGACCCGGGGCCGTTTAAACAGTCTTCAAAGTATTTGTAGCATCTGCCCACATTTGCAAAAGAGTGATTTTTTGAGTTGTTGGGTTTAGATTTAAAGAATCAGTGTTGATACTTAAAAGGAGCATTTCAAGTATGAAATATTCGGGCAGCTGCCACTGTGGATCTTGGAACTTGGCGACAAATCACAATCCCATGTTTCTTTACCAATGCAATTGTGAGTCTTGCCGGAAACTAAACGGCTCATACTCCCTTGGTGCATGCTACAAAGAAGACGAATTCATTTGTTCTGGTTCTGAAGTTGACTACAACTATCGAGGTGGAAGTGGGGAGCTGATGAAAACACGGTTTTGTCCTACGTGTCATGTGAGGTTAACAGTGAGGCCGGAGGTGCTTCCCGAACTTGTGTTTATTCCATTAGGTAATTTTCATAACCCAAATCAGTTTCAAAAAATTGATCTTGAGATTTGGACAGACACCAAACTTGATATTGTCCACGATCAGACTCGTGTTGGGCTCAGTGTGGGGGACAGTGGAACGGCCGAACGAATCACTAAATTTCTTGAGGCATTAAGGTAGGCAAAATGTTTACGGCGATGATTGGTGGCAAGGGGCATTGTCAACCATAATGGAAGCGTCAACGGACTTAATGGCAACATTGGCTTATGAAAATGTTCAACCTTTGCAAACTGTGCTTGATTGTCTTTGGTGCTTTGTTGGCTGTGCAGAGTGCATAACATGCTGGGAGACGGGTATCTGTACACGCTGGTTCTTAGCATTCTCACGACAGAACACTGTGTTGCAGGTTGGTGATTAGTAATTGTTTTAAAGAGATGTCACAGTAAAGTAAATCTGTGGTGGAGGAATACCGACATGGCCAATCAGTATTTGGATTTAGTGGCACTTACGGGTGTTTGGGGCGTACCAGAGGAAATGCATGACGAATTCATCGAGTTCACTAATGTTCACGCCGAGTTTATGGTGGAAAAATCTAAGCAAGCTGGTGAGTTAGAGTTAATACACTATTGGTGGGCGAAAAATCCGAGACTTGCGGATTCAATGGATATGAATTCAGAACAAATCGGTGGTTATCAATTTGTGCTCACTGAGCTGTACCGAACAGAGCAAGGGTTGCGTCACCATTGGGTGGAAGCTTCTATGTTTACCCCTGTTGCTATGGAAATGGTTAAACGTGGACTCACAGTCGAATTTTGTAATAATGGACGCGTAATTCACAGCCTTTGGGGTTAAGTTATTTGGTAAGGTGTAAAAAGAGTCGGGGGCTTTGGTTTTGAAGAAGCTGGTTTTGGTTATCGACGATGATAAATTGGCGTTGAAGTTAGCAGGCCAGGCCTGTCACGATCTTGGCTACAAGGTTCATGTTGCCGATGACGCTATTGAGGCTGTAAAAGAGCTCACTGCGCGTCGCTTTGATTTAATACTTCTGGATCACAATATTAATGACGTCTATGGCTACGAAATTATTGATGAGATTGCGGCTTATATCCAGCATGCCACGGTCTGTGTGTTTACTGGCGATAAATCACAAGCAACTCGTCAAGCATATGCTGAGCGTCAGATCTCGAATTTTATTTACAAGCCACTCTCAAAATCTGCGATCGGCATGAAGGCTATGCAGCTGATAGGACAATAAAACGATGGCTGAACCCTGGTTTGATCAAGAATTTTGGGATGACAACTTTGGCGACTTTGATCAAGATGATCTCGAAGAAATTCTGACCGAAGCCGTCACTGATATCGAGATGTTGTTGGCTGGGTTATCGTCTGATGACCTCGATGTTGTCGCGAAGAACGCGCATAAAATCGTCTCCGCATGTGGAAATTTTGGGTATTTGCAGTGTGCCGAACTGGCCGCTCACGTTGAGCAAAAAGCAAAGATCCGAGAGCTTTCTGAAGAAGATAATAACTGTCTGATTGACATGGTTGAGCGGGTAGTGACCGATTTAAAAAAGTAGATTAGGTTTTCGTCCTGAACTGGAGGTCTTGGTGGTGAACACAACTGATTGGTTGTCAAATTGGACTTATCCAGATTACCCAATTCCCGAAAATGAAGCAGCGCGAATCAAGCGCATAGCCGAACTGTCTTTGGAGCAGTTTCCAAAGTCGGAAATCCTCGAGAAAGTATGCGAGCTCGCAGCGTTAATCACCCAATCTTCCATGGTCGCAGTGACAATCATTTCCAATGATAAACAAATCATCCTGGCACATCAGATGTCGGGCTCTGGTGAAGGGGAAGCCGATACAGTTCCCCAAACAATGCCTCGACACGATGCCTTTTGTAATTACACTGTCGCGGGAAATCAGCATTTTGAAGTGACCGCACCTTCATCTGATTTGAGGTTCAAAGAAAATCCTACCGTGGCTGGGTATCCGAACTTTCAATTTTATTCAGGGGTACCAATTAGGACTGAGAATAATGAGGCACTAGGATCTGTTTGTGCTCTTGATTTTGCCCAGCATTCGAGTTTATCCGATGAGCAGGTAAAGGCGCTTGAGAACTTGGCTCAAATTGCTTATCGAGAGATTGTTCATATCGAGACTTCAAAAACGGCACGGTACCAGCTTAAGAAAATGGAATTGGAGTCGAAGCTAAGGCAAAACCTGGCAGCGGAGTTGGAGAAGCAGCGCATCGCAGCGATCGAACAGGCCAATTTTAAATCTGAGTTTTTGGCAAATATGAGTCACGAGATACGCACTCCTCTAAATGGTGTAATCGGGATTGCAGAAATTCTTAAAGATACGGGTCTCAACGAGGAGCAGCTGGGATATACCGAAACTCTCTTAGGTAGTGCTGAAAATTTACTTCGGATCATCAACGATATATTAGATGTGTCAAAGATCGAAGCAGGGCAAATGACTTATGAGGAAGTTCCATTTTGTTTGAAATCGGAATTAGCTAAGACGGCAGATAACCTGTCGATAAAAGCGCATGAAAAAAATATCGAGATTATTTTAGAGATAGACCCAGACTTCCCGAGCAAAGTAATCGGTGATCCGGTCCGCATCTCGCAAATTCTATACAACATCGCGGGTAATTCTGTGAAATTCACCGAGACTGGTTTTGTTCAAATTAAATTGGAAAACCCATCTCAAGATCTCATTAGAATCTCAGTGATTGACACTGGTATAGGGATGGATGAAGAAGGTGTCAAAACACTGTTTGAGAAATTTTCTCAGGCGGATACCTCTATTACCCGTCGTTTCGGTGGTACTGGGCTCGGAATGGCAATTGTAAAAAATTTGGTTGAAGCGTTTAACGGTAAAATCGACGTGTCTTCGGTCCTTGGTCAAGGCACTACTACAGCGATAGATCTCAAGCTCCCATGCATTGAGGATCAAGACGTTGACAAAACCACTGGGGCCAATGATAAATTTCAAATTATAGACAAATGCATTCTCGTTGTTGATGACATTGAGCTCAATAGGACGATCATCAAGCGCCCATTGTTACGAGCTGGTGCCAAAGTTGTTGAAGCGATGGGAGCTTCAGAAGCTTTAGAAAAGATAGATGATCTGGAATCGCAGAAGGTTGCCTTGGACCTCGTGATTACAGATCTTAATATGCCTGATTTAAGTGGAATAGATCTCTGTCGGGAAATTCGTAACATGAAACTAGCGGTTCCGATAATCATGTTATCCAGTTCGGGGTTGACAGATGAGATGAAAGCACTGGATGTTACTCGGATGCTGAGTAAACCTGTCAACGTAGACAGACTAAAGTCAGTGGTATCGAGTTGCATTTTTGGTGATGTCAGTAATCCTGGACCAGCTAGCAGAAGTGCTGGTCAAACAGAACCAGAGGGCGATTTCGCGGGCTTAAAAATATTAGTGGCCGAAGATAACAGCACTAATCAACTTGTGATCAAGAAGGTACTTCAAAAACTAGGGTGTTTGGATTTCAGCATTGTGAACAACGGAGAGGAAGCGGTGGAGTTTGTCCAGAACTGTAACGACCTTTCAATTGTACTGATGGATATACAGATGCCTGTAATGAGTGGATTGGACGCAACCCTTAAGATAAGGCAAATGGATGGAAAGAAGACTGAGCTACCAATCATTGCACTCACGGCAAATGCTGTTGAGGGCGATAGAGAGAATTATTTAAACCAAGGCTTCTCAGGCTATGTGTCGAAGCCACTGAGACGTGCTCAGTTAGTTGCAGAGGTTGATCGACTATTAAACCCTGTTGAATAGCCCGGTGAATGATAGATCACCTTTCTAAACTAAAGAGGATAACGTATGAACAAGTTCGTGATGTACGGTAACTACACAGCAGAGGCTATAAAAGGTTTTATCGCCCAGCCTGACCAGAACCGTCGAGTAGCCGCAGAGATGATTTCAGAGGCTGTGGGAGCGGAAATTTTAGATTTTTTTATTACCAAAGGAGAGCATGATTTTGTGGCAGTGGGCCAAGGGACCAGTGAGCAAATCCTTGCGATAAAAATGGCCACCATGGCATCTGGAGTTCTTCACAACGTGCATGTTCTTGAAGAGGTCGATTTGGTGGGACCGGCCACCTTGGCTAGTAAAGCTCTCGCTAATTACAAAACGCCAGGTTCACTTGGTGCGAGTTGAAAATTTTAGCTGCAACAAAGGTGATGACGGCTTGACAGGAACCGCAAGAGCCAGCAAGAGAACAGCAGTGGTTACAGGTACATACTGTCTGTAGTAAATTCTTTAATAAACCGGTTAGACATCAGGAGATCGAGAATGCTTTTCAAGTTAGCGTGGACTCACACACCAGAGGCAAGGGATACAACTGTAAAAAAATTTATGGCGACCGGCGGAATGCCGCCAGAAGGTGTTTCAATGTTGTCTAGGTATCATAATTTAGACGGGACAGGCGGGTTTGCTATCCTTGATACCACCGATTCAGCTGCCTTGGCCGATTATGCTCTGGATTGGAACGGTCTCATTAAGATAGAAATTACTGCGATCATGGACGACGAAACCATAAGCTCGGTGCTTCCCAAACATTTTGGCTGAGTTTCACGCAACATAGCGTACAGTAAGGGTTGTTCGATAATGTCCAAGGCATACGTGTTAGCCAATGTCAGAGTCAACGATCCTGATGGATATAAATCTTCTTATCAAGATCACGTAAGTGCGTTGGTACAAAAATATCATGGGACGTTTCTGGTTCGAGGCGGTCACAAAACTGATATGGAAAATTCCTTTCTGTACGATCGGTTGATCGTGATTGAGTTTCCATCACGTCAACACGCTGAGGATTGGTATAACGATCCAGGCTATCAGCAACTCGTAACTAATGCGGCCACTTTTATCGAACGGACTCTTGTGATTATTGATGGATTTACAGGATAGGTGGTGGTGCAGCTTCAATTTGCTATCGAATATGAAAGCTAGCTAATAACTACCAGAGTAGAGTCTTTTAGAGCGTATCTTGTTTAATGGATACGATAATGCAAAGGGCAGGCTTTATAGCAAATCAGCAAGGCATGAGATTAGATGGAAAAATACGCAAAGTTCATCGGGCCAATAGTAATGACCTTTATGGTGGTTTTTTTGTCACCGGATTTATTACTTGGCTAAATGTTGGCCTCAGTGATGATTTTGTGACGCGATGGGCGCGCGGCTGGCTATTCGGGTGGCCGATTGCTGCCTTAGCTGTTATTACGCTGGCTCCCTTCGGGAGTACAATTACCGATTTTATAATTCGAAAACTGTTTTGATGGGAGAATTTTTCGCTTCGGAACTGTCTACTCGCTTCACCCCATTCATTGTGTCATGTTATTACAGGTTCAATCCTGCATCGCTATAGTAGCAGCCTGCACTGATAAGCTAGCGATATATCTGGAATAGAAGATCATTCAAGGTGTGACGGTATTCAAACTTGATCATCAGACGCCTATGGAAGAAATGAATCTCTTCGTTAAGTCGAATGACCTGATGCTTGGTTTACAACTATTGTCACAATTCGCGTGCGCGTGATTTTACCAAGTGTGGGACAAATTGTGGGATATT
>ERZ802830.5071-NODE-5071-length-10261-cov-21.6885_pt1 | contig 10261 bp, 7 predicted proteins | sample MGYA00345654_ERZ802830 | MGnify/ENA primary metagenome ERZ802830 (study PRJEB30503, sample SAMEA104212375) | marine metagenome | biome: Westerlies Biome; feature: [SRF] surface water layer (ENVO:00010504) within the epipelagic zone...; material: water...
ACAATTGCATCTATTCAAGAACAAAAGCTAGCCAATAGTTTTCGCTTTCATATAAGTCAGTATCTACTTCGCAGAGCAGAGGATTGGAAATCAGCTGGCTTCCATGAGGCGCTGGATAACTGGGCGGCATTAAATGCACGCTCTAAATTCTGGGGGGACGACCAGCGTGCTGGCTTTAAGAATTGGGAAGAAACGACAGATCCACGAAATGCCCTTGACGGCAGACAGGGCGTGAATGAGCGCATTATGCTGCGCGAATTATTAAGACGAATTGATATGATGGTATTAATTGAGAATGAACTAGATGCTTTTGTTCGCCTCCATACGCCTTGGGCACCAGGTATTATAGGTCAGCCTCATCAATATGATACCATTCATAATTTACGACCAGAAAGTTTATATGGCCCGAATGCTGGTTTATCTGAAATACTAGTTCCAGCAGGGTTTGTTACAACAACATATGACCCTGTTTTTACGCTGAATGCTGATGGTACAAAATATATCTCCAAAGCGAGTGATAAACCAACCAAAATAGAGGAGCCAGGTTTACCATTCTCTCTTGTATTTCGTTCCGAACCAGGGACAGAAGATACATTATTATCAATTGCTTCTACCTATGAAAATGCGTCAAAGCGCCGAATTTCGCCCCCAAATTTTGGTCCGCTATAACCCTGTTTCTTAGTCCTGCCAGTGTTTTTCTCTAGCTATCAGTGCTGACATAACTCTTAGCGGGTAGTCGGTGACGATCGCATCCACACCAAGTTCAATCATAGCGTCTATATCATCAAGCTCGTTAAGCGTCCAAACAACCACTATTAAATTATTCTCTCGAGCAGATAATAGTCTATCACGAGTTATATCCTTGAAATAGGGACACCAAACAGACCCGCCTAACGCGCTAATTTTTTCGGGAACAGAATTGGAATATCCTGCCGCATCCTGCATAAAAACCTGCGATGGGTAATAGTTTTCACTCTCATTTTGATAGCCTTTTTTTGTCAAAAATGAGGTTGTGATTTTTGGGTCCTTTTTTTTGAACTCGCTCAATAATAGCCAGTCAAAACTATGCAATAGAACTTTGTTTGAAAGATTAGCTTCTCTTATCTGTTTTATAACAAGGCTAGCTATATTTTCTCTATCTTGGCTCAAATAATTAGGTTCTGATTTAATCTCAACCATCAAACGCATTTGTTCAAATTCAGGCTGTTGCATTTTTTCAAACAATTCCTGAAGAGTTGGCATATAAATGCCGTCTAGCTGCGCTTGTTCTGGAAACCGTCTTCCATAATCACTATCAAGGTCCAATCTACCAATTTCGTAGTTTTTAATCTGTTCAACTGTTAATGATGAGACTTTAATATTCTCGTTCACAAATTCGCCATCAACATCTCGGCTGGTAGATGGGTTGATGGTATGATCATGGGTAATTATGGGAGTTTTATCTTTAGAAAATACAACATCTAACTCTATAAGGGTCACGCCCATTTTCAAGATATTCTCGAATCCAACCATACTATTTTCTGGGAAGAGACCCCGAGCACCGCGATGTCCGACGATACGTATTATTTTAGCAGAGCCTCGAAAAGCATCAAGTAGTGGCTCACACCTCACTTCCCAGACTGACCTTTCGCAATTTCAGACGCTTTTGCGCGTAGCTGCATTTTTTGAACTTTCCCAGTAGATGTCTTGCTAATAGGGCCAAAAACAAACAAACTTGGTAGTTTAAATCCTGCCAAATACTGTTTGCACCACTCTCTAAGCTCGCTACTGGAAAGCCTGCATCCGGTTTTTAATTCTACAAAGGCACAGGGAGTCTCACCCCACTTTTCATGAGGCGCTGCAACTACAGCAACTGAGGATACATTCGAATGCTTATATAACACCTCTTCAATCTCGATAGATGAGATATTCTCGCCACCAGAGATAATGATATCTTTAAGCCTATCTTTGAGTTGAATATAGCCATCAGGATAAACCACCCCCAAATCGCCAGAATGAAACCATCCATCCTTCATAGCATCTCTGGTTGCAGAAGCATTCTTTAAATATCCCTTCATAACGATATTTCCTCGGAACATTACTTCGCCAATTGTTTTGCCATCGCGCGGGACGGGCTCCATCTTTTCAGAATTAAATACATCAAGCCCTTCTAGCGCATGATATCGCACCCCCTGACGCGCTTTTAGGGTGGCCTGAGATGCATTGGGTAATTCTGACCATTCGCGATGCCAGTCATTTATAACAGCAGGGCCATAAACCTCTGTAAGGCCATAAAGGTGCGTGACATTAAATCCAGCATTATGCATGTCTGTTAGCAGCTTTTCAGGGGGCGGTGCTGCCGCCGTAAAAAAATCGACCGGTTCCTCAAGAGTTTGTTTTACCTCTTCTGCAGCATCCATAATTTTTGACATGACAATAGGTGCTCCACAAAGATGTGTAACCTTATGTTGGTTTAATAACCGCCAAATAGCTTCTGCTCTCACCTCTCTTAGACATATATGAGTGCCACCCACAACGGATATGCTCCACGGAAAACACCAGCCATTGCAATGAAACATTGGCAGAGTCCACAAATAAACAGCGTGTTTTTTAATGGAAGCTGTGACAATATTTCCCTGCGCAAGCAAATAGGCGCCGCGATGGTGATAGACAACCCCCTTTGGATTGCCTGTCGTACCAGAGGTGTAATTTACACTAATCGCATCCCATTCATCTTTTGGCATTAGCCAGTCATAGGCCTCATCACCGCTTTGCAGTGCTTCTTCATAATCATATTCACCTATCTGAGAATATGCCTGTTGAATCTCTTTATCATTATGATCTATGATTATAGGTTTACATGTCATTATGGTTGCGGCTTCTAATACAATTGAAGAGAAAGCCGTATCTGCTATAAGCATTTTGCTTTCAGCATGGTCTAATTGAAATGCGATAGCAGAAGCATCAAGCCTTGTATTAATAGCATGCAAAACACCACCACACATTGGAATAGCGTAATGCGCCTCCAGCATAGAGGGCGTATTTGCAAGCATTACAGAAACAGTATCTCCCCAGCCAATCCCGTTTATCGAAAGGAATGAGGCAAGCTTTCGGCAACGAAGATAAAATTCTGAATAACTATATTTCTGCCCCCCATAAATGATAGCTATGCGGGCTGGATACACACTCGCAGCACGTTCCAGGAGTGTTAGTGGTGTAAGCGGTTGATAGTTTGCAGGGGTACGCTCTAAATTCTGGCTATAAATATCCGACATAAAAAAAACGCTCTGCCTATTCTGAAGCTAAATTATGTATCCTGCCATTCTGGCTTTCTTTTTGTCAAAAATGCTGAAATGCCTTCTTCAGCATCTCTTTTTAGCATATTATCCACCATGACTTCACAGCAATATTGATACGCCTTGCTAAGCGTCATTTCTGATTGCTGGTAAAATGCCTTTTTGCCAATAGCTAGGGTTAAACTTGATTTAGAGGCAATCTTGTTTGCAACTGCATTTACCTCATCGGTCAGCAACGAATCATCGCAGGCCCGATTAATCAGTCCAATCTGCTCAGCTCGTTTGCTATCAACCATATCGCCTGTCAATAGCATCTCCATGGCATGCTTATTTGATACATTTCGAGACAACGCAACCATAGGAGTGGAACAGAATAAACCGATATTCACGCCAGGGGTAGCAAATCTTGAAGAATGTGAGGCTATCGCCAAATCGCAACTTGCCACAATCTGGCACCCAGCAGCTGTTGCAGTGCCATCTACCTCTGCTATTACGGGCTTGGGATTAGTTACAATTGCTTTCATCACCTCGCTACATTTATCAAATAAGTTTTTAAAATAAGTGATACCTTCATCTTCGCTATTACGAGCTTGAGTTATCTCTTTTAGGTCATGTCCGGCGCAAAAAACTCTACCTTTGGCTGCTAGTATGATTACCCTAACCCGAGAATTTTCAGCAGCTGCCATCATTTTTGCATAAAGCAAATCAAGCATATTTTCCGATAAAGCGTTCCTGCGTTTTTCGTCGTTTAATGTAAGCCGCAAAATTCCAGAAGACAGCTCCTCTAGCACAATTTCTTCTTTATTAGGTGTCATTTGTGGCTCTCCCATTAGGGCTTCAATAACTGTGATGAGTGAATTATTTTATGCTACGAAGGCACAATTTGACCAGAATTATTATTAGAGGCGGTATAATTTCCCACTACAGCTAATTTTTTTTTAGGATCATAAAATGGTTTGGGTACAATTTTTATTCCTCGTTGCCCAAATGGTGTATGTAACTTTGCTTCTAATCCTATTTCACTATAATCATTGTGAACCATGGCCAATGCGATGTTCTTTTGAAGCCTAGGGGAGTAAATTGCAGAGGTTACATATCCGATATGCATAGATCCCATAACAATCTGCCAAAACTCGTTATTTGCGCCTGGTAGCATTTCTCCATCGATTTCAATACCAACTTGTTTTCGCGACACCCCTTGCTTTGCTATTTCCTTTAATGCTTTTTTACCTATAAAATTAGCTTCCATTTCCAAATCTACTAATCTTTCAAGTCCCAACTCAAATGGATTAGTGTTTGCATCCATATCAGCATGATATGATAGCATTCCACCTTCAATTCTGCGAATAGCTGAAGTATGTCCAGGCTTTAGTCCCATTGGCTGACCCACCTTCATGATATGTTCCCACAAGTCATCTGCACGATTGCTATCACGCAGATAAATTTCATACCCCAATTCACTAGACCATCCCGTCCTTGAGATTATCAAAGGAATGCCTTGAAGATTAAATTCAGCTAAATGGTAATATTTGAGCCCTCTTATGGTCTCCCCAAACATAGCCGCCATAATATCTCCTGAAATCGGCCCTTGCAGCTGCAACGGAGATACATCAGGCTCACAAATATCAACATCAAGACTCGAATTTAAAGCGATACCCTTGGCCCATAACAAAATATCACTATCGGACAGGGAGAGCCAAAAATGATTTTCTGCTAATCGAAGCAAAACAGGGTCATTTAAAATCCCGCCATGCGCATTTGTAATGAGAATATATTTGCATTGACCAACTGCACAGCTTGATAAATTCCGAGGTGTTAAAAGCTGCACGAAACGGGCTGCGTCTGGACCCGTAATTTCTACCTGTCTTTGAACCGAAACATCACTCAAAGTTGCTTTGTTCACAAGATTCCAGAAATTTTCCTCCAGATTACCAAAAGATCTGGGAATATACATATGATTATAGACCGAGTAGCTTTTTGCACCCCATCTCATGGTTGCTTCAAAATAGGGCGATTTACGAATTTGTGTTCCAAATCCGAAATGATGGCTTTGAGTTACATTCAACATAAATATCTCACAGTACTAAATTTGAACAGACATAATCGATAATCTCTTCACCATATTCAGAATTGCGTTAATCCGACAAAATACTCTCCTGCAACGACTATTAATCTGCCAAAATAGGTTAAACTGCACAAAAAATAAGGTGCAGGGTGTATATTCATCACTTTTATATGAAAAAGGACAGCCCTAGGGCTGTCCTGTTTCCTAGGAGAGTTATGCCTTTTTAAGTACGACCAAATTTAAAATAATTTAAAAAATTTCTTATACAAGATGTTTTTACACCAATGAGTATAGCTAATATTCTCACTAAAATGACTTAGTTATTCATTGTCAGCCATCAGCGTGCGTGCGGCGATAAAATGTATCAATTCACCTGAATGATATTCAAATTCGGAATTAGGGAATGATAACATAGCGAACGCACCCGTTGGAAATATAGGTAGGTTTTCTTTTTGCCCTAATATACACAACGAGTGTGCAACCTGCGAAATCGAGGGATTATGGGCAATTACAAGAATAGTATTATGCGTTGAGGCGGTACTGCGAATGGCTTTTATAATTTGCGTGCTATCACCTTCATAAAGCATATCGTCATGTTGAATATTTTCTGGCCGAATTTTGGGGATGCCAAAAATCGTATCAAAGGTGAGTTGTGTTCTCTTTGCTGAAGAAACAAGCGCGATATCTGGCTTAATATTATTTTCGGCAAACCAAGCGCGAAGAGCCAGACAGCTCTTCCGCCCACGCTTATTGAGGACACGCTCAAAGTCAGCTACGTTCTCTGACCAGTCTGATTTAGCATGGCGCATAAGGATGAGGTTTGTCACTTTTGTTCTCTTCAGATGAAAAAATTATACAGTTAATCACTCAACGAAGTACGAGCTAATCAAACATATCATGTTAACGCTTGTTATTGCGCATGTTTTTTGTGTCCAAACAGATTATCGCATACGCAGCCTAATACTACACAATGCGATATTGTCTTCTACCTTAAAACAGCCCTATAATCAGAAATAATCACACAGTATCGTTTTTCAGCTCGTTTTTGGGAATTTTGTTATGTATTTTAATGCCCCTCTATCCCCCATTCGTTATTGCATTTTATGTGCAGCGCTTTTGTCTATCTCTGGCAGCCTTTTGGTCACTCGTTCTTTTGCCGAAACAGTTACATCGCACGGCATTTCTACATTTGGTGAGCTGAAATATGAGGCTGATTTTCAGCATCTAGAATATGTAAATCCTAATGCGCCCAAGGGTGGCGAGATGTCAATTTGGGGATTTGGCTCATTTGATTCTATGCATCCCTATAGCACAAAGGGAAGAGCTGGACGGCTATCATCCATATTTTTCGAAACATTGCTGGAAGGTACAGCCGACGAGCCAGATTCTGCTTATGGATTACTAGCATCATCAATGGAATATCCAGAAGATAGAAGCGAGGTTATATTTAATTTGCGCCCTGAGGCACGTTTTTCCGATGGCTCTCCACTAACAGCAGATGATGTTGTGTTTTCGTATGAAATTCTGCGCGATAAGGGTCTTCCCTCTTTCAGAGCAGTAATTGAGAGTGAGGTTGCAAGCGCAACCGCATTAAGCGCAACCCGTGTAAAATTTGTCTTCAAAGAGGGTGTTCCAACGCGTGATTTGCCCCAAATGGTGGGAGGCCTGCCAATATTCTCGAAAAAATACTATCTGGAAACTGGCGCGAACTTTGAGGATTCTACACTTACACCCGCAATTGGTTCTGGGCCGTATGTTTTAGAAACAGTTGATGTAGGACAGAACATTATTTACAAGCGAAACCCTGAATATTGGGGTCGCAATCTAGCCATTAATAAAGGCCGGCATAATTTTGATCGAATTAGAGTGGAATATTTCGCAGATTATAACAGCGCATTTGAAGGCTTTAAAGCAGGCGCTTATTACTTCAGAAACGAAGCATCTTCCAAAATTTGGGCAACTGGATATGACTTTCCTTCTTTACAAAAAGGATGGGTTGTAAAAGACACTCCCCCAGATGGAACCTTGGCTACTGGACAATCCTTCATTTTTAATCTTAGACGAGAACAATTTACGGATATTCGCGTTCGCAAAGCGCTTGGCCTTATGTTTAATTTTGAATGGTCAAACAAGACTTTGTTCTATGGGATTTATGAGCGCATCTCGTCTTTTTGGGAGAACAGCTACCTAAAAGCGACTGGTCTTCCAAGTGATGGTGAACTTGCTTTTTTAAATCCGTTAAAAAACATCTTGCCTGACACAGTTTTAAAAGCCGAAGCGGAATTAGCGCCTACATCCTCGAAGCGACAATTAGACCGCACGAACCTTCGCAAAGCTTCTGCTTTGCTTGACGATGCAGGATGGATAGTTGGCGATGATGGCATCCGGCGCAATAAGCTAGGTAAGACACTTACACTAGAAATACTCAATGACTCTCAAGCCTTTGATAGAGTAATAAATCCTTTTGTTGAAAATCTGCAACGTCTTGGCGTGGATGCCGTTCACACACGCATTGATAATGCACAAATGACAGAGCGCGAACGAAATTTTGATTTTGATATGGTGGTTGGAAATTTCAGAACTTCATTAACATCTGGCTCTGGACTTAAACAGTATTTTGGCTCTGAATCTGCTGATTATTCTATATTTAATCTGTCTGGATATAGCAGTGAGGCAGCAGACAAGCTTATAGAGGATATACTCGCAGCTAAGGACCGGCAGACATTAAATGACGCCACACGCGCCTTGGATAGACTGCTTCGTGCTGAGGTTTTCTGGATACCTCAATGGTTTAAGAAAAAACATACCGTAGCTTATTACGATATGTATCGATACCCAGATAAGCTCCCTCCCTATGACCTTGGGACGCTCGATTTTTGGTGGTTTGATGAAGCCGCATTTAATAAACTTAAGTCTGAAGGTGCTTTCTAGCAGCTTCGAAGGTAATCTTGCATGATCTCTTACATCATAAGACGACTTTGTCTCATTCTTCCGACACTTCTCGGCATTATGCTCATTAATTTCACGCTTGTTCAATTTGTACCTGGCGGACCAATAGAGCAAATCATTGCTGGATTGGAAAGCGATGCAAGTGTTTTCGATAATATGGCAGGAGGCGCAGGAGAGATAAGAGACATTAGCAAAGCAGAAAGCTATCTTGGAAGCAAAGGGTTGCCAGAAGATTTTATTGCCGATCTAGAAGTTCAATTTGGCTTCGATAAACCGCCCTTGACACGATTTTTAGATATGTTGTGGGATTATGCAAGATTTGATTTCGGCGAGAGTTATTTCAGGTCAATTTCAGTTACTGAGCTGATATTAGAGAAAATGCCTGTCTCCCTTTCATTAGGATTATGGACTACTTTACTGGCCTATCTTATCTCCATCCCACTTGGAATAAGAAAAGCGGTAAGAGATGGTACTGCCTTTGATAGCTGGACCTCTAGTCTCATCATTATTGGCTATGCAATTCCAGGCTTTTTATTTGCGATCCTGCTGCTGGTGTTATTTGCAGGTGGCTCTTATCTCAAATTATTTCCACTTCGAGGTTTGGTATCACCTGATTTTGCAGACCTCAGTCTTTGGCACAAGGTGCTTGATTATTTCTGGCATATTGCACTTCCTGTTCTTGCCTCCACCATTTCGGCATTTGCCACCCTTACACTGTTAACCAAAAACGCCTTCCTTGATGAAATTCGCAAGCAATATGTTATTACGGCCCGTGCAAAAGGTTTGTCTGAAAAAGGCGTGCTTTACGGTCATGTATTCAGGAATGCTATGCTGATTGTCATAGCTGGGTTTCCGGCTGTTTTTGTATCTGTTTTTTTTGGAAGCTCCTTGATTATTGAGACCATATTCTCGCTTGATGGATTAGGGCGAATGGGTTTTGAAGCAGCTGTTGCACGCGATTATCCTGTCGTATTCGGCACCTTATTTATATTTAGTTTGATTGGACTCCTTATCGGGCTGATATCTGATTTAATGTATATCTGGATTGACCCGCGTATTGATTTTGAGAAGAGGCTGTCGTGAAACTCAATAAAATTAATCAACGGCGCTGGAGAAATTTTAAGCAGAATAAACGTGCTTTTTGGTCGCTTATTATATTCACAATTTGTTTTGTAATATCATTATGTGCTGAATTTATAGCGAATGACAGACCTCTTTTGGTCAAATATCAAGGCGCCTACTATATGCCCGTCCTCTCCTTTTATTCAGAAGAAACATTTGGCGGAGATCTTAGAACAGAAGCCATATATTCTGATATAGAAGTTGAATGTCTTATCATTAGCGGCGGCTTAGAAGAATGCTGGGATACCCCTGAACAAATCATTACAGATTCTCAAGATGGCATCATTGATGGTAGAAAAATAGAACGCGGATTTGTTATATGGCCGCTCATTCCGTATCACTTCTCAACAGTTGACACGCTTGATGTACCTGCGCCCTCGCCCCCAGATAACAATCATCTTCTTGGCACAGATGATACGGCAAGAGATGTTCTTGCACGGGTTATATATGGATTTCGGCTTTCGGTATTATTTGCGTTGATCGTCTCTATATTCTCGTCTTTTATTGGGATATTTATGGGCGCTGTCCAAGGTTATTTTGGCGGGAGAACGGATCTTTTGGCGCAAAGATTAATAGAGATTTGGGGGGCAACCCCGTCATTATATGTAATCATTATCGTAGCTGCGATTTATCGAATGGATTTCTGGCTTTTAGTGTTTTTGATGATCTTATTTAGCTGGACAGCGCTTGTCGGGGTCGTACGTGCAGAGTTTTTAAGAGCTAGAAATTTTGAATATGTACAAGCAGCAAAAGCACTTGGTGTATCCCCCATTAGAATTATGATACGCCATGTTCTACCAAACGCGATGGTTGCAACATTAACAATGCTTCCATTTATCGTAACAGGCGC
>ERZ802830.5073-NODE-5073-length-10260-cov-5.21098_pt1 | contig 10260 bp, 10 predicted proteins | sample MGYA00345654_ERZ802830 | MGnify/ENA primary metagenome ERZ802830 (study PRJEB30503, sample SAMEA104212375) | marine metagenome | biome: Westerlies Biome; feature: [SRF] surface water layer (ENVO:00010504) within the epipelagic zone...; material: water...
CACCAAAGCGCGGCGGCGCCTTTACGATGCGCATTGTGCCTAGATGAGGGTGATCTACCACTGCCACGCTGTCGTTGGCGCTTAACTGTACTTGTGCCAGGACTTCGTCACGGCTTAGGCACTTCGCGCAGGGTACCTCGACCTCACGCAGCAGCACGAGCAGTTCATCGCTGGCATAGGTCAAACATTTTTCAGTGATGAGCTCCCGGAAAACGTGCAAGTTCTCTACCAATTTTTCCATACTGTTAAACCGCGCATCCTCAAAAAGGTGCGCGAGTCCTATCGCTTTGAGCATGCGCCCCTGCATCTCCTGATTGGCCGCCGCTATGGTAATGCTACTGTCTTTGGTCAGTGTGAGTTGATAGAGCATATCGATCAATAGCCCCCCAGGAATAACATCGGCATCGAGTAGGGCGTGATTCTGAAACCCGTCCGGAAACATAAAAAATAGCCCGGAATCCAGCATGGAAAGGTCGATCAACTGCCCCTCGCCTGTTCTCTCCCGGGCGAATAGCGCACTGGTGACCGCCTGACAGGCGGTATAACCGGTGATCTTGTCGCACAGGAGCGAGCGAATAAAAGTGGGAGACTCGTCGCTGCCTTGTGTCGCGGCCATGCCTGACTGAGCCTGAATAATGGGGTCATAAGCAGGCGCCCGCCTCAGTGGGCCCTCTGTACCAAAGACTGAAATCGCGGTGTAGATGAGTCGGGGATTAACCGCTTTCAGCGCCTCATAGCCGAGATTGAGCGTCTCCATAGTGCCGGGGCGAAAGTTGTGAATAACCACGTCGGTTTGAGTAATCATCTCGCGGATCACGGCCTGACCGGCCTCGCTTTTGAGGTCGATCTTGATCGACTCTTTGCCGCGGTTGCATCCCGCAAAAAGTGAAGAGATATCGCCTTTGCGCGCACCGAGGTATCGCATTGGATCGCCAGCGTCGCGGGGTTCTACTTTCACTACGCGCGCACCCTGCTCGGCCAGCATCATGCTCGCCAGCGCTGCGGTAATCATGGTTGAGAATTCTAGAATCGTAATTCCATCGAGTGGTTTCATTACAGAGGCCTGATTATGGTTTTTTGGTGATACATTCACTTAAGCCCGATGTGCACAATGAGAGAGCCGCCGCCCCCCTCTTCCCGCTTAAACTAGTTTTAATAACTGACAAAGGCAATGCTCGTGTGCTGGCGGTATACAGTGAGCAGTGCCATGCTGTGATCAAAAGACAGATAACCATGCCCTGGGTGCTCGCCCCGCGATGAGAGGGAACATCATGAAGCGATTTCTATGGACAATGCTCTGCGCCATCGCACTGAATGCTCGCGCCGATGATGCCGCTATTCTGGATAAGGACTTCCAGACCATGATGGCGTGGTTGCCCGGGGTATACGACAATCAGGAGCAGGTCTACTTTGAAGAGGAGCAGGGGGTTGACGAAGCGCTTCGTCATCAACGCATTCACTCTGTTTTCGAGCCGGTTGATTTAAAGGCCTTTGGCGAGCACGTTTTTTATGTGCAGCAGCATCTGAACGATGACTCTGACCACATTTATCGGCAACAGATTTATTCATTTCGTCCCGACTACGCCCAAAATGCGATCCGGCTGATCATTCATACTCCCAATGACCCAACGGCACTCACCGATGCTCACGATAATCCCACGCTACTTGAGGCGCTGACGCCGGATCAGACGACCGTGGCGCCCGGTTGCGATATTATTTGGCACCGTCAGGCGAATCAATTCGTCGGCTATCTGCAGCCTGATGCCTGCACTTATGTGTCTGAGGAAAGTGATCAGCGCATCACCGTAAACGATGACTTGCTCTTAACTGAGAAGGCGCTTTGGATGGCGGAGCGTACGCACGATGCGGCGGGTCGTCTGTTGACTGGGCACCCAGCAGGAGTGCCCCACAAGAGCCTCAAGGCGCGCAGATTCGAGTGCTGGATGACGGCAATGCAGCGGGATGGAGAATGGACTTTTCGCCGTGGTCTCGAAATATATGATCAGGGTGGCATGATCTGGCTCAGCACTGACGAAAAGGATCCGCAACAGATCGGGATCAAAATGCGTAACGTCAGCTGGCCATATGGTACCAATCGCCCTTCGCTTGTCTTATACGCGCATCGCCCCGAAGAGACGCGCGCGGTTTCTTATGCTTGGGCCGAGCCCACTGCGAAACGACTTGGCATCAATCTCCGCTGGATGCAGGCGAGTTGCACCTATGCACCTCGATCGGGGCGCGGCTAGTGTGGGGCAAAATAGGGGCCGCTTGTTCGTTACAACTTAGGCAGCGACATTCGCTAGCAAGGCTTGGCCATGTGACCTGCAGTAGGACGTGCGGGCTTGTCTGCGCCTCCGAGATACACGCCGCTTTCCACGGACAGCTATCAACAAGCGGCGGCTAACCGACCCCCTGTGTATTGGAGCGCACAACAAAAATAATGAGCATAGGCATCCAAATGCCGCGATAATGCATAAAAAGCCCAACAAACTACTGATATTGGATGGCTTGTGCCATGAAAGCGTTAGTTAAAAAGCATGCGCAGGAGGGCCTCTGGCTCGAGGATGTACCCATTCCCGAGGTGGGTGGCAATGAAGTCCTGATCAAGATCCATAAAACTGCGATCTGCGGGACCGACGTTCATATCTATAACTGGGACCAATGGGCACAAAAGACCATCCCGGTGCCGATGGTGGCGGGGCACGAATATGCGGGCGAAATTGTCGAGCTTGGCGCCAACGTAACGGGATTGCAGGTGGGCGATATTGTCTCGGGCGAAGGCCATGTTGTTTGCGGCCGTTGTCGTAATTGCTTGGCGGGACGCTTGCATTTGTGCCCCAATACTCAGGGTGTGGGCGTCAATCGTGACGGAGCATTTGCAGAGTATGTTGTGATTCCTGCCACAAACGTATTTCGACCCAATGTTTACATCCCCACAGATCTTTTGAGTATTTTTGATCCTTACGGCAATGCCGTTCATACCGCGCTCTCGTTTAACATGGTCGGAGAGGATGTCATTATTACCGGGGCGGGTCCGATCGGAATCATGGCGGCGATGGTGGCGGGCCACTGTGGTGCGCGTAACGTAATCCTCACCGACGTCAACGAATATCGTCTGGATCTTGCCAAGCGTATCGTACCCAAGGTGCAGCCCATCAACGTCGCCAAACAGGGAATTACCCGCCACTTCATGGAGAGCCTGGGGATCCTGGAAGGGTTTGATGTGTGTCTGGAGATGTCGGGTTCGCCCAGCGCATTTCGCGATGTGCTGAGTAAAATGATCAATGGCGGCAGCATTGCCATGCTGGGTTTGATGCCAGATGACACCGGTATTTCCTGGACTGACGTTGTTTTCAAGGGTCTCAACATAAAGGGTATTTACGGCCGCGAGATGTACGAGACCTGGTATAAAATGGTGATGATGGTGCAGAGTGGGTTGCCCGTGGAGCGCGTGATTACCCATCGATTCCACTACACCGATTTTCAGCAGGGCTTTGACATCATGCGCTCTGGGCAATCTGGCAAAGTCATCCTCGATTGGAAGGACTGACATGAGTTACCAAGTATCTAAGCAGAGTTATGTTGACGAGATAGCAGAGATCAAGGCGGCCGGACTGTGGAAGACCGAGCGTGTGATCGTTTCTGAGCAGAAAAATGACATTACCCTCGAAGACGGTGCCAATGTCGTCAATATGTGTGCGAATAATTATCTTGGTCTGGCCAACAATGCCGACGTGAAGCAGGCGGCTAGCGATAGCTTGCAGGAATGGGGCTTTGGTGCCGCGTCGGTACGTTTTATTTGTGGCACACAGGGGATTCACAAAACGCTCGAAGGGCGTGTCAGTCACTTTTTGGGCATGGAAGATACGATCCTCTACGCGGCCTGCTTTGACGCCAATACGGGATTGTTCGAGACTATTCTTGGCCCTGAAGATGCGGTAATTTCAGACGAGTTGAACCACGCTTCCATTATTGACGGGGTCCGTCTCTGCAAAGCCAAACGTTATCGCTACAAGAACAATGACATGCGAGATCTGGCCGCCAAATTACAGCAGGCCCGCGATGAAGGGGCGCGGCGGGTACTGATTACTACTGATGGTGTTTTCTCAATGGACGGCACCGTCGCGCAACTGGATGCTATCTGCGATCTGGCCGATGAGTATGGCGCGATGGTTCATCACGATGACTGTCACGCGACGGGCTTTATGGGAGCGCAGGGCAGAGGTGTGCATGAGTATTGCGGCGTCATGGACCGTGTCGACATCATCACCGGTACCTTTGGCAAGGCGCTGGGCGGTGGTTCCGGTGGCTTCACATCTGGCCGGCAGGAGGTCATTGATATCTTGCGCCAGCGGTCCCGTCCCTATTTGTTTTCAAATACTCTGGCGCCAGCAATTTGCGCTGCCTCTTTGAAGGTGCTCGACATGCTGGAGGCATCGACGGTGCTCCGCGACCGGCTCCACGACAATACCCAATATTTTCGAGAGCAAATGCAGGCCAATGGTTTTGCCGTGCCCGAGGGCGACCATCCGATCGTTCCAGTGATGTTGGGAGACGCGGTGGTGGCGCAGCAGATGTCAGAGCGGTTGCTGGAATTAGGTATTTACGCGATCGGGTTTTTCTACCCTGTTGTACCTCAGGGTAAGGCACGGATTCGCGTTCAGATTTCGGCGGGGCATACTCGCGCTGATCTCGACAAGGCGGTCTCTGCTTTTAGCCACGCCTATAAAGAGATGTCGCTATAGCGAAACCGCCGCCAAGCAACCAAAGCCAATCGGCATCCCGTAAGGCCCTGCTGAGAAAAACGCCCGGCCTACAAGCCGATTAGCGTGAAGCGAGTGCCCGAGAGCGCTTTGCCTTAACGTTTTAAGGGGCGATTAGTTCAGTACGTTATAGCCGCGGCCGAGCATGCAATTCTTGACGATCTGATCTTTTTGCGCGGTTGCATTGGCGCTTGCGTTGCGTCGTTCACGGCTGTTTCGTCCGGCGGCCAAAATGACACCAGCTCCGGCACCTTTCTTTGCCGCCTTTGAGCCTGACCCCCCGCTGACGGCTCCTGCGGCTGCGCCGACGGCTGCACCCTTAACAGCCGTGCCCGCTACACTGTCTCGTTGAGGGGCGCTGGGCTGATTTTGCACTGCTAACCCCTCACACTGCTGCAGATCAGTTTGATACTTTGTGTAGTCTTGAACCTGAGACATATCGACCACCACATTGGCGTAGGCGCTTCCAGCAGTGGCCCAGACGAAGAGCATGGCGGGTAAAGTGCGTTTGGTGAACATGTAAGATCTCCTGTGAGCAATGGCGCGCTATTTTCCGGCGTCAGTGTAGACTATTTTTTCTTCCAATCGATATCTCTGGGGGAGTCAATAAGTGACACATGACCCTACCTATGGGGGTGTTAGTCGGTGTTGCACTGCGGCGTGCCCGCTTTCATTATGGGTGGTCAGGAGCGAGGCAAATTGATGGATAATTCTTCTTATGAGCCCAATGATGAGCAACCCAAATGGCGCGGGCGCATAGCAGTGCTTTTGCTAGTGATTGGGGGGTTGGTTCTGTTGATGCCCACTTTGGCTATTTTTCTGGCGGGTGGCGATTAAAAGCGCAGTACCATGGGAAAGCGGAATTGACTGCAGCCCCTAATATTGTCCTGCGCACGAGTTGGTCCGGGGAAATGATCTTTGTTGCCGTTACATACCAGAGGATACGAATGGGCCCATGACCAAACGTTTTGCGCCCGCCACTGACCGTAACAAGCACCCGCTGCTGACAGTGTTGAAATCGCACTTACCCGATTCAGGCACTGTACTCGAAGTGGCCGCTGGCACAGGGCAGCATGCGGTATTTTTTGCTTCGCAGTTGGCGCCGAGGCTATGGTTGCCTACTGACCAATCGAGCACCAATGTGGCATCCATTACTAGCTGGGCTGCAGATCTGCCTGCGCCGAATCTGCTTCCTGCACAGATGCTGGATGTCATGGATGACGAGTGGCCTGTCGAGCGGATCGCACTATCCGCGCCAGTGTCGGCAGTGGTGAATATCAATATGATCCACATCGCTCCCTGGGAATGCTGTATCGCTCTGTTTCGGGGTGCCGCCAGAATGCTTGAGGCTGGCGGCGTTGTGTTGCTTTATGGGCCGTTTAAGCAAGGGCAGAAGAATACGGCGCCGTCAAATATAGCCTTTGACCTGCAGTTGAAGGCGCAAAACATCAAATGGGGTGTCAGAGAACTCGAAGCAGTGCTGAGCGTTGCAACGGATACGGGATTTGAATGCAGAGAAGTCATCGCAATGCCCGCCAACAATCTCGCGGTGATTTTTCGCCGGGAGAAACTCTCCTCTCCCTCGTGAGGCCTTCTGATCACGCTATCTGGGCGGGGCAATAAACCGTGATACAACAGAAAAATGAGCTAGAACCGCAGCGCCGGCGCGAACACCAAGATGAAAATCCCGTTGGTATCGGTCTTACGGCGTTATCGTGGATTAACTTTGCTTTGCTGCTCGCCGCAGTGTTGAAATTTATACCGTTGATTTACTCTTATGCTCAAGGCGTGCGATTGAGCCCGGATCAAATCGCCATGGGTTTCGCAGAAGAGAGGGTGTGGGCGCTCGATCTTATTTCTGACACACCGTACCTTTTAGCGGTGTGGCTGTTAGTGGGTAAGTATCTGCAATGGCGCACCGGAAAGCCGCGATTTATGCCGTGGCGGTGATGGCGCGACTTATAGGGCGAAGCATCGGAATATGAGCGCGACGATGGCGTATCTTTGGGACACGTCACAACATGAGTTGAGGGAGAAAACCTAATGGTAATTGTGGTAGCGGCATTGGAATTTGCGAGCGAGCAAGATCGGAATCACGCGGTTACGCTCACTGCAGATGTTCAGCGATTGACCAGAGAGGACGAGGCAGGTTGCCTTGATTATTGCTTTGCTCCCGACCCGGCTATTCCAACCCGTATGCAAGTGTATGAGCGCTGGGAAGATGGTGAGAGTCTGGCCGCCCATTTTGATCACCCTTATTACGAGCGCATGGCCGGCCTGTTACAGGGAGTAGGCATCGTTAGCAGTACCAATCAGGCTTATCTGATTGAGCGTGGCGAGCCTGTTTACACTGAAACCGGAGAAAAGAAGACTGCGTTTTTTAAGGATCCCGTCTAGATTAATGGCGTATTAGCCAGTCGTGTGTCTTTATAACGAGCGTGATCTATGAAGTCGATGCAACACGAGGTCCGGCATGTGTTTTATATCGCTACTTTTGGAATCATGCTTTTTTCCATGATGGATGCGGTGATGAAGGCCCAGGCCATGGCACTCGGAACGTTTAATGCCATTTTTTGGCGTATGGCGATGGGCGCGATCTTCGTCTCGATATTCTACTTACCCACGCGGCCGGCGCTAGCGTCAGGCAGGACGCTCAAAATTCATTTGATTCGTGCTGGACTGAACGCCGTCATGGCTTATCTATTTTTCTTTGGCCTGACTCGTATCCCTCTGGCCCAGGCGATTGGTCTCTCTTTTGTAGCGCCCATTGTTACGTTATTTCTCGCGGTGCCAATGCTGGGAGAGCAAATAGGCGCCAACGCCAAACTTGCCGCTACTCTGGGCTTTGGCGGTGTGATGACGGTCGTGGGAGGCGAGGTGTTTGCGGCGAGCCCGGGTAGCGATGTTCTGGGAATGTTGTCGATACTGTGCTCGGCAGTACTTTACGGCGTCAATTTGATCTTGCAACGGATGCAGGCGTTGATTGCCAAACCTATGGAGGTCGCGTTTTATCAAAATCTGATTATTTTTTGCATCTTACTCTTGGGAGCACCGTTTTTAGTTGTAGTGCCGACGGAACTCGTACATTGGGGAGGTGCTGCTTTGGCGGCCGCGCTTGCGGTGATATCGTTAATGCTCATGTCCCATGCTTACAGTCAGGCCGAAGCGCAGCGTCTCGTATCGGTCGAGTACACGGCATTTATCTGGGCGGCGATACTGGGTTGGTGGTTTTTTGCAGAGCCCGTGAGCGCACGCACCTTGCTCGGCACTAGCCTCATCGTATTGGGGTGTTTGATTAGTGCTCGTGGTCAGTAACTCACGCCCCAGTGACTATCGACGTTGTGTCGGGCGCTTCGCCGACGGCTCATCCTTGGGTGTTTTGCGCCGCGCGCTTCGCCCCTAAAAAGTCGTTGTGAGTGAGATACAGCAGATCGGAGACTTTGCGAATAACGTGCTCCTCATATCGACTCAATGCATTATCGGCTAACGCGACCTGCCACATCAGGGTAAGCAGCGAGCGCTTTTGCTCTGTCGACGCTTGCTCGTTAAGCAGTCTGGTAAATTCGAATAAACACGTGGCAGCGTCAACGCGTCCGGCGGCTTCGGCGGCAAGATCTGCTACCTCGTCATCACTGAGTGAAAAGTGCGCTATCAGCAACGACCTGATAGCGTCTAGCTCAACTTGGTCGGTCGCAAAATCGGCGCGGGCTACTTCCATCATCAACGCGGCACTGGCAAGTTCCAATGGATCGCGTGCAGCCGACGTTGCCGGATGGGGCTCGGCGCTGAGCAACGATTTCAGTTTACTTAACAGCATCAAAAAGTGACCGCTTAATGAAAACTCTCCTCATTGTGGTGTTTACGGACCGCTGTAGCCGCAGCGATTGCCACGACCCATATCACACATTCTCCGACAACCTCGGTCGTTGTACCCGCGCCGCCATGCACCTCGGTTGAAATGTACGGTCCGGCGCTACGAGACCAATGAGGCCTCCGCCCGCCACAATCAAGTGAGCGTCTGCGCACAGCGTGTCCCACAACAGTATGCCACTTGAGCCAATGAAAAAAGCCGCGGAATCACCGATCTGAGTGCTGCGGCCTCTGCCCGCCAGCAGGCTATGCCATTAGTGACCAAACTTGTCTCGAAGACTGTAAAACAACATGCCGGCAACAAGCCCGGGCCATCGAAGTAGCGTGCCTCCGGGAAACCGGTGGGTGGGAATCGAAGCCATGAGATCAAAACCTGATGAATCGCCGTCGATTGCTTCTGCCAGCAGATGTCCCGCCATGGTGGCAGTGGGTACGCCATGGCCCGAGAACCCCTGGGCGTACCATAGGTGGTTACCGATCCGGCCAAAATCCGGCATGCGATTGAGTGTAATGCCCACTGCGCCGCCCCACCCGAACTCAATCGCAGTCCCTTGAAGCTCTGGATAGATTTTGAGCATATGCGGTCGCACGAAGGCAGCGATATCTCGGGGGAAACGGCTGGAATAGTTTTTGCCGCCGCCAAATATCAGCCGACCATCCTCCGATAGCTTCCAATAGTTGATGACAAACAGAGTGTCAGACATGGACAGATTGTCGCGGTTGATGCGCTGTAATAGCTGGGAGGGCAGTGGTTCAGTGGCGATAACAAAATTGTTTATCGGCATAATGTTGCCAGCGAGTCGCGGCATCAGCTTTCCCAGATAAGCATTGCAAGCCATTACGACATGGCGTGCTTTGACGCGGCCATATTGGGTAATCACCTCGCCCGTCGATCCGTCGGAGGATGGGCGGCCGTGGGTCCCCTCGAAAATTTTAATGCCTGCTTCTTGGGCAGCTCGAGCGAGACCCAGCGCGTATTTCAGTGGATGGAGGTGCCGGCAGCCATTATCCAACAGAGCGCCATGGAAGCCCCGCGCGCTGCTCAGTTCGCTGATCTTGTCGGGAGAGACATAGGACAGTTGTTCATAGCCATAAACCCTTTCCAGATGCTCCAGCTCATCCTGGAGTCCGCCCGCGTGGCTGGGCTTTGCGGCAAAATGAAGATTACCGGAGCCCAATTCGCAATCAATCTGATACTCATCAATCAGATCGCAGACGCGCTGCACGGCCTCGAGACTCAATTGCCACAACCCTTTTGCAGCTTCCAAACCCACCCAGTTTTCGATCGAAGTCTGGTCTGCACGTTGCCCAGTACCAACGTGGCCCCCGTTGCGGCCCGAGGCACCCCAACCCACGCGTTCAGCATCCAATACCACCACGTCATAGCCTTTTTTTCGCAGGTGAAGCGCGGTGGAAAGTCCCGTGTACCCGCCACCGATGACGCAGACATCGGTTTGAGTATCGCCCTGTAAGGGTGTGAACGGAGGCAGTAATTGTGCCGAGGCGGCGTACCAACTCGGCGGATAATGGCGCTGCGCTGCGTCTATGGCGAAGGTATGCATAGGTGGCATTATGCCGCTTGCCGGTACCCCGTTGCCATCAGATACTGTACGGATGTTTGGCTGCC
>ERZ802830.5074-NODE-5074-length-10257-cov-5.4405_pt1 | contig 10257 bp, 15 predicted proteins | sample MGYA00345654_ERZ802830 | MGnify/ENA primary metagenome ERZ802830 (study PRJEB30503, sample SAMEA104212375) | marine metagenome | biome: Westerlies Biome; feature: [SRF] surface water layer (ENVO:00010504) within the epipelagic zone...; material: water...
CCATCGTCTCGGGGCTCTCCCCCCCCAAGACATCCAGATAAGGGGTGAAACCGCCCCAGTAGTGGCGCGTGATCTGCCCGCCCACAAATCGCGTCATTTGCGAGGCCGCCTCTTGCCGAGCTTCCAACAACGCTTCCTGGGCTTCGAGATCGGAGAGCTGCGTATCAGAACCCGAACGGGCCAACAACGGCGGCATCAACGGCAAACGCACCAAGCCACACACCCCAAGCAGGGTGAGCAGCACGATCATGCTGAGCCGTAGGGGTTGAACCATGGGCGGACCTTAGCCGCCTTCCTCAGGCGCTACAGCGGGCATCGCACCACCACTCCAGCCCAGCCACCAGCTGCGCTGCTGCAGGTGATGGCGCTGGGCCACAACATCGACGTTGTGCTGATCACCGCGATGCACAGCTCGACCTTGCTCCAATTGCCATGACCAGCGCCCCAGTTCCACGGCGATGCTGCTGCAGCGGCGTTTGGTCAATGCCTCCAGCGCCACCCAGCGCTGCAACACCGCATCAGCCAAGGCAGCAGGCGGAGGCTCCCCAGGGCAAAGACGTCGCCACAAAGAGTCCGCTCGAATCGGGCGATCTGCAGGTTCAAGATCCACCCCCACAGGCTGAGGCGACCAACCCAAGAGCAGCTGCTCGCCGCTGTGGCTCCAACTCACATACCCCCAGCCAGCGGCGAGCTGGGGATAGTGGGCCGGTGGTGCCAGCAACGGCACAGCCTCTGGAGTGCAGCCCAGCCAAGCAGCAAGCTGCTGGCGCACCACAGCGCGGGTTTGCCAAAAGATCAGGCGCCGGCGCTGCGGTAACGCTTCCCCCCAGGCCAGCTCTTGGGCGCTGAGTAGCGATGCCAACCGATCGGCAGAGCAGCCCGGCAGGGGACCGCACCAGAGCTGCGGCTGCTTAGGCTCGCTCCCCGATTGCATTGCAGCCATGGCCCTTCAAATCGGTGACCCCGCGCCTGATTTCACGCTCCCAGATCAGGACGGCCAACCCGTTGCTCTCAAAGATCTGCGCGGTCAGCGGGTGGTGATCTACTTCTATCCCAAGGACGACACCCCCGGCTGCACCAAGGAAGCCTGCAACTTCCGCGATCAGTGGGACAGCTTCAAAAGCCATGGCATCAAGGTGTTGGGCATCAGCAAAGACAACGCCAAAAGCCACGCCAAGTTCATTGATAAGTACACCCTGCCCTTCACCCTGCTCAGCGACAGCGAGCCCTGCCCGGTAGCCGAGTCCTACGAGAGCTATGGACTCAAAAAGTTCATGGGCCGCGAATACATGGGCATGATGCGCCACACCTTTGTGATCGATGCCGACGGCAAGCTCGAGAAGATCTACAAAAAGGTGAAAGCCGCCACCATGGCCGATGACATCCTCAAGGATCTTGAGCTGGCCGGCTAAGCGCCACCAACGCCGCTAATGCCAGGCCTTCATCGTGGTGAGGCTGCAGGCCTTGGGCCTGCAGTAAGGGCATCAAGACGGGGGCATCACCACCGGTGAGCCACAGCTGCCACGGCCACGGCGGCTGGGGTCTGTCGTGAAAGGCCAAAGCAATCGCTGCAGCCAGCCCCCGTGCCACACCACTGGCCATGGCCTCGGAGGTTTGCGTGGCCCAGAGCGGTCCAGCCGCCTCCACCGGCCCCAGCTGCGGCAGATCTGCGGTGCCCTGATGTAGCGCCTGCAATTGCAAGCGCCCGCCAGCCATCAGCCGCCCCCCCAAGAAACAACCGGCGGCATCCACCAGCGTCAGGCTCAAGGCCGTGCCGGCATCAGCCACCAGCACAGGTTGGCGGCACTGCTGCCATGCGCCCCAAGCCGCCAGGGCGCGATCCACGCCCAAGGTCGGGGGAAGGTTGGCCAAGGGGACATCAGAGGTGAGCAGGCGCTGCGGCTGCCAGCGCTCGAGGTCTGTTGGCACAGGCCCCACAGCAGCCCAGGCTTCCGGAGCCTGCTGCAGCTGCTTGAGGCCAGCGGCCGCACTGGTGTGCCAGAGCTGAAGCGACTGATCAGGCGCCAGAGCCGCCCAATGCCAGCGGCTGTTGCCAATCAGCAGCCAACGCCGCATCGCTCAAATCCCGGCGCCTTCCACCAAAGGTTCCGGCAGATGCAAGCCACACTCCTGATGGCGACCGCCAAAGCGGCTAGCCCGACCCAAACCATCGTCGGGTGCACTGGAGTGCCAGTCACCCACGGTGCTGTAGCCCTGCTCGAACAGGGGATGTTGAGGCAGCTCGTGCTTCTCCATGTAGTAGTAGACGTCGCGCCGGGTCCAGCGCAGCAGCGGCCGCAAACTCCAACGCCCGCGCAAACGCTCAAGCGGCCGCATGGCGGCGCGGTTATCGGTTTGACCAGCCCGCACACCGCTAGCCCAGCAGCTCACCTCAGCAGCATCCAAGGCCTGATCCAAGGGCTCCACCTTGCGCAGCCGGTGGTAGGTCACCAGGTCGTCGGGGTTTTCGCTCTCCCAAAGCCGGCCGAGCAGCGCTTCCATGCGCGCTGGGCTCAACTCAGGCTGCACCACCTTGAGATTCAGCTTGAGGCGCTGCGTTAAATCCGCGGCGTATTGGTAGGTCTCAGGGAACAGATACCCCGTATCAATCCAGTAGACGGGCACATCTGGCGCCACAGCCACCAACAGATGCAGCAAAACGGCTGACTGGGTGCCAAAGCTGGTGGTGACAGCAAAGCCGCTGCCGAAATGATCATTGGCCCAGCGCAATTGCTCAGGGGCCTCAAGCGCCTCCAGCTCAGCCTGGGTGGCTTCCAGATCCTGAACCAGCTGCACCGCAGACCCTCCCCAGCTCTAGACAGCCTGCCGCATCACCCGGCTCTGGCCTCTTAGCCTCGCCCCAGTTCCGAGCAAACGGTGACCTCTCCCATCGTGATCGTGGGTGGCGGATTCGCCGGCCTCTACACCGCCCTGGAGCTGGCGCGGCGCCCCGGACATCCGCCCTTGCTGCTGGTGGAACCGCGAGATCGCTTCGTCTTTCTGCCATTCCTTTACGAGCGCCTCAGCGGCGAATTGCCGCTCTGGCAAATGGCTCCCCGCTACGACGCCCTCCTCGCTGGCCATGGCATTGGCTGGCAACGTGATCGGGTGACGGCGGTGGAGCCAGGCTCCTGCCAAGTGGTGCTGGAGAGCGGTCAACGCTTGGGCTATAGCCAGCTGGTGATCGCCACCGGCGCCAAGCCCGACAGCTTTGGCATCCCAGGGGTTGAAGAGCATGCCCTGCGCTTCCACAGCCTGGAGGATGTTGAAGCCTTGCAGGCGCAACTGCCCGCCATTCGCAATCGGGTGGCCATCGTTGGCGCTGGCCCCAGCGGCGTTGAGCTGGCTTGCAAGTTGGCCGACCTGCTGCGCGGCCAAGCCAACGTCGAGCTGATTGAACGCGGTGAGCGCTGCTTGCCCCAGGCCAAGGCCTTCAACCGCAGCCAAGCCGAACTGGCCTTGCAGCAACGCGATGTGCGCCTGCGCTGCCAATGCGGGGTGAAAGCCGTTCAACCCGGAGAGCTAACCCTCCAAGACGCCCAAGGCCAAAGCAGCAGCTTGGCGGTGGACGCCGTGGTGTGGACAGCGGGCCAGCGCACCGCTCTGCCCAGCGGAACCTTGGCCACCGACGGTCGCGGCCGCTTGCGCTGCAACGCCAGCCTGCAGCTGGAGAGTGATCCACGCATCTTCAGCCTTGGCGATACCGCGGCCATCCCCCATGACCCCGAACTTCCAGCCACGGCCCAAGTGGCGTTTCAGCAGTCCCAGCTCCTAGCCCGCAACCTGCTGCTGGCCCGTGAGAACCAACCCCTCGAGGAGTTCAAGTGGAAAGATCTCGGAGAAATGCTGAGCTTGGGTGTGGGTGATGCCACCCTCACGGGCATGGGGCTGACCTTGGCCGGATCCTCCGCCTATCAGCTCCGCCGCTGGACCTACCTCACTCGCTTGCCAGGGTGCCGTTTACCGCTTCAGGTGGCGGCGGGCTGGCTCAGCGCCCCTCGCCCATGACTCAAGCCAAGGCCCTCCTGCTCGATGCGATGGGGACCTTGATCGGCTTGCGCCAATCGGTGGGCACCCTCTACAGCGCAGCGGCAGCCGACTACGGCTTGGACCTGGAAGCTGAAGCCCTCGATCGCGCCTTCGCGCAGGCCTACAGCCAAGCCCCTCCGCTGGCGTTCCCAGGAGTTGCCCCCGCTCATCTGGAGCAAGCCGAACGGTCCTGGTGGCAGCAGCGGATTGAAGCCACCTTCAAGGCCGTGGGCGTGAAGCAGCTTCCGATTGGCCTGGCCGGTGAGCTGTTTGATCGCTTCGCGCAACCCGAGCCATGGGCGGTCTATGCCGAGGTGCCTGATGCCTTGGAGCGCTGGCGCCAAAGCGGGCTGGCTTTGATGGTGGTCAGCAACTTCGATCGCCGTTTGCACGGCTTACTCGAGCGTCTTGGCCTGCGTGATGCCGTTGATGGCGTGCTGGTCTCCAGCGAAGCCGGAGCCGCCAAACCCGATCCCGCCCTGTTGGAGGCAGCCCTCGGCCAAGTGCCCTGCAGCGCTGAGCAAGCCCTGCTGATTGGCGATAGCGGCGCCGATGAGCAGGCGGCTGCAGCGGCCGGCATGCGCTGTTTGCGCTTGCAGCGCCCCAGCGGTCTGCTGGTGCCCTAAGCGCTCAGGGGCACAAGGCCTGCAAACGCTGCTTCAAATCGGCCCCGGTTTGCGCCCAACTAAAGCCAGCCGCCCGCAACGGCCCCTGCTGGGCCAACTGCTGTTGCAGCGCACTCGACTGCAAAAAGTCGTCGATAGCCGCAGCCATTTGCGCTGAAGACATCGGATCAAGGGGAACGGCCACCTCTCCCACCACTTCCGGTAAAGCACCAGCCGTGGAGGCCAACACCGGCGTGCCGCAAGCCATCGCTTCGAGGGCTGGCAAACCAAATCCCTCCCAGAGGCTCGGCATCACCAAGGCGCGGGCCCGATTCAGCAACTCCAAGCGCTCGTCGTTGCTCACCCAAGCGGTCCAGCGGCAACGCGAGGCGATACCCAGCTCCTGGGCCAGCGCCTGAAGTTTGGGTGTGTAGCGGCGATCGTGGGGCCCCACAAAGTGAATGCGGTGCTCGCGATCGCGCAGCGCTGCCACCGCCTTCAACAGCCGGCGCAGGTTTTTGTGGGGGTCATGGCGGCCGAGCACCAGCAATTCCGCTTCGCGCTGATAGCCCAAAGGGCGAAGCTGTCCTGGGTTGAAGCCCAACTTCAAGACGGACAAGCGGCGTGTTGGCACACCAATGCGGCCATGCACCTCCCGGGCCGTCGCCTCGGAATTGCAGAGCACGTGGCGAGCGCGGCGCAGCACCAGCGGCACATAGGCCAGGTGGTAAGCCAGCAGCGGCGTCAGCTGCGGGTACCGCAGCGGCAGCAGGTCATGGGCCAGCACCACCGAAGGCACGCCTGCCAACAGAGGGGCTTCCGGCAATGGCGATAACAACAGCGGCGCGCCACTAGCCCGCCACAGCTTCGGAAGCTGCCTCTGGGTCCACCACAGCCGCCGGCCATGGCCCGCGCTGCCCTGATCGGGCGCCATGCCTTGGGGCCACACGGCTGGCACCTGCTCAGGACCCAAGGCGGCGGCCAAATCCCTCGCCACAACGCCAATCCCCGTGGGCCGCTCTCCGACATAGCTGCCGTTAAAAAGAGCGAGGGGAGTTTGCATGAGCGTTACGGTCTCACAGTGGGTCATGGCCTGCGGCGCAGGGCATGTGCCACGATCAAAAAGACACTTTGTCCACAGTCATGGCGCTCCAGCTTGGGGACACCGTTCCCAATTTCACCCAGGACTCCCAGCAGGGTCCGATCAATTTCTACGACTATGCCGGCGATAGCTGGGTGGTTCTGTTCTCACACCCCGCTGATTACACCCCGGTTTGCACCACGGAGCTCGGTGCCGTCGCCAAGCTGCGAGCCGAATGGGATAAGCGCAACGTCAAAACCATTGCCCTGAGCGTTGACTCTGCTGAGAGCCACAAGGGCTGGATTGGCGATATCAACGAAACCCAGTGCACGGTCGTTGATTACCCGATCCTCGCGGATGAGGACAAAACCGTGAGCGATCTCTACGGGATGATTCACCCGAAGGCGCTCAACAACCTCACGGTGCGCTCGGTGTTCGTGATCGACCCAGCCAAGAAGCTGCGTTTGCAGATCACCTATCCCGCCAGCACCGGCCGCAACTTTGATGAAATCCTGCGGGTCATCGATTCGCTGCAGCTCACCGACCACCACCAGGTGGCCACTCCAGTGAACTGGAAAGACGGTGAAGACTGCGTGGTGGTGCCCTCCATCCCCACCGATGAGGCCCGCAACAAGTTCCCCAAAGGCGTCACCGAAGTCCGCCCGTATCTGCGCATGACTCCCCAGCCCAACCGCTGAGGATGGGCGCCACGGTGCTGGGGCTGATGAGTGGCACCAGCGCCGATGGCGTCGATGCTGTTTTGGCCCGTTTTGATGGCGCCCCCAGGCAACCGTCCTGGCGCGTCATCAATGCCATCCATCACCCCTACCCCCTGCCCTTGCGTCAGCAGCTGCTGGATGCGGGGCAGGGGGTTTTGTTATCGGCAGCGCAGTGGCTTGAGCTGCGCCAAGCGGTGAGCGAAGCCCAAGCGGCCTGCGCCGCCGCGGCCGACCCCCAACACCAAGCCAGCCTGGTGGGCTGCCACGGACAAACCCTTTGGCATCAACCGCCCCACGCCGGCCAATGCGGCGCCAGCTGGCAATTGCTGGATGCCTGCTTGCTGGCCGAGAGGCTGCAGCGCACGGTGGTGAGCGACTTCCGCAGCGCTGATTTGGCGCGGGGCGGCCAAGGGGCACCCCTGGTTCCCCTGACCGATGCGGCCCTCTATCCAGCCGAAGGCGGCTGGCGGGCCCTGCTGAACTTGGGCGGGATCGCCAATCTGACCCTGCTGCCACCGGGGCAAGGCCGCGATCAGCAGCCCGTTCAGGGCTGGGACTGCGGGCCCGCCAACACCCTGCTCGATCTCGCAGCTGAGCACTTCAGCGGCGGCAGCAGCCACTTTGATGAGGGCGGACGCTGGGCGCTGCAAGGGCAGGTGCACGAAGCCTTGGTGCAGCGCTGGCTGCAGGAGCCGTTCTTTCAACAGTCGCCGCCCAAATCAACCGGCCGCGAACTCTTCGGCCGCCCTGACCTGCAGCGGCGCCTAGAGGAGCTGGGGGAGAGCATCAACCCAGCCGATGCCCTGGCCACCTTGGCGGCCTTGAGCGCAGCGGCGGTGGCGGCTGATTTGCAGCGGGGGCCTGCAGGGGTTGAGATGCTGGTTGCCGGGGGCGGCTGCCGCAACCAAGCCCTGATGCAACAACTCAGATCACGCTGCCGCGGCCTCTGGGTGCGCAGCTTTGAAAGCTTGGGGCTCAACCCCCAACACCGCGAGGCCCTGGCCTTTGCCCTTCTGGCCTGGTGGCGGCAGCTGGGACTGCCGGGAAGCGCCCCATCGATCACAGGAGCGCGAGCGGGCCTGCTGGGGCAAGTGGCCGAGCCCTAATTAGCCGCCGCGCAAGCGAATCCGCCGCAGCCGGCCCTGACGCAGACGGGGCTGCACCTGCTGCTGACGCTCGAGTTGATGGCGCACGCCGCCCTGCAAGCGATCGAGGCCTTGCTGAATCAAAACCTTGGCCATGTTGCTGACCGTGCGGCTGTCCTGGTCTGCCGCCACCGCCAGGCGCTCGAGAAGCGCTTCTGGCAACACCACCTGAATACGCGGCGACTTGGCGCGGCCACTGCTGGAGGTCTGACGGGTCGCCACGGCCTTAGGCACACACGGTCACACACACAAGTGTACTGAGATCGCCACGGATAGTATCCATGCGTATGCTGATGGAACCGGCAATCCCCGCCATGGCCGCCTCCGCTGACAAGAGCGATGTGCTCGTCTCCGCTGTGATGAGCACCTATCTGCTGACCCATCTCCACCACGTGTTGCAGCGGGCGGAATTCAGCGCCACGCGCGAGGGCAGGCCAGCGATGGCAAGGAATTACGCCAAGTTGCGCAAGGTGCTTTGCCTCGATGCACGCACCATGCGGGACGCCTCCGCCATGGAGATCTCCGAAGACTGGGCGGCCTGAGATTCCGCACCCAATTCAGCACTGATCAGCAGCACTAATCGTTTTTAGCTTTCCCCAGCGGGGAGCACTTTTCCCAAACCAAGCTGAAGGTTTTCCACAGCCCAACGGGTCAAACCCCCGCCGCAACGGCTGAACTGGGGAAACACCCAATGTGTTCCCGTTCTCACTTGACAGTGTTGCGTCATACATCTGGCGCCATAGCCAAACCGAAGCGCCAGCAAGCCAAGCCAGTTGCAGCAGTCAATCTCGGCCATGGGACTCATGCGACCACCTCAGCGGGCCCGCTTTGACGAATCGGCCATCTCGTGGCGAACTAGTGCACCCAGCGCACAACACCTCCATGCTTTCCGCCGCCGTTGCCAGCGCCACCCAGCCAATCGCTTTACAGGCGGAGTGCACCGGTAGTGAGCAGATGGTGAGCTTCCAGACCCCCCTGCCCGGCAACCTCGCCCAGGCCATGAGCCAGTTCATCGAGGCCCATCCGCAGTGGGATCAATACCGCCTGATGCAAGCCGCGCTGGCCGGCTTTTTGCTGCAGCAGGGCGTCCAGCAACGCGACCTCACACGCCGTTACGTCAGCAGCATGTTTGGTCGCCGGGTCTAGCTTGAAAAAAAGCGTTCTGCCCTATGGGTTTTGAGCAGGCCCAAGCCCTCTACGACATCGTGCGCAGCGATGCCCAGCTGACCCGATCCCTCTTTCGCCAGGCCCTGCAGGACCCCCAGGGCACCTTGGATCAATTGGTCGCCATTGCCGAAGCCAAGGGGCTGAGCGTCAGCCGCCAAGAGATCCGCGATTACCTCAACGACAGTGCCGACGATGCAACCCGGCAGTGGCTGATCAAAGCCCGCGGTGGCCTATGAGTCGGCGGAGCGCTCCTGGGGAACCGGTGTGGTGAGCGGCTCTCGCTGACTGCCCCCGCCTTGGGCCCAACTGAAGAACAGCCAATAGCTCACAACGGCCAGACCGGCTGTCACCACCAAGGCCATGACCGCTTCCAAGCGCTTGAGCATCACCGTGCGGGTGCCAGCACAGCCTTCAGTTTGACCTGCCGCACGCTTGGTATGGTCCTGCCGGTCCCATGCTTAAGACCGGGTGCTGCGGCTGGAGCGCGTTGGCAAGATCTACCCCACCGGGGAGGTGCTTCGCGACGTCACCTGGGAGGTCAAAAGCGGAGACCGCATCGGTCTGGTGGGCGTCAACGGCGCCGGCAAATCAACCCAACTGCGGATCATTGCGGGCTTAGAAGAGCCCAGCAGCGGCCAAGTGGTCCGCCAGGGCGACCCTCGCATCGTCTTCCTGCAGCAGGAATTTGATGTCGATGTGCGCCGCACGGTGCGAGAAGAGCTGTTTCAGGCCTTTGGCGAGGCGGCCGAGGTGCGCAACCGCCAAGGGCACGTGGAGCAGGCGATGGCCAGCGAACGAGCCGCGGAAGACCCCGACTATCTGCAAGAACTGATCGAGGACTTGGGGCGACTGCAGACCCGCTTTGAGGGGCTGCATGGCTACGAGCTGGATGCTCGCATCGACAAGCTGCTGCCCACGATCGGCTTCAACGAGGCCAAGGCTGAGCGCCTCGTTGGCGACTACTCAGGCGGCTGGCAAATGCGGATCGCCCTGGGCAAGATCCTGCTGCAGGAGCCCGATCTGCTGCTGCTCGATGAGCCCACCAACCACCTCGACATGGCCACGATTGAGTGGTTGGAGGGCTATCTCACCGAGATCAATGTGCCGCTGGTGGTGATCAGCCACGACCGCACGTTCCTCGATCGGGTGTGCAATCAGATCGTCGAAACCGAGCGCGGGATCTCACGCAGCTACCTCGGCAACTACAGCCAGCACCTGGAGCAAAAAGTGCTGGAGCGGGAAGCCAGCCAGTCGGCCTTTGATCGGCAGCAGAAAGAACTCGCCGCGCAGCAGGCCTACATCGACCGCTTCCGGGCCAGTGCCACCCGCTCCACACAAGCCAAAAGCCGCGAGAAATTGCTCGACAAGGTGGAGCGCATTGATGCCCCAGTGGAATCGCTCGGGGGGCCGCAATTTCAATTCCCACCGGCGCCGCGCTCAGGTCGTCAGATCGCACTAATCGACAACCTCACGCACCACTACGACGACAACATCTTGTTTCTCGAGGCCAA
>ERZ802830.5078-NODE-5078-length-10250-cov-5.55223_pt1 | contig 10250 bp, 3 predicted proteins | sample MGYA00345654_ERZ802830 | MGnify/ENA primary metagenome ERZ802830 (study PRJEB30503, sample SAMEA104212375) | marine metagenome | biome: Westerlies Biome; feature: [SRF] surface water layer (ENVO:00010504) within the epipelagic zone...; material: water...
GCAAGAAAAATTGATTTTCCAGTTAACATGAGTCTTTCAGTATCTGCACTTATGACAGATATTGATGATGGATCTCTTGATGATTTGATCTGTAATGCAGAACAAAAAAGAGATATAGCAATTAGAATGAAAGATCGTTGTGGAAATAATCAAGTAATTACTTATGTAATGAGAAATGCAATTCTCGACTCAGAATCTTTCTCGGCATCAATTGGAGATAACAAAACGGTTGATCTTACTTTTTCCGCTCAAGTTGGTGGAGCAAATGATAGTTCGAATGGAATTTTTGCATTCACGGGAGTAACTTCAAATCCAGCCTCTTTCGATACCCCGACGAAAACCCCATAACATTAAGTTATACTTTCAGAAAAACCTCAGATTTCCCATCTGGGGTTTTTTTGTGTATTTACACATAAGGTAAAAGGTAAAATTTTATGAAATCAGAAAGAGAAATATTAGAATTTCAAGTTCTTCGTGCAATAACAAATCTATACAAATCATTCTTAATTACAATAGAAGATTTAAGCTTAGAGCATAAAAATCAATTTGATAAACTTAAAAAATCTCTCCCAGAAAATGAAAAAATATTAAACCAAGCTGAATATTTAGATGAAGCTCAGTTAAATCATATAAGAAAAAAAATATTAGATTCTGGAAACGATGTGAGAAGAGAATTATTTTCTTGCATGGAAAATTTTGAAATAAACTTTAAAAAATAAGTTTTTTCGTTATAATATATATAAGTATGAAAATTGAAGAAAAAAAAATATTGTATTCTTTTGAAGTAGATATCGAAAGAGAAGTTGAAGAAAGTGTAGAAAAAAAATCCAGAAGAAAAAACAAAGATACTGGAAAAATGGAAGCTGTTATAACAACAGAAAAAGTTACTACAAAAAAGCAAGTTCCCTTTAAAATTATAATCAAGAAACCTTCTAGAACTCAACTAGAAGATGGAGATATGTTCTATAGTTTAGAACTAAATAAGTTCATTAAAATGGGCTTACTTACAAAAGCTATGCTAGCAAAACAATACGGTTCTAACGGCGGAGTATGGACTGAAAAAGAACAAAAAATGTATGCTGACCTAATCTTCAAAATGCACCAAAAACAATTAGAAGTACAAAGTTTCTCGGTCTTTTCTGAGAACGGTAAATTATCAAAAAGACAGCAAGAAAAACTAGATTTGTCAACCAGAGAAATGTCAGAAATAAGAAAAGAGTTAACTGAATACGAAATGCTTCAGAACTCATTATTTGATCATACTGCAGATATAAAAGCTAGAAACAGAGCTATTATGTGGTATATGTTACATTTAACATTTTTTACCGAAGGAGAGTCTGAAGAATCCCCAGCGGAAGAAATGTTTGAAGGTGAAGACTTTGAAGCAAGATATCAATCTTACGAAATGAAAGAAGAGAATGGCGACGAACTATACGAGAAAGTAGTCGATAAAATATCTTCAATAATAACGATTTGGTATATCAGTGGATCTCAGGATAAAGATAATTTAGATTCTTATTTAGAGGCAATGAAGGAAGATCAAGAAGCCTTATCTGAAGAAGAAGATGAAGAAGAGGTTGAGCCTGCAAATGCATGAAAATGATTTAGAAGAAACTTTTATAGAAATGACTCAGGGGTTTTCAGAAATTGAATTTTCTGAAGGCCCCATTTTTATTAAACATCCTGGGTTAAAAGAAGTTGCAGAATTAAATAGAAATAAGAAAAAATTCCTCAAGAAAGCTAAAGACATGGGGGTTATGACAGAAAAAGAGCTTCTGGAATTCCTTGAGAAAGATGGAGTATGGACGAAAGAAGAAGAATCTTTTTCGAAAAATAAAAAGAATGAACTTTACAATTTAAAAAAAAGTTTAGAAAGATCTATAGTAAAAAAACAAAAAGAAAAATTACAAGAAAATATAAAAAGCCTTGAAAAAGAAAGAGAAAATAATTTAAAAAAAAGACAAGGTTTAATAAGAAATACTGCAGAAGAGTATTCAGAAAAAAGAGGAAATGAATTTTTTATTCAACATTCTCTCTATAAAGATAAAAATTTTAAAGATTTAATTTTTAACAAGAATGATTTTGAAGAGTTAAGTATCGATGATCTGTCCGAATTATATTTGATATATAATGTTCATGTAGATAAATTTAATCAAAAGAATTTAATGCAAATAGCAATAGAGCCTTTTTTCACTTCTATTTATAATTTGTTTGGAGATGATTTATCAAGGTTTTTTGAGAAAAGTCATTTTAAATTGAGTCATTATCAAATTAACTTATTGAATTATGCAAAAATGTTTTCATCTATATTTAAAAATTATGAAATTCCAGAAGATGCAATCGGAAATGCAGAAAAAATAATGGATTTTGTGAATGAATCTAAAAATAAACAAAAAACAATTGAAGATTCTAAAAAAGCCGTGTCAAAATCGAGTGGGTATTCGCATGCAGGAGCAACAAGAGAAGATATGCTCGAAGCTGGTCTGGACGTTAAAGAAGCTAAAGATATACATGAGGTAGCAAAAGAAAACGGCGGTGAATTATCCATGGAAGATTTTATTCGCATTCATAAAAAATAAGTGTATACCTATATAGGTATAAGGTTTTTATGAGCGGCATAGTAAACATTCCAACTTCAGCATCGGGCTATCATCAAAGTATTGTAGCTCAAGCTACTTCTGCGCAAAGAGTAGTAAATAGAATGCAAATGTCGCCTAAATTAAATCCTAATGGATTTGTGCAGCCTCTAGGTAGAATAACTAATTCAGCAAGTGAATTTCAAAAGTCAATGGATGCTTCAGCCGCTAGAGTATTTGCTTTCGGCGCGGCAGTCGGAGTTATAAATGGAATAAGCGAAGCTTTTAGTTCTTTAGTATCTTCTGCGGTTGAAGTAGAAAAATCATTAAAAGATATTCAAGTCGTAATGGAAGCGACTGATCAAGAAATGAGAAATTTCGGAAGAGGCTTATTTGATGTAGCTAAAAATACAGCTCAGAGCTTTGAGACTATATCTGGTTCAGCAGTAGAGTTGGCTAGGCAAGGTTTAAGTGCTGAAGAAACGTTGGCTCGAGTAAATTCAGCGTTAATTTTATCTAGGCTATCTGGATTAAGCGCTGTAAAATCCACCGAGACGTTAACCGCCGCAATTAACTCTTTTAATAAGGAAGGTATAACTCACGAACAGATAATTAATAGAATGGCTAATGTAGATGCGTCTTTTGCCGTATCTTCTGCCGATTTAGCTCAAGCTATATCAAGAGCAGGTGCCGTAGCTCAATCTTCTGGAGTTTCCTTTAATGAATTAGCTTCTATAGTCACAGCCGTTCAACAGAGGACAGCTAGAGGAGGTTCAGTAATAGGAAACGGATTTAAGAGTATTTTTACTAGAATAAAAAGAAGTGGAGTAAGAGAAGCTCTTGAAGAAATAGGTGTGGCAACCCAGAAAAATGATGGAAGTTTTAGATCTTCGATTGATGTTCTTAAAGATTACGCAGAAGTATACAAAACTTTAAGTGATGCTCAAAAATCTTATACATCGGAACAAATAGCTGGAGTTTTTCAAATTCAAAATTTACAAGCTTTGATTCAAGATTTAAATGATGATGTATCAATATATAATAAAGCTTTATCAGTAGCGAATAATACAACAAATGAAGCTACGCTAAGAAACGAAGAGTTAAATAAAACTCTTGCATCGATATTTAGCCAGGCATCATCAGGCGTAAAAGAATTTGCAGCTAGATTAGGAGAACTAGGCCTCTCAGATTCTTTTAAGAATATACTTAAAGCTATTGGTAGTTTTGCAGAATTTTTGAATGATGCTCTTGACGAAGAAAAAGGAAGTGCATTAGCTAAAAGTTTTGTAAAAGGTTTTGGGGCTTTTTTAACTGGCCCAGGATTAGTAATACTTGGAGCGGCTTTTATAAAAATATTTAAATTAGTTTCTGGATTTGCTATAGAAGCGTTCTCAGATATGATGGGAATAAATAAAGAAGCTAAAAGGCAACAAGGTCTTCAAGTAGCAATTGGTCAAGCTTTAGCTAGTAATAACGGTCTTTATCAAAAAATATTAGCAGCAGGAAGTAACACCGCAAAACAAGAGCAGATAATATTAAATTTAATAAGACAAGAAACAGCTGAAAGATTAAAGCAAGAAGCTATAATTAAAAGATTAGCTGCTAGTTCTAGACTTATTGGTGTTGGAACTTCAGAAACTGGATTCACCGCTGTAGGTGGAAAATTTTCTAAAGGAAGATCAATGGGTAGAAAAACTCTCGGTTTATCACAAGGTTTTTTACCTTCTTTTAGTCAAGAACAAAAAGATATTAATATGGGAGTGGGCGGAGCAAGAAGAGGAGATAAACCCGTACTCTTAAGAAATCACAAAATGGGAGGAGGGAGTACCCAGCCCGTTGTAGCTCATACTGGAGAATGGAGAGTGCCTAATTTTCAGGGTAGTGGAGGAGATGCAATTTTTAATAGAGCCATGGTTAAATCTTTTGGTTTGCCAAGTGGAGCTAAAAGAATAACAGCTTCTAGCGGATTTGTACCCAATTATTCAAATTTATCAAAAAAACCTGTTAGCGCTTCGGCACTTGAACTAGGCTTTGTGACTGGAGGAAATAGCATTTTGTCAAAAAAGTCTGATTATTTTGATTCTTTTTCCGCTGCAGTAAATGTGATGAGATCAAATACGAATTCTTCTGATCTAGGTAGGGTAGCAAAAGATGATTATTCCAAATTCGTAAAAAGCGAATTTATTGATGAAGGAGGAAATGTTATTAAAAATCCAGGCTTTAAGAAAAAGAAAAGTCTTTCCAGAAGATACTCTATAGACAAAAAGGAATATAAAAAATTCCTCAAAATGGGAACGGATAGCATTACATACGGAAACCTATTAAAGTCTTCTCCTTATAATGGATTCAAGACTGGATTAAGAAAACTTTTAAAACAATCCTATAAAGGAACTAAGCAACCTGTTGAAGTTAAAAAGTTATTTGGTTATATGACAAATAATCTAAAAGGAGCAAGAGGGGAAATAGAAGGAGCTTCAACACTTAAATCTTTAGGTTATAAAAATATAAAAGCTATACCTAAGTCGGGATCTTTTGATAAATCAGCTACGGCTCCAGGAAAAAATGGCAAAAAAGTATTAATTGAGGATAAATCTGGAGGCTTGGTTAACAGACACGCAATACTTAAAAAAGGTGCAACTGAATATTTAAGATCTTTACCTGGATCAGGAATAAAAAATAAAAGAAAAGACAACATAAACTTAAATGCAGTTAAATCAGGAAAAAAATTAATGTTCCCAGGGGGTTTAAATTTACTTACAGCTAAAGATACTAACTTGACTTCTAGTAAGATAACTCACAATAAATATACAGAAGGTTCGGAAAGAAGAGCCGAATATTTAGGCATGTTGAAAAACTTTTCATCAGGTTTTGTACCTAATTTTGCAAAAGGAGTCATGACTGAAAAAGGTTTCGTATCAACACAAAGAATTAATAGGTTAAAAGATGGAGATTCTGCAAATATAGGTGGAGAAAAAATTTACCTAGATACATTTTCAGTAAAAGATAGAAATAAAATTAAGAGCTTTGAAGCTGAAAATTCAAAGGAAAAAGTAGCTGCTGCCGCAAAGCAAAGACGAGAAGATCGGAATAAAATGTCAACTGTAGACGCTTCCAGAAATGCGACTATGCTGGTTGCGACAAATAATGTAAGAAAAAAAATTGATGCTAATTATGAACATGGAGGAAAAAATTATAGATTAAAATATAGAGTAGAAGGATTAAAAACTTCTCCGCTAAAAAATACTGAGACAAAACTAAGACAACAAATAGAAGACTCTATGTTAAGTCAGTCTTCCTCGCTAGCCAGAGAATTATCTGGAGGCGGAGTTTTTGGAGCTAACACTCCTGCAGTAAAAAAACTTGCTAATGCAGGTAGTGTCGGGTCAGCAGCAGGCACCATATTCGAAAGTGCGTTGCAAGCTATAGGGTCAAATAGATTATTTACAAAAAATAATGCAGGTTTTGATGTAAGTGGGTTTCCAGATAAAAAATTACAAAAACTTTTTGGTTATTATACTCCATTTGCCGACGCAAAGATAGGGTTAAATAAGGATACCAAAAGAGACTTCAATAAGAAAATAATGGCTCTCCCCTCTTCTTCTAAGAAAATTTCTGAAACAGACCGAAGAAAACAGGGAACAATGGCTTTGGGGACTTCAAAAAAATATGGAACAGCTAGAAGAGCTTCGGAAGGATTTATTCCAAATTTTGTAAGAGGTAAAAAAGGGAAAAGGGGAGAATACAGAAAAAATGTAAATAAAATTAAAGATGATTTAAGGGTAAGAGGTTTCTCCGAAAATGAAATTAAAAAATTAAACCCTTCGTACTTCAAAAAAGTTATAAGTAGTAATAATAAAATAACAAATGATGCTTTAAGAAATGATAGAGCAAATACTAGATTATCTTATTATCCAAAAACAGAAAGCCTTACTTATAAAGGTTCTCCGCAGTTTAATTTTTCCCAATCAACTAATAAATCAGCGACAAGTATGGCAAGAGCTGGATTGTCTGGAGCTGTAATATCAGCAAGTGTTAACTCTCAACTTCAAGCATCTGTTAAAAATTTAACTGCTAGAGTATCCAATATAGAAAGAAAAATAGGATCCAATCAAGTTCCGAATCTATCTTCAGGATTTATCCCTAGCTTTGCGCTAAGAGAAAGTCATAAAAAAATAAAAAACCTAGATGACAATTATAGAAATACAGGTTTTATAGAATCTTTAACAAAAGAATCTATATTAAGTGGAGATAAAAATTTCACAGACCAAATCAAGGAAGTCGCTGGAAATAGAAAACTTGATATAGATACAAGAAATAGAGAAATAAAAATAGATGGAAGAGAAATATCGTCAAAAGATTTAAGTAGAATAATTTTAGATCCAGCAAATCAAGAAACTATTCAGAAAAAAGTGAATCAAAAATTGGTAAATTTTCAACAAAAATCAGGATTAAAAGAAAGCTTAAGTTTTATTTTTGGATCAGGTCGAACTTCTCTACAAAAAAGGCAGGATGATATGGCTAAAGCTGTAAATATGAATAGTAGATATTTCTTCAAAGATCGTGGTTTCTGGGGGATAAATAAAGAAGGAATAAGAAATCTCATTTCAGGCGGTGGAGCTAAAAGCGTAAGCATTGATAATTTTTTAGATCAAGCTATAATTCAATCTCAGGCCGCTCAAGAAAAAAGAAGGCAATTAAACGAAAGAAAAACAAAAAAGGGTGGAAGAGGTTTAGATCTTGGACTATTTAACCCTTCAAATATTGCAAAAAATTCTGAATTAATGGGTTCATTGGTTAAACAAGGGCTTATTAATACAGGTGGGAAAATGATTAATGTTCTAGGATCAATACCAAGAGGAATTGGAAGCGTTATCGAATATAGTAATAACCATTTGAGAACAGCTGGAGAAAGAGCGTCTCACATATTATTAGAAAAAAAAGAACAAGCGTTAAGAAAAGCGATAGAAGCTAAAGAAAAAATACAACAATCAAAACTTTTATCAGCGAAAAGTAGGGCCAATATATTAGACAGAACTAACTTTAAAGCTGTTGGTCCAGACGGAACTTCTTATAAAGATCTTCAATTTTCTTACGGATCAGAAGAAAAAGGTATTAATAGATACTACTCTCCTTCTTCAGGTAAATTTGTAGAATTTCCAATTAGCCAAGATTCTAATAATAAAAAAGTTGAAAGACTATTAGCTGTTCAATCTTCAGCTAAAAAACAATTAGAAAAAAGACAACAAAGATTAAATAATATAAAAGAAATGGGTTCCGATATTAAAAAATTCGGCACATATTTTGTTGATAAATCTGGAAAATTTGTAAAATCAACAGCTATAGATTTACCCATGGCTTTAGGGAAAGGTCTTGTCAAGTCAGCTATAGACGTGACTGGCCCTGCTAGACAAGTAGATATAGGAAGAGGTATTTCAGAAGCTTTAACTCATGCTCTAAAATTTGGAGAATCTAAAATTGAAAATACAGCATCTCTCGTGGGTAGGGGCGTAACAAAAGGAGCGGGAGCTATATCTTCTGGAATAAGTTCTGGATTGGATTTAGGAGGCTCAATAGTTCAAGGAGGGTTAACTAAATATAGTCTATTAAAAAGTGGATTAGTAGAAGGTATAAACGAAAAGTACGAAAGGTCAAAAAGTTTTGGAAGAAAAGCTACTCTTTTTGGTTTAGAAAAGATAAGGTCAGGAAGAGATAAATACAGAAATCTAGAAAGCTGGTTTGCTAATTTTTACAATAAAATCGGGAAAAAATCCTTAAGCCCTAAAGATAATAAAGATCAAAAGAAAATTTCTGAAAGAATTTCTGCAATAAAAAATAAAGCCAAAAGATCAAAAGTTTTTTCGGGGTTGCAAAATGGTTGGAAAAAAGGGATAAATTCCCTTAGTGACATGATTTATGTTTTAGAGAATTATGACGAAGTTTCACAAACTGGGAAAAGGAGAGAACCGAGCATTTTTGACAAAACTTTCAACAAGATCAGGGAATTAAATTTTAAAGGTTTGGGAGACAGGGTTTCTCAGGGAGCGTCTTTAGCCTCTGAAAAGTTAATATCTCCAGCAACTTATTTAGTTAGAAATAAAATCTCTCAATTTAAGAGCATCATGAAAGAACAAAGATCCTTGATAAAAGACAAGGGGATCCAAGGATTCGCAGCTCTAAGCAGATATAAAGATTTCGCGACTAATAATAGAAAAAATATTGGCAAAATTGGAGCTGGTGCAGGAATAGGAGCTTTACTCTATAATATGATGAGCGGTATTGGTGGAATCTCAGGAGGATTAAGTAAAGTAGTTGGAGGAGGGGGTTTAAGTAAAATAGTTGGTGGGGGAGGAATAGCTGGAGGAGGAAGTTTAATAAGTGATTTATTAACTACAGGAGGTATTGGAGCAGGAGTGGGAGCTACAGCTTTTGCAGTAAATAGATACGGACAATTCATTAATGATAAAAATAGGATGATAGCTTCTTCAGATGGAAAAAAAGTATCTTCATATCATAGATCATCCCTAAGTCAAATGATAGCTGAAGAAAAGAAAATCCTAAATCATTTAAAAGTTCATGGTACAATGCCTGATTCTGATAAAGCGATTATAAAAACAGGAGGACCTTCAGGCAAAATAAATTATGAAGAGTCTAGATTCAGGGAGACTAGAGGGGGCAGCCCTATTCAGCAAAGAATGAATCAAGTTAGGGCGGCAACCTTGTTTCCCTCTAAATGGAGAGAGTCAATAGGAGGATCTTTAAAAAATAACATAGACCCAATAAGGTCCGCTTCAATGCTTGATAGGAGATCTGTAAATGTGACTTATCCAGAACTAATCGAAAGTGAAAAAAGATTAGCTAATCTAAAATATAATTTATCGGTAGTAGAAGACTCTGGTTTAAAATCATATAAAAACATAATCAACGAGGTTGACCCGTCTAGAAAAAAAGATTTTAGTTCCTATATTAATAGAGAATATAGCTCTTCGAGTTATTCAAGAGATAGAAAAAAATATGAAAAAGATTTAATTAAAGAAATTAGACATGAAAGAAAACAATTTAATGGATTAGATATTTCAAAAAGAATAAAAAGCTCTGTATTTGATATAACGGATATGTTAACAAAAAAGAGATCTCTACCTAAAATGAAAATACCATCTTTAAGAAGAGGAGCGAAAGGTTTTATTCCTAACTTTAATAAAATGGCCTTAGCTGTTAAAAAACCTGCAATAAAACTGGAGAAAGTTTCTCATCCTGGAAATAATCCACTTACAAGAGGAATTATCACGGCTCGGAACGCTGGAACTTTATCTGATAAAGAACTCCAGAAAATGATATCAGATCAGGCTTTTATGTTGCTACCAAAAAGAATGGATGACTTTGAGAATCAAATGGCTTTTATAGCTATGCACACAAAAAATGCTCCTGGGCAAATGAGAAGAGATAAAATTAATGACATGAGATCTGGAGCTGTAAATGCTTCTCATGGATACATACCTAATTTTGCTCCAAGATGGAAACGTCAGAAAAAATTCTCTTCAGCAAGAAAACGAGGGTCAGGAAGAATCTTAAAGGATAAAGAAAAAGAATTGAAAATTTTAGCAGACGCTTATGCAAAGGGCGAAATAAGCACTCGAAAAATGAGAGAGCTTAAAGAGAAAATTGATCCTTTTGGAG
>ERZ802830.5080-NODE-5080-length-10247-cov-13.4718_pt1 | contig 10247 bp, 10 predicted proteins | sample MGYA00345654_ERZ802830 | MGnify/ENA primary metagenome ERZ802830 (study PRJEB30503, sample SAMEA104212375) | marine metagenome | biome: Westerlies Biome; feature: [SRF] surface water layer (ENVO:00010504) within the epipelagic zone...; material: water...
ATCAACCGTGCCGCCCGGCGCAGGGCTTTATCCACGTCTAAGGACATTGAAAAACTCCAAAAACAAATTCACGATGACCGAGCTTTTGCGCAGCGGCGCGCCAATTTTTTGAAAATAGACACAGAACAACAAAGATAACGTATATGAATATGACCAGTATCGCGAAAAAAGCGCGACAATCAAGTCTGGGCGTCATGCGCCCTAAAAGTTAAAAATCTGTAGGCCACTATTGACCGATGGAGCCCGCACCCGCCGCTATGGCAGGTGCGGAGTTTGCATTTTACCGCCTCGTCTAGTCGATGACAGTTAGTCGATGACAGTCACCCGGCGCATCACGTCCGGTGCGCCGATAACCGCACCATTTGGTCCAAGGCCAAGCTTGATTGCATCAACCACATCCATGCCATCGGTGACCTTGCCGACCACTGTGTATTTTCCATTCAGGAAATGCCCGGGGGCGAACATGATAAAAAACTGGCTGTTGGCGCTGTCAGGGTTCGAACTGCGCGCCATGCCGACGATGCCACGGTCATAGGGTACCTCTGAAAATTCCGCTTTCAGATCAGGCTTGTCTGAGCCACCCATACCGGCACGGCTGGTATCTCCGCCTGCTTTGCCATATTGAACATCGCCGGTTTGCGCCATAAAGCCATCTATCACCCGATGAAACACCACATTGTCATAAATGCCATCTGCCGCCAAAGCAGCGATATGCGCCACATGGTTGGGCGCCACATCCTCTAAAAGATCGACGGTGATCACGCCGTTCGCGCCCTCGCCTGCCACTTCAATCTGTAATCCGGTTGCAAAAACCGGTGCGGCCAAAAAACTGAATACTGCTGCAAGCTTATACATCGGCGGCCACCTTTACTGAGATCATTCGGTCAGGACTGACAGGAGGTTCCCCGCGCACGATCGCATCGACATGGTCCATGCCCTTGAGCACCCGACCATAGACCGTGTACTGGCGGTTGAGGAAATGATTGTCGCCAAAATTGATGAAAAACTGACTATTGGCCGAGTTGGGGTTCTGGCTGCGCGCCGCCGCCAATGTCCCGCGATCATGCGGAACGCCCGAAAACTCCGCCATCAAATCTGGCAGGTCAGAGCCCCCAGTGCCCGCCATACGCAAATTGAAATCATCTTCCATATCGCCGTTTTTCACATCACCGGTTTGCGCCATAAAGCCGTCTATCACCCGGTGGAACGCGACATTGTCATATTCTCCACCACGGGCCAGCTCTTTCATCCGCGCGCAATGTCCGGGCGCAATATCAACCAGCAACTCCACAATAACTGTTCCATCCTTCAATTGGATCAAGACGGTGTTTTCGGGATCCTTGATGGCCGCATCCAGCTTTGCTTTGCCCTTGGCGGCTGCTTTCTTAGCCTTAGGTGCCGGTTTTTTTGCCTTGGCAGCTTTGGTTCCGCCAAGCGCCTGTTTGATCAAAGCCTTAATCTGTTTACGGCTTTTTTCAGTCAACATTTTATTTTTACCATATTCCACCTTGCCGGTAGCGATCATCTCGGCCAAATCAGCTTCCGCCATGCCTGCCGCAGCCAATTCGTCTAAAATCAAAGATTTTTGTTTTTCATTGCGATATTTAATCCCATCGGCCATCCCGGCTCTCCTTCGCGCTGTAAGTTTAACTTTATCTAGTCTGCTTACTGCAGGGGGACAAGCTGAGACATTGACGCAAGCCACAGGATCAACCAAACAGCGGTTTAAGTGCAGAGTTACCAAGGCAGAGGCGTGAGATATGAGCTGGAAAACACTTGAGGACATTCATCTTACCAATAAAAGGGTACTCGTGCGGGTCGATATCAACGTACCTATGCAAGAGGGCGCCGTTACCGATGCCACCCGAATCATCCGCATTGTCCCAACGGTGCAGACCATTCTAGCCGCCGGAGGCATACCGGTGCTACTGGCCCATTTCGGGCGTCCAAAAGGTCAGCGCCAGCCCGAGTTCAGTCTGCAGCCACTGATTGCCCCACTTGAACAGGCGCTCGGAACTTCGGTGATGTTTGCCGCAGACTGCATCGGCGCAGGCCCGGCTGCGGCCCTGCAAGCCCTGCCAAAAGGGGACGTACTGCTGCTGGAAAATACCCGCTATCACGCGGCAGAAGAGACCAATGACCCTGCATTTGCCGCGCAAATGGCCGCGCTGGGCGATGTGTATTGCAATGACGCCTTCTCAGCCGCGCACCGCGCCCATGCGAGCACAGAAGCCTTGGCACGTTTGCTGCCCTCCTGCGCCGGTCGACTGATGGCGGCAGAGCTTGAGGCGCTCGAAACCGCCTTGGGCGCCCCCAAACATCCGGTTGTTGCGGTGGTGGGAGGGGCAAAAGTCTCGACCAAACTGGCGCTGCTCGGCAATCTGGTCACCAAAGTTGATCATTTGGTCATTGGCGGCGGCATGGCCAACACGTTTCTCGCCGCCCAAGGCTATCCAGTCGGTACATCGCTAGCCGAGCATGATATGAAAGCTACTGCCAAGGATATTCTGGCACGCGCCGCAGCGGGAGGCTGTGAAATTATCCTGCCCAGCGACGTTGTTGTCGCCCGCGAGTTCACCGCCAATGCCCCGCATCAAACAGTTGCAGCCAACGCCTGTCCGGCCGACGGCATGATCCTGGATGCCGGCGCGCAAACAATTGCGCGAATCACCGATTGTTTCTCTGCTGCCAAAACTCTCATTTGGAACGGGCCTTTGGGAGCCTTCGAACTCGAACCTTTTGATAGCGCCACCAACGCCGCCGCGTGCGAGGCGGCCAATTTAACCAAGGCAGGAAATTTGGTATCAATTGCCGGGGGCGGTGATACCGTGGCGGCCCTGAATAAAGCAGGCGCTGCTGACAATTTCACCTATCTATCCACCGCTGGTGGCGCATTTCTGGAATGGATGGAAGGCAAAACCTTGCCTGGGGTGGCAGCGCTTGAAAATGGGCTGAAGCCTCAGGAAAATCCTAACCTTTAAAGGCAAAATTCTTGTAAAGTCTGTCTGCTACAAAATACCCGTTTGGTGTTAGCGCAAACACAATTGAAACTGTAAACCACCTCGCTTAGAGCCGATGCAGATGCGTTCGGGCATCAGCGTAAGACTGCACCATTTATCCAAATGGTCGGCATCGTGTAACGGACAGAGGCGGGCCAAAATATGAACAATATCGAGCAAAGAGCCAAGATTTTATCGGCAGATGGTTTCATCGCAGCGTTGGATCAAAGCGGTGGTTCAACCCCCAAAGCCCTAAAATTATACGGGATTGATCCCACCGGTTACAATGGGGACACAGAGATGTTTGATCTGATCCACGCTATGCGCGCCCGGATCGTGCAATCAAAAGCCTTCTCAACCGATCACATTGTTGGGGCCATTTTATTCGAGCAAACCATGGACCGGATGATTGGAGGCCTGCCTTCCGCCGACTATCTGTGGAAAACCCGTGGCGTCGTCCCCTTTCTGAAAGTCGATAAAGGCCTTGCCGCCAATACCGATGGGGTGAGCCTGATGAAACCTATAGACGGGCTCGATGCACTGTTGCAGCGCGGCGTTGAGGCCAATATTTTTGGCACAAAGATGCGTTCTTTGATCGAGAGCGCCTCAGAAAGCGGCATTGAAGCCGTGGTGGCGCAACAATTCGAGGTCGCAAAGAAAATCCTCGGCCACGGCCTGATTCCGATTATTGAACCCGAAATCAGCATTACCGCAACCGACAAAGCTGCCGCCGAAGGCCTGCTGTTGCAAACCATCAGCCGTCACCTTGACAAAATGGCGCCAGATCAAGAAATCATGCTAAAGCTGACCCTGCCCGAAACCGCCAATCACTATGCCCCGCTGGTGGCCGATGATCGTGTGCTGCGAGTAGTGGCCTTATCAGGTGGCTATGACCGCAAGACCGCGACGGATATGCTGGCCAAAAATGCCGGTGTGATCGCCAGTTTTTCACGCGCGCTTACCGAAGGGCTGTCCATTCAGCAAAACGACGCCGCATTTGATACCACACTCGGTCAGGCGGTCGCGGAAATATACGATGCGTCGGTGTCGGGCTAACACAAAATTGGGCCTTCCAGACGCTGATCTCAATCTAATGTAAGATTTGTTCATTTTTGGGATTCACAAACAGAATCACCTGTGCAATCATACATTAAGGGCCCCTTAGTGGGTCGTATTGAGGCAGCAGATGACCACACGTAACACCAAAAAGCCCTTAGGCGTCTTGACGTTTTTTGTGGTCGCTTCCGGGCTGGCTCTGTATTTCACATTTGCCGCTGTTCAGGGCGACTATGGGCTGTTTCGCCGTGCAGAAATTGAGCAGAAAACCCGCCAGTTGACCGCAGAACTTGCCGAGACCAACGCCGAAATTAAACGCATGGAAAACCTGACGCACCGGCTGTCAGACGGCTATCTGGATCTGGATTTGCTCGACGAACAGGCGCGGCGTGTTCTGGGTATGATCCGTCCCGACGAAATCGTCATTCGCTAGTTCACGAGCTTTCCTAAGCGACCGCCTGTAAATAGTGAAAAATTTATGTGTAGCGCCCGCCAGAAACAGCAAGAGCCCGCCCCCGCAGAAACGGGGACCCTGTGAAGTCAGCACTATTGCCGCACCAATTCCTCCAAAATTAATACGAAAAGACATCTCTCAAAAATTTCTCTCGTCATTCTGCCTTATATCCTCTATAAAAATAGTTTAACGCTAAACTACTTTCAGAAAAGGCGAGAAAAGCCCATGGCAACCCGAAAAAGTGCGGCAAAATCAAATGTTTCTTCCGAAGAGCTGAAACAACATTACCACGATATGTTACTGATCAGACGATTCGAAGAAAAAGCAGGCCAGCTCTATGGCATGGGCCTTATCGGCGGATTTTGTCACTTATACATCGGCCAAGAAGCCGTTGTTGTCGGCCTTGAGGCCGCCGCAGAACAGGGTGACAAGCGGATCACCTCTTATCGCGATCACGGCCATATGCTGGCCTGCGGTATGAATCCAGACGGCGTTATGGCGGAATTGACCGGACGGATCGGCGGTTATTCCAAAGGCAAGGGTGGCTCCATGCATATGTTTAGCAAGGAAAAGCACTTTTATGGCGGACACGGCATTGTGGCGGCACAGGTTCCGATCGGTGCCGGCTTGGCATTTTCAGACAAATACAATGGCACAGATCGCGTGACTTTTGCCTATTTTGGCGATGGGGCTGCCAATCAGGGTCAGGTTTACGAGACCTTCAATATGGCGGCGCTTTGGAAACTGCCGGTCATCTTTGTCATTGAAAACAATCAATATGCGATGGGCACAGCGCAAAAACGGTCAACCTCGTCGCCGGATATTTTCACCCGTGGTGAGGCTTTTGGCATCGCAGGTCAGGCGGTTGACGGCATGAATGTACTGGAGGTCAAAGCCGCTGGCGAATTGGCCGTCAAACATTGTCGCGCCGGCAAAGGGCCGTTCATTCTCGAAGTCAAAACCTATCGTTATCGCGGACATTCAATGTCGGATCCGGCAAAATACCGGACCCGCGAAGAAGTTCAGAAAATGCGCGAAGAACGCGACCCTATCGAATACGTACGCTCGTTGTTGCTGACCGGCAAACACGCCACAGAAGAAGATTTAAAGACGATCGATAAGGGCATCAAAAAAGTTGTCAACGCATCGACAGACTTCGCCAAAGAAAGTCCCGAGCCGGATCTCTCCGAGCTTTGGACCGATATTTACGCTCAGGCATAAGGACAGATATAATGGCAACCGAAATTCTGATGCCCGCGCTCTCGCCAACCATGGAAGAGGGCACCCTGACACAATGGCTTGTCAAAGAAGGCGATAGTGTCGCTTCGGGTGACATACTGGCAGAAATTGAAACCGACAAGGCCACGATGGAATTCGAGGCTGTGGATGAAGGCGTGATCGGCAAGCTGCTGGTCAGCGCCGGCAGCGAAGGCATCAAGGTCAATGCGCCCATTGCCCTATTATTGGAAGACGGCGAAAGCGTGACCGACACCAAGGATTTGGCCACCCCAACGCCAGAGCCTACCGCCACAGAGCCCGCAAAAGACCGCCCAATCGACACCGCCAATGCCGCCGCCCCTGTCGCGGCCACGGTTGCTGTCGCAGCGCCCAAGGTGGGACCAGACTGGCCAGAGGGCACCGAGATCCGTCAGCAAACCGTGCGGGAAGCTCTGCGCGATGCCATGGCCGAAGAAATGCGTACAGACCCCACCGTGTTGCTCATGGGGGAAGAGGTCGCCGAATATCAGGGTGCCTATAAAGTATCGCAAGGTCTGCTGGACGAATTCGGCGAAAAACGTATTATCGACACGCCGATTACCGAACATGGCTTTGCAGGAATAGCGGTTGGCGCGGCCTTTGGCGGCTTGCGCCCGATTGTCGAGTTCATGACGTTTAACTTTGCCATGCAAGCCATGGATCAAATTGTAAACTCTGCCGCTAAAACGCTTTATATGTCCGGCGGGCAGATGGGCGCTCCGATGGTTTTTCGCGGACCTAACGGCGCAGCGGCCCGTGTCGGTGCGCAGCATTCACAGGATTTTGCAGCTTGGTTTGCCGCTATTCCGGGGTTGAAAGTGGCGATGCCCTATTCGGCATCAGACGCCAAGGGGCTGTTAAAATCGGCGATCCGTGATCCCAATCCCGTGGTCTTTTTGGAAAACGAAATCCTCTATGGGCGCAGCTTTGATATGCCGGTGCTTGAGGATTACACCGTGCCGTTTGGCAAGGCGCGGATTTGGCGCGAAGGCAGTGACGTGACGCTGGTCAGTTTTGGTATCGGAATGCAATATGCGCTTGAGGCTGCCGAAACACTGGCGGCAGAGGGTGTCAGCGCCGAAGTTGTGGATTTGCGCAGCCTGCGCCCAATTGATTACGACACCGTGCTGGCCTCAGTGCAAAAAACCAACCGATGTGTGACCATAGAAGAGGGTTTTCCCGTCGGCTCTATCGGCAATCATCTCTCGGCAACAATCATGGAAAAAGCTTTTGACTATCTAGATGCCCCGGTGATCAATTGCACTGGCAAGGATGTGCCTATGCCATATGCGGCCAATTTAGAAAAACACGCGTTGTTGACCACCCAAGAGGTGATCGAGGCCGTGCGCAAAGTAACCTACAGGTAAGGAAGACAGAGCTATGCCAATTGAAATTCTCATGCCTGCGCTGTCACCAACCATGGAACAGGGGTCGCTGACTAAGTGGTTGGTCAAAGCGGGCGACACCGTGGCCTCGGGCGACCTGTTGGCCGAGATCGAAACGGATAAGGCAACTATGGAATTTGAAGCCGTCGACGAAGGGATCATCGGTGAGATTTTGATCCCCGAGGGCAGCCAAGACGTCGCCGTTAATACGCCGATCGCCACCCTGCTTGATGACGACGAAACCGCAGATGGACCCGATCATACAGCCTCTGCCCCTGCCTCACTGCCAGTACGTGCTGACACGTCTGCAATTGCAACCTTAGACAGCGCGACACCGGCAGATGCGGTGCATAAGCCCGTGACACCCACCGCAACTTTAGCACCGACCTCGCAACCGGATACAAAAACCGGGCGCGTCTTTGCCACACCTCTGGCCCGCCGTATTGCCGCGGATAAAGGACTGGATTTAAGTCAGATAATCGGCTCTGGTCCAAAGGGGCGCATTGTGAAAGCCGATGTCGAAAATGCGACCGCAGCGGCCCCGGCACCCGCGACCAATTCAGCCTCAACAGCTGTATCCACCGAACAAATTGCGATCTCCAGTGGCCCTGCGACCGAAACCGTGCTTAAAATGTACGATGACCGTACCTTTGACGAGATAAAACTGGACGGCATGCGCAAAACAATCGCCGCCCGACTGACAGAGGCCAAGCAGACAATTCCGCATTTTTATCTGCGTCGGGATATCCAGCTCGATGCTCTTCTGGCGCTGCGTAGTGAATTAAACAGCCAGCTTGCGACCCGCGACGTCAAGCTTTCGGTCAATGATTTCATCATTAAAGCCGCCGCCTTAGCGCTTCAGTCTGTACCTGCAGCCAATGCTGTTTGGGCCGGAGACCGAGTGCTGCAGCTTAAACCTTCTGACGTGGCTGTCGCTGTCGCCATCGAGGGCGGTTTGTTTACGCCAGTGCTCAAAGATGCCGATAGCAAGTCTCTCTCGACCCTCTCAGCGGAAATGAAAGACATGGCCAACCGGGCACGGAACAAAAAACTGGCCCCGCATGAATATCAAGGTGGCAGTTTTGCAATCTCGAACCTTGGCATGTTCGGCGTTGATAATTTTGACGCAGTAATCAACCCACCGCACGGTGCCATTTTGGCCGTAGGCGCGGGCAAAAAACGCCCTGTGGTTACGCCAGACGGCAGCTTGGGCGTCGCCACGGTCATGTCGGTCACAATGTCCGTCGATCACCGAGCGATTGACGGAGCATTGGGCGCGCAACTGCTGCAAGCGATTGTCGACAACCTTGAAAACCCGCTCACCATGCTGGTATAAGGATTGTCAGGAATGTCAGGGATAGTTTTTAAAAAAGGCCGGCCTTTGTCTGTATGACCTGGGCCTGCCGCTTCGGTTTGTGGCACCACGCCAAGACCTGCGCTAGACGTCTAGGCTAGAGGCTTCTTTCAGCAGTTGATCCATTGTCACTGACGGGGTGGCACAGCCCGCCTCTCCGACCACTTTAGCCGGAACGCCCGCCACAGTGGTCATGGCCGGCACATCATGCAGTACCACCGAACCCGCTGCAATCCGCGAGCAGTGGCCGACGGTGATATTGCCCAGCACCTTGGCCCCGGCCCCGATTAACACGCCTGCCGCGATCTTGGGATGGCGATCTTCTTCCTCTTTGCCGGTACCGCCCAACGTGACAGAATGCAGCATCGACACATTGTCACCCACCACCGCCGTCTCACCGATGACAATCGAATGGGCGTGATCGATCATAATTCCCTTGCCGACTTTAGCAGCCGGGTGGATATCGATACCAAAAACCTCTGACACCCGCATCTGGAAAAAATACGACAGATCAGCCCGACCCTGCCCCCATAACCAATGGGCAACCCGGTAGGCTTGGATCGCTTGGAAGCCTTTGAAAAACAACAGCGGTTGCAGAAACCGATGGCAGGCCGGATCGCGGTCGAACACCGCTGTGATATCAGCCCGCGCGGACATCGCCAGATTGGGATCTGATTTATGGGCAGCGTCACAAATTTCGCGCAGTATCTGCTCAGACATCTCGCCCGAGGCCAATTTAAGTGCAATCCGGTAGCCGAGCGCGTCTTGAATCGAGTTGTGGTGCAAAACGCAAGCGTGCATCAAGCCACCTAACAACGGTTCTTCCGAGATAGCATGCTCTGCCTCATCGACAATTCGCACCCAGATTGGATCAAGATTAGCAATCTGTGTCTGACTTTTGGCCATTTTACACTCTCCCTTGCATGCTAAAGTGTATCAGATAGTGTAAAAGAATGGAAAGTTAATTCTTCGCTATTGGAAAGGGATTTGCATGCCGCCCCCTGACAAACAGATATATTACCGACTGATCAACACTCGCTTAGACGAATTGAATCAAGAAGATGATCTCGGACACAGCAGTCAAGCGGTGGTGGCATTAGATCAGCAATCTGTGGGCCGCTTAAGCCGGATGGACGCCCTGCAAGCGCAGGCCATGGCACAAGCAGCACAAATCCGGCGTGACACGCTGCGCAGTGCACTGCTGAACGCCCGTAAGAGGCTTGATGATGACGCCTTTGGTACTTGTTACGACTGTGGCGATGACATTGCCCCCAAGCGACTTGCGTTCAATCCAGCGGTACAGCTTTGCCTGAGTTGCGCGTCCGGTTAGACTGGGACGCTCGCCAATGACGCAGCCCAGAAAAAACCCTTTCGAGACAGTCGCAATATTCAAGATCTGTAAGTTCAGGTTCGGTTTGCAAGCCCATACTGCGCGCCAAGGCCATAAGGCTGCCGTTTCCCCAATCGGGATGCGGCCTATTAAAACGCTTGCGATAACAATCAGCACTATGAGCCTGTGACAAGATCGAGCTACACAAAAGATTCCGTCTGTCAGCGGTCACAGACATTAAAACTCGCGCCACCGCCGTCACATCACCGTGCAAAACCAGCCGCATTATTTGACCAGCATCAGCCGGGCGAACGGACCGGGTCCAAAGAGCGCCGAGACCTGTTGCCTAGCCCCATGTGATTGGTCCAAGACGATTGTTAGTGCATGATTGGCCTTTGGTCCAACGGTATGA
>ERZ802830.5081-NODE-5081-length-10243-cov-5.46093_pt1 | contig 10243 bp, 9 predicted proteins | sample MGYA00345654_ERZ802830 | MGnify/ENA primary metagenome ERZ802830 (study PRJEB30503, sample SAMEA104212375) | marine metagenome | biome: Westerlies Biome; feature: [SRF] surface water layer (ENVO:00010504) within the epipelagic zone...; material: water...
GGCCAAACCGTTGTAAGCTCTCAAGTCAACAACACAAGTGATATAATTGATGCCGATGATATAAACAATATCTACACAGACATGGTTAAAACTAGGATACACCAAGTAGGACCGGGCGAAACTGGCATTAGACAAGTTCTTGAAAATTTAAATGTTATTGCTGAAGATACTAGTAATCAAATTAATGATGCAGGCACCCTTGCTGCAGATGCTGAAGGCACGTTAAAAGGTATTGCAGATTTTGAAACACTAATGACTCAAATTGAAGCAGACAAATTGTTACTTCATGCAAGTCAAAGTGCATTAGAGCCAAAAATTACAAGCACACGTTCGTCAACTTGGAACGGATTAATTTATCATCAATTTACAGCTACATTTACAAGCGAAGATGAAAGACGTCATTTTTTTAATGCTGGCGGTGAAGTTAGAATATCGGCTAACAACACAGGTGCAAGCACACCTAAAGGTTTAGATTGGGCTGCATTATGTAATGAAGTAGGAACTATAAAATTTGCTTCAACTATTACTAGTGCGACCGGAACAGGACAAGGATATGCAGTAGGTAATAATACACTTACATCCACATATCAAACATGTTTTCTAAAAACAGGCTCAGGATCATATAGCGGAGTGTATGCAGGTAATTTATTTACAGTAAAAGTAAGAATTGCTAATCCACAAGTAATTGATTTTAGAATAGAATTTAATGATGTTGTTACTGATAACCAAGTTGACAATAATGTAGACGGTGCGTTAACTAGCACAGTGCAACAGCTAAGAGCAGTAGGAGCAAATAGTATTACTTCTGTAAGTCCTACATACTTTACTTCAACACAGCTATCAGGATTTAGTGTACCACAAGATACAACTACACCAACATATGCACTATCAGCAAATGCAACATCTATGAACGAAGGTGGAAATGCTACTATTTTCTTAACAACTACAAATGTAGGAGATACAACAGCAGTGCCATACACTATTACTGGAATATCTATAAACGATCTAGTAAATGGCAGTTTAACTGGAAGCTTTATTGTACAGAACAATAGTGCTAGTTTGACACTTAACTTAAATGCAGATAGTTTAACAGAAGGTGCAGAAGCACTTACACTTTCTCTCAACAACGGTGCTGCAACAATATCTGTTACTATAAATGATAATAGCACAGGAGCAGTTAGTTATGTTTATGATCCACAATGGTACAATGAATTTAGTAGTTCGTTCCTAGCAAATATTCCAAAATCAACAGCCGTTAATGAAGCTACACAAATTGCTGATTTACTATACAAAGGTACAGGAGCATATACAAATACTTTAGGACAAGTTAGATATGCCCTAAACAGAAGACCAGATGCAGCAGGACTAGCATACTGGACAGGACAATGGTACAATACCTACAGATCAGGATCTTTTGCTAATATTACACAAGATCAGTTGTGGGACAACTTCTATAGGGTATTCTTTACTAGTGTTGATGCATCAACAAATCCAATACAGTTTACAGTAGACGGAGTTGCATTATCTGGATCAGCTAATACTGATTCTGCAAGATCTTTGTTGCCATCAAAGAACAATATACAAGGTGACGGAGTAGGTGATTTTGGTGATAGAGGTTCACTCACAGGAAATCAGCAACAACCAAGTCCACCAAGTGATACATTTGCATTTACAGTAACTCCAGCAACAGGAATGAACTTTAATGTAGCAGAGGAGCAGGGAGTAGTTAATTTTAGTTATACAATTACTTGTACAGCAGGAACAGGAAGTGTTACTGTACAAGAACTTACACGACCAAGTAATATTCCAGTTAGAGTAGACGATAGTTATAGCCCAGGATATCCAGGTCAAACAACCAGTGCAATAGCATCTAAAAATACAGGTACAATGACTGCAGGAAGTACAAGACAACTTCAACTAGGAATTTATCCAGGCGCTAAAGGCACTTGGACAGGAACATTTGTATTCTTAGAGTCTACAGGCGTAGGACAAAATATTCAAAGGGGTTGGGGCGGCACATTCACTTAGAAAATGCTCTGGTTATCATTCGATAAATATACTAGAGAGGTCGTTTAATGCCAACAACAATACTAGCATCACGTTTTAACAACTTAAAAGTTCGAGTTGATAAAATACTCGGACCATGTCTTGAAACAAATCCGAATAATGCGTCAACTTATCTTTTCGGTTATGGCCAGTCTCTTGGCGCCGGAGTGAATCAATCAAGTAGTAATGATACTATTGATGCCCTTGCATACAAACTTCTTTATATTAATATACAAAAAATAAGATATCATCAGGTCGGAACTGCGGCATTTTCAGCAGAAGCATACAAAGTTGGAGACTTTGTTACTAACGCTAGTGCAGATAAAGTTGAAGAGGCATATATTAACGGACTTGAAACACTTGCTACCAACATGGAAAATGATAAGTTTTTACTACATTCTACACAAGCAGATTTAACATTCCAAGGAGATTCAATCGGTGCTCCTACTTGGAACGGTTCATTGAGTCATATTTTTACTGTAACATTTACTTCTGCACAAGAAAGACGAGAGTTTTTTAATGCAGGAGGATTGATTAGAATTATTCCTGGAATGACATATACAGGAACACAAGCAAAAACACTTGATTGGAAAGCTATGTTAAACGCTATTGGTCCAGTAAATTATGGTTGCCAGAGCACCATAGCACCTAGTGGCGTAGGACAGTCGTATGGTGGTATTGGACATGATTTCATGACTAGTAGTTATCAAAGAGGATATTACAATATGGGTGGCGGAGTATACAATCCTAACGAATACACAATATTTATTATGGAATTAAGCGATACTGTGCTACAGTTTAAATGCGAATTTAACGATCCAGCCTACGGAAATCCAGACGAAAGTGTTGTAGCAAGAGCAGTAAATACAGTACAATTTTATACTCCAAATGGTACAGCCCAGATAGATGGTACATCTACTATAACTGTACAAAAAACTGCACCTACTTACAGCCTAATCTCAAACTTATAAGGTTGACATACCATTAAGATAATGCTATAATAGCATTATATCCAGTCTTCTCCGATTAGTGTGAGCAAGACGAATATATACTACTATTATAGGAGAATTGCATGGACGAAAGACTGTCAAAAGCATTAGATTTTTCAAATTATATGGTTACCCTTAATAATCAAAAAAGGTTATTAGCTGAAAAATATCAAGAAAATCTACTCCATTTTTACAATGGATGTCAGTTTACTGCTTCAAAAGAACTAATTAATTTTGTAAAATTGCTTCTTGATAATCATCAAGACGACATTGCAGTATTAACTGACGATAACGGCATACCTACTATTGTTGAGGATGTTGAAAAATTTTATAATGAAATTACAAACGTTTACTTTTCGGCATCAAACTCTTATCATACAGAATATATGAAATTAAAAAATCAAAGAAGTATCGAGAAGCTAGTAGATTATGAAAAGTAAAGGTGCATTTTTAATTGCAAGGAATAATGCACAAATTGATTATGTAAAACAAGCAGTATTTCTAGCAAAACGTATAAAAAAGTATTTAGACATACCAACTACTGTACTAACTGATTCTGTTGACTATTTAAAATCTTCTTTTGATGAAACTGTATTTGATAGGATTGTTCCTCTAGACTACAACCCGCAAAAAAACGAAAGAGTTTATTTTGACGGTGCAATGTATCAAAAACAGTCAACATTTAATAATAGATCAAGATGTCAAGTATATGACTTAACACCATATGATGAAACTTTGCTTTTAGATACAGACTATATTATATCTAATGATTTATTAAAAAACTGTTTTGAATCACAAGATGATTTTTTAATTTACAAAGATTCTACTGATATTGCACAAGTTAGAAACGAGCAAGAATTTAAATATATAAGTGATACAGGCGTTCCGTTTTATTGGGCTACTTGTGTGTTTTTTAGAAAATGTAGGACTAACGAAATTTATTTTAATCTATTACAGCATATTGAAGACGAATGGGACCATTATAGAAGAGTTTACCAAATTACTTCAAGCTTGTTCAGAAATGATTTTGCATTTAGTATTGCTATTCATATAATGAATGGATTTGCTAGTGGACCTTTTGCAAAAGAAATGCCCGGTAAAATGATGTATACTACAGACAAAGATGTTTTAGAAAATCTTAAAGAAGATGAAATGATGTTTTTAGTAGAAAAGAAAGATTATCTAGGAGAATATACGGCATTACATACAAAAGGACAAACAATACATGTAATGAATAAATTTAGTCTAAATAGAATTATAGATAAAGAGATAGCTAATGGATAGAGGTATTTTAGTTATAGCCCAAAATTTACCTAATGTAAATTATGTTCAGCAAGCAGAATTACTGGCAATGAGTTTGAAAGCTACTAATCCAGATACAAAGATTAGTCTTGTAACAAACGATGAAGTAGAGTTTGAAAACTTATTTGATAAAATTATTTCTATTCCTTGGAATGATGATGCCGAAAGTTCCGACTGGAAAATACAAAATAGATGGAAATTATATCATGCTAGTCCTTACAATAAAACAATTGTTATGGATACAGATATGATAGTACTACAAGACATATCAGAGTGGTGGAATTTTTTAGAAAAGTATAAATTATTTTTTACAAACAAAGTTTATACATATAGAGGTGATACAGCAAATACTAGTTATTATAGAAAAGTTTTTGAAGTCAATAAATTACCAAATTTATATGCAGGATTCCATTACTTTGAAAAATCACAAGAAGCACAAGAGTTTTATCATTGGTTAGAACTAGTAATGCAAAACTGGCAAGCATTTTACGAAGTCTTTTTAGAAGGAGTTACAAGACCTAAGCATATTAGTGTTGATGTGTGTGCATCTATTGTGTCTTTAATATTAGGCAACTCATCAGAAATTACTAATGATCTAGTTAATTTTCCTAGCTTTACTCATATGAAAAAGAATTGTCAAGGGTGGACAGATGGTTCTAGTAATTGGCAGGATAGAGTAGGTTTTTATATTGCAAGAGACTGTAGCATTAAAATAGGCAATTATGTTCAGTCAGGTATTTTACATTATACAGAAAAAGATTTCTTAGAAAAAACTCCTGTAATTGAACGCTATAGGAATTTATTACATGTCTGATTTACACGATCTTATAAGTTTACTTAAAACAGAAGTAGAACAAAACGATTCTACATATGTATATTACACAGAAGATACAGGAGAAATAATCAAACTATGCGGGTCAATGTATGAAGATCCTCAAGAAGGTGAATCGATATTAAAAGTATCACACGAACTTGCTAATCCTATACTATCAGGAGAAAAAAGCACTACAGATTTTATTGTAATTTATGATATAGCATTAAAACAAAAAGTCCTAAAGCCAAAAAATTATCAAGACGCATACAAGGAAGCTTCTTCTATGTGTTATCAACTTCCTATTATAAAGCACAGTAGATCAGGACATTTGGCTTGTGAAGAGATCTATGACGGTATGGATGTTTTTCTGTTTGATAAAGACTCTGCTTATAAAAAGTATGAATTAGTGTGGCGAGATAATAAGGTATATAAATTATTAAAATCCAATGCCGCCGGAAAAAACTTTGGAACAAAAACAGCTCAAGTTATTGTTGAAGATGTTTACTTGTCTGATATGCCAACGCAAGAACTTATAATATCAGGACTAGAACACAAGCAAGAGTATGTAGGAGTACATATTGATATATGGTATAAAGAGCTAGAACACCTAGGTGGGCAACATGTTTGGATAGGCAATTGTATCTATAGACTATTACAAGATCAACCTGCTAATACAGAATTTGATCCCAACAATACTGAACAAGTTTTTAGTGGCGTAATTTTGTATAGTGACGAAAATACAAATCTTGATTTTATAAAAGTAATAAGAGATGGAGATCTATATCTTAATAATAATAAATTATACAGTGCTAGTATAGTCAAAACAAGACTAACATCAGAAGTTTCCACAAAAGATGTTATTTTTAAAACAGACTCCGATAATTTATTAATATGGAGATATAAGAGTAAAAGTTCTATCAAAGTTAATACAGTGGATAATACAAAAAAAGATTATTATGTTTTTGATAAAGAATTTGAACTTATACCGCAAAATATTTTAAAAAATGGTGAAAAGGTACTCCTAGGAACAAAGCTATATCAAGTGCAACGTGATAAAGAATATGATATTATTGTTACGCAAGATAGAGCAGATAAGTTATGGTATATTAATTTAAATCCTTCCACATTAACTTATTTTAGTATGACTAATTTTGATCATGATGACGAACTATATTTTAGTATTACATCAAAGCACGATCCGAATGTACTATACAGATCATTAAAAATTCCAATATCACTATTGGCAGAACAATTAGTAATGCCATTTGAATCTGATTCAGAAAACAAAGACGTTAGCATATACACAGCAAAATATTTTGATAGCTATGCACACGAGGTAATAAAATAGATGAAAAATACTTTTAAAGTCACTGATTATGATATAATTTATTTAAGTTATGACGAACCAAATGCAGAAAAAAACTACGCAGACTTGTGTTCAAAAGTTCCTTGGGCAAAACGTATACATGGAGTAGAAGGATCAGACGCAGCACATAAGGCATGTGCAGAATTAAGTGAAACAGATAGATTTATTACTGTCGATGGGGATAACATTGTTGATCAAAAGTTCATTAACCAAGAAATAGACTTTGACGAGCATGAAGATCTGCAACATAGTGTTATAAGCTGGGCAGGATATAATATAGTAAATGGTCTTATGTATGGAAACGGTGGACTTAAATGCTGGCCTAAGAAGTTTGTATTAGAAATGAAAACTCACGAAAATGCTGACCCAGACAATGAACATGCACAAGTAGATTTTTGTTGGGATATTAATTATATACAGATGAACAGTTGTTTTAGTTATGTATATAATAATTATACGCCACAGCAAGCATGGAGAGCAGGTTTTAGAGAGGGTGTTAAAATGGCACTTGATCGCGGAGTGCGTGTTTCAAAAGAAGAGTTTGCAAAACTACATTGGAAAAATTTACATAGACTGTATGTTTGGCTTACAGTAGGTACAGATGCTGAAAACGGATTGTGGGCTATATATGGTGCAAGAGAAGGTTTGTATAAAACCATGGCAACTGATTGGGATTTTGTAAATGTTCGTGATTTTACTTACTTAAATGATTATTGGAAAGGTGTGTCTGTGACAGAAGATAATTTAATTGACGAAGTACGGAGATTAGGAGAAAAGTTACTTAATGAATTAGATGTACCAATTCCTGTAGAACCATTTAGTTCAGAACAAAGTAAGTTTTTTAAAACAGTTTATCAAAATCCAGGAAGAATGGAACATTTAGTAATAGATAGAGAATTATAATGCGTATACCTATTGAATACAGACATGATTTAGATGAAATACAAGATACATCAGGATTTAAATATTGTCCTGGCTGGCCTAAAAAATATCTAACATCAGATTACTTTATAATACAGCAAGAAGATACTGGAATGTTTGGATTATTCGGAGAGCCATTTGTGGTTGTATTTAAAGACAAAGAACCTACGGATGAATACTATTATTTTCCGATTATAGTTTCGTTGTCTTTAATAACAGATTATATAGATGATTTTGAAGTTCCTGATAATGTTCTACAAGATGTCATTGCTGGAAAGTGTAAGTTTTTAATTTTTAATTCTTATGAAGGTTGGGATTGGGAATTTTGGGAAACAAAAGTAGTTGATCCTCTTAAGAAAAAATATAATATTAAACTTGCAAATCATTCGCATTTGGAAAATCTTGCTCACGGAGAATCTCATTTATCTGATGAACATTTTGTTATTGCTTCTGCTAATATAGATAATACATCTAAATTTAAAACAATATATACAAATTTTTGGGAAAGACAGGTCAAGCATGAAAACTTAGATTACCTAAATGGACTAGGAGCAATTTCTATAGCTGAAAAGCAAGCAAGAAACAAAAAATTTATATGTTTGAATAGAAGACCTCATGCAGGAAGATTTGCAGCTCTTACCAAGTTATATCCTTATAAAGATCAAGGGTATCTGTCATTTGGTAAAAGTGGACAAATGTACGAAGGATACTTTGAAGAACAAGAAGCAGGCTTTTCGAGAATGTGTCCAACAGTATACGAAGAATATCAAACTCTTAATATACGTGATGAAATACCTCTAGTAATAGATGATAGAATTGATGCTGAACGAGATAATCCTGTACAAGATTGGGCACACGAAAAATTCTACGATTCTTTTTTACATATTTGTCCAGAGACATTTCAATACTATCGGCAAGGAAGAATATTTTTTAGTGAAAAAATATGGAAACCTATTATGTTTATGCAACCATTTGTACTTGTAGGTGAACCTTATCAACTAAGAGCATTACGCCAAATGGGATATAAAACATATGATGATTTTATAGATGAAAGTTATGATACAATTTTAAATAATCAAGAACGATTAACTACTGCACTACAGTCTGCAATAGATTATTTTAACAAACCTATTGAAGAACTACATAAAAATTTAGAAAATATGCAGTACATACTTACACATAATCTTGCGAATTTAACTTATAGATCTGCAATGATGGATCAAAATCTTAAAAAAGATCTTAAGGAAGCACTATATGCCTAAGCTATTTGCATTTGGTTGCAGTCATACCTACGGACAGGGATTGCCTGATTGTATAGAAGGTAAAAAGGCACCAGGTCCTAATCCGAGTAAACTAGGGTGGGTTTCGAAAATAGGTGAAGCATTAAAAAAAGATGTAGTAAATAAAGGAGTTTGCGGAGCAGGTAATAAAGAAATACTTTGGAATTTGATCAAGCACTCAACATTAATAACTCCAGAAGATTCAGTAATTATACAATGGAGTTATTTTGAACGTAATTGTATAATTAGGAGGAAAAGACCCGGAATAACAGCTAATTTTGATGGTGTTGAAGTTATAAAATTTGGTCCATGGGATACAAATAAAATTAATAAAATATACTACAAGTTTTTACAAGACGAAACTGACGATGTATATTCAGCAGCATTATACGTTAATCATGCTAACTTTCTTTTAAATCATTATGGTATAAAAAAAGTATTAATGATAGAACCTGCAGATAATAAATCTACTACTCCAATGATGCGTAAAGAATTTAATGAATTAATACTTCCTGGTGCTGCTATGTCTGATAAAAATGTAACTCATTTCAGATTTGATACTGCACTCGACGATACACATGTTGGTGTAAAAGGTAATGCAGAATTTGCTAGAAAAGCTTTAGAACATTACGGACATATACTTAAATGAATAAAATTACTGAAATAAAGTCTAATCTCTTTGCATTTGGTTGTAGTCATACCTACGGTCATGGACTACCTGATTGTATAGAGAAAAATAATGCTCCTGGCCCGTATCCAAGTCGTCAAGGATTTGCTACGCATGTAGCTACTGATTTACATAAAAACATAGTAAATTATGGAGAGCCTGGTGCTAGTAACAAACAGATATTATGGATATTATTAAATGCATTAGATAAAATTACTCCTAATGATTCAGTAATGATTCAATGGAGTTATACAGAACGAAGTGCTAGATTTCAAACAGAAAATAAACAAACTAAAATTGAAAAAATAACGCCTTGGTCGTTAGATAAGGTATCTAACGTTTATTATAAACATATACATACTAATATAAATGATGTATACACAGCTGCATTATGTATTAATCATGCTCATCTTGTTTTAAAAGATCGTGGAGTAAGTAAAGTATTGCAATTTAGGCCTCCGTCACAAAACGGAACTACTACTGAAATGAAAGAAACTTTAGATAAACTTTTGCATTCAGATATTCAATTATTTAATAAAAATTTATCTGATTATCATGTTGATGAGGCACAGGACGGTACGCATGCAGGATTAAAATCTAATATATTATTTGCTAATGCAATAGTCGATAGCTACGGCCATATACTTAAATGAACAAAATTACTGAGATAGATCCACAAACAGCCGCAGAACAAGTTATACCTATGTTGGATGAAATCTCACCTACAATGTGCATGGCCAAATGGCTGTGGAGCAGTATACACTTAACCAACGGACTAACTAACAGTTGTTTTCTCCCGCCCTTACATAAGATTGATGCTGAAGCTGTAAAAAAGAATCCACGTGCATTGCACAACAC
>ERZ802830.5082-NODE-5082-length-10239-cov-12.5606_pt1 | contig 10239 bp, 7 predicted proteins | sample MGYA00345654_ERZ802830 | MGnify/ENA primary metagenome ERZ802830 (study PRJEB30503, sample SAMEA104212375) | marine metagenome | biome: Westerlies Biome; feature: [SRF] surface water layer (ENVO:00010504) within the epipelagic zone...; material: water...
CTACAGCGGTTGATAAAGCAATAACATCTCTACTAAAAAGAGAGAGCTCCATCCCGGGTTCTCCTTGGGTGATTCCATCACACATTGCAGGCACACCCCCCGCCACCCTTGCAATAGCATTTCTCTTTTCTGCTGAATTTTTAATAATATCTGGATAATCTTTTAATGGAGCATGTGCGGAAAGCATGTCGTTATATGCAGAAACTACTCCTATAACCGTGCCACCATTAGCTCCTTGATTTTGTTGGGCTTTGTCACAAGATGCAAAAGCATGAGCAATATTGCTGCAACCCATATTGTTTCTTGCAGACTTTGATTGCTCTGAAGAAAATTTTATCTTTTTTAAGTACTCTGATCTAGAATCCTTACTTCTTTCTTCAATTCGATCTTTTATATTAATTAATTTCTGGTTTACATTCATTTTTTTATTGAGCCGTTTTTCCAAGATCTAAAGTCTTTTTTAAGCAATAAATCGGCATTAGACGGCCCCCATCCCCCTGATATATATTCTTCCATAGAAACATCCTCTGATTCCCAAAGATTAATAATGTTATCAATCCATTGCCATGATGCTTCTATTTCATCTCTTCTAACAAATAGCGACGGATTGCCTCTAATGACATCTAGTAATAATCTTTCATAACAATCTTGATGACCTAGCTCATGATAATCTTGCAAATTTAAATCTAAAGGCAGTTCTTGAAGATCATATCCAGACACCCCTGGTTGTTTTGTATTTAATTTAAGATCGATTCCTTCATCCGGATGAATTCTTAAAACTAACTGATCTGCTTTTAAAGAGGCGCCTTTTGAAAAAATATTATGAGGTACAGATTTATACCTAACAACTATCTCAGATGATTTAGAATGCATCCTTTTTCCAGTTCTTAAATAAAAAGGCACTCCTGACCATCTCCAATTATTAATTTCTAATTTAAGAGCAACAAAGGTTTCAGTATTATTTTTTGAATCAACACCTTCTTCATTAAGATAAGAACATGCTGGTTCACCTTTTGAAATTCCATCTAGATACTGTCCTCTAACAGAATTTGTACCAATATTTTCTTTTGTAAATGGAGCTAAAGATTTTAATACTTTCAATTTTTCATCCCTCACAGACTCACTTTGGATTGATACTGGTGGCTCCATTGCAATTAAACAAAGAATTTGAAGCAAATGATTTTGAACCATATCTCTTAAGGCCCCAGTTACATCGTAATAATCTCCACGATCTTCAACGCCTAAATCCTCAGCAACAGTAATTTGTATATGATCAATGGCTGAATTTGACCAACTTTTTTCAAAAATAGTATTAGCAAACCTCAAAGCTAACAGATTCTGTACAGCTTCTTTACCTAAATAATGATCAATTCTATAAATTTGATTTTCTTTAAAGCCTGCAGACAATGAATTGTTTATATCCTTTGCAGATTCAAGATCTGAGCCAATTGGCTTCTCAACAACAACACGACAATTATCAAAAATTAGATTGTTATCTTTAAGGCAAGTTGATATTTGTTTATATAAATTTGGTGGTGTAGCCAAATAATATATGACTGCCCTATCATCAGGAACATTGTTTATATTTTTCCAATCATTATCTAAATTTATATCAACTTTAATATAATTAACTCTATTAGAAAATCTATTCCAAGCCTCATCATTTTCAATAAAGCTAGGAAAATATTTCTCTAAAGAATTTTTTATCATAGAAACATATTCATCTACTGAAATATCTCTAGAACCAATACCTATAATTTCACTATTGCTATCAATATTGCCAAGTGCTTCTTGTCTAAACATTGCAGGAATTAATTTTCTGTTAGACAAATCTCCCGTTCCACCAAAAAGATATAAATTAAATGTATTAAGATTCATTAAACGATTCCTTTAAAAACTCTAGTTGATTTAACTGATTGGATAACTCTGTAACAAATTTAGCTGCATAGGCCCCATTAATAACTCTATGATCATAAGATAGAGAAATCGGCAAAAGCTTTTTATTTACTATCTCCTTATTTTCTAATGATAGATTTTCAAATGGTTTAGATAAACCCAATATAGCGACCTCAGGAGGATTAATAATTGGAGTGAAATATTTTCCACCAATACCACTAAGAGAAGAAATTGTGAATGTTGCACCCTTTAACTGCTCAACTTTTAGCTTTCTTTCTTTTGCAAGTTTGGCAAGACTCATAACATCATTAGATATGTTTAATATAGATTTTTTATCAGCATCTTTAATATTTGGAACAATTAATCCTTCAGGTGTATCTACTGCTATACCAATATTAAAATAATCTTTAATAACAACAGTATCTAAGTCTTTATTCAAAGATGTATTCATTAAAGGAAATAGTTTTAAAGTCTCAACTGTTGCTTTAATAATATATGCTAATGGAGATACTTTTGTTTTATTTTCTTTATTAAGATCTGCTCTTAAAGCTAACAACCCCGTTATATCTGCATCATCATGTTGAGTTACATGAGGGATGTTGATCCATGAAGTATGAAGATTTTTTGAAGCAGTTTTTTGAAATTTTGATAGTTTCTCAAAACTTATATTTCCCCATTTTGAAAAATCTATATCTGGCTGAGAGTGCTGGAAGCCAACTTGCGATGTTTTATCATTTAATCTCTGAGAAACAAATGCATGTAAGTCTTCTTTTAATATTCTGCCCCTTGGGCCAGAACCTTTAACTTCTAATAGATTTATTCCAAATTCTCTTGCTAACTTTCTAGTTGCAGGACCTGAATGAATAGATGTATTTTTATAATTTATTGGTTGACTGTTCTGCCTTGTTTTTTCTGGAATCTTCTTTTTTGTATCCGCAATAGTATTAAGAGTTTCTTGAACAATAGTTTCAGATGCTTTAGTTTCTTTTGTATTGACCTTTGTAATTGTCTCAATTTCAACAAAAGGCATACCTTGTTTAACCATATCGCCGACATTGATTAGAATATTTTTAACCTCTCCATCAACTGATGCAGGAATTTCCATTGCTGCTTTGTCGGTTTCAAGAATCATAATCGAATCTTCCGAACCAACTGTTTGACCCACTTTTACACAAACCTCAATTACCTCAACCTCTTCAACATCACCGAGATCAGGGATTAAAGGTTTAGATATGGATAATTCATCATGAGCATAATCTTCTATTATCTCTTTTTTTGTCTCAGTTTTTATTTCAGGCTCGTTATTGATATCTTGATTTTTTATGCCTTCATTTGAATTTTCAGATATTTCAATTTCAACAAAAGGCATATCATGTTTAACCATATCGCCGACATTGATTAGAATATTTTTAACCTCTCCATCAACTGATGCAGGAATTTCCATTGCTGCTTTGTCGGTTTCAAGAATCATAATCGAATCTTCCGAACCAACTGTTTGACCCACTTTTACACAAACCTCAATTACCTCAACCTCTTCAACATCACCGAGATCAGGAATATTAATTTGCTTGATATTTGACATTACACTTCCCAAGGATTTGGCTTAAGTGGATCAACCTCAATGTCATCATAAACTTTTTTAAGTTGAGCCTTATCAATTATTTTATTTTTGTATAGAGTATATACAGCTGCTCGAGTGATACTATTTGCATCAATTTCAAAAAACTCTCTTAAATTTTTACGAGAATCACTTCTACCAAAACCATCTGTGCCTAGCACCGTATAATCTGAATTTACATAAGGTCTTATTTGTTCAGCATAAGACCTCATATAATCTGTTGAAGCTACAATTGGTATTGAATAGTCTTCAAAGCACTCTTCAACATATGTCTTCTGTTCTTTTTTTGTTGGATTTAATTGATTTGCCCGTTCTGTTTCCATACCGTCCTTGCGAAGCAAATTAAAACTTGTAACACTCCATACTTCAGATTCAATTCCATATTTACTTAATAATTCTTTTGCTTTGATAGATTCATTCAAAATAGAACCAGAACCAAGAAGCCTTATAGCTGGTTTTTTTGCAGGCAGTAACTTGTACATACCTTTAATAATTCCGTCTTCAGCACCCTTTGGCATTGGCGGATGCTCATAGTTTTCATTCATTGTTGTAATGTAGTAAAAGTAATTTTTTTGTTCTATAAACATTTTTTGAATGCCGTCTTTAATAATCACTGCGATTTCATAAGAAAACGTAGGGTCATAAGATAAACAATTCGGAATAGTAGACGAAAGAATATGACTATGGCCATCTTGGTGTTGTAAGCCTTCACCATTAAGTGTTGTTCTTCCTGATGTAGCCCCAATTAAAAAACCTTTTGCTTGTGAATCTCCTGCTGCCCATGCTAAATCATGAATCCTTTGGAATCCAAACATAGAATAAAATAAATAAAATGGGATCATTGGAAAATCGTAATTGGTATAAGCAGTAGCTAATGCTGCCCATGCAGAAAAAGCACCGGCTTCTGTAATACCCTCTTCAAGCATTACACCCTCTTTTGATTCTTTATACCACATGACTTTATCTGCATCTTCTGGTTCATAATTTTGACCAGCTGATGAATAAATACCAACTTGTCTAAATAATGCCTCCATACCAAAAGTTCTTGCCTCATCAGGAACTATTGGAACAATTCTTTTGCCTATTTCTTTATCTTTCAAAAGATCTGTTATTACTCTAACTGTTGCCATAGTAGTTGAAATTTTTCTTTCTTCTGAGCCTTGGTAGAGTTTTGAGAAAGTTTTATCATCTGGCATTTTTAATACTTTTGATTCGTTTCTTCTTCTAGGAATTGGTCCACCAAGCTTTGCTCTTGTTTTTTTAAGATATTGCATTTCAGGTGAATCTTCAGCTGGTCTTACATATGGAATATTTTCAATTTCTTCATCTGTAACAGGAATATTAAATTTATCTCTAAATGATTTAATATTATCTAGAGATAACTTTTTAACTTGATGAGTTGTGTTATCAGCCTCTCTGGATCCTACTCCGTAACCTTTAGTTGTAAGTGCTAGTATTACTGTTGGAGCCCCAGATGAATTAACTGCTTTGTGATAGGCAGCATATACTTTATAAGGATCATGACCTCCCCTATTTAATCTGTATATATCCTCATCAGTAAGGTCTTCAACAATTTTTAGCACATCAGGATCTTTAGCAAAGAAGTTCTCTCTAGTGTATGCACCACCTTTTGCTTTAAAGTTTTGCATTTCTCCATCGAGCACTGCATCCATAATATCTTGAAGCTTACCCTCTTTATCTTTAGCCATAATAGGGTCCCATTTTCTGCCCCAAATGACTTTTATGACATTCCATCCAGCACCCCTAAATGAACCCTCAAGTTCTTGAATAATTTTTCCGTTGCCTCTTACGGGACCATCCAATCTTTGAAGATTACAATTAATTACAAATATTAAATTTTCTAAACTTTCTCGCCCTGCAAGAGCAATAGCTCCTTTAGATTCAGGCTCATCCATCTCACCATCGCCACAAAATACCCATACTTTTCTATCATTCCTTGGCACAAGGCCTCTTGCTGACATATATCTCATGATATGAGCTTGGTAAATACCCATTATTGGCCCTAATCCCATTGATACTGTTGGAAATTGCCAATAGTCAGGCATCAGCCATGGGTGAGGATAAGAAGAAAGACCAGGCTTCTTTACTTCTTGTCTAAAATTGTCTAAATCTTCTTCTTGAAGATAACCTTCTAAAAAAGATCTAGCATATATTCCTGGCGATGAATGACCTTGATAGTATATTAAATCCTCAAGCTGGCCTTCAGAACCTCTAAAAAAATAATTAAAGCCAACATCATAAAGAGTTGCAGCGGAAGAAAATGTTGATATATGTCCACCTAAATCATCATCATTTTTATTTGCTCTTAAAACTAATGCTAGGGCATTCCATCTTATTAAAGATCTTATTCTTCTCTCCATAAAAAGATCACCGGGCATCTGAGCCTCATCTTTTACAGGTATTGAATTTCTGAATGGTGTTGTTAAGTTATACGAAGGTATTGCGCCTTCTTCATTTAATCTTTTAGCAAGTTTTGTCATTAAGTAGGAAGCTCTTTCAACTCCTTCCTCCTCAATTACGCTATTAATAGCGTCTAACCATTCACTCGTCTCTATTGGGTCTTTATCTTCTGAATGCATAAATAATCTTCAATATGTAGTAATAATTTTACGCTAGATTATGTGAAAAATATACAATATCTGTCAGATATCTTTAATATTGTAAATAAATTACAAATCTATATAATAATTTAAATGATTCTAGATACACTGGTTAATGGTGAGGTTAAGTTAAGCAAATCTGAAAAATGGATTGCCTTATCTGTATTAAACAACCCCACAAAAGTAATTACTCAATCCATTACATCACTAGCAGATGAAGCTGGTGTTAGTTTGCCTACAGTAAATAGATTTTGTAAAAAATTAGGATTTGATGGTTATCCTGCTTTCAAAATTCAAATAGCACAAGAAATTACAAATACTAATGATTTATTAGATAGGTTAAATGTTGATAAAGATACGCCAGAAGTAGTTAAGCGTGTTATGAGTGATATTCAGTCTACGATTGTAGATGTTGGTCAAAATTTAAACTCAGAAGCTATTGATAAAGCCACAGACCTTCTAGCAAATGCTAACAGCATAACCTTCTTTGGATTGGGTGGCTCTGGCCCTGTAGCACTTGATGCGCAGCACAAGTTTTTTAGATTCGGTGTCCCCGTGGTAGCTCACACAGATTATATTAATCAAAGAATGATTGTATCTATGATGAAAGAAGGAGATTTATTGGTATTAATATCCTTTACAGGAAGAACTACTGAAATAGTTGAGACTGCAAAAATTGCAAAAAAGAATGGGGTCAATACAATTGCCCTAACCTCTGAGGATTCCCCATTAGCTAAGCTGTCTGACATAGTTTTACACATTCATACACATCTAGAAAATAATTTGCATATCCCTATGACTTCAAGATTAGCTCATTTAGCTATTATTGATATTTTATCTGCGACCGTTCAAGCAAGGTTTGGTAAAGTTTTTGATAGTAGAAAAGATGAGGTAATAAAAAATATTGAAAAAACAAGAGTCTAACTTTTTGTAAAAAATATATATTTTTGAAAATTAGTAATTTTTAATGATATTTATTTTTTTCTTTTTCTGATTCAGTAAGAAATATAAAGGCAAGGTTTTATCAAATTCTGCTTGTTTTAAAATATCATATTTTTTTTTGCTTGATACAAGTAGAAGTATATTTTCAGATTGCAATATCATACTCAAATTCATACTTACCCTGCTATGACATGGCGAACCCATTGGCTCAGTAAAAAAAATGTCAGGCTCAGCAAATATATCAAAATATTCTTTGTTGCTATTTATTAAGGATGGAAATAAGGATGCGAAATGACCGTCTTCTCCCATACCAAGTAACATCACAGTATATGGTCTGTTAAGTCCTTTCAGACTCTCGGTGTCATTACAGATTGAGATAAAATTTGCATTTGAAGCATTGTTTATTATTAATAAATCATTAACTAATTTTTCATTTGAATCTGTATGTGTTGGATCAACCACTCTGTCATCAACTAAAGATACATCAATATTCGACCAGTCAGCATTCATTTGTGACATTTCTTGAAAAATAGCAACAGGACTAGACCCCCCGCTAACAATAAAACTAGCAAATCCTTTTGACTTAACGCTTTGATCTAATAAATCTAATATAAGACTGCTGTGTTGCATAATTTATATGTTGATAATTTGTATAGCTTCTGAATGTTCTTCAGAAAATATACTAGATACCATAATAAATTTAAGATTATCTTTCTTGTAAAAATTTTTGAGTATTTTAGATACCTTTACTAATGTTTTTTCATGATCAAATAAACCAGTTAAATAAAATGGAATTGTCGAACCAACCAATGAAAGTTGATTTAACGTTTTCTTATTTTCAGTAAAAGTAAAAACAGGAATGCCGTGTGGTTTAGAATTAGAAATATAATTTGCAGTTTTACCAGTTCTAGTAATAGCTATAATGCCATCTGCACCAATAGATTCTGCTAAGTTTTTTGCTGCGACACCAATATACTGCCAATCAGAACTTGGCACAAAATTATTTTCATAACCTAACGTTCTAAATTTTTCAGTTTTTTCAGCAATTGATTTAAGAAAATTTACACACTCATATGGATATTTACCAACACTTGTTTCGCCAGATAGCATAATCGCATCAGCCCCCTCATATATAGCATTGGCAATATCAGTAACTTCTGCTCTAGTAGGGGTTGGATTATTAATCATGGACTCAAGCAAATGGGTAGCAACTATTGATCTTCTACCCCACTTTGCACATGCATACATAATTCTTCTTTGGATATTAGGTAAATCTGTAAGACTTGTTTCAATACCTAAATCACCTCTTGCAACCATCACTCCCCAAGAGGCCTTGCTAATATCATGAATATTATCTAATCCCTCTTGATTTTCAATTTTAGCTATTATCTTTGCATGAGATTTCTTTTTATCTAAAATTTCTTGAAGTTTTTCAAGATCCTCGGAGTTTCTTACAAAAGATAATGCAATAAAATCAACTTTATTTTTTATTCCAAAATTTATATCTTCAAGATCTTTTGCAGTTAATGAAGGAAGGTTTACTCTTACTCCTGGGAGATTTACATGGCGCTTAGAACCAAGTTTGCCGCCATCAATGACTTTACACAAAAGTGTCTCTTCATCTTTAGAAAGGACCATGAAATTTATTAAACCGTTGTCAACTGATATTCTTGAGCCTTCGCTTACACTATGAATTAGATCTTTATAATTTATTTTAATTGAGGAAGTCTCTACATCAACCTGATCCCTTACAGTTAATGTAACCTCTTCACCAACTTTTAATTCTAATGGAAGTTCGGTATCTCCTGTTCTTATTTCTGGGCCTTGTGTATCAAGTAAAACACCAATTTTTCCATTTTCGTTTTTGGTTTCACTGTTAATCTTTTTTATTCTGTCAAAAATTAATTTTGCAGATTTATGTGTTGCATGTGACATATTTATTCTTGCCACATTCATGCCATTTGAATGAAGTTTTCTTAATGCACTTAGCTTTTCAGTTGCAGGACCAATTGTGCAAATTATCTTAGTTCTAGTGAAATTCATAATACCCTTCTTTAAACAAGAACAGAATATACCTTAAAAATTGATATTAAGCAGTTTCTTTAAGTGAAATTGAAGAAATTTTTTCTACATATAATGATAGATCTATCATTCTTTTTGAAAAGCCCCACTCATTATCATACCAGGCTAAAATTTTAGTTTGTTTTCCAATTTTATATATATGATTTGTATCAAAAATAGATGATGCAGAATTATGATTAAAGTCTATGCTAACCAAAGGTAAATCAGATACTAAAAGAATGCCTTTGAGAGCAGATTCCGATGCATCTCTGAGTACATTAACTAGTTCCTCGATTTCAAAATCCTTGATAGTTTCAAATGTAAAATCTAGCATGGATACATTTAATGTAGGGACTCTAGTTGCCATGCCATTTAATTTACCATTAAGTTCAGGGATAACCAGCCCTATGGCTTTTGCTGCACCAGTCTTAGAAGGTATAATTGATGAAGAAGCAGCTCTTGCTCTGTATAAATCTGAATGAGCAACATCAAGCAAACTTTGATCATTTGTGCTTGCATGAACAGTATTTACTAGTCCAGTTTTAATTTCATAATTATCATGGATAACCTTAGCTAGTGGTGCCAAACAATTTGTTGTGCATGAAGCATTTGAAATAATTTTATCTTCATTCGAAAGGTCTAAATGATTTACACCATAAACAACAGTTTTATCTGGATCTTGGGCTGGAGCAGAAATAATTACTTTTTTTGCACCAGCTTCAATATGAGAATATGCCTTATCCTTAGATGTAAAAATACCTGTACATTCTAAAACCAAGTCAACTTCTAATTCATTCCATGGAAGGTTTAAAGGATCTCTTTCAGAAAAATACTTTATAGAAGAGTCATCTATATAAATATTGTTATCACAAGCTGAAATATTATTATTAATAGCCCCATGAATAGAATCATATTTTAATAAATGTGCACTACTTTGAATTGATCCCAAGTCATTAATCGCAACCAACTCAAGAGTCTGTCCCATTCCTGAAAGATAACCACAATCAATTAGATGCCTGGTTATATTTTTTCCTATTCTGCCGAATCCATTTATAGCTATTTTCATAATAAAATTTATTAATGTAAATTATTTACAATATT
>ERZ802830.5083-NODE-5083-length-10237-cov-9.00648_pt1 | contig 10237 bp, 8 predicted proteins | sample MGYA00345654_ERZ802830 | MGnify/ENA primary metagenome ERZ802830 (study PRJEB30503, sample SAMEA104212375) | marine metagenome | biome: Westerlies Biome; feature: [SRF] surface water layer (ENVO:00010504) within the epipelagic zone...; material: water...
TAGATTGCGGAGTAACCTGTGGTTGTACCTTACGAGTTCTATATGCAGGATCACTTATACTAATATTATATTCCCGAAGCATTCTTTCTGCAAGTTCTTTTCTTTTTGGATGAGGAGCTGCATCATATGTTTCAAGTTGAGTTTCAGAATTCTGACTATTATATCTTTCAACATCCTCAGGAGTATATCCACTATTCTGAGCAGAGAATGGTACTTCCATTCCTAGGAATTTTTGTACCGTTCTGCCACCTTCCATATAGCTTCCTCGCCCAGATCCTGATGGAGTCATAACTCTACCAGTTCCAGGTAAGAATCCAAAAGGTCCTCCTGTGCCACCTTTACGACTACCATATCGCATAGATGATCCACCAGTGCCACCTGTAGGTCTGCTATAAATGGTTTTAGAATTATCACCACCTATACCACCACGACCAGTGAAGACCCCAAGAGGATCCCACCACGCTCTTTCATTTTTAGATGATTCTGCACTACCAGAAGCAAACATCTGTTTTCGTCTATCTTCCTGATCTTTTTTATGAGAAGTATCTTTAATAACTCTATCAGCAATAGTATTCGGAACTCCAAATGCAGATGCAATTGGGTTAGCAATTTGCTTAAGATCAGAAGTAATAGGAGCTGCTAATGTTCCCATACCAGAGACTGCCTTCTCAAGCATAGATAATGTCATGACTCCTGCTGCTCTAAGTGGCAGTTCCATGGCTTTCTGTAGATCTTTATTCTTTTTGTCTATTTTTGCAGGAACAGCAGAGTCCTGCATAGAAACCATAGCATTAAGAATATTAGGAGAAAATAAAGGATTAGATTCACCATTAGATCCAGAATCTAACTTTGATACACCACCAGTTTTAGGAACTCGGGATGAAGGAATTGCAGATGTTTGAGGTTTAGGTCTTACTTTACCATCAACAGCACTAGGTTCACCTTGAGTAAAATTATTATCAAGTGGCACAATCATTTCGTTGCCATGTAACTTGGCAAGATAACCACTATCAGGACCGGACATAATGCCGCCCTCTTCAAGTTGAGGTATTGGAAGACTTAATTGCTGATCTTGAGTCTCAGGAGTCTTTCCAATCTCTTGTTCATCCTGCAATAAATTTAATTGTATTGCTTCTTGTTTTGATTGCCCTATGTCTTGTAGTCGTAGCGTTCCAGATTGATCAGTTTCTTTACCTTGTTCTGCGGCTTTGGCTCTGACTTGTTCTATATCTGTTTGTTTCTTAGCAGTATCATTCTGATCTCGTAAGGCATCTATAATAGCATCTAACTTAGTTTCCAGCAAATCAGAATTTTGTTCTAATTGCTTAATAGTACCAAAAATACCTTCTTTAGATTGAATTACTTCTGATTGTGCGTCATCTAAACTATCACCTAAGGTAGAAAAATTCTGATTGATTGCTTCTACTGCAGCAGCTAAGAATTTACCAAGTTTTTTATCCTGAACCTTTACTGGTTTATCGTTAGATGGTACTGTTCCCGTTAATTTACTACTATTTTCCTTAAACTTTTTTTCGGCAGGATTTGCAAGTTGCTGATATTCCGGAAGATTTCTTACATGGGCAGGTGTTCCCATTAAAGGATCACTACTTGATTGCCCTCTTGCAAGAATATCATTAACACTAGTTTTAGGTACAAATCTTTTACCTAAAGTTTTTTCAATAATATAATTTCTTCCCTCTCTTGCAGTAAACTCTCCAGGTGTAAACTTAGGGTCAACCTTATATTTTGCAGATGCAAGAGTTGCGGCAGTTTTAGCAGTCTTTCCTCGTGATGCAGCAGTAGATATAATATCCACTAGTTGCCCTGCAATACTAGATGTCAGATCTCCACTATAAGTTGCCTGCAAACTCGCCATCCTATGCTCCTAATACCGCTAACTGATAACTTTTCACTGGATTAATTTTAGATGTATTACTACTTATACGAGTATTGTTCTGATTTTTAATGATAGTATTAGTCACTACTACTGTTTGAACTGGGATCCCATCTTCCATGTCCTCCATGCGAGAACTAATTCTTTCAATTTCATTTAGTTTAGACTGATCACCAAATATTTTGTTAATCGGATTCATATAAATGCCCGATAGTCCTTCAGTATCAGTCAATGATTCAACAAGTCCTTTAGGACCTGCAGGTTCTGATATTTTATCAGCAAGAATCCCATCAGGTGGAATCATTGATTCAGTTCTCATTCTAGATGGAATTGATGCAGCAGAAGGAACACCTCCCTGTCCATACAAATTATTTTCATCGTACCACATACTAAAGAAATTATCAGTAGGATTCCTAAGAACATCACCAGATTGCATATTAACTTGTTCGCTCGTTCCCAAGAAATATGTTCTGCCCTTTACATGTTCTGCTGCTTTCATTTGAAGTTCGGGATTCAACAAAGACTTCTCAGTTTCCATTAAAACTTTCATTGCATAATCTCTAGTCCAATTTCTTTCCCGACCTTTTTTAGACATAATAAGAGCGGTAATAGCAGTTTCCATATTAACAATTTTATGCCAATCAGATTTATTATAAAACGTTGGTTCAAATTGCTGTTTTGCAACAATATGAGATTTTAAACTATTATCTTTCTGAAAATAATTAGATCCTGCTTTATGTCCTTCTAATCTATTATATAATGCTTGAGCAACATCTGCTCTTCCTTGAGGATCATCATCTTCTAATGCTGAAATTGCCAATAAACTATAGTAATCTGCAGTATTCATTTTAGGACCTTCAGTTAATCCAGGTCCGCCAGTTCCACCACCGTTACCACCACCACCACCATCTAGAAGTTCTTGAATAAGCTCTCCTCTACCAGCAAAAGGAGCTGTTACTTCTCCAGGTTTTGTATTTGGTTCAAAGAAATCAAGACTAGTATGATATCCACTCATTCTACCTGCGCCATTACCCTGCATTGCAGGTGAGTCTCCAGGACCTCTTTTACCAGCAAATCCAGATGGACCAAGATAATCGTTTTTAGATATTTTCTGTCCTGGAGATACTTTGATTCCTCCATCAGGAAAGTGTGCGTACAATGCATCAAATTCTCTACCATTAGCATCTGTACTTCTTATAACAACTACATTTCCATATCCTGCACCATATAATGGACCAGTTTCTACAACAACACCGTCATATACAGCATAGTTGTTCTTTCTATCTGCAAAACTAAAATCTAGTCCAGGTTCTCCGCTAGCATCTATTCCTTGATCTGGACTAAAGGTTATAGCAGTTTTTCCCGTTGGGGGACTACTTGATCGTGGATTACGTGGAGTAACTGGTCTATCCGGATTATCTGGATTATCTGTATCAATAGGATCATCAGAATCTGGTTCAGAAGTATTATTAACCATTTTAACAATATTCCTATCTCTACGATTTAAAACATTTAATAGTGCTTCAGTAGGTTGTTTAACAGCAGATGCTTGCTGAATATTTCCTACATCAGATGCAAAAGGAATATTTACAAATTTGTAGTCCAATCCAGATTTTTTAATTATTGAAGATATTTCTCTTCCGGTTCCTGTTCTATTTGCTAAAGATTGTACTGAACTAGCAAAATAAGAAATCTGATTATCTTGATTCAACATCATGGTATCAGAAAAATTAGAACTATCTTTCTTTGTAACAAGTGCCTCCATACCATGCAACATACTATATCCACTTTTGGCAAATCCAGTTCCCCTTTCATATTGAGGTGTACTCATATCTCTAGCAGCAAGTCCTGCATCAATTGCTAGAGACCCAGCTGTTCCTATTCCAGGGACAAATGCTGCAGCACCAGAAGCAAGTTCCAGTGCAGCTCCAGCAGGATCTGGTGGATTTTGGAATAATCTTTGAGCTGCAAATATACTAGAAATTGCAAGACCTATGCCAAAAGGTAACTTCTTTGCGGCAACTTTAGCACCACCTTTTGAAAGTCCTTTAACACCAAGTTTCAAACCAAATTTAGATGCTCCTTTTGCAGCATATTTCTTTAGTGCGGATTTTGCTGCTGTTTTTGGTTTTAGAAGACTTTTAATTGGTTTTAGTCTGCTTTTTACACCTTTAAATTTTCCTCTGGTAAGTCTACCTAAAATTTTAGATAAGACTCTATTAGTAATATTACCGCCGCCGCCACTAGATGATTCTTTTTTCTCATCAGATAATTTTAGAGTATCTGATAGGTCATTGCTTTTTTCTAACTCTAACTCTTTCCTCTTTACCTTATTATCTTCGGAAATTTCTTCCTGTAATTCACGATTAGCAGTAAAGTGATCTAGTAGTTGATCAAATTTAGCGCCAAGCATTAAATTTTGATCATATATTAACTGATGAGATTGCACTAAGTTTGAATTTAATGCACTTACTTCATTTTTAAGTTGTTTTACTGAAAACTCAACTACGTTAAGTTTTTGCTCAACAGTGGATCCTAAAATTTTACCTGCAAGTTCTCTTGTTTTTATGTCTTTGACGGGAAAACTATCATCAGGTTCTTCCATTTCAGCCTGTGCTTTCGCTACAGGTCCCTTCTTTTCTTTTCTAGCAGCATCCAGCACCTTCTTAGCAATAGTCCCGGCAAGGGCACTAGTAAGATCACCACTGTATGTTTGCTGCAAATTTGCCATTACCTGTTAGCTGCTGCTTCTTGTTTTTGCTTAACTTCATCAAGGTATTGCATTAGAAAGGTAGTGTAAACTTCCCTCTCCCAAGGCATCATATTTTCAATCTCAGTCAAAGAGTATTTATGATACTGCATCAAAGCAAAGTTCATTCTATAATACCCCTCCAGATTATTCTGAAAGAGTGCTATGCGAAAAAATTGGATAATCCCTCAATTGTAAACGTGGACTCAATACCAGTATTAGGATTAGTCACTGTAAAAGTATGACTTAACTTAGGCGCAGTTGCATAGAATTCTTGAATCTTTTCAAATTGCTTTGTAGTCAAATTATCAACAAATTCACGAAACTCTTTCTTTGATGTAGTAGAAGAATCATACACATCTTCACCTTGAAAAATTTGATCAATTGAATTAGCAATGAAATCATAAACTTCTTGAGTTTGCATTTCTTTGCGTAAAAATTCGCGATCAACGAATTCTTTCATACTAGGGTAGTTCATAATAATACCCGAATCTTCGTCAAACATGATTTTTTTATCATGTCCTTCGGGTTTGATAACTTCAACTTCATCAATATTGATTTCCGTTTCTACAGTAGTTTCGTTATCATCTTGACACGTTACCGTAAGAGTTAGAGATTCTCCGATAGAAGCTGCTCTAATTTTTAAGAATAAGTATTCAAGGTCAAAACTAGGAAGTAAATCAACCTTAATTCGTGAAATAACGCAATTTTTGATTAAATCCTTAACTGCACTAGTAATTTGCTTTTCGTCTTGTGACTCCATTGCAAGTAAAAGTACTTTTTCTTCTTTTACTAAAAATGGACGATATTTTACAGATTTTCCCGTAGAAGGCAGTGCCGTCTCATAAGTAGGATAACCAAGTTTTGGCAATGCCATAATATTTACCTCAGATCATATGTATATTTATTGCGACTTTTTTAATCAAAAATTACCGGAGAAATTTTTCCGACTTTTACAGAATTAAAATAGTTATTTTCCGTATGCTACTGTATGTCTTGAATAGTAGAAATTGCATGTAAGTCTTGAAACTTGCGACGATCCATATGCTAGAGGAACTGTATCAATAGAATATGGATAACATTTTTCTAAAAGATATGTTACAGGAACTCTACCCCTTTCATCAGTAGCATTAGGTTCCGTTTTCATAATTCTAAGTGTAGCAGCATATTGATCCAGATATTTAAGTCTGTTTACACGGTTATCAGGCAATGGGTTAGCGGTTGTCGCACCTTCAAGTCCAGTATACTCTACATTACCTTCACCAAAAATATAATTATACCAGTTGTTCATAAATTTCAGTGCTGTCAAATCAGCATCCAATAAAAAACCTAAACTAATATCAGTAAAAATTCTAGTGTGGGGATAAGATACCGGACCCTCGCCAAGATTTCTACCAGATCTTTGTGACACAGCAGATTGCACATTCGGTAGTTGTGCTTCATCACACAACATTTGAATTACATTTTTATTTTCTCCCTTAAAATCATAAAATGTCGGAGAATCTTTAAAAGAAAACTCAACATCAAAATTGGTGGAGTAGGACATTCCGCCCCTAGCACCAATTTTGGTCATGAATTGATTTAAACCATTTACTGCCACTGCTAAATATAATCGTGGGATCTTATATATTTATGGCATACTCGGGATTGTATAAACCAGTCAATCCAAAAAAGTATCGCGGAAATCCTACTCGTATTATTTACAGGTCATCATGGGAACGAAAGTTCATGATATTCTGTGATAAAAATCCCTCTATTTTAGAGTGGGGTAGTGAAGAAGTCATTATTCCATATCGTTGTCCAACTGATGGACGAGTGCATAGATATTTTCCAGATTTTTATATTAAAGTTCGCGAACAAACAGGAAAGATCACGAAGTATATTATTGAAGTAAAACCCAAAAAACAAACATCACCACCGAATGACAAAAACAAGAGGACTGCTGCCTATAAGCGGGCTGCCCTGACGTTCATGAAGAACCGTGCCAAATGGGACGCTGCTCAGGACTTCTGTGAAGATAGGCAGATGAATTTTTTAATTCTTACAGAAGATCACTTATTCTAGGTAAAGAGCAATGGCACAAGGATTTGCAACTATACAACGTAATACTACTAACGAAACTACAGGATATACAACTCTATTTGAAAAAATAACTGAATTAACAGGCGGACAGAAGCAAAGTTTTAATTGGTATAAAAATGCTGTAAGAAAATCGGCAATGGATTATAAAAAAGATCCATCAAAGATTATAAGAGATGAAAGAATAGATAATAGAGGTAAAGAAGAAGAAACGGATGAAAATATCCTTAGAGCATATGCAGTCTCTGGTCACCTTTATATGTTTGAATACAAAGCAAAAACAAAATGGTTGCCATATTATGACACGTTTCCGTTAGTTTATGTGATGAAAGCATCACCCGATGAATTTTGGGGTGTCAACTTACATTATATGGCACCAAAGAAACGTATAATGGTTATTAAAAAATTAATGGAAGGAAGAATTGATGTTCCTAAGCGATGCTTCCATAAATACTTAACAAGTCAAGTAGATGGTATGATGCTTGACCTTGCAGCAGCAGAATGGGACACTGCAATACTACTTCCTATTGAAAACTTTGTTCGTAATGTAAAAGGTAGTGCCGGTAGATTTCCATACACTAAAGAACTTGTATGGGAAGAGACAGATGATAACTACTACGATCGCATCAGAGGAAGGAGAATCATCCGTGGATATGGCAACCGTAAAGATACCGAGATGGTAAAATAAATGGCAGTACCAACAAATACAAATTTTGCTCTCGGATCTAGAACAATAGACCCGGATACTAATAAAGTATACAAGCTAACCGGAAGGAAAGATTCAAAAAATTGGACTCTAGATAATACTGTAGATAGCAGAAGTGTTAAAAATTCAATTAATTGGTATAGAACATTTAACTCTGCTGCAGAATTAGATACTGCAAAATCTGGTAGTTTACCTGTTAATGCAACTAGTAAATATCCACGATATCCATATGCTGCAGACACCTTTGCAGAAGGTAAAATAAATTACAATACGGATTATGTGTTATTCCAATTTATGGAATACAGTCCTCCATTTAAAAATAGTGGAGATGGAGGTAATATCCTCGGAGATTATAATCAATCAATAAATGATTTAGAAGCAGTAGAAATTCAATTAAGAAGTGGTGGTGTAGCAGGAGTTATACTACCTATGCCTCAAGATTTGAGTACTGAGCAAAAACAAAATTGGAATGGTAAAAAGTTTACTAGACTAGGTGCTACTGCTATTAGAGCAGCAGGAGGAGATTTTAGTAAACTCGGAGATAATCTGGATGATGGAGGACTTAAATCAGCACTTGATGCATTAAAAACTTCTGCATTAAATCGTATTCCGGGTGTTGGTGGTAATTTAAGTATAAATGATATTGCAGGTTCAACTAGAGGTGTAGTTTTAAACCCTAATGCAGAACTACTATACGATTCTCCAGATTTAAGAGAAATTGGTATGGTATTTAAAATGGTTCCTCAATCAGAAACGGAAGCAAAACAAATTAAAATGATTTGTGATACATTCCGAACCGCTTCATTACCAGAGTATGGATCTAAACCAGGAAAGGTTGTACGATTTGAAGCAGATTCAAAATCGGTTGCATTGGGTTCTTCTAATTGGATTAGAGTTCCAAATCTATGTAAGTTTACTTTCATGACAGGTGGTACAGCAAATACTAATGTTGCACAATACAAACCGTGTGCAATCACTGGAGTACAAGTAAACTACACACCAGATGGAACATATGCTACATATGGCGACGGTTCTCCAGTTGCAACAGAAATTACCCTTAAATTTGTAGAAACAAAACTCATATTCAGTAGCGAAATTCAAGCAGGATTCTAATGTATTTTTCTCTTATTCCCGATATTAAATACGATATAAAACCAATCAGTTATCCGTTTACGGAATCTGATTACGTTACTGCAAAGAATTTCTTTCGTAGATTTAAAGTCAACAAAGATCTATTTGATTATAGTACATATTATACAAAATATACAATAACAGACAGTGATAGATTAGATACTATATCCAATGATTTTTATGGTGATACTAATTATGATTGGGTAATTGTATTAACAAATAATTTAGTGAATCCATTATTTTCTACCCCTGTATCAACTACTGTTCTACAAAAATATACTGAAGATAAGTATGGAGATGAAGCATACTCAGGTACTCATCACTATGTAACATTTGAAGTTCCATCGGGTCAAACGATTGATGGGATTGCAGTTAATGCACTAGAAGAGGGAATTGTTGTTGATAAAACGTTTTACGATGCTCCATTTGAATATTGGAATGGATCACAATTAATAACTGTTCCAGGAAATACTGTTTGTAGAGAAGTATCTAACTACGAATATGAAAATGATGAAAATGAAAAGAAAAGAGAAATTTTTATGCTAAGACCAGCATACTTTACTAGATTTGTAGAGGAATTTAAATCTGCAAACAAATATGCAGAGTCTTCAGACTTTATAACCGAGAAACTAAAAAAGGTCGCAGTTTAACGCGACCTTTTAGGTAAAAAATATGCCGGGAAAATTTTCCCGGTTTTATGGATTTCAGTTTAGCGTTTCCACAGCAGCAAGTGCTTTCTGTCTCAAGTCCTCTGGGAGAGGAACATAACCAAGACCATCAGACTTAGCCTGTGCCTTCTCACTCAACATATAACGAAGAGTTTCCTTGACTCCAGGAGCAGACTCTGGGTATGCTAGGACCCAAGTAAGGGAGACAATAGGATATGCGTTGGCACCAGCAGGGTTAGCGTCAGCACCACGAAGCTGATCGTCCAAGACGATTCTTGATAGACCTGCTGCAGATGTTTCAGCATTTGCTGTGACATAGTTACCTGCTTTGTTTTGTAAGGATACTTGTTGGAAATCATTACTGTTAACAACATAACCATAGTTCAGGTAACCAATAGCACCTTCAAGGTTTTTGATACCAGCAGCAACACCACTGTTACCTTTACCACCAATACCAACAGGCCACGCTACTGCTTTACCAGTACCAACATTCTTCTTCCACTCGGGAGAGAATGCTGACAATGAGTTAGTGAAACCTTTTGTGGTGCCACTACCATCAGAACGATGGACTGTGACGATATTCTTATCAGCACAACCAAATGCAGACCAGTTAGTGATCTTACCAAGGAAGACATCAGCAAGTTGTGTCTGTGTCATCTTGGCATCACAACCAGGATAGTTGTAAGCAGGAACAATAGCACCACCAGTCATGGGCACATGGACCATGGGTAGTTTCTTCTTGGCATCACTTACAGCACCATCAGAGGCACCAAAATCAACTGTCTTTGCAGTGAACTGACGGACACCAGCACCACTACCAACTGCTTGATAGTTTACTTGGTTGCCAGTCTCTTCATTAAATGCTTGGAACCATGCTGTGTATAAGGGTGCTGGAAAAGTCGCACCCGCCGCGTCTAGTTTGAATACAGCAGGGGTGTCTGCCTGCTTGTCCCCACCCCACCAGAAAGCCTGTGCAACTGTGGGAATAGTGACGGCAGCAGTTAAGCCCG
>ERZ802830.5084-NODE-5084-length-10235-cov-8.70982_pt1 | contig 10235 bp, 21 predicted proteins | sample MGYA00345654_ERZ802830 | MGnify/ENA primary metagenome ERZ802830 (study PRJEB30503, sample SAMEA104212375) | marine metagenome | biome: Westerlies Biome; feature: [SRF] surface water layer (ENVO:00010504) within the epipelagic zone...; material: water...
CCAGGTCCTCTTCATACTTAAATATCATAGTGTGAGGACCTACAAATCTAGACTGTGGCTGAAAGTGTCTATGTGAAACGGTGGGTCTATCGCTTTGGGCGCGAAGCAGAGACAGTATGTCCTGCTGAGAACTACACAACCCCTCAAACTTACACGCACTTATGAATCTGTCGACAGGGTCTCGCACAACCGCGAAGCTTGGGATGTGAAGATGCTCCTCGGTGGCGTCAAAATATGGATGCGGATGAGACTCTTTACTTCCCGAATCCACACTCCATCCCGCCACACAAAAAGCCTGAAGCAGTGACCGGCCCCCGGTTCTTGGAACGTGAGCAAAGTGGATCGCGTGAGAACCTTTTCGAATAATAGGCATCACCTGCCGCCTTTCAAAACTCGTGACACCGTCGAACGGCTAACCTTGAATCGCTCTGCTATGGAAGAGATGGTGACGCCATCCCCCCGGAGCATGACTATCTTTCTTTTCTCAAACTCAGATAGGCGCGGTGACCTCTTGCTGCTATAGTAGTACGCCGTAACCAAGTGTTCATCCTCATCCTCAGGATGCATTCTCATTGGAATCAGATGCTTTGGGTTGCAGCACAACCTATTTCTACAGGTATGCCTAATTACATGGTTAGCAGGAACGCTGCCATAAGTAAGGATGTACGCGAGCCTGTGCGCCTTCCTGACGACCTCAGACCCCGACACAATATTAGGCGACACCCCGAATCCAGAGACAATGTCTACATCCCCCAACCACTCCCAGCAGTCAGACGGACCAGACACGTCCACAGTCTTCCAGAAGTTCAGCCTTGGAGTTTTATCTTTTGCCATAATTCCAGATAAAGCCCTGAGCATTACTTAATAGGACGCCCACTTAGAAGCTTATTGCTACTATACCTGTTGGCCCCCGATGCGCTCCTTCGTCTGACAGACTTGGAGACCCGCATCTTACCAGAATTGCTGGCATCTGGCTTCAGCTTATATTCTTTAATATTGTAAGAAACCGGAAGCCCCATTGGTCCACAAGGCGTGCCAGGAGCCTTTGGTGCTTTCTTCGGAACCTTAGAACTTGCATTTGTGTTAGGAGACAAGAAGCAGGTCCTCCTGAGACGCACTGCGAATAATCAGCTCCGCCTCTTCTACGTCATTGGGAAGATCGCCATTAAGCATAAAAGCCATCTCCATTTTGGACTGGTCATTACTCTTAGCCAAAAGCTTCTCCACATCAACAACCTTGGGACGAGGCTTAGCTTTAGGCTTAGACCGCTTCTTGGTCACCTCCTTTGCGACCTTCTCCTGATGAGGCACAGCAGTAGGTTGAACCTTTGCAGACTTACTGCTGATATGCGTGGGAGCCTGAGACGATTGCTCGGTCTTCATTTCGCCAGTGGTAACATCACGCCCCTTAAGAGGCTTCGCAGATGAGATCGCCTTAGGCTTAGTCTTGGGCTTAGGCTTAGGTTTCTCCTCAACAACCTTTGGCTTAGGTGACGGCTTCTTGGCTACAACAGGCACAGGCTTTCCAGAAGACCGTTCCACAGCCAGAGCCATATCCAGGAATCTGGATACGACAGCGCCGTCGAGCTGGCTTTGTGAAAAGCAGCTCTCGTCCAAACCGAATACGACATAGTCTTTGAAGTACTTCTTCGCATTCCTAAGAAACTCTAGCTCTTCTTTGTCCTGAGGACCGTTCCACCAAATCAACACATCATAAGGGGCACCTCTAAATATTGACTCGTCGAGCTGAGCGCCAACTCTCGTTTCAATATTCTGCCTACCCTTGAACTGAAGCCTATGCCTTTCAAGATGCGATTCACTTCTGGAGTGAATGACAACTTTAGGAGACCTAATAAACTTATTGGAAAGTCCGAGGGATGCACCATCGAAATCCATATAGAAAACTGATTTTTTATCAAGATTGTTTATTTCAGGCCAGTATGCCTGAAGTTCACGATATCTTCCTAGTTCTCGCCCGCTTGTATGGAGAAGTCCCATGTTTGCTCCTTTAGTAGATAATGGCAATATATACAACGGGACCCACGTTGGACAGCCAAAACTAAACGAAGTTAGGCATCCACTACTTTCGCGGCAATGCCTGTGTAATGAATTCCGGCTTCCTTCTGTTTTCATCAAAGACTAAAACGCAGGATGGAGCAGGCGCACTTGCTTGAGCGCCCTCGAAGGTAACTCTGCCAGGGATGAGTCTAATTTCAGCAGCCTTCATAGCCCACTGGTGCCACCATTTTGTATCTGACCTGCAGAATACGAGACAGACCACGGTGCAACCCCTTTTGGATTCGACGTAAGCCTTCTCGATCCAATCGCCGATTTCTCTGCCGTATGGAGGATTGAGCCAGACAGCCCTCGCTCCAATTAGGTCTGACCAGCAAACAGTGAGCGCATCGTCGTCTTCTGTAAGATAGGGTGAACACTTTGCGTTATCGGCGGAGGCGGCTGCGTCCAGAGCAAAGTGAAACTCCTCATTGAGTACGTTGAATAAGTTCCATGGTGTTGCCCAGTCCTGTCGGTCTGAAGAAAACAGCTTATCCTTACTCCAGGATGTTTCTTGTGTGGTCATTGTATTACCTTAGGTGAAGTACGTGTACTTGGCGCTTGATGCGGTGAGGGCTGTCACAGTGACAACGTGTTTTTGATTATGTTTTACTGTGCTGTTCGATTATGTCGCAGTAATACTTGCTACATTGGGATGGGCTTATTGAGCCTTCTTTTGCCCAGGTGTATGCAGCAAGCCTTCTTTTCTCTAGAAGATCTCTGTCCTGTAGCAGAGAAAGAAGTAACGCCCTCAAGTCCTCAGGTGTGGATGCATTAAGGACTGGAGGCTTCTCGATTCCGTATTTGCCCCATTCGGAGAACTCTCCTCCGCATGGACGAGTCAGGGAAGATATGGGGACCATGCCCTGCGCCGCAGCCTCTACTGAAGAGTAGCCGAACCCTCCAAGCGTCGTCATCTGGTCAACGAAGATGCTGCCACCATTTCTTTGCTGAACGCACTCCTTATGAGACACGCCCTCCACTAACTTAATCTCAGCTAGATCCTTTGGTATAGAGTTGAATACGGACATTATATTTTCTGTGTTCTTTGTCCGCCTACTACTTGGGCTGTGTACGACTACAGGCTTCCTATCTGACGTAGGCGTGAAAGGATCCAATTCAAGCGGGGTTCGATGTAGATACGGGTACGAGAACTCATCCATAGTGCTTACTAGGTGCATGGAGTCTGGGCTAATAAAACGAAGCCTAGTATCAAACATCTCATCATCTGACGAACAACGCCTCGGATTGGATCTGAACTTGGAGCCAATGTGAAGGACTCCGACCCTATACTTACAGTACCCCCTGTCAATACGAGCACGGATGGAATTAGTAGATGCGTGCTCACCGTCAGTGCTTATAAGCCACTTTGCTTTTGCTGGATGCTCAATAAACTCCTGAACCACATGCTCATAGTTCTTCCTTCTTTTAAAGAACATCGGGTCTTCAATGCAGTATGGGTAATCATACCCAAGAGCATGAGGGTGATGAACAACTACTTGTGACCAAATCCCGCCATCCCTGAGAGACCTGCTTACCATGTGGGCACATTGAGCCCAGTCGTTGTACCCAACAAATAGACACGCAATACTCATACTCTCACCCCAACCTAACGCCCTCGTTTGGCGATTACTGATGACGGACTATACTCGATGTGCAGCCAACTCAACAGTAAAACAAGCAGTGTAGAAAAAATGCACGATATTTACGAACGAACTCTTTTCAGAAAAAAGGCACTTTCCGGGGACGCAGCAATTCCCACATCTTGATAGGTCTTATTGTTGGACCGAGGACTAAAGGACGCAGGAATGAAGAAAGAGTACTTAACGATAGATGAAGTGATGAGTTTGTTGGATCTAAGAAGAAGGGACGTGGAGAGAATGGTGAGACAGGGACTGATGCCCCACACCCAGCTAACTAAACACATAGTCAGGTTTAACACCTTAGACCTAACCGAATGGCTTAAACAGAGGAGCATCAGCTCAACAGACGCAATGACAAGTAAAGAGATGATGAAGACTGTTGATGTACTAGAGTTTCAATACGCCAGGAGAGCTTCAGAGTATTCAAATATACCATTTTAATTAAGACGCAGTTACGCCCTTAAGCATGAACGTCCGCATCCGATATACAGTAACTATAAACAAAGAAGCTTATTCGGTAATTCAATATTAAATTTCTTTCCCGCAGTCCAAAATGGAGGGGAAGAAAGATGTTATAGGCGAAATTTAATTAGTAGTCGGTATGTCAATGCCCCTACGCCTTTCGGCTAGGTTGCTATTGCCAACCTTACGTGTTCGATTATAGCATGAAACTGGGTAGATATATATATAAACCGTGATTCTTAAATCGAAAATTTTTATTTCAGCTTATTAGCCAATTCTACATCTAGTCTGCTTCCCCAATTACGTATAACGAGGTCTAGATGGTTTGCTCTTGGGTTAAGCTTAAGAGATTCAACGTTTTGGTTTGAGTATTCGGACATGAGCTTTTCAAGCTCTATCTTAAAACTGTGTTCGTTTACATCGGTGTTAATCCATATGCTTGTCTTATCCGTAATCTGGAGCTTCTCAATGCATTCTTTTACCTTCATCAATAACCGTCCTTAAACCAACCCTTACCATTTAGAACAAATCCGCCAGCAGAGGGAACTCTCTTAACAGATCCTAGACATCTGACATCATCCTCAGTCCCAACTTCATCCTTAACAGTTAGGAAGCACTTCGTTTCCGGTGTCTCGTTAATCTTCTGGACTAGAAGGAATGTTCCTCCGCAGTCGTCACATCTATATTTGTACTTTGGCATTATCGAACTCCCAATATAGTTTGATCCAATATGATTACATTACCCAGTGGCCCATTGGCAAGCCATATCAATAGAACAAACGCTAAACAACATACCGCCAAGTAGATATCCTCTTTATCCATACTCATCTCCTAATACAGCCACAGTAGAAACACTGCGAATATCCCTAAGCAGGATACAACTATTAATGCCAGCTCGTCATCCATACCAATTCTCCAAAACCCAAATCTCAAAATTTCCAAATTTCCATTTTCCAATTTTACCGAATTTTCATTTTGCGTGTTTTCGTTTTTCCATTTTCCCAGTTTTCGTTTTTTGGAATTTCTCACTCTGTTGGGGTGTCCCCTCAAGATAAATAAACAGGCCCAAGCTCCCCATGTCCACTTTCTGGCATGGCGCTTGCAACATGTGTGCGCGTGTTAGGTATACGGTATACTGACCCCGCCTCGAAATAAAACGACGAATGATGAAATAAAGTATTGATTAACCCTCTAATCATGTTATCATCGTCATGTATTCAAGGTTGTTAAAAAGATTCAACAGCGGATACGGTTCTTTGAGTGCTACAATTTATGAGTGAGGAACAAACGACGGTTAATCAATCGACGTGTAGTTCGAACGTGTTACGGCTTACGTTAGCGACTGAACACAGACGAACAAAAAACACATCGATTCAAGAAAACGTTAAATAAGTTTGACAATGGATCAATGATTCTCTAGAATCGTTAATAAGTGGAGAAAGTTTTACGGCTAAAGCTAGCGACTGAAAACAATCGACACTTAGGTGAAAGAAAGTTATTGATTAGTTAAACGGATTCTGAAATCATAAAGGGGTAGCTAAAACGAATCGAAGCAAACTTAACTAAATGAAATAAAGTTTGACACGGTTTACGGAATCTGAGAGTATTAAGGAGTGGCAAGGAAAGCCACCAACTAGGAAAGGTAGAGGAAATGCAAGATGTACGCAAAGTCGGCGGATACGTCGCCTACAAGGTCAAGGTTAAGACTGGTGAGTGGTGTAAACGGTTCGATGAACCAAAGTACGCGACAAAGTGGTGCATACTTCACGGGTCTACTAGGCAAAGCTTCCCTTTAAAGAAAGGGTACCTAGAGGCCGCGGTAGAGAATTTTCAAACCTACGGGTGGTGGAAATTACCAAAGGTGGAACATGTGGATAAGTGCGCCCGGATTAGAAGGACCAAGCTGAATATAACGTTCAATGAAGCGGTACAGGGATTTCTAAATCTCATAGAGGGGGAGCCCTCTGACAAGTATCGTGCGGATTGGTTCGAGAGTGCTTTAGGGATGCAACGGTCTAGCATCTGCTAGGCTGGTAAACCCGAAAACAACGCCAGGGGGGTAGTGTATCTTCCACATGTGCGAGTCCTAAACGACAGCTTTTTTAGCCACCCCTATAAAAATCAAGGGGTTACGGGTTATCTCTGTCTGCCATAATGGCAAAGGCTTGTGCCATATTGACAATTTGTGTCTTGAATCTGTGCCATTTTGGCACACTATGAATAAAACTGCGCGATTTGTGCGCTCAAAATTTGGGGTTATGTCATGTTCAATCGGTATCATTTGTACTTGCTTGTGGCTTTAGCTGTGTACGTATTGGGGGTGCTATAATGAGTATGAAATCGCTAAGAGATCCCTATTTTTGGGGATACGTGGGTCTACCATGCGTAACGTTGGTTTGCTTTGTTTCTATGATTGTGAGGGGTTTGGCTATATGAAGTCTAGCAAGGTTTTAAGTAGTTACCGTGATAACGAAGGTCAAGTGTGCGAGTTGGTTGTGCGCTATGACGGAGGCGGCGGTGAGTTGATCGAGCGGTACAAAAAGTCTTCATTCAATGGGAGAGGTTTGTCTGACTGGATAGGGGTTACTAAAGCGAGAATTGGGGCGTTGTTTTCTAAACGTGTCAATTGGAGCGAGGGACACAACTATCACTTTGGGAAGGGGTGAGTCATTATGAACATCGTAACGAACAATCACGAACGGAAATTTTGCGGTAGATGGGAGGTTCCTGCGTCGGTGCTAAACGATCAATTTGATTACCTCAAGGGTGATGAGGGTACGTTTTTTAAGTATCGGGGCGTATGGTATTCGCTTGATCAATTCGTTTCAGGCGGTCCTGAGGGGTATGACGGCTATCATGGGGACTCGTATTTCTCAGGGGTGGCGATCAAGTTGGATGCTGACGGGGACGGGTATAAGGTGGCTACAGTTTATCAAGTGGGGTGAAACGTGAGAGCTAGGTTTTTATTGACGGGTGAGATGCTTGATTATGTTCGTCGTGATGCTGAGTTGTGCGCCGAGTCTGATCCTAAGATGTCAGATGGTGCGCAGCGTATGCATATCTTGACGCTATCTAGACAAGGCATGCCATGGGAAGGGCGTAGGCACTGGTATGAAGCGTTCGCTAATAAAAGTAACTCGGTGTTATGGGAAAGGTACAAGAATGGATATTGATCAGAAAATCCAACAATTGAGAAACGATTACGTTGAAAATTTAGGCCCACAGGATGATGCATATACGTTAAAGGTTTTTGAGTACGCGGGTCAGAATGCACATGAATGGTTCTTCCGCACGCTTTGTTATGATGCACCCTTGGAGTGTTGTCTAGGATTCATGCGAGAGCATGCAAAGCTAGATACTGATGATGAAGGGGGTGTGTATATCATCATGCAAGGGGATCGAAGGGTTTATACCCACTATGTTGATCCTGATATGCATGGCGATCTAGGGGTAGAGCCTTATTGCTATGATAGCGCAAGTCGAATGCTAGGGTTTGAAACGTTAGAGGGTGAGGAATTATGCGGATGGCTTGCTGATGATGAGCTTGGTGGTGAGTTTTGCAGTGACAGTGAACTAGATATAATCAAGGGGCTTGTGAAGTGAGTACCGACGATTTTATAGGCGCTGTGTGTATGGTTTTGTTCGCTGCGCTGGGTGTGGCGTGCATGGTGATATTTTAGGAAGGTTAGGAATATGGGTTTTTCAAGTTACAAGTGTGCGGGGTGTGGTGCCCCTTTGGTGAGTCATTGGGGTTTCGATGAATACAAGCGACTCCCTAAGAAAGTGAAGTTTCTACAAAGGGCGGTGCGAGTGTTCGAGGATGGGAGGACTATACGAGGCGAATACACCGGGTATTCGGGGTTAAAGGTTGTCGAGTTATACGACGGAGAGTTTGACGGGTTAGAGGTAGTGGACGACGTGTGCCATGCCAAAAAACCCTTCAACAGCGGCATAGCAAGGGTGACAGTAGACGGTAAGACGTATGGCATACAGAAACATATGCTTGGAGAGTTTGTGAGGGTGCATCTAATCGACTTTGAGCAAGAGCCGTGCATGTACCATGAAGAGTGTTGGGAGAATCTCGGTAAACCGACGGAGTATATCCCGTCTGCCATAGCTGAGTGCCAAGGCTATTGGTTCAACAGTACAGAGATATCAAAAGCTAAACCGATAAAGGGGTGAAACCCTCAAAAAAATGCCAGGTTGTAAAATAGAAAGGTTAGAAAATGTTAAGTGTAAACACGAAAAATCCTGAAGGTTTCAGCGTGACATTTGCCAATGGTAACACGCTGTCTGTTAAGTGGGGCGACTTCCATCTATGCGAGAATAGGTGGACCGATAAACGGCACGAGGATGTAGATAGATGGACGTCTAGAGACTGTGAAGTGTACGCCACAAACGAGGAGGGTGAGCCCCACTGGTTTACTGATTGCCAAATTGAGGGGCATGTGAGGCCCGAAAGGCTTGCCGAAATTATGATGTTCGTGTCAACAAACGAACTGGATACAGTGGGTGAGCGGTTTAAATACGAGGATGACTGATAGAGCATAGGAAGGTAGGAAAATGGAATACGAGCAATTTGAAAACTATAAAACCCAACAATTGGCTGACTTAAAAAAGGTTCACTACTCTCAAGCGTATAGCGCAATAAAGCGTGCGTGGTGTGGGGGTGATGATGTTCAGCTCATAGGGTTTACAGCTTCACTTAAAACAAAGAAAGATAGGCGCGGTGATTTTATAGACAAGTTTCAAGACGTGACAACGGTGTCTTGTTCATTGCAGTCTATGCAAGGAACGGATCGAGGTAGCAAGTTTATGTCTGAGGTTTACGAGCCTTTAGCTAATGGGGGGTGGATGGTCCAAGGAATGGATTTTTTCGCCAGTGAGGATTTTAAAGTGATTAGATTACCTCAGTATATGGGTGAGCAAGTTGGTGTAGACAAGATTGTGTGTGGGGGTGAGTGGTAATGTCCATCTTATTAGCATCAGTTTTAGGTACCGTGAAATATATGGCCGTGGTGTCTGCGTTTCAAGTGTACGGAGGTTTAAAGGTTAGAGGCGGAACGAAAGAAAGAGCGATCGAAGTGATTAAGGAGGTTCTAAAAGTAGACTTGCGCGGGATCAGCCCGCCAAGTGATAGCGCTCATAGGGTGTATAGTTTTGATGATTGGATGCACTGGTGTTGGACGCTGCCAATTGAAGCGGTTGAAGGATCTATTTTTGATCAACAGGATAGTTGAAAGCGGGTGAATGATGAAAACAACATATGAACAATTTATGAAGCAAGTGGACACAATAATTGCAGGTCGATTGGGGGGTATGACTTCTCAAGATTTAAGCGATACCGTCTTTACGCATGACCTCTTTCGAGACGGATGTAGTCCCGAAGAAGTGGCGGATGAAATAATGGAGAACGATGACATTGCATGCCATTGGTTTGGGGGTGATTTTTAAAATAATGTTGACATTAGTTAAATGATTCTGTAATCTAGTTAATGAGTGGAAAGGAAACCACCGAAAAGGAAAGGCTAGGAAAATGGAACGTACTCAGATTAGAAAACTTCAAGCGGCTGCTAGGGTGATAGGTCATGAGCATGTGATGCTTTTGACGAACGGTAACGGGCTTAGCGGTGCTGACAAATCAGAGCATGAGCTTGTAATACTTGGCGCATGGATGATTGCGCCTTTTAAGTTTAGGAGAGAACTAGAGAGCATGGGGCTGGCGTCATGATCCTAGACAATGAAACGTGGAAGTATGACAGCCCCTATCGACGAATAGAAGAAGAGCACCGTTTAAAGAAAGAGTTGTCCAAGAGGCGTGAAGCGCTGCCAGTGATACAAGATAGTGGGGGTATTGGGTACCTAGTGTCACCGAAGTCTACTAACCCGAAGACTGGTAATATCCCTCAGATTTTGGTGGGTAGAACTAAATCGGAAGGGCACAAATCTTGCGAAGGTTGCCCGATGCTATCCAAGAAACTTGGCGGCAAGGGCGAGAAAACAAAGTGTTATCATTGGGGGGGTAGTTCTCAACTCGGTCACATTGCCATGATGAAAGCCAATGCCAAGGATGAA